>UMFH01000646.1_pt1 | contig 17795 bp, 14 predicted proteins | sample 1964941 | NCBI WGS metagenome assembly UMFH01 (sample SAMEA4836039, study PRJEB28245) | human gut metagenome | biome: gut microbiome; material: fecal sample | place: Denmark | collected 2008
CACAGCAAGTATGAACTATGCGAGCACATCACAGCTTGTTGCAAAAAGAGCAATGGATATACTTGGTGGACTGGTTGGCTGTCTTATCACAATGCTTGTAACCATATTTGTTGCTCCGGCAATCTATATCGCATCGCCGGGGCCAATTTTCTTCTCACAGGAGCGAATCGGCAGAAACGGAAGAAAGTTTAAGATGTACAAATTCAGAAGCATGTACATGGATGCCGAGGAGCGAAAGAAGGAGCTCATGGCACAAAACAAGGTGAGCGACGGAATGATGTTTAAGATGGATTTCGACCCGCGAATCATAGGCAACAAGATACTGTCGGATGGAACAAAAAAAACCGGTGTAGGACAGTTTATCAGGAAGACATCAATAGATGAGCTGCCGCAGTTTTGGAACATCCTCAAAGGGGATATGAGTCTGGTAGGAACACGACCACCGACACTCGACGAGTGGGAGAAGTATGAACCACACCACAGAGCCAGAATGTCATTCAGGCCGGGACTGACCGGGCTGTGGCAGGTGAGTGGCAGGAGTAATATCACGGACTTCGAGGAAGTGGTAAAGCTGGATACTAAATATATTAGTGAGTGGAGTGTTAAGAATGATATTAGAATCATTTTTAAGACTGCAGTAGGTGTATTAAAGAATGATGGAGCAGTGTAGTAAATGAGAAGGAAAAATAATAAAGATAATATGAAAATATGTTTAGTAGGATCATCTGGTGGACATTTAACACATCTTTATATGCTCAAACCATTCTGGAAGGACAAAGACAGATTTTGGGTAACATTTGATAAAGAGGATGCACGCAGCATTCTTGAAGGTGAAAAAATGTATCCGTGCTATTATCCGACAAACAGAAGTTTGAAGGCATTGATCAAAAATACAAAAATAGCTTGGAAGGTCTTAAGAAAAGAAAGACCGGATGTAATTATCTCAAGCGGTGCGGCTGTGGCTGTTCCATTTTTCTACTTGGGAAAAATATTCGGAGCTAAACTGGTTTATATAGAAGTGTTTGACCGTATAGATAAACCAACAATGACTGGAAAAATGGTATATCCAATAGTTGATAAGTTTATTGTGCAGTGGGAAGAACAAAAAGAAGTCTATCCAAAGGCAATTAACTTGGGAAGTATCTTTTAGAGGAAAGAATAATGATTTTTGTAACAGTTGGAACTCATGAGCAGCCTTTTAACAGGCTGATTAAGAAAGTAGATGAACTAAAAAGAGATGGCATAATTCAGGAAGACGTAATTATACAGACCGGATTCAGTACATATGAACCTAAGTATTGTGAGTGGAGTAAGCTCATTCCTTATCAGCAGATGATAAGAAATGTTGAGGATGCAAGAATTGTTATCACACATGGAGGACCAGCAAGTTTTATTATGCCTCTTCAGATTGGAAAAGTGCCAATTGTGGTTCCGAGACAGCATAAATTTGATGAGCATGTGAATGACCATCAAGTAGAGTTTGCGAGAAATGTTGCAAAGAGAATGGGAACTATTATTCCGGTGGAGGATATTGAAAAGCTGGAAGAAGTTATTACGGATTATGATCAGATTGTCGCTGGAATGGGACATGGAATGAATAGTAATAATGATAAGTTTAATAAGGAACTCGAAAAATTAATAGACGGATTATATTAAGGATAAATCGATGAAAAAAGTTGGAATTATGTCGATGCAGCGTATTGCAAATTACGGATCTTTTTTGCAAGCGTATGGATTAAAACATATATTAGAAGAAGTAGGGTGTGATGTTCAATTTGTTGATTATCATCCGGGAAAAACAATTATCCCATCTGATGAGGGAACCGGTATAAAACGTAAAATTAATAAATTGTTAGAAACGTTTAAATATGATGCTTCTTTTATTGATAAAATTAAATTTATTAAATATAAAAAGAACTATGCGAAGAAGTATTATCCATATTTGGGATTGGAAGAGATGAATTATGATCCACAAATTGATGTGTTAGTAATTGGTAGCGATGAAGTTTTTAACTGTGTACAAAATAACACAAATGTAGGCTTCTCTTCAGATTTATTTGGGGTTAATAGCAATGCTAAAAAAATTATTACATATGCAGCTTCCTTTGGAAATACAACTATTGACAAATTAAAGAAGTATAAAATTGATAATATAGTTTCTTCTTATATTGACAAAATAGATACGATTTCTGTAAGAGATGAAAATAGTGGAAGTATTGTAAGAGCACTTACGGGAAAAGAACCATTATATAATTTGGACCCTGTTTTGATATATGATTATATTGGAAAATGTAAAGAAATACCTAAAAATGTGTCAGAAAATAAATATATGATACTTTATGGATATTCTGGGCGATTCGAAAAAACAGAATGTGATATGATAAAAAAATTTGCAAAAAAAAGGGGATTGAAGATTTTTTGTATCGGTGGAGTACAAGATGCATGTGATAAATTTATTGATTGTAATCCATTTGAAGTAATTGCATATTTTCAACATGCTGATTACATAGTGACTGATACATTTCATGGTACGATTTTGTCAATAATTACCCATAGACAGTTTATCACTATTACTAGAAATAAGGGATATGGAAATGTGGAAAAAATAACAGATCTTCTTATTAGATTGAAACTTAGTTCAAGAGCCTTAGATACTTTGAACAAACTTGAGGATAAAATGGAATTGTTGGTAGATTATGATTTGGTTGATAGAATAATAAATAACGAAAGAGATAGAAGTTATAAATATTTAAGAGAAGAAATTTTAAATTAAACCAATTCAAAACAAAAAGGAGAAAAGATGAATTTAGGAAGTAAGGTTAAGTATTATTTAAAAGCTTTTATTTCAACGTTCAAAGCACAAAGAGTTATTCCTGTAATAAAAACTATAGAAAATGACAAGGAATTAGAGGGAAAGGTGGCTTTGATCACTGGTGGAAGTGGTGGAATTGGAAAAGCTATTGCTAAGACACTATATCAGAGCGGTTGCAAAATAATTATTTGTGGAACAAATCAAGAAAAATTATATAAATGTGTTAAAGAAATAGGTAGAGATAGTAAATCTGTTGTTTTGAATTTAAATGATTGCTTAAGCTTTGATTCAGTTGTTGAACAGGCATATGGATATTTTGGAAAAATTGATATATTAATAAACTCAGCAGGAATACATAACTCTAGCAGATTTTCTTCTTTTCTTACAACAGAAATTTCAGAGTTTGATAAAATTATTGGTATAAATGTAAAAGGAACATATTTTTTTACTCAATCAGTTGTAAAAAAAATGATTTCATCAAAAAATAAAGGTCATGTATGTATAGTAACATCGCAATCCAGTATTGAACCAGCTTGGTCTTCTTATAGATTGTCTAAATGGGCTGAAAAAGGATTAATTCAAGGGTTAGCGCAAGAATTGTTAAAATACGGAATTATAGTAAATGGAGTTGCGCCAGGACCAACTGCGACGGGAATGCAAGGTTATTCAGAAGGAGAAAGTATTTATACAGATACTAATCCAGCAATGCGCTATGTGATGCCTGAAGAAGTTGCTGAAGTAGTTAAAATGCTTGTTAGTGACAAAGGAAATATGATTGTAGGAGATACAATTTATATTTCTGGTGGTAGAGGAATTGTAGAAATTAGATAGGAGAAAAATATATATGAAAAAAAATAATTTGCCGTTAGTTTCTATAATTATCGCAATGTATAAAGGTGAAAAATATATTAGAGAGTGCATAGAGTCAGTCATCAATCAAGATTATTCAGAATTAGAAATTATACTTATAGATGATGGTTCACCAGATAAGTGTGGAGAAATTGCAGATAAATATGCCCAAAAAGATAAAAGGATTATTGTGGTTCATCAAAAAAATATGGGTGTTAGTGCATCTAGAAACAAAGGAATTGATTTATCGAATGGTGAGTATATTTGCATTATTGATCAGGATGATGTTATTTCAACAAACTATATAAGCTATTTTTATAATTTGGTTGTCAAAAATAATGCAGAAATTGCACTGACTCCTACAGCAGATAAGTTTTTTGGAAATATAAAAGAAGATACAAGGGATGATAAGGTTGTAGTATGGTCTGGACAAAGAACTGCAATAGAAATGCTTTATCATAAGATAATTATTGCTCCATGGAATAAGATTATTAAGAAAAGTTTGCTTGATGAAAATAATGTAAGATTCAACCCAGACTTCTTTGGTGGTGAAGGTTTTGCTTTTTCTGTGCAGGCTTATCAATATGCTAATAGAATTGCAATAGGGCAGAAGAAAGTATATCACTATCGCGTAGGTGATCCGGAAAGTGGAGCCTCAAAATTCCGTTTATCATCTGTAGAAAGTAGCATTAATGCTCAACAGTATATTAAAGATACACTTGTTAATCCAACACCGGAGATTATGAAATCATGGAGATTTAGTAATTGGCATACGCATTGTGATTGTTTAAATATGATGATTGGATGTAATGTGCAAAAAGAATATTCAAGTATGTATAAAATCTTGAAAGATGAATGTAGGAAAGAAGCATCATGTGCCTTGAATGCGCCGGTATCTTTACAACAACGGCTGAGAGGTGTCTTATTTTTTATTAGCCCTTGTATGGCAGCTAATATTATTAATCATTTTAGAGTCAGGAAATTTGAAAGAAAATAGTTTGGAGTGTCGGCGATGATAAAAGTTCTTCAAGTTCCAACGGGCGGTTTGGTATCGGATGGAATAGTTAGTTGTATTATTGAATATATGGACGCGATGGATAAATCAGATATGGATATTCGTGTTTTGGCAACAAATAATACAGAAGAAAAAATACTTCAAAAGATTAAAGATATTGGCTGTGATGTTGTTTCTATACCGGATAGAAAGAAAAATATATTTATATATTTTTGGAAATTATATAAATATATTAAGCGAGAAAAGATAGATATTATTCATGTTCATGGAAGCAGTGCAATAATGAGTGTTGAGCTTGTAGCAGCAAAAATAGCAGGCTGTCATATTAGAATTGCTCATAGTCATAATACAAAGTGTGATAATAAAAAACTTGATAGATTATTTAGACCAATATTTAATATATCATATACAGAGGCGTTTGCTTGTGGTAATGATGCAGGAAGATGGATGTTTGGTAAAAAAAATTTTACAGTTATTCATAATGCTCGAAATATAAGTAAATATGAGTTTAATTATGAAAAGAGAATGTACTATAGAAAAAAATTACAGATTCCAGAGAATGCATTAGTTGTTGGACATGTAGGAAGGTTTAATGGACAAAAAAATCATGAATTTTTAGTTAAAATATTCAATGAACTAAATAAAATAAACAAGAATACATATTTGGTGCTTGTTGGAACGGGAGCTACATTTGAGAATATCAAGAAACAGGTTAGAGATTATGGATTAAATGAAAATGTGATTTTTACAGGCGCAATTGACAATGTGTCAGATTATCTATCATCGTTTGATATTATGTTACTTCCTAGTTTATATGAGGGATTGCCGTTAGTTGTAATAGAATGGCAAATTTCTGGTTTACCATGTATTATTTCGGATTCGATAACACGAGAGTGTGCAATTACACCGTTGGTAAAATACGAGTCAATTAGTAAGAATCCTGTAATTTGGGTTGATGATATAAATACTATTGTTTTACAAAATCGAGAGGAGTGTAAGGATAAAATTCTTAACATAATTATGAACGAGGGATATAATGTAGAGCTTGAAGCTAAAAAGTTAAAGAAACTGTATTATGGATTTATAAAGAACATGTTTTAAAGAATGAAAATTAATCTTTATTTTGATATTTCGTAATCTTAATTTATTACAAGGAGATTTAAAGTGGATATAGAAAATTATATTAGATCATTTGGAATAAAGACATTTGTTACAAAAGCTGTTAGACATGTTTTACTTAAAAATGATTCTACTATAGCATGGAAAATAAATAATTATAATGAAAAGAATATAGAAAATTATCTTGAAAAAACAATTAATAAATCATATGGCAAAATTGAAAATTATAATATAAAAAAAATAAATCAAAATGTAGTAAAAGAACCTATATGGGTGATGTGGTATCAGGGAATAGAAAATGCACCAGATATTGTAAGATGTTGTGTTAATAGCATAAAAGTTAATAGTAATGGACATGATGTAATTATTTTGTCAAAAGATAATTTATCTGAATATATTCAATTACCAAATTTTATCACAGAAAAATTTGAAAAAGGATATATTTCCCCTACGCACCTTAGTGATATGATTCGTTTAAATTTATTGTACTTGTACGGAGGTGCTTGGCTTGATGCTACATTGTTTGTTACTCATCCGATACCAGAAGCTTATTTTAATAAACCTATATTCAGTATTAATTTTGGAAAAAACACGAAAGACCCATCTCATGGAAGATGGACAACATTTTGTTTGTTTTCAAACAAAGAAAATATGTTGATTGAAAAAACTCTTAGATGTCATTATTGTTATTGGTTAGAAAATGATTATGCTGTAGATTATATTATGTTTGATTATTTTATTAATTATCTTATTAAACATAATTCAAAATTTATGCTGGATATATATAATATACCGATTACAAATCAAAAAGTATTTGAATTAATTAACGTAATGAATGAAGGATATGAAAAAAATAAAATCCTTTTAGTAAAAGATAATCAGTATTTTTATAAACTGTCTTGGAAAAAAACGTATATTGAACAAGTAAATAGTTATGATACTATTTTTAAATATATAAAAAGACAATATATGTTTATTTAGGATATAATTTTTTAATATAAGATTGAAAGATACAAATTTAAATTGGAGAGAATAACAGTATGGTAAGTGTAATTGTACCTGTATATAATGTTGAAAAATATTTGATTCAATGTTTAGATAGTATATTGAATCAAACATATAATGATTTAGAAATTATAATAATTGATGATGGATCAAAAGATTCAAGTGGTAGAATATGTGATGAATATGCTGAAAGATATGATAATATTCATGCATATCATAAATTAAATGAAGGTTTAGGAATGGCAAGAAACACAGGCATTAAGTATGCTCATGGTAAATATATTGTATTCTTAGATTCTGATGATTATTTAGATAAGGAATGTATTTCTAATTTAGTAGATAACATGGAAAAAAATAATGTTGATTTATGTAAAGGTGGATATAAAAGAGTTTATAATGATGGAACGATAAAATCATTACGTGAATATAATAACTATTTTTTTGATGGAAGTGAGGCAAAAGATATTTTGTTTCCTAGAATGATTGGTTCTTCTCCAAATAAAAATGATAGTATAGAAATGTGTGTTACTGGAAGCCTTTATAACGCGAATATTATTATTGATAATAATTTGAGGTTTCCTTCAGAACGTGAATTGATATCAGAAGATTTGCTTTTTAACATGGAATATATGCAGTACGCAAATGGAGCATGTCTTATAAAACAATCTGCTTATAATTATAGAATTAATACGGAATCATTAACAACTAGCTATCGTAAAGATAGATTTATAGCATGTAAAAAATTTTATAGGTATACAAAAAAAAGATTACACGAATTAAACTATTCGAATGCAACTATTCAAAGGTTGGATAGGATTTTTTTTGTGTATATTAGAGGATGTATTGCTCAAGAGTGTAAGAATAAATCTCGAAAATCTTCTAGAGAGTGTATTAGATCTATCGGCGAAATCTGTTCAGATCAATTGGTTCATTCGATAATAGAAAAATATCCTAAAAAGAATATGGGGAAAAAACAGAAAATATTCTTGGGGTTAGTATATTGGAAAATGAAAACTATATTATATCTTTTATCTGAGATTGGGGTGTAGGGGATGAATAAGGTTAAATATTTAATTAGAAAGTTGTTATTTAAAGAAAGAGCTACAAGTGAGTCTTTTATAGAGTTTCTAAAAGAAAAAGGTGCGGAAATAGGTGATGACGTATATATTTTTAGACCAGCAAACACTAATATAGATGTAATGAATCCTCATTTGTTAAAAATAGGAAATCACGTTATGATGACAGGTCCTGTAACAATATTGACTCATGATTATAGTTGGTGTGTTATCAAACGAAAATATGGTGATATAGTAGGAAATCAAAAAGAAACTTCTATTGGCGACAATGTTTTTATAGGATGGGGAGCAACAATTTTAGCAGGAACTAGAATAGGAGAAAACGTTATAATAGGTGCAAATAGTGTTGTAAGTGGAAATATAGATAGTAATTCTGTTTATGCAGGAAATCCAGCAAAAAAAATAATGACATTAGATGAATACTATAAAAAAAGAAAAGAAAAACAATTAGAAGAGGCTGTTAACATGGTAAGTATCATTAAAAAAGATACTGGAAAATACCCTGAACAGTCTATGTTATATGAATATTTTTATTTATTTTATAATCCTAATAATGAAAATATTCCAGAAATTTTTTATAATCAATTAAAACTTATGCAAAATTATGATGAGAGCATTAAATATATTAATGAGAATGCTGCTGAATTTTCATCATATGGTGAGTTTATAAATTATTGTAAAGAGAAAAATACAGTAAGGGGATAATAGTGAATAAAAGTAAGGTTCGTATTTCGACATTTAACATAATATTATTAATACTTACTTTTTATGAAGTAAGTGGAGTTTCGCATTTATTTTTTTTAGTATTTAAATATGGCATAATTTTATATTTAATTATATCAAATATAAAAAATCTGATGGAAGTTAAATCTGTTTTTATTCCAATAATGATATATGGTGGAATTACATTATTATCAACAATTCTAAACCAAGTGCTATTTACTAAATCATTTGCAGCTTTTTTTTATATGCTGCATCTTTTGGCAATATATTTGGCAATTACATCTTTTATTAAAAAAAGGGGGACTGCTGAATTAATAAAAATTTTAATAAAGATACTGTTGGTTATTATTATAATAACTGATGGATTAATGTTATTAGTTAGATATAATTTTGATAGTCCAGCTACAAATTACTTTATTGGTAATAAGTTTGCAGTATCATATTTACACTGTTTTGTTGTAGCTTTATTATATATTTTTGATACCAAAAGAAAATCCAATTTCGTCTTTCAATTTTCAATTTTGAGATTACTATTTTTATTTTATTCTATTTTTGTTTGTGCAAAAGTTACGTGTACTACAGGAATACTTATTTGTATTTTAATGGGGATGATAGTATATGTACCATTTCCAAACAAATTTAAAGAAATAATTTCTAATCCAATATCTGCTATAGGAATAACATTTCTAGTTAATGTGTTGATTTTTGGAAGCTTTAGTTTACTTACAAATGATTATGTTGCAAAATTTATATCTGATGTATTAGGAAAAAGTGGAACTTGGATTGGTAGAATTAATATTTATGCAATGATATTAGATGTAATAAAGGTTCATCCATGGATTGGATATGGTTATTTCTCTAATATTATACAGGACGAATTGGGATTTGGAAATGCACAAAACGGTGTTTTTAAAATAATTATTGATTCTGGAATAATTGGATTAAGTGGTTATGTTTTGATGGTTAAAAATAGTTTAAGAAATTATTTTTCTTCATCAAAGGACTTATGGCCATTAATTGGATTCGTTTATTGCATGATTATAGCTTCTTTTGCGGAAATCAATCTAACAGATTATTTGATGTTTTTATGTATTGCAATAGTTTATGCTAATGGAGCGATTAGTTCTTATCAAAAATATAAAGAATAGGAAGATAATATCTTGAAAAAAGTGAAAAGAAAATCAATTGCAAAAAACGCTGTATTAAATGGATTTAGAAATATTTTAAATTTAATCTTTCCTTTAATAACATTTCCGTATATTTCGAGGGTATTAAGTGTCAAAGGACTTGGAAGATATAATTTTGCGCAAACCACTATTAGTTATTTCATATTGATTGCTGGACTGGGAATTTCTTCATATGCAATAAGGGAGGGAGCAAAATATAAAAATGATAGAAATAAGTTTAATAAATTTGCTTCTGAAATTATATTTTGTAATATAATATCAACATTAGTTTCATATTTAATTTTGATATTATGTATTTGTTATATAAGTAAATTTAAGGAATATACTATTTTATTAATAATATTTAGTATACAAATAATATTTACAACAATTGGTGTTGAATGGATATATTCAATATTTGAGGAATATGAATATATTACATATAGAAGTATCTTATTTAAAGTCCTTTCTATTATACTTATGTTCGTTTTTGTTAAAGATGAAAAAGATATTAATATATATGCAGCAATTACAGTGTTCTCTGCTGTTGGATCCAATATTTTAAATCTTGTAAATTCAAAAAAATATTTTAATATAATTAGCATTTCCGCTAAAGATTGTATTAAACATATTATACCTATATTAATAATCTTTGCTTCCAATATAGCTATAATGATATATGTTTATTCCGATACAACCATGTTAGGCTTTATGACATCAGATTATGAGGTTGGAATATATTCTGTTGCTGTTAAAATATATAACATTGTTAAAAATTTTTTATCTGCAATATTAATAGTTTGTATTCCGCGGTTATCTATGTTTTGGGGAAATAATATGAAAGTTGAATTAGTAAGAACAACACAAAAAGTATTTGATATGTTAACAACACTAATTCTTCCGGCGGTTGTTGGATTGTTTTGTGTGAGCAAACAAATAATTTTAGTTATTTCTGATAGCTCATATATATCTGCAGTATTACCTCTTAAGATACTATGTGTTGCACTTTTTTTCTGTTTATATGGATGGTTTTTTAGTCAATGTATTTTAATGCCTGCAAACGGAGAAAAAATTATTTTTATAGCGACATGCATAAGTGCAGTTTTCAACATATTATTGAATTTACTGTTAATTCCATTATGGCAAGAAAGTGCAACTTCTTTTACAACATGTATTGCGGAATTTATAATGTTCTTTATATGTGGTAAATATGCACTAAAAACAGTTAAAATTAATATTTTTAGTAAAAATTTATTGTCGGTAGTTGTGGGCTGTGTATTTATAATTATATCATGTCATTGTTCTTTGCTATTTTTACATTATGGAGTTTATGTAAATCTTTTAATTAGTATTTTGCTCTCGACATTAGTTTATGGAATAGTACTATTACTATTTCATAATACGATAATAATAGAAATAAGTAATAGAGCTATTGGATTATTAGTCAAATGTAAAAATAAATTTAATTCTGAAAGTGAAGAAACAAATGAGAAGTGAATTTGTGAGTGTAATTGTACCAGCATATAATGTTGAGTCGTATATAGAAGTGTGCATTAATTCAATTATTAATCAAACATATAATAATTATGAGATAATAATTATAGATGATGGATCAAGTGATAATACGTATGAAATATGTAAGAAAATAAGAAATAGTAATTCGAAAATAAAACTACATAGACAAGAAAATCAAGGTGTGAGTGTAGCTCGTAATGTAGGAATGAGTCTTGCAAAGGGCAAATATTATATATTTGTTGATGCTGATGATATGGTTTCTAAATATTATATAGAAACTCTTGTAAATGCGATAAAGCATGATGATATGGCAATTATAGGTTATACAACTGAAATTAACAATTTTAGTGAAAAATGTGATGGAAAATCTATTGAAATTGATGCCCAAATAGTTAAAAACAAAATTTTGCTTAATGCGGGTTATGATGGTTATTTGTGGAACAAAATTTTTAAAAGAAAAATAATAGAAAAATATCAATTACATTTTGAGGAAGAGATAACAGTTTGGGAAGATATGTATTTTATTTTGCAGTATTTAGAATATTGTAGAAAAATCAGAGAAATTAAAGCGAAATTGTATTTTTATCGAAGCAGGGATGGAAGTGCAGTAAAAGAACTCAATATAGATAAATACAGATCGAAATATTATATAATGAATAAAATAATGAATTCTATTAATTGTTATTCAATAGATAATAAACAAAGAATAAGATATTTATATTATGAAACGATGCTAAGTTATGTAAATAAGGCATTTCATGATAAAGTTGAAATTGAAAATGCGTACTTCATAATTAAAAAAACTCAATGGAAAGAGATTATTGAATTAAAGAATAATATTTTATTTTTGAAGTTTATTTTTTTGAAATTTAGAGGATTTATTTTAATGTAAAATTATCAATAAAATGACTTTATAGTATACATGATTTAGTGAGGAAGGTGAAATAAAAATGATTTATATTGAACAAGGTGGAAGACATGGAAATCAATTTTTTCATTATGCAGTTGCAAGATATATACAAATTAAAATTGGGGGGGGAAGAAAACAAATTAGTTATGAACTATAATAACGTGTTTAAGAAAAATAGAAGGGATGAAGGATGGAAAGATTGTTTAGAAGATTTTCAGACCGTTGAGTATTCTTATTATGATGGAAATGGTACGGTTCTTAAAGAAATGACTAATGTTTTACAAAAAATATTTATAGGATTTAAGGCATTACATATAAAATTAAATAAAAGTAAGAGTAGACAGATTCAAGCTAATAAGGCTAAAATTGGTCAAAAATTATTGAATTTTTTAGGGGTTTATTGGATTAGAGAAGGTGTAAATAAAGTTTGGACATATCCAAGAAAGAAAATTATTGTAACTGGACCATGTGAAGTATCTTTTATATATGAAATTCAAAAAGAATTACAAAATGAAATAGTACCTAAAAAGGATGTTCTCCCTGAAAATAAAAAGCTTTTGGAAGAAATCTGTGAAACTGAAAGTGTGTGTGTTAGCGTAAGGAGGGGGGACTTTTTTTCGGATACTAATGTGAAATCATTTGGTGTTTGCACTCCACAGTTTTATAAATTAGCTAAGAACAAGATGGATAATGAATTAAGTGGAAAAAATTTAGTATATTATGTATTTAGTGATGATGTAGATTGGTGTAGAAAAAATTTATTTCCTGTTAACGATAGAAATATTGAATATGTATCACAGGATATGCCTGTATATGAAACATTAAGGTTGATGTATAATTGTAAACATTTTATACTTTCAAATTCGACCTTTTCTTGGTGGGGACAGTTTCTTAGTAGAAATAAGGATAAAATTGTTATTTCTCCTTCTAAATGGAATAATGACGGATATGAATCTGTGCTGATTTCTAAGGAATGGATAAAAATAAATACATGATTGCAGTCATTATATAGATGTTTATTTAAAACTACTATTTCCGCACAAGATGCAGAGGAGTGTCCACACCTATGGCTCAATTTACTGAGATATGTAACAAAGAAACATTGATTTTCTAAGGAAAATCATTTGACTAAAGAGGGAGCTGAATAAATGAAAATTAAAAAATTAGGTGTATTGTTAATTGGAACTATACTGGTTTTTGGTATGGAAACTAGTACGGCTTTAGCAGATAGCAATTTTAGTACGAATGATGAAAAAAAAGTAAACTCCATGATAATTAGAGGGTATGTGGAAAGCGATTTAGATAATAATGCTCCAATTTATTACTCCGATTTTGCCCCATATTTGGATGAAGCAATTCCAACCTCTTTTCCGGAGAACAAAATAAATGGGATAGAAAGTGCATATCCATCAGTAAGAAATCAAAACCCATATGGTACTTGTTGGGCTTTTTCGTCTATTGGATTAGCTGAGTTTGATTTGATCAATGATGGGCTAGAGGATAAAAGTGTGGATTTTAGTGAATTGCAACTTGCATATTTTACATATAATTCAGTACTGGATTCTCTTGGAGGGACTAAAGGTGATTCAGCAGTCTATCATTCTAATAACACGAGTACTAGTTTTTTAAATGCAGGTGGCAATTATGCATGGGCAACGCGAAGAATGAGCCAATGGGTAGGAACGGTTAATGAGAGCATTGTTCCATATGCTAAGGCAGAATCAGGAGAATTAGATTCATCATATGCTTATGATTATGATGTTGCGCATCTGCAAAATGCATATCGAGTAAATATTAAATCACAGCCAGATGAAGTGAAGAAACAGATTATGGAACATGGAGCCGTTGGGGTTACATATTCTCATCATTATGGTGGCATGCAATATATTACAAATTCATATTATGATGATAGTTCTACATGGGGAAATGCCGGTGGACATGCTGTAATGATTGTAGGATGGGATGATGATTATTCTATCGATAATTTTAGTAAAGATGCAAAGCCGGCCAGTAAAGGGGCGTGGCTAGTGAGAAATAGTTGGGGAAGTGGTGATTTTGATTATTTCTGGATGTCATACGAGACAGCATCATTAAATGATACTGCATGGGTCTTAGATTTTGATGAAAATGATGGTTATGACAATAATTATCAGATAGATGGTGGACTTGAAACCGGTGTTGATAAAAGCTATAAAAATGTAGCAAATGTATTTCATGTTTCAAAAAAAGATGATGTTGATTATGAAATATTAAAGGCGGTGTCATTATCATTTTTATATACTGCCAATGTGGGTTATGAGATTAATATATATACTGACTTGGCGGATGAAATGAATCCTATAAGTGGAACAAAAAGTGCTACAGTATCTGGAAGAACAGGATACGCTGGATATTATACTATTCCTTTAGACGATGAAGTGAAACTGACGCCTGGAAGCACATATTCGGTTGTTGTTAGTATGGATCAGGCTGCTATGGAGTTTGAAGAGGCTAGAAGCACAAAGGTAGACCCATCTGATTCGTCATCACCGTATGTATGGGAATGTAAGGTTAGTGATAACTACAATAATGACCATACAAGTTTTTATGATGGACATTACGGTGGAGTGACTAGGTGGAATGTTTCTCCATGGGGAAACTATCGAATTAAGGCATTTACATCAAATGCTAATAATGAAAGTGTTAAACATTCTATAGAATATAATTTGGATGGAGGAGAAAATAATAAGGATAATCCAACATCATATGAAGAGAATAACGATGAGATAGCTTTAAAAGATCCGGTAAAAGCAGGTTATAAGTTTTTAGGATGGTATACGGATAACACTTTTAAAAATCATATCACCATGATTCCAGCTAATAGCACACAAGATTATAAGTTATATGCCAAGTGGGAAAAAGAAATCACAATGGATGATATAGCTTATCAGAATAGAAAAGCTTTGCCGGATGGAGAGTATTTAATTACATCATATATGAATTCATCATATGGATTTGATGTTTGTAATGGTTCAATATCGGATTCAGCAAATGTACAGTTATATGTTATTAATAATTCAGATGCACAGGCATGGAAGGTAACACATGACTCTAAGGGATATATTACATTTACGAATGTAAAGTCAGGAAAAGTGCTGGATATAAAAAATGGTAGGGCATCTAATTTTGTTAATGTTCAGCAGTATAGTTATAATGGAAGTTCAGCACAGAAATGGATAGCTATTAAAAATACAGATGGTTCTTTTAGAATTGTATCGGCTATCAATAAAGACTTTTGTTTGGATTTAAATTATGCTCAAGTTAACAATGGTAGTAATATACAAATATATTCAAGTAACAATACTAATGCTCAAAAATGGACTTTTCAGAGTACATGTAAGTTAGACCGTTTAGCCAAGATAAATAAAAATGTGATTCCAGACGGTAAATATACAATAAATAGTGCGATTAATGATAGCTTTGTTCTAGATGTAAAATATGCATCTAGGGATGATGGGGCAAATGTGGATTTATATAAGGAAAATGGAACAAATGCTCAGGTATGGCAGGTCACACATGACTCAAAAGGTTATATGACGATTACAAACGTAAATTCTGGAAAAGTTCTAGATGTACAAAATGGATTGTCGCAAGATGGAGTCAACATATGGCAATATAAATCAAACAATACAAAAGCACAGAAGTGGGTTGCTGTTAAGGATTCAAAAGGAAATGTCCAAATTATATCTGCATTAAATGAAAATATGAGGCTTGATTTAAAATATGCGAATGTATCTAATGGAGCTAATATACAATTATATAGCAGTAATGGCTCAATGGCACAATCATGGAAATTTGTAAGATTTGATTATTCGGATTTTCTGGCTAAAACAAATAGGGATGTTATTACAAATGGCAATTATATAATTAGAAGCGCAATAAATAAGAATTATGTTTTAGATGTATCTGGCGGTTCAATGGCAAATGGCGGAAATGTTCAGTTATATGAAAATAATATGACCTTAGCGCAAAGATGGAACATATCACATGACGAGAAAGGCTATTTGACAATTTTGAATGTTAAATCAGGTAAAGCATTAGATGTGCATTATGCTTCAGCAACTAATAATTCCAATATTCAGCAATATCAATCAAATGGTACGAAAGCACAGAAGTGGATTGCTATAAAAAAATCAAATGGTTCAATTAAATTGGTATCTGCGCTAAATACCAATATGTGTGTTGACTTAAAGTATGCATTAATAACTAATACACAAAACATTCATTTATATGAAGATAATAACAGCAATGCACAGGGATGGCTATTTGACAAAAAATAGAGCAGTCCGGACACATCATTTTCTCAAAGTATATATTCACAGGGGATGGTATTCTTACCAGAAAGCAGAAGCTGAAGTAGGGCTGAATAAATTAAATTGTATTTTTGGGGAAAATGGGGATGTGAAATAAGGCCCTAAAAGAAATAGGGCTGACTTGAAAAAGTAAATTCCAGTGCAGGGGTAAATTCCACCACGCTTTAAAATTATTTGATTTTTTAGAATTGTGGGAGGCTAAATACTTATAAAACTGATATAATTAGATTAACTTTCCATAAAGCATCTTACTTTCAGGCATGGCAAACAAGCCTCTGGGGAGTTTCTGTGCGAAACTAAATTCCACAGGCCGCATTCAAAAAATGTGAATTGTTAAGTTCCAGCTTGACAGCAGATTTTTATGCTAAGTTAGTGGTTAAAGCGTATCAGCCTAGGCGTCAGATTGACCTCATCGGGTGGAAGCGGTCTAAGCTGAAGTGCTTTTAAGATGTCTATACCATAGTTTTTAAGTGCTACATCATACGGTGTTCGACCACCAAGGCTTTCTCTTGGGGTTGAATTTATGTGGTCTACGATAGTTCTTAAATCCCATTGGGTGAGATATTCAAAGCTAGTCTTTTTAGGAAGAATCATTCGAAGCATGGTATGTGTCTGTTCGATGCCGCCTTTTTGACCGCTTCTCATCGTATCACAGTAATAGATGCTTGACCGCATAATGCCATTAATGCCGTTTTCGAGAGACTCTGGATCTCCGAATTCGGATCTGCGATCCGTAAGAATCGTGTTGAATAAGGTTAAAAAATCATATGTGCCAAGCTGGTGTTCCAACTTGTTAAAAACAAGTTTTACGGCACCTTTGGTGCATATGTTCATAATGAATGCAAGAAACAGTTTTTCACGGGTTAAGAAGAACGTCAGGATGACACGCTTTGAGTCCTGTGATGAGTGAACGGTATCCATTTCAGCAAAATGGTCAAGTTCAAGGGCTTGAAAATCAGAAAACATACGTCTGATAAAAACGGATCTGTCTTTGATCTGGGTCTTGTGTACTTTGCGGGGGTTGAATTTTACCTGACGTTTCAGATCGATGTTTCTTGCGGACAGGATTCCTTTATCAAGGTAAGAATATAGAGTTCTCACGGACATATCGAGTTCTGGATGATTCGTTATAATCTGATATGGAGACTGGCCCTGAAAAATCAGGGGCGTGATGACCATATCTTCCTGATGCAGTTCGTGTCTGGTCATGTTTATACCGGCCCTGGACTGTGAAAGACATTCTTTGTATTTGC
>UMFH01040455.1_pt1 | contig 17737 bp, 17 predicted proteins | sample 1964941 | NCBI WGS metagenome assembly UMFH01 (sample SAMEA4836039, study PRJEB28245) | human gut metagenome | biome: gut microbiome; material: fecal sample | place: Denmark | collected 2008
GGCTTGAACATCACCAATGTGACGTGGCCCGCAGCCATGGACTTCGATTGCGCCGACGACCATGACACGACTCTCATCACCCATGAGCAAGGTGTGATGATCCCCAACACATGGCCTACCGCCGTGAGCACCAAAGACATCGCCTTCGACGGTCGCTTCGAAACGGCTGGCGGTTACATGCCTTGGTTCGCGCAGCTCCGCGCAGACGGACACGGGTATATCGCCATCTGCGAAACTCCATGGAATGCCGGTTACGGCATCGACCATCCCAGCGATGGCCCGTACACCCATATCAATACTTGGTTTGAGCCAAGCCTCGGCACAATGAATTATCGCCGCGTGGTACGCTACCAGTTCCTCGACCACGCCGATCACACGGCGGTGTGCAAGGCCTATCGTTTGTACGTCAATGAACGAGGTCGCTTGCGTACGCTCGCCGAAAAGGCGGCGCGCAATCCCTCCGTGCGTGACCTGATTGGTCGTTCATGGGTGCACATCGGCATCAAAACCAAAGTACAGCCCGACTCGTACTACTACGATAAGGACCACCCCGAGAAAAACGATTCATTGGTCACCTTTGCGCAGCGCGAAAAGCAAATGCGAACATTGCACAGCATGGGTGCAGGCCGACTGTACATGCACTTGGATGGTTGGGCACAGCCCGGATACGACAACGCACACCCCGACTATCTGCCGGCCTGTCAGGAGGCAGGCGGCTGGGAAGGCATGAAGTCGCTGGTCGACGCCTGCCATGAGCAAGGCGATATTTTCGGCACGCATGACCAGTACCGCGATTACTACTTCACCGCGCAAACCTTTGATGCCAACAATGCGATTCGGCTGGCAGACGGTACGATGCCCGAACACGCACGCTGGGCGGGCGGCCGCCAGACCTACCTGTGCGCCGAGCTCGCACCGGACTACGTGCGCCGCAATTTCGCCGAAATCGCCGCACACGGCATCAAACTCGACTGTGCATACTTGGATGTCTTCACCTGCAACGAAGGCGACGAATGCTCGAACCCCGAACACCGCATGACCCGCCGCGAATGCTTTGACCGCCGCGCCGAATGCTTCGAATATCTGCTCTCGCACGGCATCCTCTCCTCGTCCGAAGAGGTATCGGACTGGGCAGTGCCAAGCCTGATATTCTGCCATTACGCGCCATACGACTTCCAGATGCGCTCACCCAACGAGCCGCGCCAAGGTGTGCCGGTGCCGCTGTATAACCTCGTCTACCATGATTGCGTTATCGAGCCGTGGATGATGGAGCGTGTGGTGGACGGCGACGATTACATGCTGTACGCCTTGCTCAACGGCGGAGCTCCATACCTGATTCGCGATGCCGCATACATCGGCGTTGACGGCGACATGGACGACGAACAGCGCGCTCGCACGGAAAACGACATCGAACGCTGCCATACGGTCGCTGCATTCCATGAGCGGGTCGGCATGCAGGAACTGGTTCGTCACGAGTTCGTGGATGATGATCCGCTGGTGCAGCGTTCGGTATTCGCGGACGGCACTGCGGTCACTTGCGACTTCCATACGCAAACCTATCGCATCACCGACTGCCCGCATCACTGACTGAAAATACAATGACACACAGTGGGTTCCGATGGACTGGTGGCAAATTGCCGCCGATAAGCGAGTAATATAGCCAACAATGTCACCGTCGAAGCAGGAGTAGTGAAATGCCGAATCGTGCAGAACGCCGTGCCCAAGCCAAAGCAGGCCGCAGGGGAGTGCCGTCGCAGTATGACCAGACCCGTGGCCGTGGCCGTTCGGGAATGATTGACGAATACCAGCTGCAGCAGAAGTCCCAGCGTCTGCAGGACGGCACCGACGGCACCGAATGGAAGCCCAGCGGCGGTACGATTGCGGACACCGAAACCCTGCTGACCACTAACCCGAACTACACGAATCCGAAGATGTTCAAGGCACCGCATTCGCTGCGTCAGTGGTTCCGTGTGGGCAGCTGGACGCTGATCGCCATCGCGATTATCGCGTTCTTCGTGGTTATGTGGCTGCCAAGCCATCCGATGTGGCTGATTATCACCGTTTCCGCGGTGTTCATTGTGGGTGTGCTGAGCCTGTTCTTTACGGCTGGCGATTCCAAGCATAATCCGAATTTGGATCAGAACGGCACGGCAGTCTGATCTTTTGCCCGGTAAATCCGGCTTGAAAAGCAAAACGCACGACGGAAGTTGTGCGTTTTCTTGTATGCGGTGCCCTAAAGTAAGAAGTGCTTGAGTTTCTTTCTGACGCACGAAGGAGAGGCAGTCCGATGAAAGTTGATATTCTAACCCGCGAATACCCGCCGCATGTCTATGGTGGGGCCGGTGTACACGCCGAGGAACTGTCCAAGGTGCTTGCCGAGCGCATCGACGTAACCGTTCGTGCGTTTGATGGCAAGCGCACCGAGGCGGACATTCCTGCTATCCCGAATGCTGCCGATGCTAAGGGCAGCTTGAAGGTCGTCGGCTATGACACGCCTTCTGAGCTGGCTGATGCCAACCCCGCATTGAAGACCTTCGGCGTTGATTTGCAGATCGCCAATGATGTGGACGCCGACATCATCCACGCGCACACCTGGTATGCCTGCTTGGCGGGCTACATGGCCAAGATGCTGCACGGCACTCCATTGGTTATTACCGCGCACTCTCTGGAACCGTTCCGCCCATGGAAGCGTGAGCAGCTCGGCGGCGGCTACAACCTGAGCTCCTGGGCCGAGAAGGACGCTTACGAGCACGCCGACCGCGTGATCGCCGTTTCCGGTGGCATGCGCAAGGATATTCTGACCGCCTATCCGAACCTCGACCCGGACAAGGTGGTTGTGGTCTACAACGGCATCACCATGTCTGACTTTGCTACTCCGGCCCCTGACGATCCGGGCTGGAAGGTGTTTGAGCGTTACAACATCGACCGTTCCAAGCCGACCCTGCTGTTCGTGGGCCGCATCACCCGTCAGAAGGGTTTGCCGTACCTGCTCAAGGCCCTGCACCTGATTTCCAAGGATATTCAGGTGGTGCTGTGCGCCGGTGCGCCCGACACCCCGGAGATTGCCGAGGAAGTCAAGAACGCGTTCGCCAAGCTGGACGAGGAGCGTGGCAACATCGTGTGGATCGAGGAAATGCTGCCGAAGCCTGAGCTGAACGCTCTGGAGCACGGCTGCGACGCCTTCATCTGCCCGAGCATCTACGAGCCGCTGGGCATCGTGAACCTTGAGGCCATGGCCTGCGGTCTGCCGGTCGTCGCCTCCGCCACCGGTGGCATTCCGGAAGTTGTGGTCGACGGCGAGACCGGCTATCTGGTGCCGATCGACCAGCTGCACGACGGCACCGGCACCCCCACCGATCCGGACAAGTTCGTGCACGACATGGCCGCCGCCATCGACAAGATCATGGCCGATCCGGAGCTCGCCAAGAAGATGGGCCAGGCCGGCTACGAACGCGCCCGCGACGTGTTCAGTTGGGAGTCCATCGGCGACAAGACCGTGGAGGTCTACCAGTCGGTGCTCGACGAGCAGAAGAAGTAAAAGCGAGACAGCGCAGGCTCGCGCAGCGTGACGGAGGGAGAGACCGTGCAATAAGCGGTGCTCTCCCTCCGTTTTGTACCACTGAGGAGAATCATGTCCCAAACCGTCCTCCAACTTGACAACGTCGAATTCCGCCGCAACCGCCGCGTCATCATCACCGACGTGAACCTCACCATCCATGCGGGGGAGCGTTGGGTGCTGTTCGGACCGAACGGCATCGGCAAATCCACCGCAGTCGGCATGCTGGCCACCCGCACCTTCCCCTCGGAAGGCCGCGTGTTCATTCTCGGCCACCAGCTCGGCAAATACGACGTGTTCAAGCTGCGCACCCGCATCGGTCTCGCATCGGCCGACCTGGGTCGCCAGTTCCCCGAGTTCGAGGACCCGCTGGATGCCGTGGTCACCGGCCTGTCCGCCGTGACCGGACGTTGGCGCGATACTTACACGGACGAAGAATACGCCCGCGCACGCCAGCTGCTGCGTGATTTCCGCGTCTCCTATCTGGAAGGCAAGGAGATGTGGCGACTGTCCGAAGGCGAACGCACCCGTGTGCTGATCGCCCGTGCGCTGATGGGCGATCCTGAGCTTTTGATTATGGACGAGCCGACCACCGGCCTTGACCTGGGCGGCCGCGAGCAGGTGATGCGCACGTTGAGCCGAATCGGCGAGGAAAGCTCTGAACGTGCCGTGGTGCTGGTCACCCACCGTCTGGAAGAGATTCCGGCAGGCTTCGATCACATCGCCATTATGGGCCGCAAGCCGATTCCCGCCGAAGATGCCACCGAAGCGGGCGTCGACTCAATGGGCAATCCCGGTGCTGGCACCATCGTCTATACCGGTTCGCTGGAAGACGGTCTAACCGACGAGCGTCTCTCCGACCTGTTCGGCATGCCCATCGAAGTCCAGCACACTCACGGCCGCTGGGCCGCCTACGCCGTGTGATGCCGTTTTGGTCTCCGCCAGCGGAAGCCGTCGGCCAAGCCGACTGGGGGAGGTGTCAGCAGTACTTTTCCTTTTTCGGCAGGTTTTATTTTTCTCTTCGCCCCCTCTGGAGGGGGCTGTCAGCGTAAGCTGACTTGGGGAGGTTCGACATATGACGGAAAGCGACATGACTGGTAGCAAACTCGTATTCATTGATATCGACGGCACGCTGGCTGATGAGAATCATATTGTGCCGGAGTCGGCAAAAACGGCGTGTGCGCGGGCCCAAGCCAACGGTCACAAGCTCTTCATCTGCACCGGTCGATCCGTGCCGAAAATCGAACGCAACATTCTGGATCTTGGATTCGACGGTGTAGTTTCCGTAGCCGGCGCACAGGCGAATATCGGCGATAAGCTGCTGTTCCAGCACCTCGTATCGCCCGAAGCCATCGATGCGGCGATGGCCTATTTTGCCGAACACCATATCGAGAGCTACCAGTGGCAGGGTGCGGACGGCATGTACATTTCCGAAGGTTATCGCCGCCATCTGGAGTCCAAGGGCAAGACGTGGAATCGTGGTGAGTTTGCGCGGTTCTGGCATTTGCTGGACGAGGTAGAGGTTCCGGCTGGATCTACGCTGGGTCACACGATTCATGTGAGCAAGGGATCGTATTTCACCGGGCCCGAGCCGGATGTTTCCTTCGAGAACACTCAGCATGATCTTGCCCCCTGGTTCGAACTCGTGCACGGCTCATACGACAAGATCTCGCCGAATAACGGCGAACTGCTCATCAACGGCATCGACAAAGGCACCGCCGTGCGCGACGTGGCTTCCTTGCTTGGCTATGCCATCGCCGACACCATCGCCATCGGCGACTCCGATAACGACACCGCCATGCTCAAAGCCGCCGGCACATCCGTGGCCATGGGCAACGCCATCCACGGCATCCAGGCCTTCTGTGACTTCACCACCACCGATATTCACCAGGACGGCCTGGCCAACGCCTTCAAGACGTTGGGACTGGTGTGATGAGTGCGAAGTCCTTGCCAGTTGCTGTTGCGCAGTTTACGGTGACGGAGGAGCCGGAACGGAATCTGGAGATCATCGACGGATTCGCGCGTGATGCGGCGGCGGGCGGCGCGAAGTTGCTGGCATTGCCGGAAGGTTTGATTGCGCGGCGCGGCGATGACGATTCATATGCTGCCGCGCACGCGCAACCACTGGACGGGCCGTTTGTAGACGGCTTGCGGCGTATCAGCGCGCAGCGGCATATTGTGCTGATGGGTACCGTGCATGTTGCGCCGGAGCAAGTAACAGAACGGGATGCAGATTCCCGAGTTTCCAACACGTTCCTTGTGATTCGCGATGGTGAAATTATCGCTGAATATCGCAAGCTGCATCTTTACGATGCGTTCGCGGCCCGCGAATCCGACGTGGTTCTCCCAGGAGATGCGTTGCCGCCTATCGTCGATATTGACGGTTGGAAAATCGGCGTCATGACCTGTTATGACGTTCGTTTCCCGGAAACCGCTCGCTCACTGGCCGTGCGCGGGGCAGATGCGATTGTTGTAAGCGCCGCTTGGGTGCGCGGCCCGTTGAAAGAGCAGCATTGGAAGCTGCTGACTGCGGCTCGCGCATTGGAAAACACTTGCTATGTGTTGGCTTGCAGTGAGGTGAGTTCGCGGAACATCGGATGCTGTCGCATCATCGACCCGATGGGAGAGGTAGTTGCCGAAGCGGGCGATGAGGGAGCCGAGCTTATTGCTACTGGGCTTAGTCGCGAATGCCTTGCTTCCGCACGCCAGATAATGCCGGTTCTGCAGAATCGCCGTTTTGCCGACCCGCAGTTGCCCGATTAGTCGAGTCTTTCAGAGCCCGCTGCCGACGCTTTGATGGCATATTACTGTCGAATATAACGTGCCGAATTATTGACGCAATCAGTGGTCATCGAAAGTCTGTGATAGATGTCGCGGGCTCGGACGCCTATCATGGGACGCATGACTGCTACTGTTCATGATTCCGCCCAAGCTCCTGTATACGCTCGTCTGCAAGAGGGGAGTGATGCTCCTGATTTCACTCTGCCGGCGATTGTGCCCGGCACTGCGGAGAACGGCTTAATCAATCTGTCTGACGTGCTCGAGGACGGACGTAGGGTTGTACTGTACTTCTATCCGGCGGCAATGACGCCCGGATGCACCACTGAGGCTTGCGATTTCCGAGATAATCTCGCACGCTTGGAGTCGCAGAATGTTGCGGTGCTCGGTGTCTCCAAGGATTCACTCGAGAAACTGCGCAAGTTCGCCGAGCACGACCATCTCACATTCCCGCTGCTGTCTGATCCCGACCTGACCGTGCACAAGCTGTACGGCGCATATGGCGAAAAGAAGCTCTACGGCAAGATACACGTAGGCGTGATCCGTTCGACGCTCGTCATCAATCCCGACGGTTCCGTGGCGCTTGCTCGCTACAACGTACGTGCCAAAGGTCATGTTGATTCGCTGCTGAAAGCGCTGGACAAGCTGGAGAAGTGATTCTGCGGTTAAGTCGAGCTTTTGCTTCGCTGAGCAGTCTCAGTGAGGCAAATCCTCGGGCGGACTGAGGCATTGCTCTACTAAAAGGCCACTAGCGAGGCTTTTCCTCTACTAACTCTCTGAGTTGCTTCGCTGACGACGATTCAGCGGGGTATTCCCTTGACCTATCCGTGTTTTCGCTCTGCAAAGTAGTTCTGAGCGGCGGATCGATACTCACACAGATGTGTACGGTGTGCTGTCAGCGTCTTTGTAGTTTCGCCGGTCAGTTGCTTGGTAATCCAGGATAAGTCAGTCATGGTTCCTTACTTCCGTGTGAGGCGGTACACTTGGGTACTGCCTCTATTGAGTGCATTGATAAAGGTCAGCCCCGCAAGCGCTACCAACACTTGCGGGGCATTTACGTTTGATACAACCGAGAGGAAACCGGGGACGAATCCCCGGCACGATAGCGTGTTATCCGACGTTCAGCGTCAGCACTTCCACGCCATCAATCAGGACAATCACCCTAGGGTAATCGTCTATGATTAGCAGAGTATGGTATTCGCCGCAGCAATCGCAGCGCCATACGGTGCCGAGACCATATATCATGGTTAATATCCTCTCGGTTGTAGGATGACCCGCACGTTTGTGTGGGCCAAGTTCCGCAAGGGACGCGAAAGCCGCAAGCGTTACAGCACTTGCGGCTTTCGTTTTTTCATGTTCCGAGCGGAACAACCGAGGGGCCAAACGGCCCAGTGCCTAGACTATGGGGTAAACCCAGTGAGCTAGGCCGACTGTGTACAATGCCCACAGTCAGGCAAAGAATTGATTAGGGCGCACACCTAGCTTTCGCTAGTGTTTTCTTTCGGCTTCTCAGCCTCTAACAGTTTGCGAGGGTTACTCACTTTCAATGCGTCGCACAATTTTAAGGCCATGCCTAACGTCATGTTTTCGATGGGTATCCGGCATGACTCATAGTCACCTACGCGACCTTGACTCATGCCTTCTACCTTGCTTGCTAAACGTTGTTGCGATAGCCCTCGCTTCTGCCTTAGCTCCCTTAGACTCATTACCCACCTCACTTGTGCTCAGTGGGCCCGATTATACCTATCGTTGAAACATATGTAGAGCGAGGGGCATAAATCGAAAGGCGTCAATGATGAACGGAACATTCGAGCAGTTAAGAGCAGCCGTGTATGGCCAAGCAGTCGGTGATGCCTTGGGCGTGCCTTATGAATTCATGCCGAGAGATGCCTTCCGATGCGAAGGTATGACGGGATACGGTACGCATAACCAGCCGATTGGCACATGGTCGGACGATACCAGCATGATGCTCGCCACATTGGACTCGCTGATCGCCAATGAATGGCAAGTCAATACTGAAGATATGGGAGAGCGATATCTGGCATGGCTGAGTAATGGCGAATACGCGATTGACGGACGAGTCTTCGATTGCGGGCGAACGGTCTCCGTCGCGTTGCAGCAGCGTGTGGGCTTAAGCGGTGAACGAGACAATGGCAACGGCTCACTGATGCGGATCATGCCGTTGGCGTTCGCGGATGCTTCCGCGGATGACGTACGTGCCGCATCTGCAATCACGCACGCCCATGCAATCTCGATGGATACCTGTTCGAGCATGGTGGATGTGTTGCGCGACGGACTCATCAAAGGCATATGGCCGCAAGAGCTGGATGATGAACCGCTACGCGGTATGCCGCGTGATGAAGTTGGTTCGAGCGGCTTCGTCAAAGACACGTATGAGGCGGCGCTCTGGTGCCTCGCGAATACCGATGATTATGCGAGTTGTGTGCTCGCCGCCGTCAACTTGGGTGACGATACAGACACGACCGCCGCCGTCGCCGGATACCTGGCCGGCATCAAATATGGATTCGATGCCATTCCCGCTCAGTGGCTGGCGGTATTGCGCGGGCGTGAGCTTATTGAGGATGTGCTTGGACGGACGGAGTCGGCGTGGCATTAAGGCGCTCGCGGTGAGTAGCAACCTACTGTTTCCGTATGCGATGAAGATGGCCAGTACGCCACCATCAACAGTGAGGACTCCCTGCCTACTGTTCTCCACGATCACGCCCAAGCACTGGACGCTCCCATGTCTCGTTCCGCTGAACATTGCCGAGAACTCCCTTCTTCTGGATGCGCATCATCGAATCCCACTTGCTCGACGCCTAGACTGCTTTGGACGGGGATACGCCGCTAGTGGGGGACAGAGATTGAGACGCATTCGGGTTCGAATAGTGTGAGGGATTTGGCTTTGCCAACGGTTGTTGGACACATTCCATACGGTGGTGCCTGTGTTGTTCGCAAAAGTATGTCTATCTAATCGTTAATCGAGGATGACGATATGGTGAGTTTTTCTGCCGCTATAATGTAGGATTATTAACAGGTTACGGCTGAAGAACTGATTACAGTATTAGAACATTTTTTTTTCTGATATATGTGGTTGGCGTAGATGTGGCATATGCGAGGGGGCATCCTATGGCGGATGATGAAACTCATATCGGTCGAAATAACGAGGAACGCAAGGAAGACGAAAACCGTCGCATTATGGGAAAGGCGCTGGAAGGTGTTGCGGCGGAAACCGTGCAACGCTTTGGTTCTGCCATCAAGGAACATTTAGCGGCCTATGCGGGTGATAGAGAGAAACCTGCTGATGAGAATTCCAGACCTCCTAAGACCTTGAAGTCCATTGCTAAGATGGAGACTAGCAATGAATTCAAAAAGCAGAATCTAGCTCAGCAAGCGGGTTTTAGTGCCGAGGTTGAGGCGGTAGCCAGGAAGAACGCCGATAACATCATTGCTGGCAACGATACGCGATTCAAACGATATGATGACGTGAAGCATCCAGATGGACGGCAAGTGTCGAACGACCCCATCGTGGACATTGTCGAAGTGGATGACTTGGGCAAACCAATCATCGGCTCTGAGGCTCAAATGAAGTTCGTCGGCAGTAGCCCGAAAAAGCTTCTTGATAAGTTGAAAAGCAAGAAATATGCAAAATATCGTGATGCAGACGTCAGCATGGTTATTCCGGATGATTATTACGATGTACTGATGGGTGATGGGCCTGACGGCATCAACGAACAGATACGAAAACTTCAGGGCGAGCTGGATGGAGGTCGGCTTGCCGGCAAGAATTCTGAGGCTATTCAGCAGCAAATCGATGATCTGAAACAGATTAAGAAAAGCCTGCGGAAAAGTGGACTCACCAAGCGAGAAGCGTTGTATGCGCGAGAACATCCCAGACGCATGGTGGCGAAAGATGTAGCCAGAGTTGCCAATAAAGCCGGTCTGCAGCAGGCAAGGAATGGTGCGCTGATTGGTGGTGGTGTTTCTCTGATTCGAAATATGGTTGCCTGCATTAATGGCTCTATTGAGCCAGCGGAGGCAGCGAGAAACGTCGGCGTCGATGCAGGCTTGGCTGCGGCGTTCGGCTATGTCACCGCTTTTTCCGGCGCTGCCATTAAGGGTGCCATGCAAAACGCGTCGAGCGAGTATCTGCGTAGTCTATCGAGAACGAACGTTGCAGCTACGATGGTCTCCACTGTAACGGATGTTTCCAAGGTGGTTGCACTGTATTGCCGCGGCGAGATTACTGGAGCTGTTTGTATAGAGCGCCTCGGCCAGCAGGGAATGGGGCAGCTCGGAGGAGTGATGGGCGTTGCCGTGGCGATGGCCGCAGTACCTGCAGATGGTGCTTTTATGGCTGCGATGGTTGGTATGGCTGGAAGCACCTTGGGATATGCTGCAGCTGTTGCCGTATATGAGGAATTATCCACTGCTCTGCATGACTATGAGCTGGCGAAAGAGGAGCGTATTCGTGTGGAACGCGAATGTGCGGAAGCGGTGGAGCTCATCCGCCAATATAGGCGTGATATGTCTAGGGATGTCGAGAATTATCTGGCGACTCATGATGAATTGTTTAATAGAGCATTCGATGCAATGGATCAAGCGTTGATTTCCAATGATATTGATGGATATTTGACCGGAAACGCCGAAATTCAAGAATCCTTGGGATACTTGCCAAGGTTTCGGACTCAGCAGGAGTTTGATGATTTGATGGCGTCAGACGACAATTTCGTTTTATAAGGAGGAGCCAGTTAATGAAGTACATCAAAACACGTGATGCATTACAAGCATTTTATTATCTGATTGCTGTCGATGGATCAGTCCGTGACGACGAACGCGCACTATTCGATCATATAGGTGACAATTTGGATGCAAAGCACTTCCATGATTATCGCAAAGAGATTATCGATTCGTGCGATGAGCGTATAAACCAGTGCCACGATTCCGATGATCGCTACGACGTAATTGTTGAGGGTGTTGATGCAGTCTTGTCGCATCGAACGGATAAAAGAGCTGCAGGAATTGCACCAAGGCTGCTTCTGTGGAATATGTTGTCAGTTGCCTTCGCCGATGGGGAATATGATGCAGTAGAAAGCAGACTCATCAAACATATTGCCCGGACGATGATTGCCGATCGTTCCATATACCCCGAAATGGAACATCTTATGCGCGCGGCGTATGACGTGCGAGGCGAGCTCGACTGGATCAGCAATTCCGAACTGCCATATAGTGAAGTTCGCCCCATGGTGGATCAGCTGGAAGAGCGCGTGAATGTTCTCCAAAACGCTGCCGTGTTGCTGATTGAAGACGAGACGGCCGCGCCAGCCCCGGAAGTCATGGTTCCAGAGAAGGACGTGTTTGATCAGACCAAGGATGCTGTTGACTCGGTGGTCGCTCCGGTTGTGGATCAGGTTCAGCAGGGTGCTCAGGGAGCCGCGGATGCGGTGAAGCATACGTTTGACAATAATGTTGCTCCTGTTCTCAACCAAGTTGGCGATGCGCTGAAGCCGGTGAATGATGCAGTGCTGAAACCGGTAGGCAACGCAGCCAATGAGGTTGCGAAACGTGCGGGTGACGCAGCCAATGAGGTTGCGAAACATGCGGGTGACGCGGCCAATGAGGCTGCGAAACGTGCGGGCGATGCGGCCAATGCTGTACAAGGCTTCTTCGGTGGCCTCTTTGGACGCAAATAAGAGAAACCCAGGAAGGAATTCACTATGCCATTTTTTGTTGTTCCACTATTCATCGGAATGGCCGCTGCTGCCGGTACCGCAGGCGTGGGTATGGCTGCCAAAGGTAGTCTTGATCAGCACACGGCGAATCAGCTTAACGACAATTCCGGAGCACGCATTCGATGGGCAGCTAATAACCTCGAAAAGCTTCGTGGGCAATGTTCAGATTCCCTGAATGCCTTGGGCAAAGAGAAAGTCATTATTTTGGATGGGAGCGTTCAGCGCTTCCTTGGTGCTTTTCAACAGCTGAAAAATGTTGATTTCACCGCGTCCGAAGGGCTTGATGAACTCAATAAACTGCGCATAGACAAAGCGGCTTTTGATGAACTTAAAACCATGGGAAACATAGCTTCGTCTTTGCTGGAAGGCGGTGTGGCCGGGGCAGCCAGCGGTGCATTGGCTGCGTTTGGTGCATATAGTGCCGCGTCGGCACTTGCCACGGCTTCCACAGGAACTGCGATCAGTGCATTAAGTGGTGTGGCTGCTTCCAACGCCACGTTGGCGTTCTTCGGGGGAGGGTCCTTGGCCGCAGGTGGCTTGGGCATGGCTGGCGGAGCCGCTGTACTTGGAGGCTTGGTGGCAGGTCCTGCATTGCTGGTCATGGGCGTTATCATCGGTGCCAAGGGTGGCAAAAACCTTGAGGAAGCGAAGACCCAGTCTGCTGAGGCAAGCAAATACTGTGAACAGATGATGGCCGGTGCGGACCAGTGCGTTGCCATTCGTAGACGCAGCTATATGTTCCACGCTTTGCTCGCCCGTCTTGATGCTAAATTCCTGCCTTCAATTCTTGAAATGGAAAATATCATAAAGACCGAGGGAACGGATTATTCGCAATTCCGTCAGGAAAGTAAGAAGACTATTGCCGCAGCTGCGTCCACTGCAGCATCAATCAAGGCCGTACTAGATACTCCTCTGCTGGCCGAGGATGGGTCACTTACTTTGGAGTCGGAGAAGCTGATGAAGAACAGTGGCATGTGATGGGATGAGGATTCCGGAGCTGGACTGATGGTTCTGTGTCTTCTTCCGTCATTTTTCAGGGCTTCATATAGATACGACGCATGACGAATTCTACCAGGCGATCTGGGAGGAAGCGCTTGAGTTGCATCAGGGCCTTGTAGCTGCTGCCGACGGCGATGCGCACCGGGGGATTGCGTTTGCCGAGCGTCGCGACGATGACTCGGGCCACGCTTTCCGGACCGTCGCCGGTCTGCTCGTCATGAGCCATTTGCCCGACCGAACGTTGGCATTCGTCGTAGTACGGTGAATTGGCTGGTTCGGCGAGGATACGCGAGCCGGTGAATCCAGTGGATAGGTCACCCGGTTCGATGATTGTGGCGGTGATGCCATGACGGCGCCCCTCCAACCGCAGCGCCTCCACATACATTTCCAGCGCCGCCTTTGTGGAAGAGTAGTGCGATTGGAACGGCAAACCCAGCCGTCCTCCAATCGAGCCGACAACGATGACTCGTCCCCGCTTACGGTTGCGTGCCGCGGTACGGCGCAGCAACGGCAGTGCGATTTCGTTGACCTGCAACACGCCAAAATAATTCACATCGAACTGCTTGCGAGCGAGCGTCATTGGTGTGCATTCCGCAGAGCCGGCGATGCCGAATCCCGCGCAATGGACGATAGCGTCCAATCGGGGGAGAGCGCCGAGAATGCGCGTGATGTCAGCCGGCTTGGTGACGTCCATTTCGTAGGTAAACAGTTCGCCTCGGCCAAGACGCTGAGTCTCAGGAACGCTCCCGTCCGCATCAAGTCCCACCGCAATTACACGCCAGCCTTGCGCAGCGAGCATCCTCGCAGTTGCCTTGCCGATACCACTCGTGCCTCCGGTGACCAATGCCACCGGCCGTCCATCATCCTTGATTGGTTCCATGTGTACTATTATCGCGCGGTGGCGATGATGAAATCACGGCATAGCAATAATGCAAGTTGCCGAACGGATGAGTGAGGCCCTTAGATTCATGGAAGACACAATGAAAAAATGAGTGGAGCAACCTTCTTACTGGAACTCGGCAATGACTCTAGAAAACGCATACCAGTGAAAGCACCATCAACGTGCTATTCTATAAACGTTTCTGGTTTCAAACACTTTTTTGAGAGGTGCGTATGGGTCTTATACAAGCTGATTTTGGTGATGTTGAACGTCGGTCCACTAGTAATTCAGCAGATAAGGCTTTCCAACGCATTTTCGGGTTTTCGTCTTCTGTAATCCAGGAATCAGCATGGCGTGCACTGCGTGTCGCTACTGGAACTGATGGTGTCCACTCCCAATTGAGTGCGGCGGGATCAAAGTTTTATCATGAGTTCGTGTCAGAGGTTCGAGCTTTCGTCGATACTTTTGACAACTGGAGCGCAAATCGTTCGGACGACAACAAAACGTCTCCGCGAGCATACCGTTCTGATGGTTTAACATTGGCTTTCGCCCAAGGGTCTACGGCTACCGGAAACATCAACAAAGAGTTGCATCTCAAGAAGGTTCCGGGGACTGTAACGCTACTGGAGCTTCAGGAGAAAGCTCCGGCGAAGCAACAAGAGCTGTCTTTCGACGCCTTGACCTCCATGGTTCCGGTGCGTCCGCAGATGTGGTTGGTTGTGTACTACCGAGAGACTGATTCGGTGCGGTTGGAAGTGTCGCTTCCCGCTGGTGTGGATTCTAATGGAAAAATCATTGGCTGGGATAACCGACTTGTGCTGGATGAAGTTAATTTGACCGATCAGTTTGTGGAGGCACGTAACGATGAGCGTGGTGAAGATGGAGTTGCCGTCGCCATTTCCGCGCGTTGAGCAGAAGGCTTCGCTGAATCCAGAACGTATCCGCTGTGCCCGTGAAACGGCAGGACTGAGCAAGGTGCAATTAGCCGAATCTCTCGGTGTGACTTCGCGGACGGTTGCCAATTATGAAGAAGTTGGAGCGCCGGTGTCTCAAGCAGCGGTACTGGCTGATGCGTTGCAGGTTATGCCGTCGTTCTTTTCCGTGTCCCCTCATGCTCCGCTAATCGAGGATTTATCGGAAGGACAGGTATGGTTTAGGTCGTTGAGAAAATCGACGGTAAGGCAGCGTCGTTCGGCAGTGGGGCATGGTCGGAATGCATTGCTGTTCTTCAAATGGATTGAGGATCACTTCCGGCTGCCTGAATGCGATTTGCCCTTTGCCGATAGCGCCGGAATGCGTCCGGACTTGGCAGCGACTATGCTGCGCGCGATTTTGGGATATGGCGAGAATCCGTTGCCCGAGATGACGAGTCTTGCAGAAGCTCATGGCATTCGACTATTTAGTCTACCGACTGTCGGACGAGAGGTAGATGCTTTCAGCTTTATGTTCGATGGTGTGCCGTATATCGCGGTAGATACCAGCAAGACCGCAGAACGTGTCCGTTTCGATATTGCGCATGAAATTGGACATCTGATGATGCATGAAATGGTGTCTGAAGATGTAGCGGTTGCCGGAACGCGCGATATCGAAGGTGAAGCTCATTCGTTCGCCGCGAATCTTTTGATGCCGAAGCGCCGTGTTCTGGGCATGGTGCCGACTCACGCTTCAGTGTCGCAGATTTTGGCTGCGAAACGATATTTTAAGGTTTCCGCAATGGCCATGGCTCGCCGTGCCTATGAGCTGGGCCGATTGTCGGAATGGGAATATCGACAGGCATGCTCGGAATTGACGGTTCAAGGATACAAGAATGGCGAGCCTCGTGGCCTGCGGCCAGAGCAGTCGAAGGTATTCCGCTTCGTGGCTGATACGAACAGGCAGAAGGGCATATCGGTTTCCACGGTGAGTGAGGAGACCGGGCTTGTGCCCAAAGAATTGCATGGATTGTCGTTTGGGAATATTTGGGCGGTTACTGGTGGAATGCATAGTTAAATAATGAATTTTGCTTGGAATGTATTGTCAATATGGATAGCTCAGTAGAGGAGAATATGGCAATGAGTTGGAAACCATTTGGGGCCAAAGAAGAATCTGAGACGCTTGTTGACGGGGTCCCTCCCTATATGGTGAACAGTGTTATTGATTGGATGGGTCAGGCCGAGTTGCTGCTTTGTTATGATGAGAATTATTATTCTTGTTTCGATGAACTGAAACTAGATAGTCGTCGCAGGCGTTCATTGGTTTCTGAATTCGATAGAAAATCTAGATTGGATTCTTATCTATATGACGCGAATACAAAAAGTTATTTCCGTGTCAAAGAGCATATGAATCGAATAGGTTTGATGTATCTTGATTATTTAATAGAGAAATTGGATGAATTAAGAGAGGATTATGACTCTTCTCTTGTTTCTGGCCGAATGCCTATCGACAGTACGGTGGAATATCTATATGAAGATCTTGAAAAGATATTATCTGAATCTGGATCTAAGTGGCGTTTAGGTAAAAGGAATGGATATTGCGGACTGGAAGAACGTGTTTCTCCTATGATGCAGCAAATAGCTGATGAACTCGTTGAATCAAAATCCTCAGCCAGCCAGTTGTTATCTGATGCATGGCATTCTATGTTTGGCCGTAATCCTGATTATTCGAAGGCGTATGCTACCGCTGTCAAATCAGTTGAAGCAGTAGTACTACCCATAGTTGAGCCAAATAATAAAAAATCTACATTGAGTAAGGCCGCAGCAGTAATGAGAGACCAGAAGTGGTCTTTTCAGATTGAGACTAATCCAAAAAATAATGTTAACGGTGGTGTTATCCAACTTCTTATGAGTGCATTAATGTATAGTCATTCCGATCGGCATGGCAGCGGAGATGGAGTTATTACTGAAGAAAAGGCCAAGGCTGCCGTTTTCTCGGCTGTTTTCTTAGTTCAAATTTTTTCTTCTGGTTTAGTAACACGAGGCGAGAAAGCCTAGCATATTATCCAGTTGAGTCGGTACCGAGCAACTGCGGCAATATTCATGTGTCGATAACCATGTGATTATCGACGGATGTCGGCTATTGCTGAAAATATATACTAATAATGACTGGGTAACCCCTTGCTGGTTTGAAGGGTTGATTCGCTGATTTCCGCGGGCTTCGTCAGTTGTGTTTTCGTTGCAATGACGCCGTTTTAGTGAGGTGATAACGCCCGAGGTTTTGCGCACTTTGGTTTGGGCTTGAGATAGGGGCATGGCCCGTGTCCTGTGTACGATTTTCAGTCGCCAGACATTAGAAAACCGCGATTGGAAACGAGGGCACGAAGCCATGTCACAGCAGATTCTACAGGTCGACCAGGCCATGTTGGAAACCACCCTGGACCGGATGGTCCGCAAAAGCGTCGAGGAGACCCTGAACGCGATGCTCGACGCCGAGGCCGACGAGATCACCGGCGCCGCGCGCTACGAGCGCAGCGGGGACCGCAAGGCGTACCGGGCCGGCCACTACGAGTGCGACCTGACCGTCAAGGCCGGCAAAATGAGCCTGAAAGTGCCGAAACTCAAGGACGCGGTGTTCGAGTCGGCCGTGATCGAACGATACCGTCGGCGCGAGGAGAGCGTCGAGGAGGCCTTGATTGACATGTACCTGGCCGGCGTCTCCACCCGCCAGGTCGATGATGTCAGCCGGCTCCTGTGGGGCGACCGCATGCCCTCGCAGACCCTGAGCGACAAGCTCAAGCGCGTCTATGCGGATATCGTGTTTTTGTTCAATAGGAAGTTGAGGTTTGGGGGTGGTGACGTTTTGTTGGACTTCGTTGTC
>UMFH01044593.1_pt1 | contig 17497 bp, 10 predicted proteins | sample 1964941 | NCBI WGS metagenome assembly UMFH01 (sample SAMEA4836039, study PRJEB28245) | human gut metagenome | biome: gut microbiome; material: fecal sample | place: Denmark | collected 2008
TGCTACGCTCGGGCATAATATGTTTTTTGACATTTACAAACTATCTACACGAATTGGGAACGGCGGCTCGCCGTGCATGTGTCCGATTAACTCCGCTATATTTTCCGTTTTTCAATTTTTAACTTAATTTGAATCAATGTCCGTTCTCCGTAATTCTGATTGCAACGGCGGTAACATCGTCCTCACGGTCGGCCTTACGGTGCTTTATCGCCTCGTCAACAACAGCCTTTGCAAGATCCTGGGTACTGCCCTCATTCCATGTGCGAATAAGCTTTTCGAGCCATTTGTCATCGCCCGTAATTACACCGTCTGATACCATAACAATCATATCCCCCGTTGTCAGATTTACCGTGTCGGTTGAAAATTTTATACCGTTTAGTATTCCGGCAGGGAGCGACGGCATTTCACGAACCGTTACCCTGCCGTTTTTCTTTACAAATGTTACGGGTGCGCCTGCTTTTTTAAAAGTGGTTTTGCCGGTGTAGAGGTCAACACTTGTGACATCAACCGTTGAAAGCGATTCGTCCTCACTTTTCACCATTAGGGCTGAGTTCACAATCTGCAAACAGCTGTCGGCTGAAAGTCCCGCCCTTAGCAGTCTTGTCATAACAGACGCCGCCATATTGCCGTCAACGGCAGCTCTGCCACCCGTACCCATACCGTCACACACGAGCGCATATGTTTTGCCGAAACCATCATTGAAATAATTTATACAGTCACCGCAGAGCTTACCGTTGTCGGCGGTGTGCTGGTCGCTTCCGATTTCAACATCAAACACGGGCATTTCGCACATTGCAATACGGATTCTGTTGCCCTCACGGCTGATTGTCGGAAGGTCAAATCTTCTTCCGCAACAGCGTGAAATCTCACGCATAACCTCGCCCTTAGAAAGCTTTTCGGACTTATTCGAGAGCGTAAGTTCCACGCTCATTCTTCCGCCGTTTGACACAAGGCAGATGCACTCCTCAACAATTGCACCGAGGCTTGTGAGGGCGCTGATTATCCGTTGTGCAGATTCGTTATCGCACCGCATTGTGTTGCGAAATTCATCAGCCAAATCGTGGAGAATATCGCCGATTCCGGAAAACTGCCCTGCAACAACGCTCCGCACATCGGTAATCCTTTGTTGTGCCTCAAGCGCCGACTGATATTCACGGTAGTTTGCGTTCATTGAACGGGCAATTTCGCCTTTTTTACAGCAGTTTTTTACGAAAGATTTTTCAACATCTCTTTCGCCTATTGTGCCGTTCAATTCAAGATACTCTTCAAGCCTTGCAAAATCGTCACGGGTAACACCGCCCTTGTGTTCATAGCAGTACATTTTCAGTCCGCAGGTTTCGCAGACTTCATTTCTTGTACCCTCACAAACGGCGTCAAATGTGGGCGAATAGAGCTTTTTCATCTTTTCAGAAACTTTTGAAACATCGTTTTTCACATTGCCGACTGCCTTTGAGGCAAAGTCGAGTCGCATAACAATATTTTTTCGCAGAGCCTCTCCAAGCGATGTATTTTTGTCGCTTGAAAACACGGGCGAAATCACATTGCCGACCTCTTTCGGAAGAACCATAAACACCGCACTTGCGGCAAGGCTTTCAACAAGCACACCCGACGGTGTTCCGAACTGCGAACCGAACGCAAGGCACATCACACCGTTTGAGATTACAAAGGCAATCGCACAACCCAATTTTCCGAGCTGTGAAAAAAGCCCCGCCATAAGTCCTCCGAATGCAAAACCGCCGCAGATGTAGCCGTTTTCTCTTGACGCAATGCTGAAAATCGCCCCTGTTGAAATTCCGCTGATTGCACCGCCCGTAACCGAGCCGTAGCGTGAACAGAGCAAAATGACGAGCATTGCAATAATTCTGCCGAGCGAGATATTCTGCCAAGCAATACTGCCGAAAGCCAGAATCAGGATACACCCCGACATAACCACGCTTGCGGTTTCCTGTTGCGAAAAAACTTCAAAACTTCTGTTGTCGCCTGCAAGGTGCAGTGCCGTGCTGATAAAATATGCCGCCGCACCTGCAATTACCGCCTCGGTTACGCAATCGGCAAAGGTTGTCAGCGTGCTTGTGCTTACGAAAAGCAACGAAACACCCGTTGCAAAAATCGGAACAAATGCCACAAGCGGAGCAAAAACCTTGCTTTTTGTAACCTTGTCAAGATCGCCGAGCAGCCACCGCAGACCGCCTATTGCCGCCACAACAGCAAGGTATCGAAAGCTGTCCGAGGGTTTGAGCAGGACATAGCCGAATGCCGTGCCTAAGAGTGATGACAAAAGATACTTTCTCGGAACTGCCGCCGCAAATGACGCCCCGAACGGTGCAAGGCTTCCGAGAACCGCTCCCCGTGACACCAAAATTCCGCAGAGCAGACAACCTGCGTTTGTGAGCATTTTCCGCATAAAATCGCCCTGAACAGCGTCCTGTCTGCGAGCCAAAGTAGTTTTTGCTTCCATAAAAATCAACATCCCTTTAATGATTTACTTCTTTTTGTATTTTTATTATAGGATATTATGGGTAACAGTTTTGTCTTTTTGTGAATGAGAATTTTTATATTCTTTTGTAGAAACAAAGCTTTGAAAAAACTTAATAAAGTAATTACGCAAAAGATTGTTCAACATTAAAAAAAGCCGTTGTTAAAATTCCGATTTTGCATTATAATGGAGTAAACCAAAGTGAAAGGACAAACAAAATGATTATAATGTCAGTTGACCTCGGAAAAGCACGCACAGGCATTGCCGTATGCGACAAAACCGAGTTTTTAGCATCGCCATATACGGTTATTTTTGAAAAGTCACCGAAACAGTTGCTTGAAAAGGTGTCAAATACAGCCAAAGAAACAAAAGCCGAGCTTATTGTTGTGGGACTTCCGAAAAATATGGACGGCAGTGAGGGCGAAAGCGCACAGAATGCCAGAGCGTTTGCTGAAAATCTGAGCAATGAAACAGGCATTGAATGCGTTATGCAGGATGAGCGTGGAACAACAATTACGGCTCACAATTTTCTCAACACCACAAATACAAGAGGAAAAAAGCGTAAAAATGTCGTTGACGAGGTTGCCGCCACAATAATTCTTCAGGATTATCTTGACAAAAGAAAATCGGGCTTAAACAAATAAAATCATAAAAGATTTACCCTTCCGATGATTTTGGAGGGTCATTTAATGTACATTTTGAGAATTTTGTTGATTATTGTAATTATTTATGGTAAAATTTTTTCGGAGATTTAATCTCTGATTTTACTTGAGAGAGGGATTCTATGTTTTGTCCTAATTGCGGAAATCAATGTCCTGACGGCACAAAATTCTGTCAGTCATGCGGTACACCGCTCACAAACAATCAACAGCAAAACACTCAGCCTAATTTTAACAATCAGCAGGCTAATTATCAGCAACCTAATTATCAGCAGCCTAATCAGCAATATCAACAGCCAAATTACAACCAATATCAGCAACCGAATCAGTATCGGCAACCGATGTACAATCAACCGTATCAGCAGTACCCACAGTATCCCGATAAATTCAACGGACATCAGATGGGTTGGTACAAATTTCTGATTTACTTTGCACTTTTTGCAGGTGCGTTCTTTAATGTATGCTATGCTGTTTTGTACATGACAGGCAGTATTTACGAAACCGAGCAAATTGATTCGCTTACCGTATATTCACTTTATCCGGGTGTAAAAGCGGTTGACATCGTGTATGGCATATTGCTTCTTGTACTTGCCGTTTTTATGATCGTAACCCGTTTTCAGCTTTCAGGATTGAAAAAGAACGGTCCGAAAATGGTTGTTGCACTTTACGGTCTTAATATTGCTATTGCGATTATTTATGCCATTTTAATTTCATGCACAACAGATTACATGGCATTCGATGCGTCAACAGTCAGTCAGTGCATTTTACCGATTGTTATGATAATTGTCAACAAGGTTTATTTTGACAGAAGAAAAGATATTTTCGTGAATTAAATTATGTTGAGAATTTTATAACCTAAAATTCAAGCACGCCGCAGTTTTTCTCACTTGAAACTGCGGCGTGCTTTTAAGTTAAATGCTTTAGTACTTTTAAGTACTATAAAATCATTGTATCACCCATTTATGATAAAGTCAATAGTACCGATAGATACTATGCAGGGTGATAATATGTATTTTAAAAGACTGCGTGATTTGCGAGAAGATCATGATATGAAACAAAGTGAAGTTGCCGAATATTTAGGAATTCAGCAGACGGTCTATTCACGCTACGAAAGAGGATTTCAGTCAATTCCCGTTGAGCATTTAATTAAACTGGCTGATTTGTACAAAGTTTCCACAGATTACATTCTCGGCAGAAAATAGTTACAAATTAAAAATTAAAGTCGGGCAGCAGATTTTCAATGCAAAATTTCTGTTTCCCGACTTTTTTATTTGTGATACGGCGTGCCGCCGTTCCCTGTTCGTGAAGACAGTTTGTAATGTAAAAAAACATATTATGCCCGACTGTAAAAATGTAATGGTTTGTACAATTTTCGGGAAACGATGCTTTGCATTTTACAAACCGTCTTCACGAACAAAAAAAATACACGGTATGTACCATTTGGCACATACCGTGGTTTTTTTATACATTATATGTTTTCAGTTAAATCAGAAGTCCATAATTTCATCGTCTTCAAGAGCAACGATAACATCGTCTGTATCGTCATTCTCAACGATTTCTGCCTCAGAATTACTCTCAAGCTGAACATCTGCATATCTCTGCATACCTGTACCTGCAGGGATAATCTTACCGAGGATAACATTCTCTTTAAGACCAACGAGCGGATCAACCTTACCCTTGATAGCGGCATCTGTAAGAACTCTTGTTGTTTCCTGGAATGATGCGGCTGAAAGGAAGCTGTCTGTTGCAAGAGCGGCCTTTGTGATACCGAGGAGGAGCTGAGTGAATGTTGCCTCACGAAGACCTTCTTCGCCGTTGGCAATACGCTTTTTAATCTGCTCATTCTCGTAAAGAACTTCGTTCTTGTCGTAGGTCTGACCTGACATAAAGCCTGTGTCGCCTGCGTCCTCAACCTTAACCTTACGCATCATCTGACGAACGATAACCTCAATGTGCTTATCGTTGATTTCAACACCCTGTAAACGGTAGGTACTCTGTACTTCCGAAATAAGGTAGTTCATGACTGCCTCGGGTCCGAGAATATCGAGTATATCGTGCGGATTAACAGCACCATCGGTAATCTTGTCACCCTTTTTGATGTGGTCGCCGTCAAATACCTTTACACGGAAGCCGAAAGGAATGAGGTAAGCTCTTTCTTCGCCTGTTTCCTTGTTAAAGATAACAGCGTGCTTTGCGTTTTTGATTTCTTCAAAACGAACATCACCGTCGATTTCACTGATGATTGCAAGGCTCTTTGGTTTACGAGCCTCGAAAAGCTCTTCAACTCTCGGAAGACCCTGTGTGATATCTTCGGCAGATGCAACACCGCCGGTATGGAATGTTCTCATTGTAAGCTGTGTACCCGGCTCACCGATTGACTGAGCGGCAATAATACCGACAGCCTCACCGACAGTAACAGGCTGACGGTTGGCAAGGTTAGAACCGTAGCACTTACGGCAAGCGCCGTGTTTTGCACGACATTCAAGTACCGAACGAATCTTGATGTGGTCAACACCCGAATTAACGATGATGTCAGCCTCTTTGTCGCCCATCATAACATCCTTTGAAACAAGAACATTACCGTTAGAATCGCAGAAGTCATCAAGGAGATATCTTCCGATAAGACGCTCGTGGAGTCCTTCGATAACATTTGATTCGCCTGCTTTGATGTCAAAGATTTCAAGACCCTCTGTAGTACCGCAGTCCTCTTCACGGATAATAACTTCCTGTGATACATCAACAAGACGACGGGTAAGGTAACCTGAGTCGGCTGTACGAAGAGCTGTATCAGCAAGACCTTTACGAGCACCACGAGATGAAATAAAGTACTCCAAGATGTTAAGGCCTTCACGGTAGTTAGCTCTGATAGGAATTTCGATTGTTTTACCTGATGTATTGGCGATAAGACCACGCATACCTGCAAGCTGTCTGATCTGGCTCATACTACCACGGGCACCTGAGTCAGCCATCATGAAGATTGGGTTGTAGCGGTCAAGGTTTTTCTGGAGGGCGTCGGTTACATCGTTAGTAGCCTTTTCCCAGATACGAAGAACTTCTTCGTAACGCTCCTCGTTTGAACGAAGACCCATCATAAACTCATCACGAATAACATCAACTTCCTTCTCTGCCTCGGCAATAATCGCCTTCTTCTGAGGAGGAATAACTGCGTCACAAACGGCAACGGTAATAGCACCCTTTGTAGAATACTTATAGCCCTGTGCCTTAATGTGGTCAAGAACAACGCTTGTTCTTACCGGACCGTGAATTTTGATACATTTATCAATAATCTTCTTAAGACCCGATTTACCAACGAGGAAGTCAACCTCAAACTTGAATCTGTTTTCGGGGATACTTCTGTCGATAAAGCCGAGATCCTGAGGAATAGGATTGTTAAAGATAATCTTACCGATTGTTGTGTCTACAATACCGGATTCGATTTTTCCGTCAATTTCAAGCTCACGGCGAACCTTGATTTTTGAGTGAAGCTCGATGACGCCTGTCTGATAAGCCATCATAACCTCATCAACATCACGGAATACCTTTCCTTCGCCTCTCTCACCGTCCTTATCAAGTGTAAGGTAGTAAGAACCGAGGATCATATCCTGTGTAGGAACTGTAACAGGCTGACCGTCAGAAGGCTTGAGAAGGTTGCCTGCTGCGAGCATAAGGAATCTTGCTTCTGCCTGTGCCTCTGCCGAAAGAGGTACATGGACAGCCATCTGGTCACCGTCAAAGTCAGCGTTGTATGCTGTACAAGCGAGCGGATGAAGTTTAAGAGCACGACCTTCAACAAGAACAGGCTCAAATGCCTGAATACCGAGACGGTGAAGTGTTGGAGCACGGTTGAGGAGAACGGGGTGTCCCTTGATTACAACTTCAAGTGCGTCCCAAACATTGTCCTTTGCACGCTCAACAGCTTTTCTTGCTGATTTGATATTCTGCTCTGCTTTAGTTTCAACAAGGCGTTTCATAACGAACGGCTTGAAGAGTTCAAGTGCCATTTCCTTAGGAAGACCGCACTGATACATTTTGAGTTCAGGTCCTACAACGATAACCGAACGGCCTGAGTAGTCAACACGCTTACCGAGAAGGTTCTGACGGAAACGGCCCTGCTTACCTTTAAGCATATCCGAAAGTGACTTGAGGGCACGGTTGTTAGGTCCTGTAACCGGTCTGCCTCGTCTGCCGTTGTCGATGAGTGCGTCAACGGATTCCTGAAGCATTCTCTTCTCGTTGCGGATGATGATTTCAGGTGCGTTAAGCTCAAGGAGCTTTTTAAGTCTGTTGTTACGGTTGATAACTCGGCGATAGAGGTCGTTAAGGTCACTTGTTGCAAAACGACCGCCGTCAAGCTGAACCATAGGACGGATATCCGGCGGAATTACCGGAACAACATCGAGAATCATCCACTCGGGACGGTTGCCCGACATTCTGAAGCTTTCAACAACATCAAGTCTTTTAAGGAGTCTTACTCTCTTCTGTCCCGATGCAGTTTCGAGTTCTTCTTTAAGTGAAGCGGAAAGAGCATCAAGGTCAATCTCGGCAAGGAGCTTTTTGATTGCCTCGGCACCCATACCTGCTTCAAAGTCATTTTCATACTTCTCACGCATATCATTGTACTCACCCTCGGTAAGACACTGATACTTTGCAAGGTCACGGCAGTCGCCGGGATCTGTTACGATGTACTGTGAGAAATAGAGTACATTCTCCAAAAGCTTGGGAGAAATATCAAGCATAAGGGCAATTCTTGAAGGAATTCCCTTGAAATACCAAATGTGCGACACGGGAGCGGCAAGCTCAATGTGTCCCATACGCTCTCTTCTGACCTTTGAACGGGTTACTTCAACACCGCAACGGTCACAGATTTTACCCTTAAAACGGATTCTCTTGTATTTACCGCAGTGACATTCCCAGTCCTTTGTCGGTCCGAAAATGCGTTCGCAGAACAAGCCGTCTCTTTCAGGCTTGAGAGTACGATAGTTAATTGTCTCGGGCTTTTTAACTTCGCCGTAAGACCATTCTCTCATCTGCTCAGGAGAAGCAAGTCCGATTTTAATTGAGTCAAAAACATTATTATCTATCATTGCATTTCCTCCTTACATATCGTCACTGCCAAAGTCATCGCTGAAATCATCCGATGTGTAGCTGTCCTCTTCAACATCGGCAAGTGAATCGTCAAACATATTGCCTTCTTCGCCGCCCTCGTCAAGAGTGTAGCCGTCCATTGATGTCATTACATGGTCTTCTTCAAATTCCGGATTTGTTGCATCAACAATATCCTCGTCCTCATCAAACTTCTGCTTAATGTCAATTTCTTCACCGTCAGAGTTAAGAACACGAACATCAAGTGAAAGTGACTGGAGTTCCTTAATAAGAACTCTGAATGACTCAGGAATACCCGGAGCAGGAATATTCTGACCTTTAACGATAGCCTCGTAGGTCTTAACACGGCCGACAACATCGTCCGACTTAACTGTAAGAATTTCCTGAAGTGTATAAGCAGCGCCGTAAGCCTCAAGTGCCCAAACTTCCATCTCACCGAAACGCTGACCGCCGAACTGGGCTTTACCGCCGAGTGGTTGCTGTGTAACGAGAGAGTAAGGACCTGTGCTTCTTGCGTGGATTTTTTCATCAACGAGGTGATGGAGCTTGAGGTAGTACATATAACCTACTGTTACAGGGTTATCGAAACGCTCGCCTGTACGACCGTCAACAAGCCATGTCTTACCGTCCTCGCTGTAACCTGCGTCTTTAAGACACTGGAAAATGTCCTGCTCATGAGCACCGTCAAATACAGGAGTCATAATCTTCCAGCCAAGTGCCTTTGCGGCATAACCGAGGTGAACCTCAAGAACCTGACCGATGTTCATACGAGAAGGTACGCCCAACGGGTTAAGTACGATATCAAGCGGAGTACCGTCAGGAAGGAACGGCATATCTTCCATTGGGAGAATTCTTGAAATAACACCCTTGTTACCGTGACGACCTGCCATCTTATCGCCTACGCTGATTTTTCTCTTGAGTGCAAGGTAAACTCTTACAACCTTGTTTACACCGGGCTGGAGTTCGTTTCTGCTGTCTGCACGGGTAAACACCTTAACATCAACAACAGTACCGCATTCACCGTGAGGCACACGGAGAGATGTATCTCTGACTTCTCTTGCCTTTTCACCGAAGATTGCACGAAGGAGTCTTTCCTCGGCTGTAAGCTCTGTTTCACCCTTTGGAGTTACTTTACCGACAAGGATATCGCCTGCTTTAACCTCAGAACCGATCTGAATGATACCGTCCTCGTCAAGATACTTGAGAACATCTTCACCTACATTCGGAATATCTCTTGTAATCTCTTCGGGTCCGAGCTTTGTATCTCTTGCCTCTGTGTCATATTCTTCAATGTGAATTGATGTATAAACATCATCACGAACGATTTTTTCGTTGATAAGAACAGCATCCTCGTAGTTGTAACCTTCCCATGTCATAAAGCCGATGAGAGCGTTCTTACCGAGAGCAACTTCACCGTTTTCGGTAGCGGGACCGTCTGCGAGAACTTCGCCCTTCTTAACTCTCTGTCCTCTTGACACGATAGGACGCTGGTTGATACATGTACCCTGGTTAGAGCGGAGGAACTTGATAACCTCAAAGTCCTGAACTCTGCCCGAGTCATACTGTACACGAATGTTACGGGCGTCAACGCTCATAACGATACCGTCTTCCTCAGCGAGGATACAAACGCCTGAGTCTGTACCTGCCTTGTACTCCATACCTGTACCAACGATAGGAGCTTCACTGCGGAGAAGCGGAACTGCCTGACGCTGCATGTTCGCACCCATGAGAGCACGGTTTGCGTCATCGTTTTCAAGGAACGGAATCATAGCCGTAGCAACAGATACAACCATCTTAGGAGATACATCCATGAAGTCGAATCTTTCGGGAGAATACTCTACGAACTCGTCACGGTAACGACCTACGACTCTTGAATGAACAAATCTGCCGTTTTCATCAAGCGGTTCGTTAGCCTGTGCAACAGCGTAGTTATCCTCAACATCGGCTGTCATATAAACAACCTCGTCGGTTACAACGCCTGTTTCCTTGTCAATTTTACGATAAGGAGCTTCGATAAAGCCGTACTTGTTGATACGGGCAAATGAAGCAAGATATGAGATAAGACCGATGTTAGGACCTTCAGGAGTTTCGATAGGACACATTCGGCCATAGTGTGTGTAGTGTACGTCACGAACCTCAAATCCTGCACGATCTCTTGAAAGACCGCCCGGACCGAGGGCTGAAAGACGACGCTTGTGGGTAAGCTCTGCAAGTGGGTTACCCTGATCCATAAACTGTGAAAGCGGTGAAGAACCGAAGAATTCTTTAATTGCCGCTGTTACGGGACGGATATTGATGAGTGAGTTAGGCGAAAGCGACTCCATATCCTGTGACTGGGTTGTCATTCTCTCTCTTACAACTCTTTCAAGACGGGAGAAACCGATTCTGAACTGGTTCTGAAGAAGTTCGCCTACGCAGCGGATTCTTCTGTTGCCGAGGTGGTCGATATCATCTGTGTTACCGACACCGTGAGCAACACAGTTGAGGTAGTTGATTGTTGCAAAGATATCGTCAACCGTGATGTGGTTAGGAACAAGCTCATCTGCACGGCTTCTGAGCATTTCCTTGAGGTCATCCTCATTCTCACAGGAATCAAGAATTTCGCAAAGAACATCAAAACGAACATTTTCCTTGATATCACACTCTGCTTCTGCGTCAAAATCAACATAGCAGGCGATGTCAACCATACCGTTTGAAATAACCTTAACGATTGTTTCATCGGCAGCCTTTACATAGGCAATCTTAACACCTGCGTTTTCGATTTCAAAAGCCTTTTCCTTTGTGATTTTTTCATCACGAAGAGCCATAACCTCGCCTGTGCGCGGGTTGGCAATCGGCTCTGCAAGGACCTGACCTTCAAGACGGTTTGCAATACCGAGCTTTTTGTTGTATTTATATCTGCCTACTCTTGACATATCATAACGACCGGGGTCAAAGAACAGGTTGTTTATGTGTGTCTGCGCACTGTCAACTGTCGGAGGCTCAGACGGACGGAGCTTTTTGTAAACCTCGATAAGACCTTCTTCAACATTTGAAGCGGCATCCTTTTCGATAGTAGCTCTCATTCTTTCATCGTCACCGAAATAGTCGAGAATTTCGGCATCCGTGCCAAGACCGAGTGCTCTGATAAATGATGTAACGGGAAGCTTACGGTTCTTATCAATACGAACATAAAAAACATCGTTTACATCGGTTTCATACTCAAGCCATGCACCACGATTCGGGATAACTGTTGTTGAATACAGTTCCTTACCGGTTTTATCGTGATCCATTTTATAGTAAACGCCCGGGCTTCTTACAAGCTGTGAAACGATAACACGCTCAGCACCGTTGATAACGAATGTGCCGCTTGCGGTCATCAGCGGGAAATCGCCCATAAATACATTGCTCTCTTTGATTTCACCCGTTGACTTGTTCAAAAGTCTTGCGGTTACTCTGAGAGCAGCTGAATATGTTGCATCACGAACCTTACACTCAATTACGCTGTAGTTCGGGTGATCAACATCAAGTGTGTAGTCGATAAAATCAAGAACAAGGTTGTCCTGATAATCGGTAATGCCCGAAACATCTTTAAATACTTCTTTAAGACCTTCGTCAAGCAACCATTTGTATGACGCTTTCTGAATGTCGATAAGATTAGGCATATCAATTACTTCATCGATTTTACCAAAACTCATTCTTTCGGTGTTGCCAAGCTTTACGGGTTTGACATTAACCATAGGCGTATCACTCCTTAAAAAATCTATGAAACGGGGCAAGCGGTACTGAAAATCTGCTCATAAAAAGCTCTTGACACAAAAGGATTTTTGTGATAATATCCCCTTGTTAGATAAAGTTTTTTGCGGATTTTCCCGACCTCTTCGGTACATATCCCCATTATGGTACATTTTATTATTCTATATTGAAATAATCAATAAGTCAAGAGAATTTTCGGATTTTTTTCGGATTTTACTGACTTTTTTATATTTTTACAGGTTTTATTTCCCGAAAAGAATTATTTTTCTTTTCGGGCTATTTTTTACATCTCAATGCAACGCCCGACACGGTGTATGGTTTTAAACAGCGTGGGTAAACCACCATTCACCTATACCGTCAGTCGCAAGGCTACCGTTTGTTTTGGTTGAACAGCCAAAATAAGCAAGCCAATTTTTTGTAAATATTTGTAAATATGAATTTTATATAATAAATGCTTTGGATTAAATCGAACCGATTTTACAATCGTTTCGATTGGCGAACACGGTCCACCGCTACAGTATAACAATCGTTTTGCGGAATTTATAAAGCTTGTTTTTAAATATAATTTCTACTATTAGCAACTGGAATCTGAGTAAAAAATTACGGCATAACCGAAATTTAATCGGTTATGCCGTTTTTATGTTTATGTACCTGAACACCCTTATTCTCGTTTTGACTTTAGATAGTTTTCAAAGGCTTCTTTGATAACTGAATGTTTTTCGTCTTTATCTGCATCACTCTTCCAATCTGTTCCATCTGTTGCGTTTTTTATCATATATGAAGTGCTCCACTCCTTAATATCGTGGTCATATATATCATAAGTTATTTTCTCCATTGTACCATCATCAACATTAAGATAATAACCGCATCCATAATAACCTCCGATTGGGTAATTGATGTAAAATGCCATTTGTTCTCCGTTGGCAAAATTATAAAAGCTGATTTTGTCGATTGAAAATGTTTTTCCGCTATCATCCTTTGTAACATCCCAATTTTCAATATTATCATAAACAAGTTCAATATATTTAGCATCAGCGTCTGTAATCACGACGGAGCTTTCTGTATTTTCTACTTTTCCGCAGGCAGAGGTCAGTAAAATAATAAACATAGCTGTTATTAAAATAATAAGTTTTTTCATTTTGGTTTTACCTCTCCACATCCGCAAGAGCCAACATAGTTTTGATTTTCTCTGCCACAATTTGGACATATCCAAACATCTGCTCTATGCACACTTTTATTTATCTTATTACTGTTTCCGGTTATAACATATGGTTTCTCACAAGAACAACGAGCACAATACAAACTGGTTCCGTCATTATACGCACCACATTTTTGACAGCGCCAAGAAGAATTTCTTTGATTTGATGAATCATTAATCATACGATATTTATTATATTCCTGTTCAGCAGTTGAATCATATTTTTTTATTGCACAAGCAAATATAATTGCAATCACTTCTATGAATACAGATATAATCATTCCAATAAGATTATCATCACGATGATGATCGATATAACTTGAAACATTCATAATAAAAACAATCGTTGCAACGATTTCAAAAATTATAAAAAGTACAGTATATACCATTCGTTCAGAATGTTTTGCTCTATAATCACTAATAAATTCTGCTTTGCTTTTGGTATGCTCTGTGCTTTGTCTTTGTACAACAAAATTATTTCTTGATACCATCTCTCCATTTATTTTACTTCCGCAGTATTTGCAAAAATCACTTCCATCATCAATTTGTTTCCCACACTTTTGACAATACATAATTCTCTCCTCAATTCATAATATATTATTTGTTGCTTTAATTTGTTTTTCAACAATGTTCAATTAACGATTACAATAAGATTATATACTATAGTATAGGCATTGTCAACACTATAGTGCATATTTTATGCTTTTTATTACATTGTGTGCAAAATAAATGTGTATTAGTATAATTAAAAAGTACCCTAAAGAGCAGGATGAAGCATATGGAACGCACCGAACTTAACAAAAAGATAGGACAAAACATTCGGAAATATCGTTTAAAAATTGATATCAGCCAAGAAAATCTTGCTATGTCGGCAGGTCTGTATCCTGCATATCTCGGCAGACTTGAACGAGGTGAAAAGTGTCCCACAATAGACACACTGTATAAAATATCCTGTGCGCTCGGTATAACAATCAATGAACTTATTTGTTTTGATTCCAAAATCGACTCATCGCCAACTAATAATCAGGCAAAAATGCGAATTGAAGAAGCGTTAAAACAAATTCCTGACACACAACAATTGCGAATTGCAGAAATTGTTGAAAATATCGCAGTCATAATAAAAGAAGAAAAAATCAGTAGTAGCGGCAGTCAGTGACCACCGCTACAGTATTACAATCGCTTTGTCGAATTTATAAAGTTTGTTTTTAAATATAATTTCTACCGTTACTAACGGGAGAACACGGTTCTCCCCTACATTTAAACAACAGCTTTTACACAAACAAAAACAGTCGGGAAGACATTGCTTTGCATTTTGCAAACTGTCTTCCCGACATTCATTTTCAATTTTCAATTTTCAATTTTTAATTACTTGCCCTTCCCCATATCATCATATCTGTCCAGAAACGAAACTTTATTATCGCCCTGTTTATATGAAATAATCGTATCGAGGTTGACATTTTCAACGCTGTGGAAAATGTTGCTTTCAATCTGGGGATTGATTTTCTTCAGATTTGCGATAAGCTGTTTGATTTCCTGTCGTTTTGAGCCTGTGTTGCTGTTTGGGGAACAGGTTGTGCAGGTATCCGTAAAACGGCACGCACATTGAATGAAATTCAGCTTGTTGTAATCTCGCCAATGCTTGATTTCAGCCTCACGAACGAGGTAGAGAGGGCGGATAAGTTCCATTCCCTCATAATTTGTGCTGTGGAGCTTCGGCATCATCGTCTGAACCTGACCGCCGTAGAGCATACCCATAAGAATAGTTTCTATAACATCGTCATAGTGATGACCGAGTGCGATTTTGTTACAGCCGAGCTGCTTTGCCTTTTTGTAGAGATAACCTCTCCTCATTCTTGCGCAAAGGTAGCAGGGATATTTGTCAACATTGTAAACAGAATTAAAAATATCTGTTTCAAAAACAGTTATCGGAATGTTCAGCCTACGGGCATTGCTCTCAATTACATCACGATTTTCAACGCTGTAGCCCGGGTCCATTACAAGAAAAACAAGCTCAAACGGAAATTTATTGTGTCTTTTCAACTCCTGAAAAAGCTTTGCCATAAGCATTGAATCCTTACCGCCCGAAATGCAGACGGCAATTTTATCGTTCGGCTCAACAAGCTTGTATTCAATGATCGCCGCAGTAAATCTGCTCCAAATCGTCTTGCTGAACTTTTTGCGGATGCTCTTTTCAACATCGGTTGCATAGTCCTCATTCTCGAATTGACTTCTCAACCAACTGTAATAACCGCCCTCAAGATTCACGGCATTGAATCCGTCATCACGCAGATTTTCTGCAAGCTCGTCACTTATCTGACCGCTTTTGCAACAGAGGACAACAAGCTTGTCTTTTGGCAAAAGTGAATTATCCTCTTTGATTTTTGCAAGCGGAATATTCTTTGCACCGTCAATGTGACCGTATTCAAACGAAATTTCATCTCGGATATCGACAAGAGTATATTCCTCGTCAAGCTTTCTCATCTGTTCTATTGTAATCTGATTGTTTTCCGATTTAAACATTCATAACCCTTCAATCTCTGTTTTTGCTGTTTTTTATTGCAACAATTGTTATATCGTCAAATTGCTCCGCATTTTCGGTAAAGTCCGTCAAAGCGTCATAAACTCCGTCACACACACCTTTTGCAGTCTGACCGGCATTTTGACAGGCAGACACAAGTCTTTCGTTGCCGAAAAATTCATTATCCGCATTTGTTGCCTCATTCACACCGTCGGTGTAAAGGCAAATTATATCGCCGTTTCCAAATTCAGCGCTGTTCACAACATATCTTGCATCATCAAACACACCGAGCATTATACACGGCTTACATTCTAAAAATTCAGCCTTGCCGTTGCTCACCGTAACAGGCTTGTTATGACCTGCATTTATGTACAAAAAGCTGTCGCTGTTTTTGTCAAAAATCACGGCAAATGCAGTTACAAACATTCCCTCGGGATTTGACGAACAGAGTTCCCTGTTGATTTCTTCAAATGCCCTGTCGGGTTCTGCATTTTCGGTCATTTTTTCGTGGATAAGAGTTTTTGCAAAAGCCATAAACATTGCCGCCGCAACGCCCTTGCCCGACACATCGCCGACTACGGCACATATTCTGCCGTCAGGCAATGCAAAGCAATCGTAAAAATCGCCGCCTACCTGTCTTGCAGACTCCATTCTTGCCGAAACATCAAAACAATCGGCAAAGACAACATTCTTTTCTCTCGCAATTATTCCGTACTGAATCCGCCTTGCAACCTCAAGCTCGGTTTCATTCTTAGCCTTTTCACTCGCAAGGGCGGAATTTTTTTCAACATAAGTTTCTACATCGTGAGCCATATCGTTGAAATAATCAGCCAAAAGCTGAATTTCATCGTCAGAGCCGAGTTTTATCGGCACAAACGCTTTCTTTGTATTTGTGCCGTCAGCCTTGTCGGAAAAGTATCCTCGAATTTTTTCAAAAATCAAAAGTATCGGATTATACATCTTTTTTCTGACAAACCGCATTACAAGCAAGAATACAATTGCCAGCACAACAAACAACGCAAGAACTCGCATTGCAGTATAGAAAATGATTTCCGTATAAATCTGCGTCAGCGAATAGTCCGCACCGATTAATGCAACAGGCTTGCCGTCATTGCCTTGAATCGCTGAAAATGCCGTGTAAAAACTGCCGAAGCTGTCGTTCTGATATTCGTAAGCCGTGACAAGGTTAGGATTTTCCCACGCCTCTTTTTCAGCATCCCACAAGCTGTGGTCAACCTCTGCACCTGCGCTTCTCACCTTCAAAACATTCTCGTTTTCGCTGTCATCATCGGCAACAGTCATAACATATGTAACCTTGTTTTCGTCAAAATTCGGAATGTAAATGTAAATATATTCAAGGTGGTTCGTCTGACAAATCCACCTCAAGGTCTTAACGGCTTTCCGATATTCTTCGGAATCGGGATTATCAAGCAATGCGTTTATATCACAGCGTTCAAAAGTTTCTGTTGCAACCTTTGACGCACTTTCGGTCAGCTGTCGTGTAAACCGCCTTGTGCGCTGAATGTTTTCAATGCAATTGAGCGTACCCGAAACAATCACCGCCAAAATAAACAGCACAAGTATGTGAAAGAAAAGCCTTTTGAAAATCGACTTTTTGACTTTTATTTTGCCGATTGGTTTTTCGGATTTTTTCATTAACAGTCACCGCTTTCTTTCCACACACTTTTCATCTTGTATTTTAACACGAATGTGCAATAAATGTCCACATTTTTATTCGTACGGTATGTCACCGTTCCCCGTTCGTGTCGTAGAGGCGGATAATATCCTCCCGTCTGAAATATAGTCGC
>UMFH01038840.1_pt1 | contig 17316 bp, 18 predicted proteins | sample 1964941 | NCBI WGS metagenome assembly UMFH01 (sample SAMEA4836039, study PRJEB28245) | human gut metagenome | biome: gut microbiome; material: fecal sample | place: Denmark | collected 2008
TTATTTCGACCGATACGCACCTTCCGCCGTACAGCTTCTCGCTTAGCTGTGTCGGCTGTGTGAAGCCTGCGTACAACGTATATCTGCCGCTTCTTACCGCTCTTACACCGTTATCGTCAACGGTTTCAAACGCACTTTCGGGAATATTGATGCTTATCGTCCTGCTTTCCCCGTCAAACAGAGAAACACGCTCAAATGCGCAAAGGCTGTGATTTTTCACCCCGTTTTCGCTCTTTATATAGACCTGCAGAACGTCATCCGCACTTCTGCTTCCCGTATTGGTAACATTAACGGCAAGCGTATTGTCCTTGTACGAAATATCGCCGCATTCAAAGTGCGAATAAGTAAGTCCGTAGCCGAAAGGATAAAGCACGTTGCTTTCATCGTCACAGAAGCGATATGTCCTGTTCTTCATTGAATAGTCGGTGAAATCGGGTAACATATCCGCCGATTTATAGAAAGTGACCGGGAGCTTACCGGACGGTGAAACCTCCCCGAAAAGTATCTCCGCAAGTGCCTTTCCGCCGTACTGACCGGGATACCACGCATTTATAAGGGCGTTCCCCTCGCATTCGGTATTCACACTGCTTCCTGCCGCAAGAACTATTATAAGCGGCTTTCCCGTGTCTTTCAGCTTCTGCAGAAGCACTCGCTGAACCTCAGGCAATCTGAGATCCGGCTTATCCCCCGACTTGTTTTCTGTGTCGCCCTCCTCGCCCTCAAGAGTAGAGTCAAGTCCCACACATACAACAGTGACATCTGCCGCCTCGCACGCCGCAACCGCCTCGGCATATCTGTCGCCGGGCAGTGCAAGACCCTGCGTTCTGTCACGGAAAAGCTGACAGCCCTCCGCATAGTATACCCTGCCGTCAAATGCGTCCTGTATTCCCTCAAGGAATGTAACGCTTCTGTCGGGCGTACCTTCATAGTTTCCGAGCAATGCCGCACGGCTGTCCGCATTCGGTCCTATTACGGCTATCGAGCTTATCCTGCTTTTGTCAAGCGGAAGTATGCCGTCATTATGCAAAAGCACCATTGATTTCTCCGCCGCTTCAAGCGATAACGCTTTATTGCCGTCACAGGCGATAATATCAAACGGCAGGTCGTCAAACTCGTTATCGTCGAGCTGTCCGAGCCTTATTCTTGTCCGTAATGCGTGAATACAGGCAGTGCGTATATCCTGCTTTGTTATAAGCCCTTCTTCAAGCGCCGCCAGAATATGCAGATATGTATTTCCGCAGTTAACGTCACAACCGGCCTTCAGCGCCATTGCCGCAGACTGCGGTGCTGTGTCGGTGATTTTGTGGTTAGTATGAAAATCCCTTATAGCCCCGCAATCCGACACAAAATAGCCGTCGAAGCCCCATTCACGCAGTTTTCCCATCAGCTTTTCAGACGCACACGAAGGCTCGCCGTTCACCCTGTTATATGCACCCATAACACCTTCGACCCTGCCCTCTTTTACAAGCGCTTTAAATGCAGGCAGATAGGTTTCTTCCAGATCCTTCTCGCTTACCCTTGCGTCAAACTCGTGGCGAAGCGACTCGGGACCGCTGTGTACAGCAAAATGCTTTGCGCAGGCGGCGGCTCTGAGGTATTTTTCTTCTCCCTGTATGCCCTTTACGAAGTTCACGCCGAGCCTTGAGGTCAGGTACGGATCCTCGCCGTAGGTTTCATGCCCTCTGCCCCAGCGTGGGTCACGGAATATATTTATATTCGGCGCCCATAATGTAAGGCCTTTATATATGTCGGTATCGCCGTGTTTTGCGGCGCTGTTATACATTGCCCTCGCTTCTGTGGAAACCACCTCGCCGACACGACACATCATATCCTTATCGAAAGCCGCCGCAAGTGCAATAGCCTGTGGAAAAACCGTAGCCGTTCCTGCTCTTGCCACGCCGTGAAGCCCCTCGTTCCACCAGTTATAAGACGGAAGCCCTGCCTTTTCTATGGCAGGTGCGTCATATTTCAGCTGCTGTGCCTGTTCCTCCGTACTCAGCGTATCGGCAAGTGCCGCCGCTCTCTCGTAAGCCGATAATTGTTTATCCTTATATCTTTCCATAAATTACTCCTTGAAATCCGGTTTGCCGTACTGTTAAGTTGATTTTATCATATCTTACGGCAAATTTCAAGATGATTTTAATGCAAAATGCACGGGTAAAAATAATTGCCCCGCCGTAAAGGCGGAGCTTCATTTCCGGCAGCATCGCAACTGCTCCTATTTGTTATAAGTTTGTTATAAGCTATAAGAAAAATATCTTCTTCCGTGTTCCTCTTCTGCACCGATCTTATTGTAAAAATTGATTGCAGGCTCGTTCCAGTCAAGGCAGCTCCACTCTATATATGAAAATCCGTCCTGCTTTACAAATTTCTCTACTTCAGAAAAGAACTTTGTTCCGAGTCCGTTCCTGCGTTTTTCAGGCTTTAAAAACAGATCTTCAAGATGCACTCCCGCCTTTGCCGCAAATGAGGCGAATACGGGGTAATAAATAGCATATCCGACCGGCTCGCCGTTTAGTTCAGCGATAAGCGCAGCAGCTATGTTCTTTTCAAAGAGAAGATAACGCAAATCCTCCTGTGCGGCGGTCATATCCTGCGGCCTTTTTTCGTATGCGGCAAGACCTTTTATCAGATTTTCTATAAGGCTTATGTCGTTTTCGGTCGCTTTTCTGACAGTAAAATTTTCGTTCATTGGAAGTCCTCCTGCTTGTATAGATTTATTATAGCGGTTTTTTGAGGGGAAGTCAATCGGATGTCACAGGATAAATATAAAGCAGCGAAACAGAACAATCAGGAAAATGTACTCGACAAACGGTAAGGTTGCGCTATAAAGCTGAATTTTACAGATAAAATTCTTTCAGGTCATCAAGTCGCAAAAGGCATGGATTATTTCCATAAGGCACACCTACATCAACATCTATCCAGGTATCAGTTTTAAGGATTTTGCCATTGTATTTTTTACCGTAGCTTTTTGTCGGTGTATGGCCGAAAACAGTTATACAATCATCAAAATAGCGGTCAGTCAATTCAGGCCAAGCCCAAATAAGTTCATCAGCGGTATAGTCCGCCGGGCTTCTTTCGGGCGAAAAATTATCGAGTCCGGAATGGCAAAGCAGAAAATTCTTTCCTCCGGCGGTCACGATTTCGTAAAGCGGCGCTTCTTTCAGATAACCGATAATATTGCAAAGCGTTTCCGGTGATTCGTTTTGGAGATTTCTTAATGCTTTTAAGGTAACATCGCCTCCGCTTAACATATAGTTATTCAGAAGTTCCGTTTGTTCTTTGTCAAAATGCTTGATACTTTCCTCCATAATTTCATTAAATACAAAATCACAGGATAAAAGCATCGCTTCGTGATTTCCTAAAATCAGCTGTGTATTCGGTTGTTCCGATAACCATATTAAAATTGCAACGCCGCCGTCATTTTGGCGGTCGATGACATCACCCAAAACAAATAACCTATCGTTTTCGTTAAAACACGCTTTTTTAAGAAGTGCTTTTAACTTTGTGATTTCAAGTCCGTGTAAATCGGAAGTTACATATATCATTAATGCCTCACTTATTGAATGCCGTATTACAAAGTTTTTTCGATTAAGACTGCCGCTTAATCTGTGCAATTATTCCGAAGCCGTATAAATTTTCAGCATAAAGCAAGACCTATAACCGTACTTTAGTCTTGCCTGGATAAAAGTTTTATGGCAAAATCCAATCGTTTGTTTTTCGCAGTCTTTAACATTATACATGAACAAAATCAAAATAACAAAGCAATAAATCAAGAACAAATAATCATTAAACTATCCATATTCCGTATAAATTATTCAATTGAATCTTACCATCGGAGAATGCTTAAAGTTCCACCTCAAATGTTGCGGAGTGATTGATTAAATCAAGTGCAAGCTGTGCGTCGGATAATTTATCTGTTACGGCAAGCAGGTCTTTTGTTACTTCGTCGATGTCATAATTTACATAGCGATAGTCGATAATATTACTTGCTCTGCCGTATTCTTGCTCTTCACGGGCTTTCGGTAATCTTGACGCCATTTCAGATAGCTTTTGCTTTTTAGCCGATAGCTGAGGGATAAATACAAGCATCTCGTCAATCGTGATGTCGTATCCGGGAATAACAGTTGTCGTATTGAAAAGATTGATAGCGTGTTTTAATTTTCGGATTTTAAGAGCTAAGCTGTCAAGGTCGGCTTTTGATTCCTTATAATCGTATTTCGGTCTGACCGATTCAGGATTTTCTCCGACACTTGCTAAAAATGTGCTTGAAATACTTTCTTTTGATTTGAGCGCATCGTATTCTGATTTAAGCTTCTTAAGCAGCTTTGCACCTTCGGCAGATGATAATTTCATTAAAATCTTCCTCTCTTTATTTTTCATTATAATTATAATCTTATCTATGTACCTTATTTGGTGCATTTCTTTTTCGCCGGATTTAACGGTTTCCGGTCAGGTTGAAAAAGCGTAAACATCGAACATTACTACTTTATTATAGCACATCAAAGTTTGGAATCATACCGTTTTTTTCGTGCAATGCATCGTCATTTGATTTTCAAGCAATCAGGAGGTAAAACAGTCTGAATACTCCTTCATACTACTATTCGTGCAATTTTTCCCCAAGGAGGATTCACTTCCTCGTTATTCAGTAACCATAAGACCGGGATTCCACCCGCAAGTTTTTCCTTAGGAAACGGTGCATACCCGTCTGTCAGAATAATGATACTTGCCGGAAGCTTATCCTGCATGTGTATATGAACATATTCAAAGATAATCTGAAAGTCGGTTCCGCCTCCGCCTGCAGGTTTTATTATCTTGAATTCATCCGGTGACGTAAACAGTTTTGGCTCGATAATTGCCGCTTCAAAGAAACCGAGCCAACCTTTCAGTTTTCCGTCGAATTGATCGATAGCGCCTTTAACTTCGGAATAAGCGGCAGTTATCATATTGTCCGACATACTGCCGGATGTATCAATCATGAAAAGGATATCCTTAATAAGAGTGTCTTTGTCATTGAAATCCGGCAGAAAGAACGGACTGTCATCAAAGCGTCTATCCGGTGGAGTGAACGAATAATCCACAATCTCTTCCTGAATAAAATCATTCAGTATCTTTCGCCAATCCGTTTGAGGCTTGCGCAATTCTTTGAGTAAACGTTCGGCAAACAAAGGAAAGATCCCTCTTTGATTAGACGGATCACGTATTGATATTGCTTCGCAAGCATCTTCAAAACGTTTGACCCACACATCTCGGAGAGTGTCGTCTTCCTCATATTCACCCCACCGGGAGTGATCATCCCAAACTGCCGGTGCATCTGTTTTTTTGCCTTGTATTTGCTTTGCTCGTCCCGGAGCACTGCCTTTTCCTTCTATATCATCATATCCTGTCTCGCCATGAGTTCCGGTTAAAGCAGGTTTTGGTTTTCTGTTTTTGGGAGGTGGAGGAAGCATCGCATAAACCTGTTCTGCAGTGTACTCATATCCCTCTTTCCCATCGGGAGCTATGTGCATGGATTCTCCGTATTTTTTCAGCTTGATTGAGTTTCTGTTCATGTTATTTGACAACAGAATATTTGAATTGACAACGATATCACAGGCAATGTTGAATTGTTCGCTATCATAATCCCCCTGGCGCATACAATGTTGCAAAACGACATGAAGTATCTCGTGCATCATAATGAAATCAAGTTCCGAATCACTGAGTTCGTCCAGAAACTTCGGTCCGAAGAATATCCGGTGCCCGTCTGTGGCTGCTGTTTCACAGTTTTCATCAATCGAATAAATCATGTGCATTAACAGCAAGCCGTAGAAGCCATTGTTTATGAGCAGGCGCATACGAGACATTAAAAGCCGCTTCACATATTCTTTTTTCTTTTCATCTGACAGAACCATTCATCAAACTCCCTTTTGTATGCAGCCATTTACTGAATTCCGGAATGGTCAAAAGTGTTTGCTTGAAATCTTTTTCAATGTGCATATAATCTTTCAGGAGAACTGCGCTGAAATCCGGAGGCATTTTATCCGCATAACGAATTGAGTTGGCAATTCGGCTCAGTTCGTTTTTATGAGTACGGGCATAACAGCTCATAGAGGCGGTTAAAGCATACATTGCATCTGTGTTTTTCGGCATGGAAGGCATTTTACCGTCGAAGATTTCTTCAATCGACGGCAAATCCTTATACACCTTTGCCCATGTCCTGAATTCAACCGCAACACCGGAGCCGACGATTCCCGCTATTAACGAATACATATCGTCAATGTTGTCACTGATGCCGTTAAGAATGTTGCTGACCATCTCCCAGGCACGCGGCGTGGGAAACGCAAGGTCTTCACTTCCCGAATCGAATCCCATAAGATAGTTTGGTCTGAAAGAAAGGAATCCGATCACTTTGTCATTGATGCCGGATGTTACAGCCCATTCTTTCCACGACTTGAAGCTGCCCTCAACTTCGATGTGCATCAAACGGTTTGCAAGTGCTTTAGGCATTTTGAACGCCACTGATTTATCTGTCGTTCTGTTACCGGCGGCGATAACGATACAGTTTTCAGGAAGCTTGTGTTCTCCTACAACACGGTCGAGTGTTATCTGATAGGCCGCCGCCTGAACAGACTGAGGAGCTGCGGAGATTTCATCAAGAAACAGAATATTGACAATATCATCACTTGCGTCCATCTGAAATATCTGCGGCTTCAGCCATATCGCAAGTGTTTTATCCGCATTTGACGTTGGTATTCCTCGTAAATCAATCGGATTGAAAAGAAGCAGTCTTACATCGGTCACATTGACACTTTTGCCGGTTCTCACGCCAATTTCATTTGCAATCTCACGAACTGCCTGCGATTTACCGACACCGGGAGGTCCCCAAAGCATAACAGAAGGCATTGTTCTGATCGGAAGCCCGTTGTTGATAACAGTGCTGTATGCCTCGCTCAGCTGATTCACCATTTTACCTACCGCCATAGAAGGGATATTTGTCATTTTAATATCGCTCATTTCTTATCTACTCCTAATTTTTTATCAAGTTTTTTGACTTTATTCTTGTATGTTTCGATTTGGTCGGTATAACTTTCGTCTTTTGACAGTTCAAATCGAATATCTTTCTCTTTTTCCCGGAGCTTTTCGAGATTCAGCATCAGTTTACTGAGATGATCTCCGAGAGAGTCGAGATAATTATCAATCCTGATAAGGTTTCCTATATCCGTATCTCCGAGTTCAACGTAGTATTTCCCACTCTTTTTCAACCACACATAAGGCTTTTCAAGCGTCATATTGGCGGGAAGTACAATGTCGAATCCACGATATGATATAAGTGTTTTCTCTTTAGTCTCCAGAACGTGTTCCCTTATTGCAGTACCGATAAGCTCACGGAGCGTTTTACGCTTTTCCGCTTCTTCTTTTTTCAGCTTGCTATCCTCAACCGGAGGATTGATCTTTCTCCATTCTGTATAGAAAGCAAGATCCTGTTTGCAGTATTCTATCAAGTCGATTTGATTGTGTATCTGCCCCGGCATTTCAAGAAGCTCTTTTTCAAGTCTTATCCTTGATTCAACCAGTTTGCTCTGCAGAGCCATATATCTTGTCAGTTCATTGGCGGCTTCGACACGCTGTTTAACCAAAGGATTACCAACAGCAAGAGCTTTGACCTCTGCGTAATCCAAGACGGTATCTGCAATATCCGTGCCGCTTCGTTCTGTTAAAGAGCCGGACAGCAGCTCGGATATGAAGCGTTGTTTTGTTTCGAGAAGCTGCCATGAGTATGCATCAAAACTACCCTCTGTGATGTAACGATAGATATATACTTTGCTGTTTGTATTGCCTTGACGAAGAATTCTTCCTTCACGCTGTGTCATATCTGCCGGTCTCCACGGAACATCAATATGGTGAAGAGCAATCAGTCTTTCCTGAACGTTCACGCCAAGACCGAGCTTGTAGGTTGAACCGATAAGGATTCGGATATCCCCGCTCCTGACTTTTGCAAACAGCAGAGATCTCTTCGTCTCGGTTTCTGCATCGTGAACGAAAGCGATTTTGCTCTCCGGAACTCCATGTAATACCAGTCTGTCCTTGAGTTCGGTATAAATGTTAAAACCGGCTTTGGGAGTTGAAGTATCACAGAAAATAATCTGTGTGCTCTTATCAGCCAAAGTTTTGAAATAGATATCCGCAACGTTTTCGGAACAGCGAGCCACCTTCGACTGATATGTGAAAGATGTCTTAGGATCGACAAGTCTTAAATCCAGAGCCGCCTTTCGTCCGTCTGTCGTGATTTTCAACATATTATCGTCTTTACGGCTGACATATCCCTTTCGGACATCCTCTGCTCTCTGCGAAATACCTTTCAGATAATTTGCAAACTCATTTGTTTTTGAAACCAGCGCATCAGTATATCCGTCGATTTGCGGAATGCCGGATGACGTGTCCACTTGATGAAAATCGGCAACGGACGAGAGAAGAGACGTTAATTCTGGGAGGTTATGGAATTTGGCAAAACGTGTTGCAAGTCTGTACGTACTCGTATCAACGTCGACCTCAAATTCCGTAACTCTCTCGGCAAACATTCCTATCCAGCTGTCAAAGCTTTGAAGATCGAGCATACTGAGTTCACCGCTCTGAAGGTATCGCTGCATGATATACGCATCGGTAATTGAATTGGTAATAGGTGTGCCGGTTGCAAGTACAATGCCTTTTCCGTCGTTCTTTTTCTGAATCATGTGTACTTTGTCCATCATATCCTGACATCTTTTAGATCCGGAGCTGTTAATACCGAGAACGTTGTTCGTCTTTGTTTCAAGCGGGACGTTTTTGAAATTGTGTGCCTCATCTACAAAGAGTCTTGTTATTCCCAAATCATCTAAATACACGCCGTTATACAAATCATCCATTGCAACGGCAAGTTCAGATAAGGCTTTTGAAACCGCCTCTTGCTTTTTCTTCAAACGAGAAGTGGCTTTGTTCTTTTTGCCCGCTATTTCTGCGATATGTTTCTGCTCATCAATAAGCAGGTTTTGATAATATCCTTTTGACAACGGAATCTGCTCAAAGCAACTGTACGCTATAATAATACCATCGAAGTCATTGTCTCGTATTCTTTCGAGAACACTTTCTCTTTTTGAGGGTGCAAAACTTTTCGGGTCGACACAAAGAATATCAGCACTTGGATACATTTCATGGAAAATGTTTTTCCATTGACCGACTATGTTATTAGGAACGACAAACATATTCTTTTCAGACAACCCCATACGGCGCATTTCCATTGCAGCAGCGATCATAACGTAGGTTTTTCCGGCACCGACGTCGTGAGCAAGAAGCGTGTTCGGCGTAAAGATGATGCGTGCCACCGCATCCTTTTGATAGGGATAAAGGTTTATCTGCGTAGACATATCAGGAAACCGCAAAAACGATCCGTCAAAAATTCTTCTGCGAATACAACTGAAATTATTCTCAAAAATCCTTTCAAGTCTTTCTTTTCTTGCGTCATCCTCCCAAACCCATTTTTGAAATTCTTTTATGAGTTTCTGCTGCTTTTCAATTGCCGCTGCCGTTTCTGCTTTATTGATAACACTCTTTACGCCGGAAGCGTTGGTGGCGCAGCAGATTTTGTCCTTAACGGCAATGGTTTGCATGTTCAGTGTCTTTTCAAGGATATGAAGTGCTTCCAGTTTGTCAGTTCCATAAGTATTGCTGACGCTGACACTGTGATTATATCTTGATTTACAAGGTATTTCCCATGTTCCGGTGATTTCATCATGTATCGTTTTCCATGATTCCATTATTACATCTTGATTGTAACAACTCCAGCCGTGTTTGAACGGATCTCCAAACAGATGAAGAATAAAATCGTCAATGATATCTGCAGGAACCCACGGAGAACCAAGCGTAATATAAATATCATTTGTCGCTACGGTCGGGGGAATGACTTTTTCAATCGCCTTTATATTTTCAGCAAAATATCCGTTGTATTCTTTATCGGCTTCTTTAGCTGCCTTCCATTTTCTTATCATGTTGCCGGACAGATATTCCTCAGAGGTTTCCCAGCCTTTATAGAAGCACTCGCCCCAAGTTTCCGGGTTCTGATAAATAGAGCCTTTCAGCGCACAGATAATTGTCTTGTAGTCCTCTCCTGTTATTGAAGAAATATATTCAATATCAACCCGTCCGAGATTAGACAGACTGTACATAAGGCCATCGGAAATGCTATCAGCGTGAACTCCCTGAGTCCTTACATCCTGATTGAACACATTTTCCCAGTCGAGTGGAAGGTCCATGCTTGTAACTTCTCTGATATGGGCTTCCTTACGTTCCTTTGCTTCACGAGCTTCTCTTTCCCTTTTCTCACGCTCTTCTTGCCGTCTCTTCTTAGCTTCGATAAATTCTTTTTTTCGTTTTGCATCGGATAACTTATCAATAATCTTTGATATATCATCTGAACTTAATGTGTTTTCCGTGTTGTCTAACAGATTCATTATTCCGAAGATAGACATCTGCTCAAAATTATCAGGTTCGTGCTTCTTGCTCATTATTAACCACCTTTGAATACTTTGCCATTCTCTTTGAACTTATTATACCGAAAGCTATGTTCCATATTTGGTACATAATATCAAGCACTATCCCAAAGCAAAAAACAGCCGTGAAAAAGTCACAGCTGTTTTTCTGTTTATATACTCTTTTCAGTCGTCAACCTCAATCCATTCACCGCTTGTGCTGCAACTAATGATAGCACGCTGAGGCTTTCCCCACATACTGCAATCAGAATTGGTGCAAGTAAATCCGGCATTATAGGACGATCCCTCTCCGACAAATAATCCGCCGCTATGTTCACTGCTCGCTACTTGCCCACAAGTTTCGCATTTATCCTTATATCTGAATTGACCGGTTTGGGAATCATACCACGTTACAACTGCTCCTTGTTCGGCATAAACGGAATATGTTTTTATGTATTCGCTGTGTGTTTTTTTCTCTGCTTCCGGTTTAGTTGTTGATATGCTTTCTTCTTTCATTTCGGAAGATACGGCATAAGCGGATTCTTCCTTTTTATTTGCAGAAGAATCCTCTTTTGTACCGCAACCGTTGATTACCGTCACCGATAGCCCGAGCATTAAAGCAAGTGAAATGATTTGTTTTGTTTTCATATAAATCCTCCTGTGCCGAAAATAATCCGCGTTTATTTTGTTGATTTTATTATATCCGAGACCACGCACCATATTTGGTACATAGCAAAACAGAGCCGCATTTTACGGCTCTGTTTTGCTCAGTTGAATAAAATTGTTTATGCAGCTTTTGCAGTGGCAGCGGTCATCATATTCTGCCGCATAATCCACAATATCAAATGTGTCAATCTTCTGAGATAGAACATTTTCACGATTTATATATGGGTCAATGTAAATGATTGAGCGACTCTTTTGCCGGTCTCATACAAACCTTCCACGAGGGGAAAGGAGTTGAAAACAATAGTGATTTTGATATAGAAAACCGGTTCGATCGTCACAATTCAGCCCCGTTAAGTTCGTATCGCTTTAATTGCTTAAATCTTCGTCAACATCTGTTGAAGCAGCTGTTTGCAAATCAGCGGACAGGGTAACCGCATCAATATCACAGGCTTTCATAAGCATTGACAACATGTTGCTGTTACAACGAGGCAAAAACTCGTTGAGCCGCATCCTTGTATTATTCAAGGACATTTTCATGTCATCTGACCCTTTCTTTACAAGTCCAATTAGCCTTAAATTGTTCAGTTATACTTCTTCAGCCCATTTTCAAGCGCTTCTTTCACTCGCATCCTGAGCGGCTCGGGTGAGATTATTTCAACATAATTTGCATACTGCATTGCCCAATGCACCATAGCGTTTGGGCTTGCCTTGACGCTGATTCTGACCTTGTTCTCATCATCGGTTTTTGCAATGCGAATATCGCTGCCAAACCAGTCGATAACCTGGTCGATTATTCCAATATCAGCAATAAAGTCAATACGCTCAGGTCGGTCGGTAAACATATAAGGCGTAGCAGAGGACAATTCCTTGTAATTGACACCGTTTTCATAGCCGGATACATTACGGATCGGAGTAGCCTTTTTATCCGAAATATTCATATTGGTGATTCGGTCCAGTCTATGAAACGCCATATTGCCCCAATATTCACTGTATGCCATAAGGTAATAGCGCTGATTATGCAGGATCATCAGATAAGGGGACATATATTGATGAGAAGACTTATGAAGTTTCTTATCGACTCCGTACTTGTTATAATCGTAATGTATTTGCTTTCCTTCTTCGATAGCTGTATCAATCAGTTCAATATTATAAAACAAAGCTTGATTATCCGTTTTATACCAATCATTGACCGAATGAATATTCTTTACATGAGAGCGGAAATATTTGTTAGAAAGTCCACACAGTCTGTCTATTAAATCTTTTGATTGCTTAGCAGTAATATATTTGCTGCAAAGAACGCCGTCAATAAGCAGCTTGAGTTCGGAATCTTCAAAATCTCTTCTTTCGAGGTAACTACCGGCACGTCCCGATTCAATTTCAGCCCCTGCTTCTTTCAGAAGAGATATGTTTCTGCTGATTGCTTTTCGCTCTATAACAATACCGTAGTCGCTTTCAAGATGCCTTGCAATATCGTCCTGAGTCAAAGGATGGTCGTAATCGCTATACTCTTTCAAGATCTGCCAGATTCGTATCAGCGCCAGTTTTTTAGGTTCAAAGCTTTCCATAGGTTCTGCTCCTTTGTGAAAATATTTATATTTCAGTCCAAAGTACCCAAATCTAATTATACCATGAAACATGGGACATATCCGGTACATTACTTATTGCTCTTCAGATTTCTTTAATTTTACCCAAAACCTTTGCCATAGCAAAGGCAACAGGCTCACGGTATTTCAGCAGTCCTCCTGCTTGTATAGATTTATTATAGCGGTTTTCTGTGGCTAAGTCAATTATGGATTGATATATGTGTAGGCATATAACAGAAAAGCCCTTTGAGAAAGGGGTTTCTCCTCTCTCAAAGGGCAAGCTCACAAGCAAAATTATCAAACATTATTCCTACTGTTATTCTTTCTTAGAATATATATGCCATAAACCGCAAGCAGAACATAAGATACAAGACAAGCTATCAAAGCTATTGTCGGGTACCGGTTACTCGTTGAAAAGCAAAACGGAATACCGCACAGATTTATAATTAAGTGCAGTATGATCGGAACCCACAGATTTTTACTTACTGCGTAGACCGCTCCGAAATAAACGCCGAGTGCGGTTGCCCAGACTGTTTTAGCTATTACTGTTGCAATCGGCTGTCCCAAGGCTCCGAAAATATGACCTAAGCCAAATAATACAGAAGTAATCAAAATCGCATACAAGATTGCGTTTTTTCTTTCCCCGAACCACTTTGCAATAATATTCTGCAACAAACCTCTCAGGTACAATTCTTCCATAATGCCGACACCTATGTAGTATACAATTCCTTCAATAACAACTCTCCATATAGTCGGTTTATTATCAAACGGCATAAGTCCGATGCAGAAAGCAAATGTAACTGCCACAGTCGCAATTACTGCGGGTAACCCGTATTTTATCAGCCCCGATAAAACGCCTTTAAGCTGTAATCCAAACTGCCAATCCTTCATCAGAAACTTTCTGCATACCCAACAAATCGCAAAAGCCAATAAAAAATTCAACATCAAAGTAATATAAATCGGATCGATGTCCTCAATTTTTATATTACAAAACAGTGCTGCCGGCAGAGCAGACATTTCCATAAATGTCATTATAAGCGTTAATATAACCGCAGTTATTGCTGTTCTTTTTTTCATAATCTCACTCCAAATTCGATTTATATTTTGCTGTTTCAGAAAACGGGCAATTCCAAAGGAACTGCCCGTTAAAATATTTACTTCACTTCCGGCTTCATCGTCGGGATTTCAAGTGAAAGTATCTTATACCCTGATTTAACCTCTCTTTTCCTTACTTTGTTAATCCAAACCGTTTTCATTAAAGTACATAACCTCACATAAGATGTCATAACTTTATCTCATTTGTCGTAAAAATTGTCGTAAAAAACGAGGGTGTTTTCATTGTCCGGCGAAGAAGCACATCTCGGATATCACCGACTATTCGCCGCATAAACTTTTATTTGTTTATACAGTATAACATATTCTTATTCAAAAATCAAGGAGCCTGCCACCGTGTTGTGGCAAGCTCAATTTTCATCGTATCTTGATTTTACCCTCAAGCCCTGCAAAGGACTCCATCTTTTTATCCTTTGTTGCTTCATTATATATGTCCATCGTGGTTGTAATATCCGCGTGTCCCATAATCTCCTGAATAATCTTCAGGTTAGTTTCGTTCTCACAAAAGCGAGTGCAGAATGTATGTCTTAAATGGTGACAGCTGAAATGCGGTAACAGTTCAGGCTCTCGACGTTCCGCTTTTGCATCTTCTTCCTCTTTCGTATTACACGCTTTAATTATCCGGTCTATCGCTCAATTAACGCAATGCGGTGACAGCACTGTATTATCTCTTGATTTGAATATAAAACCAGAATACCCGTCTACAACGCTCTCATTAAATCCACTCTCAAGCTGCTCCTTGTATTCTTCTGTGAGGGCCGCCTTTACATCAGAAAGCATCGGAATTATTCTGACACCCGATTTTGTTTTTGGAGTGGTTATTGCGAAGTGTGATGCTTCGTCTGTGTACTTCCTATAAATAAGGGTGTGGTTAATATTGATTATACTATTCGGAAAGTCGCAATCTTCCCACCTTAAACCGAGTATCTCACCAATTCGTCCACCTGTGCCGAGCAGGACTGTGAAGAGCGGCAGCCAATGCTTGTACTGATATGATTGTGCCGTGAACTCAACAAACTTCGCTTGCTGTTGCTCGGTGAGAGCGTGTCGCTTTGGCTTTTCACAAGTATGGCTCTTTTTAATGTCAGCCATTAAGCCGTCCGAAGGGTTGCTGCGTATATATCCGTCACGAACTGCAGAAGTAAACACCGGATGCAAGATGGTATTTATAATCTCCATACTGTTCGGCTTGAACCCTCTTTCGTGAATAAGGGAAATATAGAACTTCTTTACATCGCTATACTTGATTGTAGTGATGTTCTTTTTGCCAAAGTCAGGGCGAATATAATTGTCGTACATATAGATGTAGTTCGTTCTCGTAGACTCTTTCAGTTCTTTCTTGAGTTCAATATATTGATCCCAAAAGGAATTGAGCGTCATCTTACGGGTTTGGTAAATGAGCAGATTGTCCTCTAAGTCTTTCTGTATTTGCTTCTCCATATCACGAAGCGAAGTCCCGCCTTGCTTTCCTTCAGGAACTTTGTCGGTTGCTACGAGTTTCCAACTATATACGGAATGACGCTCACCGTTACTGTCCGCATACTTATATTCATACTTACCGTCAGAACGCTGCGATTCGCCTGATCGCAAAACCCTACCTTTATTATCTCGCCTTTTTCTGCCATAATTCTTTACCTCCTATATCTCGTTGATTGTGTCTAAAAACGACTCCATTTCTTTTCTTCGAATATACACCCGATTGTCTTTCCAAAGGACGAAGTCTTGGTCCTTATGTTCTCTTGTGAGCCGTCTGATATTGCTCTCACCGATTTGAAAGTATTTCGCTGCTTCTACTACCGTTAAAAGCGGTTTTTCCCAAATCGGAAGCTCTTGCATTTTGCGGTTATGACCTTCGGCATCTATCATAACCTCACCTTATAATAAGGTTTTCGTTCCATTAGTCATACTGACCTCCTAAATGATATTGCTTTCATCTAAGAACATTTCAAACATCTTGCGTTTCACTAAAAGTCTTGCTCCGCCTTTTAAGACAAAAGGTGCATCGCGATTGGCAAGCAAATAATCTCTCAACTTCGTTTCTGCGATATTGTAGTATTCAGCCGCTTCTTTGACAGTCAAAGCGTACTTTTCCCAAACAGGGATTCGAATACTTTGCCGATCATCTACCTTACGAGTTCTTAGAACCCCTTTGTCGTGTATTACTGCTTCTTTCTTGACTGCTCCCGTTCCGGTTATAAATCTCGGTGCTTCAGCATCTTTTTTCTTTTTTACCTCATCGGCAACACTCTCACTCAGTCCGGGTACATAGATGTAATTATTCTTCATAGGCTTGTCCTCCTTAATCATCTGTCAGCTCGTGCTGCGTATATATGATACTAAATCACGAGCATATTGGCAAATGTGCGATTTTCCAAAACGCATAATTATCAGAGGGCATTGATTTCATCAAGGAACTTTTCAAATATGTCTCGTATAATCTCAACCTTTGTGCCTATCCATAGCACAAAATCTGCTTGACGGTTCTCTCTTACCAACTGCCTTAATCGGTGTTCTCCAATATTGAAATACTCTGCTGCCTCGTAAATCGTTAAGGCGTATTTTTCCCAAATTGGGACGCTCTCTTTTTTTACGGTAGTGTTTTTATCTTCCATAGACACTACCTCCGAACGGAACTTCTATCATATATAAGGTAGTCGTAACCGCTGCCCGAACACTTATCGCATTGGTGCTTGATTTTTTCAAAAGGATTGAGCCGCCTAATGATGTACGCAGGATTAGATTTGTAATCATTCAAGCACTTACAGCAAAGACACCGAATGTCGTTTTTTCTTTTAGGTGGTCTTTCCACCCAAAAACCGAGAATCTTCTTCAACCCAATATTGATTCTCTTTTGTAGATACTCACTATCCACAAAACCGATGAATTTCGTCAGCTCGAACTGATTTACCGTTCTTATCTGCTCAAGCATTACCATTGACGGCTCTTTCAAGCCGAAGTTATCTCCCAATACGATATGGGATGACATATAGCATTTCTTAATTACGGTCGTCATTGCCGCAATAATGGTTGTCTTACTCGCTTCATTGCCCTCATCGCATTGAACGACAAGAACAGGTCTTACGCCGTTTTGGATAGACTCAGGATTTGCTCCAAAATCGTATAAATAGATTTCGCCACGCTTAACCTTACGGGGGATATTAGTATTTTCCATTTTTAACCTCTCAAATGTATTAGTTTGAAGGTCGTTTCTCTCCGGATAAGAAATAGTCCCTTCATTTGTTTGGACTGGGAGAGGTCAAATTATCGGGTATTTTCAAATACTTTTTCAGTTTCTTCAAGGCCGTTTGATACGATTCATAAACAGTCGAATAAGATTTACCTTCTTCAGCGGCAATTTGAAGCAAAGTCTTTCCTTCAAAGAAATATTTGATAAGTCGTTCCCGCTGAATGGGCTTTAATTGCGCTATCGCAGCCTGGACTTGTTTTGCCATTTCATTTGAGATTGCTTCTTC
>UMFH01008719.1_pt1 | contig 16833 bp, 13 predicted proteins | sample 1964941 | NCBI WGS metagenome assembly UMFH01 (sample SAMEA4836039, study PRJEB28245) | human gut metagenome | biome: gut microbiome; material: fecal sample | place: Denmark | collected 2008
TTTGTTGTATCAATTTCTTTCTTTGGCTGTTCTTTTGGAATAGTCAATTTAAGAATACCGTGCTTAAATTCACCTTTAATGTCAGCCTCGTTTATGTCGCCTACATAAAAGCTTCTTTCACAAGTGCCGGCATAACGCTCTCTGCGGATGTATTTAGACGATTTCTCATCTTTTTGTTCCTCATCAAGACCTTTTTCGGCTCTGATGGTGAGGTAACCGTCTTTAAGCGAAACTTTTACATCATCCTTTGAGAAGCCCGGCAAATCCATTTCCATTAAATAGCTGTCGTCGCTTTCCTGTACATCGGTCTTCATAAGGTTTTTACCTCTGTGGCCATACAGTTTCTTTTGCATTTTCTCCATATCTCCGTCATCATAAAACGGAAAATCAAAGAAATCATCGAACAAATCTTTACCAAATACACTAGGCATCAACATAAGTCATCGCTCCTTTCATAAAAAACACCATATTGAAACCTGTTTTTTATGAACTCGGGATGGGAAACAAAGCGGAGTTACCCGAGGCTTTCGCCTCTCTTGCTTCTCCTTGACTTCCTTTCCTTTTGTTCTGTCTATACTATATCACCGCAAATTAGCACTGTCAAGGGTAGAGTGCTAATGTTAACAAATAATTAAAGTTTTTATCCGATAGGTACAAAAACAGCAAAATTTATATATTTTATGCCGGCTGTTAAAACTCTGCGTACAAAAGCAAAGCGGACTTTGTATATATTTGTGATAATTTTATTGCAAAAGTGCGGTGGAAATTATAAAATAAATATATCAATATTTATTAGGTGTTTATATGATTGAAAAAAGATTTGAAGAATTAAATGAACGCGCTTACGAAAGGGGATATAATACCTTTTCCGATTTTTTGAATATGGAGGAGCAAAGCGTACTTAAATCGACTTTTATTCCGTGCGTGCTTTTTGGGGGATATTCTATGGCGGAGCGTGTGGTTGCAGGCTTTGGCAAGGATTTGATCGATGAAAAATTCCCGATTGTGTGCGTTTGTGCAAAACCGCTTATTCAAAAATTTGCCGATGAACTGACGCACCGTGATTTTCTCGGTGCGCTGATGAATTTGGGAATAAAAAGGGAACTTGTGGGTGATATAATTGTTGATGATAACTGCGGATATATCCTTTGCCTTGAACATATTGCAGATTATATTTGCGAAAATTTAAACCGTGTTCGCCACACAAGTGTAAAAACGCAAATAAGCGCACTTCCTGAAAATTTGAATAAAGAGATTGAATCAAGCGAAGTATTTGCGGCATCAAAAAGAATTGATGTTGTGATAAGCGCAGTTTATAATCTGTCAAGAAATGAAACTTCAAAGCTTGTTAAAAATGAGAGAGTGTTTGTAAATTCCCGTATGGTATCTTCTGTATCAAGTTTGCTTAACGGCGGTGATGTTGTATCCGTCAGGGGATTTGGCAGATTTGTATTTGTAAAAGAGATAAAGGAAACTAAAAAGGGCAGGCTTGTACTTGAAATTAAAAAATATTGACAGTCCAAAAAAATGAACCAATGCCCCAATATAATATGTATATATGATATAATACGCTCGGAGGGATAAATATGAATACTGTGTTATCATTTATAATAATCGCGCTTCTTGTTATTTGCCTGATTATGCTTATTATGATTTATTCTAAAAAAGGTACATCGTCAGGCGAACTTATTAAGCAGCAAATTGAACTTTCGTCAAAAGCTACCGATGATAAAATATCAAAATTGAGCAGCCAAATGGGTGCGCTTACCGATAAAAATTACGAGCAGCAAATTAAACTTATTGAAACGCTGAATGTAAATTCGCAAAAGCAAATGCAAATAACAGCCGAGTCGCTTGAGCGTATGCAATCAAGTAATGAAAAAAAGCTTGAACAAATGCGAAAAACCGTGGATGAAAAGCTTGATGAAACTTTAACTCAAAGGCTTAATTCTTCTTTTGAAACAGTGTCAAAGCAACTTACAAATGTATATAAAAGCCTTGGTGAAATGAAAGAGTTAAGCTCAAATGTTACAGACAGCGTCGGTTCGCTTAACCGAGTTTTAACCAATGTTAAGGCGCGCGGTACTTGGGCGGAAGTTCAGCTTCAAAATATACTTGACCAAACTATTGCAAATATGTACGAAACAAATGTGCAAACAAATCCGAGCTATAACGGCAGAGTTGAATTTGCGGTTAAAATACCAAACGGTGATACCGATGAAATTACATATCTTCCGATAGATTCAAAATTTCCTATGGAGGATTATGCCCGTCTTACCGCCGCAAGCGATGAGGGCGATATTGAAGCACTTGCAAATGCTAAAAAAGCACTTGAAACAAGGGTTAAGGATGAAGCAAAGCTTATCAAGCAATATGTTTGCCCGCCGTATACCACACCTTTTGCAATTATGTATCTTGCAACAGAGGGCTTGTATGCTGAAATTATATCTTCTAAAACAGGAATTGCCGAAAACTTGCAGGCACAGGGAATTATGATTGCAGGTCCGTCAACAGTTACCGCACTTCTTAATTCACTTGCAATGGGTTTCAAAACCGTTGCTATTAACAAAAAGGCAAATGAAGTGTGGAAAGTTCTCGGTGCGGCAAAAACACAATATGAAAAATTCGGTGTTGTGCTGGCAAAGGCACGCAAAAAGGTGGAAGAAGCCGGCAAAACTTTGGAAGACGCAGAAAACCGAAACAGAATTATCCAAAAAAATCTTAAAACCGTTGAATCTCTTTCTGCCGATAAGGCAGAGCAAATTCTTGGATTGGAATTTGAAAACGAAGAATGATTTACTGAACTCTAACAGGGCAATTTGCCCTGTTTTTTTTTACCTCTTGACAAATGGTATAAAATGTATTTTAATAAAATCAGAGATTCAGATAAAAAGAGTAAAGGCAGTGGGGTATAATTATGATTTTTATTAAAGCTTTTATAAAATGTTATCCCTATCTTGTAGGTATAGCGATTATTTGCTTTGTATGCTATGCAGTGTGGATTTCAAAAATTTATTATGATATACTTACCGCTGTTCCTTTATGGATGCTGATTGCGTATGGTGCAATATTAAGCGTGGCAGTAATCGCTGTTTTGACTGTTATATACATAATTTTGCTCAAGTGCGTTAATAAATAATTACAAATGGGAATAAAAAAGACCGTCGGGTGACGGTCTTTTGCTTTTGTATCATTTTTTAGTATAGCAAATATGGGAAAAATGAACTCCTTTATCATAATAGCTTGCAAGAAGTTCTTTTTCGTATTCATCTTTATTAAATGCAGGGAAAAATACCTGCGCGTCGTCACATTCAGCTTCAATTTCGGTTAAATACAGCTTGTCTGCCATTGGCAAAAACTGCTTGTAAATGTCACCGCCGCCGATTATAAATGCATTGTCGCTGTCAACTTCCTTTAATGCATTTTCAATGGAGTTAACCACCGTCGCACCCTCGGCTTCATAATCTTTTCTTGTGGTGATAACTATGTTTTTTCGCCTTGGCAAAGCTTTCGGCAGTGATTCAAATGTTTTTCTGCCCATAATTACACTGCTGCCCATTGTGGTTTCTTTAAAGAATGCCATATCGTCTTTAAAATGCCAAATCAGGTCGTTTCCTTTGCCGAGTTCAAGATTTTTGCCTACTGCGGCTATCATACAAATTGCCATAATTTTCTCCTGCTTACTGTGAAATAGGGAATGAAATTTTGCCTAAATGTTTATAATCAATAAGTTTAACATCTTTGCAGTCTCTTGATGAATCAAATTTAAAGAAATCATCAACTTCCGGATTAAGCCAAAGCTTCGGTGCAGGCAAATCGCCCTGCTCGTCAAACCTCTTTAACTGCTCTTTAATTCCGTCAATCTGGTTTACATAGATGTGTGCATCCTTAATGCTCCAATCAATTGTGCCCGGCTTTAAACCGCAAACCTGCGCAAGCATACAAAGAAGTGTTGCATATTGCGTAACATTAAACGGTAAACCAAGCGGAACATCACAAGAACGCTGATGCACCCAGCAGTTAAGCTTTCCGTTGGTAACATCCCATTCGCTTGACCATACACAGCTCGGAAGTACCGCTGTATCAAGGTAATCGTTTTGCCATAAAGTCATTACCATTCGCCTGTCTTCCGGGTGATTTTTTATTTTGTCAATAAGATTTTGAGTCATTTGGAATTTATTTACAATGTAACCGTAAGCTGTGCCGATTGTGTGCGCCCACTCTTTGCCGAAGAATTTGTGAACTTCTGTTTTAACAAGTTTTCCGTTTTCATCCGGCAGCATTTGGGTGGCGTTCCAATATCCTTTTTCGTCAATTTCCCATTCATTCCAAATTTTAACATCGCGTTCCTGTAACCAGCGAACATCGTTTGACTGCGCCTGATATATCCACATCATTTCAAGCACTGCCTGGCGGATAAATAATTGCTTTGTGGTAAGAATAGGGAATTCCTGTGATAAATCAAAATGAAAATGATGTGACGGTACTTTGATTGTGTTAGTTCCCGTTCTGTTAACAACTTCAGTTCCCTCTTCAAGTATTTTTCGGCATAAGCCCAAATAATCTTTATCCCATTGTGACATAATTATATCCCTTTCAAAATAAACTAACGGTATTTTAACATAAAGCGACATTCATTTCAACTATAAAACTGATTGAAAAGGTGAACTGCCCCTGATGTGCAGACAGTACAAAAAGGGATGAATAAATGCCGTTAAACCGAAAAACACATTTTTGATTACGAACTTGAAAGTACAATTTTCCTTGCGTATAAATTGATGATAAGCAGTCAGTCGAATTATAAACACATCAAGTATTTATTAAATTTTTGTAAAGTCTATTTACAGTTTCTTAATTTATGATATACTTATAATGTTACTAATTTATGAACCGAGGTGCTCCTATGGGAAAGGTTAAATCTTTTTTGAACAGCAAAATTGTTAAAAAAGATGTAGGCGAGCCGACATATCTTACCTGGAAGGAAGCTTTGTCTTATGCAATGGGCCGTGGCGCTCAGGGTATGAGTACAAGTATGACAGCTTCAAAATATGTCAATTTCTTTATTACCGATGTGCTTCATATCAAAGCAAGGCACGCAAGTAATATCAGGCTTTATTGCGGTATTTTTGATGCGATTAACGACCCGATAATGGGTGTTATTGTTGATAAAACCCGTTCACGCTGGGGCAAAATGAGGGGCTATATCAAATTTGCACCTTATCTTGTGTCACTGTTTATGATTTTATTCTTCGTCGGTAATGACAACCTGTCATATGGAATGAAGATGGCATTGACTGTTTTTGCTTTTGTCGGCCTTGATGTTACATATACTGCATTTGATGTTCCTATGGGCGCGCTCGCGTTTTCAATGACCCCCAACGGTACTGAACGAACGAAGCTTTACGGTATTGCGTCTATCGGGCGTATGATAATCGGTGCTATTCCGGCAGCTTTGGTTGCTTTTGCCGCTTGGTTACCGTATTTTAATTCAAATCTTGATAAAGCATATTTGGTTGCGGCTGTTTTTTCGGCAGTGTTTATTATTGTGTTTACCCGCTTTACATTTTCAAACTGCCATGAAAGAATGGAGCATAGCGAGGAAACACCGTCACTTAATGAATGTATCCACTTGCTTTTAACAAACAGGCCGCTTTTAATGCTTTTCCTTTGTAACATCTTTTTTGTAATTATTAAGGTATCCGAGCAATGCTCATTCTATTTTGCATATGATTCACTTTTCAATGCTAAATATAACGGACTTCTCGATATTATGAAAGCACCGGGTTCTGTTTTGGCAGGTTTGCTTGTTCCTATTATTGTTGAACGCTTGGGTGCTAAAAGCGATAGTAAAAAATTCTATCAGGTGTGCTGTGTTTTAGGTATAGTTTTAAACGGACTTTTTGCCCTTTTAACATACAACGGAATTATGAACAAGCCTGCAAATCAGCCTGTTTCAACCTTAACCGGTGTAATTGTACTTGCATTTTCAATGCTTGTTACATTCCCGCTTGAATTTAAAAACCTTATGCAAAAGGAAATGGAAGCCGAAACAGTTGATTATGTTGAATGGAAATCAGGCAAGCGTGTTGAGGGTACAATGCTTTCAATTATGTCATTTACAGGTAAGCTTGAAGGTACACTTTCATCTTTCATCTGCCTTCAGGTACTTGCAAGAACAGGTTATGTTGAGCATACAACCGATGTTTCCACTGTTCAAAATCATTCAACTCTTTTAGGTCTTTTCCTTATGACCACCGTATTTCCTATTGTGGGTTACCTGCTTATGCTTATTCCTATGCATTTTTATAATATTACAGGTGATGGCCACAGAATGATGATTAAAGAAATTATGGCTCGCCGTGAAAAAGAAAAAGCAGAAAAGGAAAGCGCATAATTTAATATTGACAGTCTAAAACAGCCCTTATTTTAGGGCTGTTTTCGTTAAAATAGATATATCAATGTTTCGGAGGTATAGAAATGAAAAAAACATTTTCGATATTTTTAAGCTTGCTTCTTGCAATCAGCTGCTTATCAGTAGGCTCAATAAACGCATTTGCAAATACTAAAAAGACTGCGCAGGAAATCTATTTGAATTCAAGCGCTGCAGTTTGGGGCGACGTGGGAAATAAAGCATATGTTGAATTTACTCCGTCTTATACCGGCTCATTTGAATTTTATTGCTTTAATCAAAGCTATGGCGGTAATATTATGGCGTCGATAGAAGATTTCAGCGGTGAAACATATAACACCGTGCTTAATGATAATAACCCAAATCTTATTTGTGCCGCTACACTTGAAGCCGGTAAAACATATTACTATGTGCTTGAATCGGCATCTGTGTCTTTTTCAAATGTAGTAAGTGTAAGAAATCATAATCACGATTTCAGCTTATATAAATCATATCCTGCTCATTATGACCAATATGACAGCGCACAAAATTATGACGGTTATGTTGAAAGCATATGCACATATTGTCCGGAATACATAAAAACCGCCAGCTTTCCTGCTGTATCAAGCGTGAAAGCCAAGACTAAATCTTTCACATATAATAAGAAAAAGAAAACTACTTCAGTTACGGCTTATGACAGAATGGGAAATGTTGTTTCTCCGTCAAATTACACCGTAAGTTATAAAAACAATACCAAGCCGGGATATTTAACTCTTACAGTTAAATTTAAAGGCAATTACTCGGGTACTGCGATAATCAAACTCACCATTAAGCCGAAAAAGGAAACACTTTCTTCGCTTAAAAGCACAAAGAAAAAGAAAATGACTGTTAAATGGAAAAAGGATAAAACCGTAACAGGCTATCAAATCCAATATTCAACATCAAAAAAATATGCTAAAAAATCAACTAAAACAGTAACAATAAGCAAGAAAAGCACTACTTCAAAAACTATTTCCAAGCTTAAATCAAAGAAAAAGTATTATGTAAGAATTCGTGCATATAAAAAATCTGCCGGAAAGAAAATATACGGTGCTTGGTCTAAAACAAAAACTGTTAAAGTAAAATAAAAATTGAGCGTTTAAAAAATATAATTATTATAAATATTCGCTTGAATCGTCTATTATATTATGATAAAATCAAAGTGCTATATGATTTTAAATAAAGGAGGTAAAAATATGCAAATGACTTTTCGCTGGTTCGGTAAGGACCTTGATACCGTATCACTTGAGCAAATCAAGCAAATTCCGGGTGTAGTCGGCGTTGTTCCTGCTCTTCATTATCTTCCTGCCGGGGAAGCTTGGGAAATGGAAGATGTGCAGAAAATGTATGATGAAATCACATCTGCCGGGCTTACAATGGAATGTATCGAAAGCGTAAATGTTCACGAGGATATAAAGCTTGGTTTACCTACAAGGGACAAGCTTATTGAAAATTATAAAACATCAATCAGAAATCTTGCAAAGGTTGGGGTTAAAGTAATTTGCTATAACTTTATGCCTGTTTTTGACTGGACAAGAACAGACCTTTATATGCCTTTGCCTGATGGTTCAACCTGCCTTAGCTATGACGGCAAGCAGGTAGAGGGCAAATCACCCGAAGATATGTTTAAAGAGATTGATGATAACTCAAACGGTTATGCTATGCCGGGTTGGGAAACTGAAAGAATGGGTGAAATTAAAGAACTTTTTGAAAAGTATAAGAATGTAACTGCCGATGATTTGTGGGCAAATCTTAAATATTTTCTTGAAGCTATTATGCCTACTTGTGAGGAATGCGATGTCAAAATGGCAATACATCCGGATGACCCGCCTTGGGGTATTTTTGGCCTTCCTCGTATTATCACAGGCAAAGAAGCTGTTGAAAAGCTTCTTGATATGGTTCCGAGCAAGTACAACGGTTTAACTCTTTGCACAGGCTCACTCGGTGCAAGCCCTAAAAATGATATGGTTGAAATTATTAAAGCCGCAGGGGATAGAATTTATTTTGCTCATCTTCGCAATGTTTCAATCAATGACAGGTGGTTTAACGAAACTGCACACGAAAGTGACTATGGTTCACTTGATATGTATGAAATAGTTAAAGCTCTTCAAGAGGTTGGGTTTGACGGATATATTCGCCCTGACCACGGCAGAATGATTTGGGGAGAAGTTGCACGCCCGGGTTACGGACTTTATGACAGAGCATTGGGCGTAAGCTATCTCAACGGACTTTGGGAAGCTGTTGAAAAAAGCAGAAAGGAAAAATAAACATTATGTTTAAACATGAGAATTTAAAAGGTAAAGTTGCTGTTGTTACAGGCGGCGGTGGTGTTCTTTGTGCCGCATTCGCAAAAACCCTTGCTAAACAGGGTTGCAAAGTTGCAGTGCTTGACCTTAATGAAGAAGCAGCACAAAAATGTGCTGATGAAATCAATGCAGACGGCGGCGAAGCTATTGCAGTCGGCTGTAATGTTCTTGAACTTGAATCAATGGAAAACGCAAGAAAAGTTATCAATGAAAAATTAGGCTCTTGCGATATTCTTTTAAACGGTGCAGGCGGAAACAACCCGAAGGGAACTACTACAAAAGATACTCTTGAAAAAATCGACCTTGTTCAAAAGGATGAAAATGTAAAAACTTTCTTTGACCTTGACCCTAACGGTATCAGCTTTGTATTTAACCTTAATTTCCTCGGTACACTTATTCCTACTCAGGTATTTGCCAAGGATATGGCTGAAAAGCAAAAGGGTACTATCATTATGATTACCTCTATGAATGCATTTAGGCCGCTTACCCGTATTCCTGCTTACAGTGCCGCTAAAGCCGCTGTTAAGAACTTTACCGAATGGATGGCAGTTCACTTTGCTCCGCTCGGAATCAGAGTTAATGCGATTGCACCGGGCTTTTTCTCAACAAAGCAGAATGCAACTCTTCTTTGGAATGAGGACGGAACACCTACTGAAAGAACAGGCAAAATTCTTGCTGCTACACCAATGGATAGATTCGGCGAACCTGATGAACTTTCAGGTACACTTCTTTTCCTTTGCGATGATACTTATTCAGGCTTTATTACAGGTGTTAATATTCCTGTTGACGGCGGTTTCAACGCTTATTCGGGTGTATAAAAAAATAAGAATATTATTATGGGCGAGTTGATTTGCAATTCGCCCTTTTTTAAAATCGGGTGATGAAAAATGGATAAAAGCAAAAAGAAAAAAACTTTGCTCATTGTAATATCGGCTTTGATTGTTGCAATTATAGCGGCGGTGCTTTATATAATTTTCGGTGTTATCGGAATTGACGGAAAAGTTGAATATAGGCAAAGCGAAAAAGTAAATGCCAATGTCAGCGGAAGTAATGTCACCGTGCTTGATAATAATGTGAATTACCAAACTATAAACGGATTTGGTGCGTCTGCTTGCTGGTGGAGCCAGGATGTAGGCTCGTGGGATAATGCAAGTGATATTATGCAGGCACTTTATGATGATGACAAGGGAATAGGACTTAATATTTACCGCTACAATCTCGGCGCAGGTTCAAAGAATGATAGTCACATATTGACTAAAAACCGCCAAACCGAATGTTTTTTAAATGCTGACGGAACATATAATTTTAATAATGATAAAAACGCACAGCAGTGCCTGGAACTTGCAAAAAAATATGCCGGCAAGGATATGCGCTTGACTCTGTTTTGCAACAGTGCTCCCGTGTATTTAACAAAAAACGGTGCGGCATACTGTACCCCATATAAAAGTGATGATGAACAGTGGGTTTCAAATCTTGATAAATCAAATTACAAGGCATTTGCCGATTTTTGCTATAACAGTGCCGATTACTTTGTGAAAAAGGGTTACCGTGTTACAAGCGTTTCGCCTATAAATGAGCCGCAGTATAATTGGGCAGCTTGGTATAATGATGATAATACTTATTCCGTTAATCAAGAGGGTTGCTATTATTCCAAATATGAAGCAAGAGATTTGCTTAAAACTTTTGTTAAAAAATTTAAAGGCAGTGAGCTTGATAAAAGCGGAGTAAAAGTATCAATGTTTGAATCCGGTGCTATGGAAGGGCAAGGCAGTACAGCAATGGCATATATGGATTGCATTTTGGGCAAAGGGCCAAAATATGTTTTCAAAAATGCCGCTCTTCGCAAATATTTTGACGAAGTGAGTATGCATTCTTACTGGTCAGATACAGATACTAAAAAAGCTACGGCAGATTATATTTCTGAAAAATATTCAAAATATAATGTTGCGTCTACTGAATATTGCCAAATGACTACCGATGAAAACACAGGTGTGTTTGACCTTATTTCCAAAGCGAAAAATGGAACTAACGGTACTACAATTAAGTACGGTGTTGCAATGGCAAATAAAATTGTGGATGATTTAACTCTTTTAAACGCTACCGAATGGGATTGGTGGACTGCCTGTTCCTACGGTGTGTATACCGACGGTCTTATTTACCTTGATGAAGATAATCACGAAAATCTCGATTTTTCAAAAAGATATTACTGTCTCGGCAATTTTTCAAAATTTATTAAAGAGGGCGCAATCAGAATTGCTTGTTCATCAGGTGTTGAAAATGTAAAAAGCGTTGCTTTTGTTAATGAAGACGGTTCAACAGTTGTAGTATATGTAAATAACAACGATAAAAAGGTTAAAACAACTCTTGACTGCACAGGTGATTACAGCGTTTATACAACCGACAGGGATAACGATATTGCTAAAACAGATTTTGGCACAGCAAAAAAACTTGATGTTTCGCTTCCTGCTTCAAGCGTAGTTACCGTAGTTTACGATTAAAATTTAATATGTATAACTTAACACCCCAAGGGCAATAATACCCTTGAGGTGTTTTTTATGGCTACAAAAGATAAACCAAATAATAAAAATTTAAGAGCTTTATTTTCAGTGATTTGCCTTTGCATTGTTGCACTTGGCTTGATTGTTTATTTTTCAACCCAGTCTTCGCACACAACAGATGTAAACGAAGCTACTACCGTGGTTGAAAAAGCTAAAGAAAAAAAGGTTACCACCACAAATAATACGCAGTTAACCACCGCAAGCCAAACCGAAAAGCAAACAACTAAAAAGCAAAATTCAAAAAAGCCGACTACCGTAACATCAACCGAAGTATCTACTATGACATCAAGCGATACTAATATTCCTTATAAATCGTTTTACAAATATCCTTGCGATGAAATGGTGCTTTTGGGTTACAGTGAAGAACTTGTTGAAAATAAAACCATGAAAGATTACAGGGCGCATACAGCGGTTGATTTTAAAGCTAATAAGGGCAGTAAAGTGCGTTCGATTAACGATGGGCTTGTATTAAGCGTAAGCAAAGACGCTATGCTCGGCACCGTGATTGAAATTGACCACGGCGGCAAACTTGTTGCAAGGTATTGCGGTATGGACACCGTAAATGTTTCAGAGGGCGATTATGTAACTATCGGCGAAACTCTCGGTACGCTCGGTACAACTCCGTTTGAAGAAAAGAGCGAATCACACCTTCATTTTGAAACGCTTTTGGATAATAAGTATGTCAACCCACTTGATGTAATGGGAAAAACAGAATAGCTTTTGAAAAAATAAACAAAAAATAGGCGAACAGTGAAACCCCGATGATTTTTAGGGGCAATACTGTTCGCCTTTGCTTTTATAGATTATTCGTTTGTATCTGCATTTTGATTTTCCGGCTCGCTTGAAACCGTTTCATCATTTACAGGCGGCTGATAAAATTCTGCCTTTTCCTGCTCGTTATTTGCATATGACGGGTATGAACCGCTTTGTGTAGGTTCATTTTCACTCGGCACATTTGCAGGAGTATAAAATGGTGATGTATTTTGCTCGCCTGCATTTTCATTTGCAGCGGTTTGTGCTGCTCCGGTATCAGATGTGTGCTGCTGTGGGTTGTAGTAATAAGCGTTTGCACTGTCGTTTTGATTAGCTGTGTACTGCTCATTGGTATTTTGTGCAGGGTTATAATAATTTCCCGCACCGGCAAAAGCATATTTGTTTGCCTTTTCCTCTTGTGAAAGGAAGTCGTCTTCCGTAATTCTGCCCTCTTGCAAAGCCCTTATTTTGAAGTTTTCATAATAGAGTGCTTGGGTAGTTAAATAATAAGGAATTGCATATATGCTCGCAATGCCGAAGGAGATACCGCAGAGTATCCACCAGCCGATAAAGCTTAAGTCAAGTGCAAAAAGCTCACCTCTGTTGCCGGCAACCATCTTTTTAGATAGCTTGAGAGCCTCCATAGGCTTCAAATTCGGGTTTTCACACATAATCTGGAATGAGAAGTATGAACTGTAATTATACACGATACCCGGGATTATGAAGAGGAAACACCAAAGCGTTATAAACAAGGTTCTTAAAATTGTAACAACAAGCTTTTTACCGTATGTTGCGTCAAACGATACTTTGAATATGTTTTTGATTTCTTCACCGAGTGAAAATTGCTCACTCGGGTCACGCTTAACGAGGATTACATAAAAACCTAAAAGTGAAACAAGAAGCGGAGAAAGCACGATTGAAAGAACGGTAAGCCCTCTAATTCCTGTATCGGAAAAATAACCTATGCTTGAAGTGTTAACGGATGTGTTAGTAATGCCGGTGTCACCGCTGTTATAGCTTTGGCCGAAGCTTTCAATAGGATTGTCGCTTGAGCTGTCACCGTCATCGTAGCTGTCATCATCATCGTAGCTGTCATCGTCATCACTTTGCTCGCCGTTAAAGTATTTGAAAAAATCTTCAGGTGTGTTTTGGTTAGAGTTATCACTGTAACCGTTGCTGTTTTTCGGGCCGAAGAGGTTTTCAATATCATCACTGCCTGAGTAAACATTTACACCTATGGTTAAACCCTGGGTTAAAAAAATTACAATCGCACTTAAAACAAACAGGGCGAATATTTTGTCTTTAATGATTTGCTTAGCTTGTGATTTTACCAAGCTTCTGTTGATGTTATTCATAATTTTATCCTCCTTTGAAAGATAAATTAAAACTCAACCTTTTCCTCGATGAATTTTACAAGTTCGTCAATCGGAAGTCTAACCTGCTCCATAGTATCACGGTCACGAACAGTTACGCAGTTATCTTCAACTGAATCAAAGTCGTATGTGATGCAATACGGAGTACCGATTTCATCTTGGCGGCGGTATCTTTTGCCGATAGAGCCTGCATCATCATAATCAATGTTAAATTTCTTTGAAAGCATAGCAAAAACTTCTGTTGCCTGCTCGTTAAGCTTCTTTGAAAGCGGAAGAACCGCTGCTTTAAACGGAGCAATTGCAGGGTGGAAGTGCATTACTATTCTCTTGTCATTCTTTTCTTCATCAAGCATTTCTTCATCATAAGCTTCTGTAAGAAGTGCAAGGAATAAACGCTCAACACCAAGTGAAGGCTCAATAACATAAGGTACATATTTTTCGCCTGTTGCCTGGTCAAAATATTCAAGGTTTTTGCCGCTTGTTTTGATATGCTGTGTGAGGTCGTAGTCTGTTCTGTCAGCCACACCCCAAAGTTCGCCCCAGCCAAATGGGAATTTGTATTCAAAGTCGGTTGTAGCTTTGGAATAGAAGCAAAGTTCTTCAGGGTCGTGGTCACGAAGCCTGAGGTTATCCTTGTTGATGTTAAGAGAATAAAGCCAATCACGGCAGAAGCTTCTCCAATAATCAAACCACTCAAGGTCAGTACCCGGCTTACAGAAAAATTCAAGCTCCATTTGCTCAAATTCTCTTACACGGAAGATGAATTTGCCCGGAGTAATTTCGTTTCTGAATGATTTACCTACCTGTGCTACACCGAAAGGGATTTTCTTTCTTGTAGTTCTCTGCACATTTGCAAAGTTTGTAAAAATACCCTGTGCAGTTTCAGGGCGAAGATAAATTTCGTCTTTTGCATCCTCTGTTACACCCTGGAAAGTTTTAAACATAAGGTTGAATTGGCGAATATCCGTAAAATTATGCGCACCGCAATTTGGGCAAGGAATGTTATGCTCCTTAATATAAGCAGACATTTCCTCATTGCTCCAGCCGGCAACATTTGTGCCGTCAAAGCTTTCAATCAAATCATCTGCTCTGTGCCTTGTTTTACATTCACAGCAATCCATAAGCGGGTCGGAGAATCCGCCGAGGTGGCCTGATGCAACCCAAGTTTGCGGGTTCATAAGAATAGCACTGTCAAGCCCTACATTATATGGGTTTTCCTGAATAAATTTCTTTCTCCAGGCTTTTTTGATATTTTCTTTAAGTTCAACACCGAGTGGGCCGTAATCCCATGTATTTGCAAGACCGCCGTAAATCTCTGAACCCGGGTAAACAAAACCTCTACCCTTGCAAAGAGCAACAAGCTGATCTAAAGTTTTTTCTGAATTATCCATTGTATTTTCCTCCGTTAGTTATATACACATTATTCTACTATGTTTTTGTTAATAAGTCAAATACATATTATTAAAATAAAAAAGGAAAAGTGTTTGTCACTTTTCCTTTTTAACGAACCTAATTTATATATTTTATACTTACCAGCCCAAACGCATAATTGTAAGTGTGCATTTGCCTGTTCCGTATTTATAGCATGCTCTGTGTCCTTCAGGTGTAAATATATCTACTCTGCCTACGCTTGAAAGGCCTGAACCGCCTCTGTCAACTACTGTGTAGTTTGTTCCGTCAATATTTACTATTGAACCCATAGGCAACCAGTTACAAGCAATGTAGTACGGGTTTTTCATTCCGTTTGAAACACGCTTGCCGCTTGCAGTTCTACCTGTACCTGTACCGCAAGTGCCGCAAGCACAGTAGTGTGTGTATCTGCCTGAAATTACTTGGCCTACTTTGTATCCCTTTTTATTCTTTACTCCGTTAGTCTTGACCTTGGCACCGTCTGTTTCCTTTGTGCCTACTTTTACTACCTCGCTTTTAGCTTTGGTAATAACATCTTTGTCAATAACTTTCTTAGTCTTTTTCTTACCATTTACATATTTTACTTGATAAGTTACATTGGCTTTGCCTTTTTTACCTTTTTTTACTACGGTTTCAATGCCTTCGTAAACATCATCATTTTCTTTTTCAATGGTACCGTATTTAATGCGTTCTTTTTTGGTAACTTCCTTGTATGTTACACGGTTAACAGTTACCTTGGTTTTTTTTGTAATCTGCTTATTTACAGATGGGGTAGTGTAATCATCACCGTCAAGTGTAACATTTGCTACATCAAGAAGTGTTGATACAGTTCCGTCTACAACCGGTACTTTGTATATTTCACCGTCAACCTTAAGTGTGGTTGTTTTAGATGATATATACTTAATTTCCATACCGTCTGTAACAATATCATTAAGTGAGCAGCTAAGAGTAACTTTTTCGGTGTTAAATCCGATTTCGTCAAGTGCTTCCTTAACTGTGTCACCGTATACGCTGTATGTGTTTGTTACTCCATTGAATTCAACATTTATGTTGTTAAGTCTGTCAACTTTAATAACTCCGCCCTTACCTGCGTTAAAAGAGCTTATATCGAGTTTGTCTGTATCCTTCAAAGTAACATTTGCTTGCGACAGGATTTCGATAGGTTCCGTTTCGTTTGTCGTAATTGTATAAGTGTTGTTGTCAACTTTAATTTCAACAGTGTAGTTTGATACCATCTGTGCAAATGCAGTTGATGCAAAAATAATTATTGCTAACACAAACGCAATTACTGCCGTTACGACTTTATGGCTTACGCCGCGTATGTCGCCGGTTGTTGATTGGTTAGTCATCTTAATCTCCTTTTGTGATAGAAATATTAGGGTTTCGCTTTGAAACATTGTTCCTAATACCGATACGAATGTAGCTACAAAAATTTCATATCGAGCAGAGTCGTTTTTTCTGCTTCACCGTTATTATTTCCTCGAGCGATTGCCATTATAGTGACAAATGCATAATGTGTCAATATTTCCGAAGATAAGATTTTGTATAATATGCACAAACGTTTTTAACATTGTAGTATGGTTACAAAACGGTTACACTATATCTTGTGGTTATATTCTTTAGCGATTTAGTGTGAAAAAGTATATTTTTGTAAAATCGTTAGAAATGCCACTTTAAATTCTTACAATTTGTAACATTTTATTTTACTAATTTTTAATAACTCAATATATTGTATAAAAAGTCTAAAAATAGAAAACACTACCCATTATATAGATATTGTACGACAGCCTAACAGTTAGATAAAACAACAATTATTTCAAACCGAAAAATAGTATATTTGTTCGATGAATAGCCTAAATACCGTTTGTTTTCCTCGTATTTCCTTATTATATATTATAATATATAATATATTATTTAAAACTATTATATATGTAAGCGTAAAATAAACCGGTAAGCAATTAAGCTTACCGGTTTTAGACTGTCGATAAAGTGGCTAAAGCGCGCCT
>UMFH01049566.1_pt1 | contig 16669 bp, 10 predicted proteins | sample 1964941 | NCBI WGS metagenome assembly UMFH01 (sample SAMEA4836039, study PRJEB28245) | human gut metagenome | biome: gut microbiome; material: fecal sample | place: Denmark | collected 2008
AAGAAAGTATAAAGAAACAGTAAAAAAACAGAGACTATATAAATGGTTTATATAAGTCTCTGTTTGATAAATTGTGCTTAATCGAAAAGTATGTGATAGCCAGGAGCCTTTGAAAACTAATCCAAATCTGCAAGACCTACACGCTGTATCTGGAAGGTCTTGTATGCCTTTGCTGTTGTAGTTTCTTTATCACCACCGCTCACCTGTGACTGGTAAATCTTACTATATCCTACGGCATAAATCTTTATAGAATTAGCTCCCTCCGGTAAAGCACTCAATGGTACCTTTACCTTATATGTCTTGTTATTTTCAAAGAAGTCCCTTGGATCCTTATTTAATTGACTGTTTTCTTTACTGTTATTTATCTGTTCATTTTCTGTTCCATCATTATTCAGTGTATAGATATCCCAGTCCACCTTCTTTAAGTAAATCTTATCATTTCCGGTGCCAATCGTTTCATCATTTGGATTTTTTTGCGGATCCTCGATATAAAAATCCAAATAAACAACAGTTTTTTCATCAATCTGATTTCGCACAAGGTTTGAATCCTTTACCGTAAAATAAACATCCTGCGTACTGTCTGCACCATCTAGTCTGGCATCCGCTTTATTAGCTGCTTCTTCTTCAATGGCATCATCAATAGTTGCATATAATGTAGTTATGTCATTTGAATCAGTATCTGCATTCTCCTTAAGATAAATTGACGGCTCATGAACTGATGCACTATATGCAGCAATCATAGTGTTTATATAAAGTTTCAATTCATCCTCATTATTTGAGAAATCGGAATGTCCTACACCTGAGTATGTTACATTTCCCATTGTGTAAATATAATAATTATTTCTTACATCCTTTGGAGACTGGTCATAAACTCCATGGCCTGACAAGGTATACCATACAACAATATCACTCTCACCATCACCATCAGCATCCTGATTCATATCCAGCTGGTAGTACTGCTTATGAGTGGTAGCTATATTTATTTCGTCAGCAATCTTAAAAGGATATGTGGTAATCTGTCCTGAATTAACCTTGACTGCCTTATTAGTCTTAGCTTCAACATCATTACCATCTAGCCCTGAATACAGCCTGTACTCGCCATGATCGTTACCATTATCTTTCCACTGATACTGATTTAAATCTGCATAAGTAAATCCCTGATTCTGTCTGACAATAACTGAATTATCAGATTTTGGCTCATATGCAATATCAGTATTATTCTTTTTGGCAGTCTGTACAGCTTTATCAAAATCCTCATCAGTACTCTGTAATGTATTGCCCTTCTTTAAATACTCATTTGACAAGATTCCATACCTGTCCAGTCCGACAGTATCACGAATTATAGAGTTAAACTTATATCCCCAGACATTATTATATTTATTATCATTTTTATTATTACAAAATGACGTTGTATCATGAGCAAACAATACCGGTTTTCCTGACTGGATATATGCTTTTATTTTATCGAGATGATTATTTGTATTATCAATATCATAACAATCACCAAATCCAATCACAAGCATATCGTATGTCTGCAGCTTATCACATACCTCATCCATTTTAGGTACGTTGTCATAACGAACTGTTTCTATATCCAGGTCAAAATCCTTCACTTGACTAAGTAATTTATGAAACTTTGTATTGCTATCATTCTTCTGCGCCTGCATATCAAAATTTCCCCTAAAGCCCTCATTATGCTCCAACTTTGAATTAATCTGAAGAATCTTGACTTTTGTAGGACTGCCTTTTGAATTTTTGGCATACACATATCCGGATTTCTGATCATATCTGTAGCTATTTGTAGCCTGACTTACACGAAGCTGCCAAGGCATAACTCCTACATAGCCATTCGGCAAATCATAGACCAGTTTATAATTATAATTGCCTGCATTCAGACTATACATATATTTACCATCATCACCCATTACCGGATTCACAATAGTACCATCACAATATAGTTTTATTTTATTTGCAGCTATTCCTTCATTGGTCGTCGAAAACTTACCATCAGAATTTGAATCCAAGAACAGCTGTGCATTAAAACTCGCTTTAGAATCCGCACCACCTGCATTGTTTATTGAAAATTCCAATGTAATCTGATTATTACTAATCTCAACATAATCTGTATCTTTTACTTTTTCCTGCTCCTTGAGTAATATTTCAGGTTTTTCAGTAGTCAGGTAGGTAACAAGGTCAGCTGTCTCATTTGACTGTTTTTTTAAATTTCCCTTGCTGTCCACTTTAAGAACATTATCTTTATCTTTTGCATATTTTAAAAAGGTAAAAACATTTGAACAGTTATCAATGTAATCCTCATTAATTCCACTTTTATACTTGCTATCATTGCTGAAAAAGCCATCTGAAAAGACGACAGGAAAGCCCGCCTTTATATAATCCTCCAATTCTGAAACCTTCTGCTTAGTAATATCATTGCCTGAGCCTCTGTATGTGTTTGGAGCAGTTAAATAATCAGCATTATTTCCATTTCCTCTTAATGTAAGCTGAGTATTAAGCGCCTCTCCATTATTTATATAATCAGTATCCAGCAATCCCGCATGACCATTCTTGAGCATATCATATCCCCAATAATTTACCACATCTTTCGGATTTATAACAACAATGTCACCAACATTTGAGTATTTAAGCCCATCCATTTTCCAATCATTATATACTGTATGACCATCTCTATAATTCAGATTATCGGCTACAAGTCCCATATATATCATATCATAATTATTGAGATCCTCTATTCTGCCAATAAATTCTGCACTTGTAACCCTTGTTATTGTAACCTTTTTTTGCTCCGGACACCTTGTTCCAAGCCACTTTTTTAGCTTATCATAATTTAAAGCGTCAGACTCATTTTTTACAGTTCCGGGCTCTATATCCAGTATGTTCAGACTATCTGTCGGATTTATAATGTCTCTTTTATCGGCATACGATATGATATAGCTTAAAACTATCGCCTTTGAAATCTCCTTGTCATAGTATGCATACTCGTCCTTTCCAAGAGTATCATTTTCTTTTTTCCTGCTTGTATTCTCTGAGTTGATATACTCTGCTATCTCGTCAAAATTCTCATTTTTAGCTGCTTCGACAAATTGAGTTTCATCTTCATTTGCAATAAATGCAGAAGCAAAATCATCTCTTAAAACAAATGGCACATCCGTACTAGGATTATAGTTTCGTGGAATGACATATTCGTTGCCAATTACAAAACCTTTTGTATGGGTTTTACTGTCAACTTTATAATACTTTATGTCATTATTCCAATTAATAAAATTATCAGCTGAGTCCTTAGTAAAATTCAGCGAGCTGAAATTGTTACAGCTCAAAAGACCTGCAAGCTTTTTAATGTTGCTGGAGTAATCTGCATTCGAATCAGGCCACACAATACCATTATCCACTATAACAGGCATCATGATACCACTCTGGTGCACGCGCTGGACTATCTGCTTTACCTTGTCCCATGAAATGTCATTATCAGTATTATATGTTGCAGCATCGTTTCCTAAATCATTTGAAAGGACGGACTTTGAGCCGGAAAGATAGAGTAAATCAATTGTTGATACATCTATCTGCTCAAGCTCCTTGGGTGTGACCGTTTTTACCTTGAAGGTCATATTGGCAGTCTTATCATCATCGCCTGTCTTGCCCTCCTGATTGAACACACCTGTTCTGAACCAGTTATTGTTCTTGAAACCACCCTTATAATATATGTGTGTGGTATTTACAGGATAATCAAGCGAGCCGTTTTTATCAGCCACCATGATATAATCACCATTTCCCTCACCCACATAGGTGTATGTCTGGCTGTCCTTAACTATATCAAAATATCCGTCTGTATCAGTGAGGATTACCTTTCCTGTGTTACCTGCCGGCTGATTGTCCGGTGTGCCATCATCTATCTTCTCGTATGGATTCTGTGAGTCAAGCACTGCTCCATACTCACCGGTCTCATCGTAATTAAACTCAATAGGTACCTTAGTGTCCACCTCGTAGTAGGTCTCGTCATCAGTGATTTTATCTGCAGGCACATACTCCATCTCAACCGTGCAGTATGTATACTTCTCATAATCCGGCTTACTGCCATCAGGCAGACTTGCCATCCGGTCAGCTCTTGCAACAAATTCATATGGTGATGTGATATCTGAATTGTCTTTTCTGTAAATATATGCCTTTGGGTCATATTTTGCTATGTTTTGCATGCCCTCAGCAGAACCAATGGCATATGCGCTCTTTATAGAATAAACCACATGCTTGTCTGATGTGTCATCTGCTGTGCCTGTATCTGTCGTATTGTCTGTGCTGCTATCGATGTTACCATCTGTACCGCTGTCTGTATTTCCATCAGCTTTCTGTGAATTATCAGTCTCTACCAGATACTTGGTATTTGTCATGCCATCCGGCAATTTGACTGCAGTAAATGCAACACTGTAGTAGCCTCTTTTTCCTGTATCCACAGATTCAGAGCCATCTTCTGTCTCATCCTCTCCCTGCATGAAAACATAATGGTCAACATTTTGTCTGTAATGACCTGTAGGCAGTCCCTCTTCATTTACAGCAAGCTGGTAATCAGTGTTGAACTTGTAGTCACCCTTCTCCTGCTTTGTCATCTTGTAGCCTTCGGTGCCCTGATTTATTTTATCCATATCTACAAGGGCAAGCTCACTCCAGTCATTGCCCTGATTGACATAGCTTTCCTCATACGGCTCATAGTAAAGGGGCTTTGTGTTATCCTTTTTCTCGGTAGTAATAGGTGCAAGCTTTGTTTTCAGACCTGACATATAGTCAGCCCTTTTTTGTACACCGGCACCCTCTTTGTCAGACATCTGTGCCAGTGTTCCAAACCAATCGTCAGGCTCCTGACCGTCAATCAGATAGCCAATGGATGCCATTTTCTTGTCAGGCACCACCTCCACTATATTGAAGGGCTTGTCCTTGCCATGTGAGCTGACTATATCAGATATTCCATTGAACGCTACATTTGCATCAACCTTTGTAAGGCTGTCATTCAGCACAAAAGCTGCCACAACGAGACATCCTGTAAGTGTGAGCGATATTGGAACCACTATTTTTTTTCTTAATTTGCTCATTGCGATTGCTCCTTTTGTAAAAAACTACTCTGTTTCATGATATGTGTAAAACGTAATTGTATTTGACTTAAATCCCGACTCTTCCTCAAGTCCAAGCCAGACGCTGATATTTAATTTTTCTCCGACAAAAAAATTTTTTCCGAGAGTGATATGCATTTTTTCATTTTGATTACCATCTACAATATGATAATTAAGATAGTTCCTATATTTAGGATCATCTTCATGACCTTCTGCTCCGGTTTCTCCGGCAATCTCCTTTGAACTAAACTTAAATATTCCATCAGGCTCACCATTGCCATCAGGACCATAAATCAGCTTACCATCATCGCCCATTTTAAAGGATATATCTCCCTTGTACTCGGTTGCACCCGTTGAGCTGACACTTTCTACCTCCATATGCCATACAAAATCCTTAATCTGATATTTGCCATTTAATGAAGATTTTTTTAACTCCCCTTCATCAATAAACAATTGATGCGTCTGTCCTAAATCGAAATGCTTATCTGCATCACAATGCAAAATATTGATTGGATGTGCTACGTTTACAGTTACCTTTGCCGTCAATGACGGATCGTCTATGGATGTTACGGTGATGACTAATTGATCTGTAGTTTCATCGCTCATCAGTTGTACATCATATACATCACCATTAGCATTAAAGTTTCCACCATTTTTGTTTCCTGAATGATCCCATGTTACGTTTTTTGAATCATACTTTCCATCAAGTATCTTATCAGTAAACTTTAAATTATTATTCGTTTTCTTCATCTCATAGTATACTGTTCCGTTGGTTACATCCTTGCCTTTGTAATATATCCTTATTCCTTTAGGTTCTGCCGGTGCCACATACTCCACATCTGCCCCAGTCGGCACCTTATTGCGCATAGTGAAGTTCTGTTTTGATGTATACTTCTTGTCCCCTGCCTTAAAGTCCACGACAATTCCGACAGAATTCTTGCTTTCTGCCTCGCTTAAATCAGGTGTAAAGCCTGTGACATTTTCTGCCATAAGAGATTCCTTGCCCTGACCATCCGCCTTCACCGCACCAGTTGCAGGATCCAGTGTATCCTTTCGCAGATAGATTTTGTGCTCTGACGGTCTGTATATGATATTGTATGTACAATCCTTGTTGTAAATAATCAGCTTGCTGTCGGATGATGTTTCCTCAGATGATGCTTCTTCGGATGACGCTTCTTCCGCTGATGCAGTTGCAATATAACCGGCCTCAGGGGCTGCCGATGCCACCTCCACCGGCGCTGCCACTGTAGCAGGCTCATACTTAACGCCCTTTTGCGCATCAATTATCAGGTCTCCTATCTGATTCATGGTAAGCTGTGCCTCATACTGTAAATCTACGTCCTTTGAAGCGTACTTATACTGCTTCGTGCTCGTACCGATAAAGCCTGCAACAGCCAGGCCCAGTATTCCCATTATCGCCATGACAATGACAAGCTCAACAAGTGTAAAGCCACTGTTTTTCCTATTATTTGATTTGTTCATGCGCCTTAAAAGTTTCATGGTTCATCTTCCTCTCCGATTTCATCATACAACCTTATAACAGCCTTGCGTCAAAATAAAATATTCATCATTAAACTATGTAAATTACTCACATACCACCTTGCCGGTCTCCTTGTATATCGTGATAACCTTTTCGGTGCTGTTTTTTTGAATCCAGATACGGCTGCAGTACTTACCATTGGCATCAGGCTTTTGTGCACCTGAGCTTCTGTCAAACTGAAGCACTATACTGCCTGAACTGTTCAATTGTGTCTTATCACTATAATCATCCTTCATGGAATAATATACATCAATCCTGCTCTTTCCTATTTTGCTAGGAGCAGATACTGTACCATTTATGGTCGTCTTATAATAGTAGGCACCATCTGATGCATCCTTATATATCTCAAGAACTGCGCTGTCCTTTCCCATAGTGGTGACCCTTGTTTTATTAATTATCGATTCAATATTTCTGGCACACTGCTTCACCTCAACACCCATGACCGAGCGAATGGATATGGTTGCCGCACCTATAAGTACGACAGATATCGCTATCACTACTATAAGCTCTACCAGAGAGAAACCACCATTATTCTTTTTTTCTTTTACAGACATATTGGATTCCTCCCTTGTATATATCGTCAAAATTTGTCAAATATAAATATTTCGCAGCTGTTTTGCGCCTTAAAAGCCGCTTGTTTTCTACTCCTTGGTCCAGTTCTGGTATGTAATGAGCGTAGCATAATCTATTTTTGTATCTGCCTCTTTCTTATTTGAAAAAGAAGAAACATTACCCAGATAGTTGGCACCGTCCATGAACACATCATACAGGTGCAGTGCATCGTCTGCATCACTTACCTTTTCAAGAAGCAATGCCTTAAATACCTCCTGAGTACCATTATCAATCTCGCACTGGTCTTTGTTTACAATTATCCTGCCCTTTGCAACTATGGTACCTGTAAAGTCAGCATTCAGTGTCACATCTCCCGTAGCAACAATTATATCCACATTGTGTGATTTGTCATTTGCATCATAGGTGTAGTTACCGTTTTTGACAATTGCCTGGTATTTTTTTCCCTGATACTCAGTCTCAAATATATGTTTATTACCGGAATTTGGCACTATTTTCAGCAAATTGGTATTGTTAACTATATTTGTAAAAAGCGAAACACTTGCTGCATTTGTCGGTAAATCCGCATAATTTGTCAAAAGCTTTGAGTTTAGTGCAGTATACGTGTGCTGTAAGGCATCTGACTGTGCATCCATGTCCACACCATCAGCTATGCCCTTCAAAAGGCTTAAATTGCTGCCATCGTAGATGCTGTAATTGCCGGCAGTATAGATGCTTGCTGCCTCATTTACCTTTATGCTGTCAGTATAGAACTTAGTGTATCTATTGAGCTTGTCACTGTCTGCGCCAAAATAGTCTCTGTAATACTCAGCTGCCTTGTTCGTTGGCAGATTTACATAATAGTATACAAGTCCATCATCACTATTATCAGTAGAAGGAACAAAGACCTTCTTTATACAGTTGTCGATTGTCTTTTTCTCCGGCAGATATGCCGAGAGAGACTTACCTGTCTTTGTGCTGACCACATTAGCATTAACTTCAGTATACTTTGTCTGATCCTGTCCGGTTGCCGTGATATCCTTGTACTCCTTATAGGAAAGTGGATTCTTGTTGTAAAGCGATTTGGCATCCGCACCATCTCCACTTGTGCCTATGCACTCAGGCGGCACAAGGTATGCTATCTGGTCACCCTTTACAGAGATTGACTCACCCATGCCCACATTGCTGTTTTGTGTACCCACACTACTTGAGTTTACAATAGCCTGGGTATTGATATATGCGGTTCCTGCTAACATAAGCTCCCTGATATTTGACATATCAAGAGATGCCTCCCTGCCGTTTATGATAATAGCAGAGCTATCGCCTGCGACAGGATTTTCCTTGTCAGCACCTCCGTTGCCAAAGCCGACGTACTTCGCATTGTTATTCTTATTATTCTTGCCAAGTGTAACCTTTGAGCCTGTACCCTTTAAGGTCATGTCATCTGCCACATATGTCATGCCATCTAAATTGACTGTTGCACCATTTACATTTATGTTGCTTGTCCACAGCTGACACTGTGAATCAACAGAAAGTGTACTGTTATTGTGTACCCCCGCCATATTCTTTTTTATTGTACCAGTATCTTTTCCGGCAAAGTCTCCCACCTCTATATCGCCCTCTGCAATCATATAGCTGGTATCCTTTACATCAAGTGTGGCATTGTTTGGAATGGTAACACTCGTAGTAGAAGTCCCTGTGCCTGCCGCATTTTCACAGCCGGCGTAGAGATTACCGGATAGATTCACTTTATTAAGTCCTGATATAATATCCAGTCCTTCATTTCCGACAAGAGAATATGTAAAAAGCTCCGGAACTCCTCCCGATGCTGTAAAGCTCATGGATGGAACTCCCAGAGAAATATCTGTTTCTATTATTGATTTAAATCCCTTTTCATCGGTATACTCTACCCTGATGCCATTAATGACTGCGCGGCTGTTGTATACCTTGAGCAGTCCATTTCCATTTTCATCGGCATTTACCGCCTTGACCACAGCGTGTGGCTTTGAGTTTTCGTCTGTGAGCTTACTATCCACATAGTCTTTAAGCTTTTCAGTTTTATAGTGCATACCGGTATTGTCAGACTCAAGACTTCCCTTTAAGCTCTTTAAATACTCCTGCGCAAATATACTCTGTCTGCCGGCCTCATTTATGCTACTGTCAGAGTAATTCTCCATAACCTTGGTATATCCTGCTGAGTAAGCCTTGGAAATATCTCCCTGCAGACCTGTACATATCTGATCCAGCACACCCTCTGCCGAGTAAAAGTTATCTGTATTTTTTTCATCCGTCACCTTCATCTGGAGGTTCATAAGCGCTATCCACAGCACAGTCACAGCTAAAACAGCCACTATAGCCATTGCAACTACAACCATCACAAAGGAAGCACCACGGTTATCATTACGCTTCATAATTAATACCCCATGCTTCCGGTCATCGTGACAACCGGGTCTTTATCCTTAAATATATCATCCAGTGAAGCCTTGCTCTCGTATACAGCCACCTTCACATCATACAGCCTTTCAGATGCATTGCTTTTTGTCAGATTCTTTATATCGACAATTGCCTTTACATCATTCTGAATTACATTGTTATTAAAGCCATATATAGCTTGATCGGGCTGTAGTGGATTATCCGGTGCTCCCATATTTACATTCAGATTGGTGGCTATATGAGTATAAGCATGACCTGTACGATTTCCCGGCTCACTTACCTTCACATATGCCTTATATGTACTCTCCTTCGTGCTCAACTCTGACTGATCCGATATAGTCTTTTGCTTTACAATATTTACCGTGCAGTCCAGCTTGCCCTTATTATTGATTATAATGACATCGTTGCAGGTATTGTAAAGTGCTCCTGTAGATGTGTACCATGGATTGTAAAACAGATAGACATTTCTCAGATTATGGTTCACAGTATCTGAAGAATTGTCGTAAATCACCATGGTATAATCATCCTTCAGTGCACTATTCGGATCCGGAAAAGTCTTTCTTACCCCATTCTTATTGATAGAATACGAATACGACACCGTCACCTTGGTAGCCTTATTGCTCGCAGCCCCACTCTTTTCTATATCAATTGTGATAGTTCTCTTTATATCACTCTGCTGTACACTGAAGCCTAGATTCATATTGTTAAATGCGGATATAATATTTGTAGCAGAATACTTGTCTGCACTCATGCAGTCAAAATTTGCATCCATGGCCGACATATCCGCTACCTCGTCCATGTTGTACTTTTTAACCTTATTGTCCGACTCTGCGTCCGATTTTGCATCCACTGTCACAAGAGCATTGTATTTCTTTGTGCCTGACTGCACGCCTGACATATAGAAATAATACTTGTGCGCATCCGACTCCCTGAAATTCCAAAGCGATGTATCGCTTATTTTGGCTGATGCATCAGTCTTGTGGATACAGCTAGTAATAACATCGTCCTTGTTTACAATCTCAGCACTGATATCCTCAAGCCTCTTTACATTATCAAACTTGCCCGACTTCTTAAGAAGCTCACATGCGCTGCTTACATCTGATATATTAAAACCGTCCGCCACATCAAAGCCCTCCGACGGATAGTTGAACTGATACGCCAGCGTCTTCATGGAGTTCTTCTCAATACCCTCCATAATGTTTGTCGCCAGATGTGTAGCATTCATCTCGTTTTTTGCCTTTACATTGGTCTTTGTAGCTGTAACAAATGCATTCAAAAAAGGAAGCACGATTATTGCAAGAATAGCAATCGACACAATAATCTCCACAAGTGTTACTCCTCGATCATCGTTTTTTAGCTTTCTCAAATCTGCTTCCTCCCCTCTTGTATTTTGTTATCTCATAACTCAATAATCTAACATTTGATATTTATCACTTACGGTCTCAATAACCCGCTAATATAATAATCTAATATTATAATAATCAGTTAGTTTGTTGTACCAAACAGATTATTTGTACCATGTGGTACTGCTGGTATGTATGGTGCCTCATATGGCTTATCAAGTCCATACAGGAAATATGAATCCACAAGCATCTCACCTGTCAGCTTACCTGTCGAATCATCAAAGCTCACATTGAGCGTGCTGATAGTTTTCTTCTGTGATGAACCAATCACCTCGCCGAGCATAGCTTTAAGCCCATGATACTCTGTCTTGAATGCCATAACTGTGCTGACATCATAAAGCTGATAGCCTGTAACCGTAGACTTTGCAGAGCTTGATGATGTGCTGCCATCAGCTGCACTGCCGTCGCCTGTCTGTGACTGAGAGCTGTTGCCATCAGCGGTCTGAGAGCTCTGCGAATTGTCTGCATTACTGCTATCCGTGGTACTGCTGTCCGAACTGCTTCCTGACGAAGAGTCTGTACCGGCTTCACCTGTCGGATTATTCACATCAATAGCTGTCGGTGAGCCGACTGTAAGCTCTGTAATATTTGTATTGGTAGATTTCTCTATATCAACCGCATCCATGATGCCGTTTTCAATCTGTAAATATGAAGGGAAATTGTCATATACCTGCTGCATGGCATCAGACATATCCTTTGTCTTCTTTGTGTAATCGTCAGCCTTTGCTGCAAGTGCTGAAAGCTGATTGTACTGTGATTTCAGGTTCATATTTTCGCTCTTGAGCGAATCCCTCTTATTGGACTGAGGCATAAAAATCAAAAAATATGTCAGTGCTAAAATGGCAACACCCGCTAATATAATAAGTAACTTTTTATCTCTCGTTGACATCCTAACACCCCCTACTGATTTGTACTGTCTGTATCTGATGATGAATTGCTATCCGTCTGTGCCTGTGATGACGCGTCCCCTGAGGTATCAGCTGACTCACTGCCTGTGCCATCCCCCGATTCAGAAGCAGCACTGTCATCAGCCTTTACATATGTGCAATCTACTGTGAACTGAACCTTTGAAGCACCGGTCTCATCAACCTCCTCTGTGATGGTTGACACATTGGATACCATGATACTCTCAAATGTACGAAGCTGTGCAATCACATCAGCCGCTATATCCTTGCTGCCTGTCTTTATGGTCATCGAAACACCATCAGTCGTAACAGACATATTCACAAGCTTGGCCTCTGACGGAAGCTTCTGCTCCAGCTCATCCACGAAGCCCGTTATCTCATCATTCTTGTTGGATGAGGCGCTCTCAAGAAGCTTAGTCCAGTCATAGTCCTTCTTGGTCTGGTTGTACACATCATATATATTCTGTGCATATGACAAATCAGAAACACGAGCTTTAAGCGTCATATTGTCTGAAGTTAAAACAAGATTTGAAAAAATACTGTATGCCGTGATACCAACTGCAACTACCACACACAATCCAAAAATGAGAAGCTGCACCGCAAAAGAAACAGGCTTTTCTGCTTCCTCCCCTGCCGGTACGGGAAGAGGCTTTCCATCAGGACCGACAGGTGGATTTCCCTGCATACCAGCCTGTGCACCGCCGTGTGGCATAGCACCTGCAGCTGTTCCTGCCATAATCGGAGCACCGATTCCCTTGTTTTTCTTACTGTCTAATATATCAAGCGGGCTCAATGAACATCCGACACAGTTGAAATACTCTGCAAGCTTTGCCTCTGCGAGGTTAATGCTCTTTGCCACATGTATGCCGTCAAACTGCTGAAGCGGAACCACCTTGACATTCAGCTCATTGGTCAAAAGCTTTGAGAGTCCGCTGAAATCAGCGCCTAAGCCAATGAGGAAAATTCTATCGATAGGAGTATCTGAGTTTCTCGACTGATAGTAGTCTATTACTCGTCCGAGACTGCTTATCAGATTGGAAAGTGAATATGACACATTCAGGCGAAGCTTCTTAAAGCGCTCAGAATCAATCTCATGCCCCATAGGATCCATGCCGCCGCCCGCCGGCTCATCAGGTACTGTGCCATCAGGCCTTATTGCAAGGCAGGTCTTTCTGCGTGCCACATCAACTGCATCGGTAAATGACAGATACTCTCCAAAAAGCTCACTATCCTGAATCTCCTCTATAGCATCAGCAAGTCCATAGTTGACATTGCGCTGCAGCTTTACCATGCTTCCATCCATTACAGTCAGTGTGGTAGAAACCTCATCCACCTTGACAGTCACCTTCACATCTCCGGGAATCTCTCTTCTCATGAGCTGCTTGATGGCATTTCCACTATAGTCAAGTGCTACAAGCTGCAGCCTGCAATCAGCTGCAAGAGCACCATACGACAAAATAAGATCATTAGGCACAGCAATAACCGAAAGACGTAATTTCTTTTCTTCCGGTCTGTCAATCTTTTCTATAATCTGATGTACCAGCTTGTACTGGCTCAAATCCACCGGAAAATAATCCGATGCATTCATTGCAATCATTTCCCTAAGCTGCTTTTCCTTAACAAGCGGAAGCTCAATATCCCTGCTTGCTATACGCGCAGAATTTAACACAAAAACAGCTTTTTTTGTGGCAATCTTCTTTTCCTTCAGCTTGCTGTATAAGATAGAGCGAAACATCCCATCCGGCTGTACCACTCCATCATTAATCATCCCCGGTGGTGTCGGAAATCCGAACATATTGTAAATCTTGGGATTTTTTGCTTTGTAATCAATCTCAACTACTCTGGTAAGGTTCTCCCCTATTTCAATGCCGAGTACCCTATTTGCCATAACCTAGTCCTCCGTGTTTATCTTTGTTTTACACTGTATACATCTGTAAAACATTCGTAACTGTTCAGTTACAAACATTCTATATATATATTTCGGCATATCTGTGTCTTCTCTGCTTTTGTCTCACTGCTTGTCGTACTACCTGTTTTATACTAAGTACGCTATATTATAACACACTTTTCAAAAGCCTGCGAGTGTCAAATATGCCGATATCATTTTCTCACCCCATAGCATCGAAATAAATATTCCGGCTGCCAAGTACGGTCCCATCGCAAGCCTGTTGCCTGCGTTTGTTACTTTCATACGAATCAGATGTATCACGGAACCGATGATGCATCCTAAGAAAAATGCTAATGTAATATTCTGCCAGCCTATCGCAAGGCCTGCACATGCCATAAGCTTGACGTCTCCGCCACCTATGGCTCTTCCTCCGCTTACAAGAAGAAGGATTTCAAGGAATAAACTGACACAAAAGAATCCTATCACATATTCAGACCAGTTATCATGGTCTAAAAACACATGCAGGATTCCAAGCACCAGTATAAATATATTGATTCCGAATGGAATTTCATATGTTCTCCAGTCTATCACACTCAGAACTATGAGTGCAGATGTAAGAAAGCAGTAGATGATACTCGTAAGCTCAAGTCCATTTACTGCAAATACTACTATGTATAATATACCGTTTAACGCCTCAATAATAGGGTATTGAGGTGATATCGGTTCTTTGCACTTGCGGCATCTGCCACGAAGAAACAGCCAGCTGAAAACCGGCACCATATCGTACCACGCGAGCTGATACCCGCATCTCATGCAGTGGGACCTTTCGGTCACCACTGTCTCATGTTGCGGTATGCGGTAGATACAGACATTTAGGAAGCTGCCTATAACTATACCGAATGCAAATATTAAGATGTAGATGGGTATCAGTTCTGTGGTCATGGTTGGTGGTCCTTAAAAATATTTTCTAATTTTTATTTAGGTGAAATCTGTGAAGCAGTTTTTCCTGTACCACCTGTTGTGTAATACTCAGTTTTGCCACTCTGATAAGACACTGCATATTGAATATCGCCTGTACCTGGTGCATATGTAATTACAATTTTATCCCAATTTTTACCTTTCAGTTTAGTTTTATTTAATCCAGCGTCAGTCAAAGCTGATGTTGTCTGTGAGTCACCCGCAGCAAATGTTGGCTCAGCAGCACTAGTCAATGTAACAGTTACGCTAGCCGGATATGTCTCTTTGTCTGAATAATATGTCTTAATAGCGGTTGCAATGCTATCAGCATTCTGGATATCTGTAGACTCTCTAGACTTCTCAACATACTTGATAAGCTGTGGAGCAAGTACACCTACGAGCACTGCCATGATGGCGATTACAACAATAAGCTCTACGAGAGAGAAACCTTTGTTGTTCTTCTGTTTCTTTCCTAACTTTTTAAATACATTCTTTACCATAGTTCTTTTCTCCTTTTCATTATAACATGGTTTTTGTGCAAAGAGCTGTGCCCTATCAGCATCTCTTTGGTCTGTATGCGCTCATTGTACCATAAATCAAAGCATAATGCAAGTTATTTTCTAGTACAATAGCACTATTGGCGCACAACTTTTTTCGCTTTCTTTAGCAATTTCAACCAAATTTCATCCGTTTTATTGCATTTATATCATATTTTCAATAAAAATTTTCTCCAGAGCTATACTCCGCCACAGCATAAGAGGAAGCAACCTCCGAGTTCTCGCCCAAAGATTGCTTCCTCTAATTTACATTTCACTACAATATTAGCTCACAAGCCATTTTTTTACAGTTTCCTCATCAAAATCCACACATTCAGCTATATCTTCTATTGAGTGACCTTTTTTCTGAAGTTTTAAAGCCGTTACTTTTGCCTGACGAATTCTGCCTTCTTCTCTGCCCAATTCTCTGCCTTCATTTTTCTGATCTTCCCATGCCTTACACATATCAATCACCTCTTCTTTCTCATCTATGTCTATATCCGTTCCTGCAAACAGGTTGATTGCCTCGACCGTCTCTCTGTCCACCTTGCTAAACTTCTCGTCATTCTGCAGCACTTCCTGCATTTTTTCCTTATCATAAGCATTCTGTAATACCTCGAAAAGCTGCCTGATTGAGGTTCTGAATCCTGTAAAGTCGGTTATCTCCCTCGGAGCCAAGATATACTGTAATTGTAATTCCCGGAATCAGCTTATCCTCTTTCGTAAATTCTCTCTTTAGACTGATTGTAGCAGAGCTATGATGCTTTGTCATTATATTTTTTGCCACAGCGCAAGGGGCTTCATTCCATGTGCCCGGCTTGTGCACGCTCTCTCTCGTGAGCGAATAGCGGAGCTGCCTAGATACTGTTGAATTATGCACACTATACACAGAAATGAGCTCCCACGGATGGGAGCTCAAGGAGAACCGCGCCACGGACGGCGCGTTTCGACGTTTTCGTCGAGTATCGTAAATCTTTAAGGCATAATTCCTACAGTATCTTGGCTGCGTAGCGTAGCTCACGTGAGAGAGTGTTCACAAGCCATGGCTCATGGGATGAAGCCCAGTCCTACTGCCAGTACCTACAGCTGCTATGCCAGCTTCTTATTTTTCTCAAGAAGCTCATAGATTTTCTCGACATCATAATCCGGCTTCATGGACAATGCCGCTTCGTAAATTGGAGCGATAACCTCCTCTTTTTCTTCCAGGTCATCTGCTATCTCTGCCACACTCTTGTCCTTTTGCAGCTTTTTTACAACCAGTGAGATTATCTTTTGTCGTTCTCCCAATTCTCGGCCTTCATTTTTCTGCTCTTCCCACGCCTTACACATATCAATCACCTCTTC
>UMFH01040128.1_pt1 | contig 16203 bp, 21 predicted proteins | sample 1964941 | NCBI WGS metagenome assembly UMFH01 (sample SAMEA4836039, study PRJEB28245) | human gut metagenome | biome: gut microbiome; material: fecal sample | place: Denmark | collected 2008
CTGTGTATTTCCATTATATTCATAAATGTTTCTTTGTCAAGAAAAGTCGAGAAGAAAGTTATAAACTTTCCATGAACAGAACAAGAGCCGTGTTGAGTGTCGTTTTTTTCGGTTGAGTGCTGGATTTTGAAGTTTTCCGGCACTGGATTCCAGCACTCAAATTAAAAGTTCACTTTCAGTTTTGAAACAAATTAGAGAGGTTAAAGCATGGAGTTTTGTTGTTCAAATCCAGAAGATGCAGAACTGTTTGAAGTGCTTTCCATCACGGTTTATAAAGTTATGAAGGGTTATGAAACAAAATATCACGGCAAAAATAAAAGCCCCATCCGGCAAGTGGATGGAGCATTGTAGCTATTATAGGTCAAATCTTGAAGGTTTTGCAGTGGGTTCCAGCAGGGAAATATGGTTCAAAATCTTCCCGGCCATGTTCGACCAGCCACTTTTTGGCGTTGGCAATGGCAATTTCGGCAGTTTCGCCGCTGGCCGTTCCCGGCTTGGTGTCTGGCTCGTCCTTCAAAAAAATCTTGAACTGGTAGCGTACCTTGTTGCCGCCCTTGGTTTTGGCTGGCACAGATGCAGCACTCTCCCCGGTGGCACTGGCCGGAGCAGATGCAGAGGCTTCCTTTATAATAGGAGTGCTGGGAGCTGACTTCTCGATCTCGGCGGAAGTCTGGCTCTGGATGGGGTCGCCTTTGGCTACTTCAGGAACAGCAGTAGACAGCTCATCGGCGGCAGGGACGGTCTGATCTGCGTTGTTGCTGGCCGCAGAGGGCATGGTTGCATGGATGCCGGATGCCGGACGCTGGATTGCAAAAGCACGTTCCAGCACAGCAGAATTGCTCAATGCCCTTGTCAGGGCTTCGGTGGCAGTGCAACTCCACAGCTCCATCAGAAAGGCAATGTCGCCCTCCATAGCATCATTGAAGCGGAAGGTGCGCATTTTGCTTGGCAGCTTCTTATCATCATACATTCGTTAATACGCTCCTTTCATACGTTTGTAAATACAATTTTCAAGCCGTTTTACAATCGTTATAACAATCGTACTGTATTAACACTTGAATTAACATTCGTATTAAAAAGTATATTTCAAAAGTGTTGCTTTGTCAACAGTTGTATTAACAATCGTATGAAGCTAAAAGAAAACGCCTGTATTTACAAATGTCCATTCAAACGTAAATCCGTAAATACAAGCGTTATAACGTGTGTTTATACAATCATGCCTTTTGATAGTAGGATTCCAGAGGGAAATACTTTCCGGGGATAAACTTACCAACATTATCTCCGTTGGCAAGAACACTATAAACATACCCCTCGAAGTTCTCAATATCGCCAGCCTTTGGGTTATCCGTAATCAGCGTTTTATAGGCATTTTTCAGCGTATCGGCAACGGCATTGTCAATTTGGTCTTTTGCGATCATCGGATACAGCTTCTTGATCTTGGCCTTAACCTTCAAGCCGATTGTCCTTGCGTCCGCTTCAGAAAAATCAGGAAGGTACAACTGATAATTGACCGCTGGTTTACGACCTCTCCGCTTCTTCTCTACGATTTTAGGAGGTGCAACAGGGAACTCGCCCTCGGCCTTATAGCAGATTTTGAACTTGATACCTGTACATTTTCGTCCAGTCACAATACGGTCATACGACACATTTATATTCGATACTTCGTTAATCTCTTTTACCGCTGGTTCGAGAACATCACGCTTGAAGAACTTGAACTCGGTATAAGCATCCTTGGGCACATCAAGCTGTTCCCTGAGCTTGTCCAGACTGAGCCGTTGTTTTTCAGGTGGCAAGTCCATCATGTCCACCATCATGCCATACAGCTTTATACTGTACTGTTTCTTCATGCGAATTGTGCTTTGCAGTCGATATTTGATGTAGCCATCCTGAGCTATGTTAAAGAAAACATCTTTGAGCTGGCTATTGCAGTCAATCTCAACAACATACTGCCCTTTGTCCTTAAAGCAACGTGCCATCGTAAAAAGAGTGTACATTCCCCACTCGTTTTCATCATTTTCGTTTCGCAGCGTAACCACGTTACCCAGAAATTTCTTTGTGCAAGCCTGAATCTGCTTATAGCGGAGGTCAGACACACCGATCAAGTCAGCATATTCCTTCAGCGTGAAGCGAACATTGCTACTGTCCGGCTCTCGTGCATTGATTCTGGACAGGTACACATCCAGCAAGCGAAGCTCACCAGCACCCCAGTCTTGAAACTTTGCCCAGACCAGCTTCTTTGATTTTTCGACCAGATGCCCAGCGTTTAAGGTGTTTTCCTCGCTCATAAGTACCACGTCCTTAATTTTTTATGCTACTATTATACCATGCCGTGATACTGCAATCAATAACAATATCACCTTTTCTGTTTGTTTTTTTTTAAGAGATTGCTTTCAACAGTCAAACCGGGAGTTTATATCACCTAATCCGGGAAAATGTATCACCTTAAACCGGGAGTTTATATCACCCAAAGCGGGAAAACATATCACCTTTAGCGATTTACACCTTATTATAATATACAAACAAGTAGTCTAATAACTTCTACAAATAAAAAAAGAAGAAGTTCCATACAAAAACGGAGATTAAAAAACACCTTGCGAGGGTAGCTCCATCTCAAGATACGGCCTGTTCATAATAGAACGGTACTAAAGGTGATACGATTTCCCGGTCTAGTCCACATTATTAAAAAGTTTATTTCAAAAATCTTTGCTACTGTCCATAAGGAAAAATTCCTCGTCCACGGCGCGCAAAGTGGAAATAACCGTGATTTTGTATCACCTTTACGCTATGCAGGGTTTGGGGTAGGCACACCCCAACAAGAGCTGTCCGGTGTCATTTTGTGGACACAGGACGATTCTTGCTCTCCGTTTTCAGCCCCCGGCAGGGCACACGGCTTTGTTTACAAAGTCTAGTGTGTTACACCTTGCCAGAGGTGTTCTCCTGCTCATACAGCTTTGCCAGCTTGTAAAAGGTGGTGCGCTTCAGCTCCAATTTCTGCATGGCAGCGGTGGCCGTGATCTCGCTAGCTTTCCAGCTTTTATAGGTTTGCTCCCATCCATCGGGGAACTGTGCAGCCGGACGGCCAAACTTTACACCCCGGTCATGTGCGCTCTGGATGCCCTGCTCTTGCCGTGCGTGGATATTTTTGCGCTCTTTCTCTGCTGTGTAGGAAAGAATCTGCAATACAAGGTCAGCGATAAAGCGGCGGTCAAGATTATCCCCGGTCTGGCTCGTGTCCAACATCGGCATATCCAAAACCTTAATATCCGCTCCGATCTCGTGGGTGATGTGTTGCCATTGCTCCTTGATTTCGGTGTAGTTGCGCCCCATGCGGTCAAGTGACACGATAACAAGCAAGTCACCCTTCTGCATCTGGTTCATCAGGCTGTTCCAGCTTCCACGGTTGAAATTTTTGCCGCTGGCCTTATCACAGAAAATGTTTCGGGGTTCAACTCCAATCTCCTTCAGGTGGTCGATTTGGCGGTCGAGGTTTTGATCTTTACTTGAAACTCGTGCATATCCGTAGACGGTCATTGTCCGCACCTTCCTTTCGTGTTTTTAGTCTATCAAAAGTGTTTGTAAATGTCAATAGTAATTTGCGGATATTCGCAAATTAAAATTATAGATTTACGAACATTAAAACAGGGTGTTTTTAGCTTGGTTTAATGGTAATAAATGGCAAATTCGGCTGTTCGTAAGAGTGTACTTTTCCGAATACTCTAAACTCGAATAGAAAGACACTTGCAATGCAGCCGACACGAAAATTAAAAAATCACTTTCAAAAACAAGCCTAGCGCAAGATTCGCCCGGAGCGGCTGAAAACCTCTGGCAGTATCTTGATGGGGATTTCGCTCCCCATGCCCTCGACAATAGAAAAGCCCTTCCCGGCGGTCAGGAAGGGCAAGCCATAAATCAAACAGCTTTATTTTTGTGGCGGATGTTGGCAGCAATATTGGAATAGCTCTTTGTCAGCCCAAGAGTGATAGCAGCGAAGTCAGAGCCGCAATGCTCCTTGATGATATGCGAATAGCGGCGGTCGGGGTTGTTAATCTTGTCCTCGGCCACGGTCAGACAGTGGAACAGTCCGTCAACGCCAGCCGCTTGCAGAGCAGGCGCAAACTGTCCAACTTTGTCGAGAACTCTATTATAGAACTCTCTCATGCTCGCCAGAACGTCCACAGCGGCCTCCTGAACGGTTTTAACCATTCCATCGGGTAAAGTGACTGTCGCACTGTTAAGGTCGTATCTGGCCGCATTTTCGAAGTTCTGGTAGCATTGCACCTGTTGCTCGTTCCGCAGCGTCAAAGTGTCAGAGCCAAAAGCACACCACAGCAGGAAGAAGCGGCAGAACTCCAATACCCACAGCTCTACTCCACTCGGCTCCATCGGGTTCACATCAATCATCCGCAGCTCGATGTGATCGGCGGCACGATGCAGCCGCTCAATAGAATACTGTCCGGCAGGCTTAATCCGCACAGGGATGTACAGTTCAGAGGGGCAATGCAGGAGCTTTTTAACCATCAAATCTTCCAGACTGTCCGCATAGTTGTTCAGGGTGGAGTAGTCCAGCACAGGGCTGAAGTTGTTCCAGAACCCAAATTCAGACTGTCGGACGGATGCCATACCACAATATCCAGTGGTTCCAGCGGCTGTATAATCAAAATAGGAGCCGTCCACAAGTGGAGATGCAGCAGTCAGGGCGGTCAGAATCCAGCCATAAGCAAGGGCTTTCTGGGCGATTTCCAAATAAAGCTGATTTTTCCAGTTGGAATAGTTGGTGTCGTTCTTGAAATTCTGGGAGTGAACCCACAGAAGCAAATCATCGGAGATGGAGAAGTTCACATGAACGCCACACAGAGCCATTCTGCGCCTGTCATATTTTGCGGCCAGATACTCCCGGTAGGTGGTTTCAGGTGCATCCCAGCCGGAATACTGCGCAATAGGCACATCATTTTCGGCGTGTAGCACAGGCGGCACAGAGGACGGCCAAAGATATTCAGGGTTTTCTTTCCTTGCCAGAGTGCGGCGCATTTCAATCAACGTATTATTTAAGTACGCTCGTGCGTCATTTTCAGAGTGATAGATGGGAGTGTTAATCTCCATCTGGTTCTCCGCAAAATCTCTCGTCAGGGTATCACCCTCCCGGAAAGGGGGTGGCGTTTTTGCCATCTCCCCGGCGGCGGTCACTCGTAGAGTTTCCAGCTCAACGCCCATGTTCATCTTCAGGCAGTTCTTCATAATTTCAGGAGTAAAATTCTTCAGCTTCATGTTATATTACCTCTCTTAAAAGTTCACTTATAAATCAATATTTTTCCAGCAGCTCCATCATTGCCATAAAGCCCAGACCGTCATCATCGGTGGTGTTGTCGTAGTCGGTATCGTCATATTTTAGGTCGGGGCAAGATGTGTCGATGTGGTGGACAATTAACAGTTCCTTTAGCTTTTTGCTGGCTTTCCGTAGCAAATCCCAGCGGCTATTGAGGTCATGCGCAGAAAGTTCCAGAGAATCCTTGGCGGTGTCCTCTGTGGCAAGCACCAATAAGACAAACGGAAGAAATTTGTCTTTATAACGATTTTGAAGTTGCTGACGCACCCAAATAACATCATCCAGTGCAAGCAAATCTTTTTTAGAATCCTCAATAGAATACAAATCACAATCAGGACTTTTAATTAAAAGTGGGTCTCCATTATTTAGAATATTCTCGGTAGGAATTCTATAAAGGCGTTCAGCTTCAGCACAAGAAAGAGGATAACGGTGGTTCCAGTTCCAAATACAGTCATACAAAGAACAAGTCAAAATATTATCTTGTGCCAATTTGTCATGCTCATCGAAGGATGTGCTGGAAAACATATGAAAACCACCTTTTGCCGTGATTTCAACGCCACAATAAACGAATGATGGTTCGGTTCCAAAATTTGAAAGTAAACCTTTATTTTTGAAATCTTTGCAAATAGCATCTGGACTCTCACTTCCCATAGCAAATCGGTGGCAGCTACAGTCAATCGACCAAATGATTTTTTTAGGAAGATTTTTTGCTCGACCAGAGTACCATAGAGAATCAGAATAGCCCTCCTTAATAAGAGCATCGATAAGGACAGGGGAATTTCCTTCATTTATTCTTGAATCTCTAAAATTCAAGTCTTCTACATCAACTAGAATTTTTGGAGAACAATGTTTCTTGTAAAACTGTGCAGTTGCTTCAGAAAAATAAAAGGGACTTTCTTTGTGGTATTTGTCGGTAGAAATTGAAATACGCCCGATATTCCCTTTTAGAAGTGGATCGCTATTTTTTGAAATATAGTCAACAATTTTATTAAACGCTAGTGCGGAACGCATATCACAGACAGTTCCATTTGTAACGGTAGAAACGGCTCCAACAACGATACCTCGTCTAATAATGCCATCGAACAGGTATTCAATCATATCAGGATGTAGAAACGGTTCACCTCCTGTCAGAGTCAACGAAAAAATTGTTTCGATATTATCAAGCGTCTTATCGATGATTTCAGGCGTAATAGTTATGTTTTGAGCGTCACCACGCATACAGTGTTCGCATTTCAGGTTACACTCTCGTGTCATTTCAATCATCAAGTGCTTTATGTTCATTTTCACAGGCACGGTATAATCACTCATTTTCGGTATCCTCCATTTCATCTTCTTCCCAGATATGGTATTCCAGACCGTCACTGTCAGCGGTCGAGAAGTACCAGAGCATTGTTACGCTGTCGAATTTCAACTCACAGCCGGAACAGGTGGGCGTTTCAAAGCCCTGGGCTTCGGTGCAGCGTTCAGGCAGGGTCAGAACTTTGTGTCCATCCATATCATAAACACTGGTAATGTAGCGGTTGCCCTGCTTTTCGGTGTTAATGCTTGCCGCCCTGATCTGGTAGCAAGCTCCCAACAAGAGAGGGTTTTCACCTTTGCCGTGGATGATTTTCACTTCCCAGTACGGCGGCATAGCCATAGCAGCGGATTCCCACGAACATTCGTTGATGCTCTTGATTGCTTCTTCGGGGGTCATATTCTCGACCTTGCAAAATCTATCAGCTTTCATTGTTTTCACTCCTTAACCTCGATTTCAAACGGCTTGTTGTCCGGTGTGTAAATCGTAACGGTGGCGTGTGCGGTGTCCATGTAATAGCATTGCATCGTGTCATTATCATCCCATTTCACGGTTTCGCAGCCGCCGCTAAACTCAATTCTGTTCCCGGTGCCATCCCTGAAGGTAATACTTGCTTGCTTCAGGTCGTTCCCCGGTAGCGTCCACAACTCCATTTTAGTGGCGTTGATGGAGCTTTCAAAATCCGCTCCCGGTACTCCATTGTAAATTGCCCAGACATGGAAGGGCTGGTTTAGAGCGTTCATCTCTTTGGCAAACTGGTCAAGCGGCATTTCTTTTGCAATAGTTTTCATGGTGGGATTTTCCTTTCTTTTCATCCTCAGCGGTTAATTTTCGTTCATGCGATGGTTTTCTTCTGGTCTGTCAGACCTAGCAGATAATCAGCGGACACATTAAAGTACACGGCCAGAGCAGACAGCTTTTCACAGGTGGGGCTTTTTTCGCCCAATTCCCACGATGCAACTGCCCGGCGGCTGGTGTTGATGGTGTCCGCAAGCTCTTGTTGGGTCATACAGGCGGCAGTGCGTAAGCTCCACAGTCTATCAGGAAATTTTGCCATAGGTAAGCTCCTTTCTTGGAAATTAAAATTTACTTTTCAAAAAACGACCTACTCTCACTCGGTCTGTCCATCTCTGTTTACTATCGTTACTGCCAGAGCTTCAGCAGAGTGCCATCTGGAAGGTATTGAACCCGGCGGGTCTGGCCGTCCTCGGTGGTTGCATCCACGTCCACGGCGATTCCTTCACGCTGGGCTTTCATCTGGGCGGCTCTCAATGCCTGATACATTAACGGCGTAGAACCGAACTTTTTGCCAGAAACGGAAACAGTAAACATTGCAGTCATGGTCTTACTCTCCCCTCAAAATCTCACGGTGTCCACTGTGATTGTGCTTCCATCGGTGGTGGTGATCTCGTACTCGGTATAGTGGCCGCTGCACTCGGTCTTGTCGATGCACAGCACTTTGTTGATGGGAACGGCCAGCAGGGTATTTCCTGCAATAATCTGAAGTTCATCCTGCTTGATGGTGGCATTGGTGCGCAGGTGCTGGAACTCGGTGGAGTGGTCGGAAAAGACAGCGGAAACAGAAGCAAAACAGTTGTAGACCTCGGCGGCGAAAAGCTGAACAGGAATAATCATTGATGTATCGTCCTTTCAAGATTTGAAGTGAATTTTTTAAGTTTGGTACTACTCTCACTCGTACCCTCTCTCTCTGTCTGGCCGCTCTTTAGTCGGCCTGTATGAACATCTCGCCGCAGTCAGCGCACATCACGCGGACTTCCTTAGTGGAGCGGATGATGGTGTGACACTTGGGGCATACCCAGCGGCGTGTACTGCTCTTTGCTTTGGTAGGTTTGCTATCGCCGCCCTCTTTGGGGGTGGTGGGCTTCGGTGTGCCTGTTCCGGCAAAGTCTGTCCAGCCCAGCCGCTCGACCATTTGAATATCCTGCCAGCCTTGGAAGATGATGAAGTCTAGCAGTTCTTCGGTGGGGCTGGTGACTGTCCAACCGTACTTTGGGTGATGGTCGATGTGCAAGCCGTGTGCTTCGGCGGTGGCCTTAAAGTTCTTGTTGTGATAGACGCCCTGATTGCTGGTGTCCTTGATACCGTGTTCCAAGTTGTACTCGTGTGCCATCTCGTGTAAGAGGGTGGCGGCGGTCTCCTCGATGGGTCTTGAAAGGGTGGCCGATGAAAGGTTAATCTCGTACTTGCTTTCTTGCCCTGCCTGCCAGACCTTGCCGACCGTGATATGGCCGTATGCTGAAGGGGTCTTCTTGAGGGAGATGATCGGCTCCGGCAACTCGCCGTTGTAGTAGTGCTTATTAAGCTCTCTGAACATCTTCTCAAGCTGTCCGGCTGCTCTGCTGGTCTTAACTGTCTGTTTCATAATTTTTGTGAACTCCCGTGCATTTACAAATAAAGGGGAGCGGAGTATAATGGTCTTGTGAAAAGTTCCGCTCCCCAGCGGTCTAGGCTCTTGCAGGTGTACTGTGGTAGGTGGCACTTGTAAGGGCTTTTCTTTTTAGTTGACTGTCAACCGCTGTCCGGTGACGGTCTTGCTGTACTGTTCGTACAGGTCGGGGGCAACTGCCTTGATTGCCTTGCTGTCAAGTCGGGTCTGGCTGTAGTCGGACAGGCGAACTTTGTGGCAACCGACTTCCAGATAGTTCACATTACGTTCGGCAAGTGCCGCCTTGATTTCCGCCTTGAGCTTTTCCTGTTCGGCTTGAGCCATTTCAATAAGTTGAGCGGCTTCTTTGTATTGCTCGACCATAGCAAGGATTTCGTTTGTTGTTTTCATGTTGATACGCTCCTTTTTGATTGTGTTTGTTTCGGTCGTGTGAACTGCTGTTCACTGTCTATATTATAAGTCGACTGATACGAAAACGCAAGACGGAATGCTGCACAAGAATATAAGTCGACTTATTGTGCAAATTGTATAAGTTGACTTATATTCGGATTGACAGACGAACAGAGCCTTTATATAATTACCTTATAATGCAAAAAAAGAGGTGGCACAAATGGCAAGTGATGCACAAATAAGGGCAAGTGTAGCCCATAACAGAAAGATGGGCAGTATCACAATCAGACCGCCTAAAGAAATTGACTCCCAAATCAGAGAAGCGGCAAAACAGGCGGGAGAAAGCCTTTCAGAGTATATTTTGAAAGCCGTGCAAGCCCGGATGGAACAGGAGCAGCCCAACGACTGAACAGGGGTATATTTTCACTTTCCCGGCGGTGATCGACCGCCCAGGCCGGGGCAGTACATCCCAATATTTCATCCTCACCGCTAAACTCCCTCCGAACAGGGGTAGGGGGTGTATTTGCACTGACAGCATTGCGCTGATCGGCGGCAGAGGAAGCCGAAAATAAAAAATCCCCTGCCTTTTACAGCAGAGGATTAAAAAGTTATTTTCAATTATTTGTGGTGGTACTTAGCACACAGACCTTCCAGCATGGTGAAGTCGTTGCAGCGTTTGGCAAGTGCGGTAGTGTCGCCCTTAGTCTGTTTGTGCTTGTAGAGGGATGCGGCGTTCTTTCTGATTTTATCCTGCATAGCCTTGATAATACGGTATTCGGCCAGCAAAAGAGTTTTATACTTTGCGTCTTTGATTGTTGAAAAATTGACGTAAGAACACTCAGAAGCAGGAACAGGGAACATACAGTTTAGATTGATAACTGCATAGTTCCCGATTTTCAAGAAGTCCAGACCGTCCTTCATCTTATAATGCTTTGTCTTAAAAGAGGACAACGGAGCAAAATAATTGTAGCCATTGATGGACAGCACAATGCCGATGTATTTCCGCTCATTGGCCTGTCCGGGCTTTTTATTGTGGAACAGCAGAGGTGCAGACGGCACAAGGTAGTCAACATAATCTGAGCTGATCTCGTAGATTTTGATTTCGTCCATGATTTTTCTCCCACAAAACAAAAAGGGTAAGCATAGCTCACCCTTCTGTTAAGTTCGCATTTAGGGTAGCGAAACACCCACTTTTAACTTTCTTAGTTAGAGCCAAGAGAAGCTCACTTGATAACTTTCTCATTCGGGGCTGAGATACACCACTGTTAAAGCTCCACACTTTTGGTGGTGGGTCGCCTAGAGATTGGCCTTTCGGCTTTTCTCCTCTTATATTATACTCGATAATCCGTAGAATGTCAACACATTCCCGGCGGTGCAAAAATTAAAAGTGAACATTCATAAATCAAATTCGTTTCAAGTTATGACTGGTACAGCAGACCTCAGATTGAGTGTAGCTCAGTTGTCAATTTGACTACCGAGGTCATAAATCAAACATTGTTACGTTGTTTGAACTGTTACCAAGCTGGTAACGGTTGATAGGTACTCAAAACAAGTACCGAGGTCTGAACTTTCCTCAGATTGAGGAACGAGGTCGATGCAGCATATCATCAACTGTCGTCAGATTGACGACTGTTCAACTAATGTCAAATTGACATAGGTTGCCCGGAAAATTTCACAAAATGTGAACTGGCGTTCCTTTTTATCGTACCTTTGTCGTGGTATAATCATCTCAGAAGCCCAGAAAGGATGTGCAGCGTATGACAAACAAGCAGTATTTCAAGCTGGAAAACCTCAAACATGAGTATAACCAGAAGCTCAAAAATGCGCAGGATGCCAACGATGAACAGGAAGCAACATACTTTTCCGGTGTTGTGAACGGCATTCAGATAGCAGCTAGAGAGCTGTTAGAGGAAGCAGAGGACTGAAAGGGGAGTGCAGCACATGGCAGACTACGGTTATTTTGGCAAGGGTGCAGAGGGTTACGCCCACTATAAACAGACGTTTGATAGCACCATGAAGGGAAGTAGATCAAGTGGCAGCTATCACAGTTCCAGTAGTGGCCGACTTCCTACCCGGAAGGAAATTGAGCAAATGACCCCGGAAGAACGGAAGAAGCTCAACGAAAATCTGGACAAGAGCCTTGAACAGTCTGGATTGCTCCTTATGATTATCCTGCCGCTGGTGTTCTTTTTGATGGTGGTACTCAGATAATAGAGGTGTACGGCGAAATAGACAGCCTGAAGGGGGGGTACCACAAATCGACTATCCCGGCGGCATGGAACAGAAGTGTACCACCGTGACGTTTCGTATTTTTCCAGAAGTTGAGATTGGTTTTGCTCAAAAATGAGCGAATAATAGTCGATTACTAAAAAATTAGTAATCGGTTTCGGACAAAAATGTCTAAAAACCACTCACCGATTGCGTCACCGATTCGATGACCGAAGCGGTATTTTATCTCTGTTTTGGTGTCGTTTATGGTCGGTTTTGAGTGGATTTCACCCAGAAATGGGGGAATTTTGGGCGTTTTTCAGGAAAATAGGGTGTCTGGCAGAGCTGGAAAGTGGGGAACTATTACATCTCCACCACAAATACATCAGATTTTTTCACGCTCGAACAATGTTAAATAAATATCAATATATAAAGGGCTGTTTGCAGGAATGCAGCAGTCCTTTTTTGATGCCTGGAAGGATGCTTTGGAAATATTAAACCTTCACTTTTAATTGTAGGAGCGTCCATTCCATACAAGTGCGGAAGATTCTCAGCTTGTTGGGAAAATCCACAGGGGATATAGCACCTCACCAGAGCTACCAGAGAAGCCCTATAAGAGCCTTTCCAAAACAGTGGTAAACTACCTCAGAAACAGAAAAAACCTTGCAGAACAGCCCAGAATAGCCACAGAACGGCAGTAAATGGAGCTAAAATAGGCAGAATATAGAAGAAGGGTTTTATTGTGGATTGTGGATTTTTCTTTATTATTGCTTGTCGCCTTTTCGCCGTGTTTTGCCGTTCGCTTGGGGCTTCCGGCAACACAGCGAATGCGGCAGGGATAGGTGTGAAGTGTAATTTGGAAATCGTGAATAGCAAAACTATACATATAATAGCCCCTATATAGACGATTTGCTATTCACGATTTTTCTTTACTACAAATTTTTTTGAATATTCATATTTACAAAATCAAAAAGTTGTTCTATAATTAGAATAGAAAAGTCCGATGATTTCGGCAAATATTTATTAGGAGGTCGATATATGGCTAAAACTTATGATGTAACGCCTGATATGCTCGCAAAGCTATCAGAGGGGCAGACGTTCAAGAATTTTCCTGAACTCGCAAGAGAGCTAGGTGTCCTTGACAAACACGGAAAACCGATTGCAGGTGATAGTAGACCCTCATTCCTGGGAGAGCTGGAAAGATTCGTGGTTCTCAAAAAGGACGGTCGGCAAATTACTGTAGAACGGATTTTGCCAGAGGATGAAATACTTCCACCTCGGCCAACAGGTGGCAACAGAAAGTTCGTTGATCTCATCCAGCGATTGCTCGTCTACCACTTCAATGCCCTTTGTCAGGCACAGCCGTGTGACGGCATTAAGCTACTATGGGAGAAGAAGGACATCTGGGAGACCTGTGGCATGGTCAGCCGTGATTATAGATGGTGGGGCAAAAATGCAAGCACAGAAGAAGATGAGATTATCGCAGACGCTTTCCGTAAACTGGTTGGCACCGTTAAGCTGAAAGCATGGCTTGACAGTGCCTTGTATGGTTTGAAAAAAAACGATGCCCTTGACTACGAAGAAAAGAGAGCGTTCATAGACTATGTTGATGGTCAGGCTATTATTACTCCGTTGACAGATGAGCAAAACATGACGTATATGCGATTGAAGGCAGAGGTTCTAAAGGACTATACCCTTTCAGATGGTCATACTCCGGCAACAGAGCGTGATCTTTGGCAAACTGGTCGTATGAGGGATTTCTATCGCAAGCTAAACCCAAAGCTGGAAGATGAATTTGGAAAGGAGCAGCGGTATAGCACAATCCAGAAGGTTTACAAAATTATTGTAGAGCCTAAGACAATGAATCTCTTTGCTCGCAGATTTGGAAAGATTGACCCGGCAGACGTTGAACTTGCTGTGCAGATGATGGCAAAGCTAAATACGGTTGTCTGTGATGGCTTGCTATCATCTACAGCACTTGATAGAACTGTTTATGTTGCCACTCGTATTCAAGCGCATGAAGATGTTCAAAAAAGGCTTGAAGCGCAAAAGCCATGGGGCGAAGCACAAAAAGGTTCGTCATTGGATAAAAAAATTCGGAGAGAGTTTCATTACGATAAGGTGCAGCTCAACGATGAGCAGAAAAATAAGATGATTGAAAGCATCATTCGGCAATCTCCTGAGCAACTGACGATAACTTTGCAAGGAAAAGAAAAGGGCTGTAAGGTTATAGAAACATTGTACGAAAAGCGATATGTTGACAACTTCTTGGCTGGCAGTGGTTTGACTGAAGAACAATATGAGCAAATTATGCAGGATGCGGATAAAGAATCGGCTGATGCAGAACTTATGGTTCGACTTGTGGCTGAAGCAAATGCGAGAATGGCAGCTCGTGATAACGAAGCGGAAAAAGCAGCAATGCTGGCAGAACGTCAAAAGCTGGATGATGAAATTTTCGCTGAATTTTTTGCAGAAAAAGAACGGAAACACCCTTGGGAGAAAAAGAAAGAAAGAAGTCGAGAAATGCTTAACTGTGGCATTCCTCTTGATGAGATTATAAGCCAGATATAATAAGAGCGTAGTACCGCCCAGCATCCAGAACGATGCCCCGGCGGTATTTTTTTTTTGCAAAAAAGTGAACTTAAAATAGTTCTTTCAAAAATCAGGGTAAAGCAAAAGCCCAACCGTTTGGGCGGTCAGGCTTTCACAAGGAGAGTTTATATCAACTGGCAGCGGCCAGATGGTTATGTTCAAGTCGCTTGCTGATCTGAACGGCAGCGGCAGCGGTTAGCTTGGTTTTGTCCTTGTTTTTCAGGTTTAATACCTTTTCGGTCAGGTCGTGACAGTCATCCAGCCATAAATGGCAGTCAATATCCGGCATAGCCTCTTTTAATGATTGGAATGTGTGGGTGTATTGACTATTATACGCCTTGGTACACCATTCCAGATTTTCCGCAGTATTGTTCTTTTGGTTCAAATCTCGGTGGTTTACATCGGTTTTATTCAGTGGGTCGTCATTTTCCACGAATAGCGTAGCAATCAGACGGTGTAGATTGAATGTACGTGTTTCACCACAAATATCAGTCAGTCCAATAACGGGATATGGTTTATTTTCTCCACAGTTACCCAAAACAAGAGGGGTTAGATATTCTTTTCCAGAATGTTTATTGGTAAACACCCATCCATTTGCGGTCACAAAATAATCCTCATATTTATTACCAGCAAATTCTTCCAGCTTTTTGGCTTCACAAATAACACGATTGAACATATAGCATTTCGTGTTTTCGGGGGTTACATCCTTACCGTTGAATTCTCCGAAAGTTTGCCATGCCTGAAGCTGAAGTCCACAGACTTGTTTTTCCTGTTCGGGAGTGGTTTTATCCCAACCTATATTAGTTGTGATAAGCAGCTTGTCAGCATCCACCCATAAATCATCTCCAAAATACAGACGGTCATCTTTCAGGCTCACAGGAAGGAATACGTTGCGCTGGATAAACCATCCATCGTTATAGTCCTTCGTGCGTCCAACAGGATATTCCCGGATTGAGATTTTCTTGTTATTGTATGCTTCAATGAGCAGCGGAATATCTTTCTCGCTAATCAGCATTTGCATTCCACGCTTCATTTTCCTGTCTTTGTATTTTGTGAAACACTTATAGCCGGTAGTGCGTTCAAAAATCTTCTCAACAGCTTCTTCCAGCATATCACAGCACCCCCATCACAGTTCGTCAATGTCAGCAGGGGTAGCAGGCTGGAAATACTTTCGTTCCATCTCATTATAGTCACCGATCAGGTCATGGATAGTGGTCACAACACGCTCCATGTGTTCCAGCGGCTCAATATTGCCGGTCTGGTAGGCGGTGGCTGTGCAGGAGTTAAGGTAGTCAACCAGAGCTTCCTGCGCCATACGCTCCTCGTTCTGGTAGATACCCAGTGCCTTGTAAGCGGCCACAGATACCATTGCAGGGGTTCGATTTTCACCAACACTAATAATAATGTCGGACACGTTCTTGTGCAGGGCATTGACACGCTCCCTGTCTACGCTGTCACAGTGCGGCAGGGGAGCGATTTCCAGTGCATAGCTGTGGATTGCCTGAAGCTGTGCATCGGTGGCGTAGTCCAGGCACTCGTTCAGCGTCAGCATCATAGCAGCACGTTCATCCTCGGATAGCTCAAAGGCTTCATCTTCAAAATTTTTCATATTCTCGTTATTCCTCTCATTTCTCGGCGGTCATCTGCATCTCAGCGTCGCAGCTGTCGCAAATCAGTTCTGCATCATCGGTCGCACAATAGACGGTCTTGCCACACTCAGGGCAGACGTAGGTGTGCATCCCATAAGGTGCTTCGGTCGGTGTATTGCCAGTAATTTCCATTCACAAACTCTCCTCTCATAAATGGGTCTGTGGGGTACTCGCAGCTCCCCGGTGGTTGCTCATTTTGCGGTCATTTATTATAAGAGTGGCAGAGCCACCAACACGACCAGCTTGCCGCCAGTCGTTATGTCGTGTGCATCTGGGTGCTGTCACCACCCGGCGGTGTCGTTCTGTGTATTTCCATTATATTCATAAATGTTTCTTT
>UMFH01011790.1_pt1 | contig 15886 bp, 10 predicted proteins | sample 1964941 | NCBI WGS metagenome assembly UMFH01 (sample SAMEA4836039, study PRJEB28245) | human gut metagenome | biome: gut microbiome; material: fecal sample | place: Denmark | collected 2008
ACTGCTTTCGCGTGTTTATGGGGGAAACCCAAGGGGCGCTGCCCCTTGACCCTTCCGCGCGATTGGGTTGAGCGCGACTGCATACTGTGCCCGCGTGCTGATTGAGCGGACGGTGCGCAACTTAGAAGCGCATCCGCTCCTCGATGTAGCTCCGCAGATCCTTCAGCGCCACACGCTCCTGCAGCATGGTGTCGCGGTCGCGAACCGTGACCGACTGCGTCGCTTCGGTGTCGAAGTCCACGCAGATCGTGAACGGCGTGCCGATTTCGTCCTGACGGCGATAGCGCTTGCCAATCGAACCCGTCTCGTCGTAATCCACCGGGAAATACTTCGCCAAATCCGCGTGGATTTCGCTCGCCAGCGCGCCCAACTTGTTCTTTTGCAGCGGCAGAACGGCGGCCTTGTAGGGCGCCAGCGCCGGATGCAGGTGCAGCACCGTGCGCACGTCGCCGCCCTCCAGCTCCTGCTCCTCGTAAGCATTGCACAGGAACGCCAGCACCATGCGGTCAACGCCCAGCGACGGCTCGATGCAGTAGGGGATGTAGCGCTCGTTCGTCACCGGGTCGAGGTATTCCAGCGACTTGCCGGAATGGTTTTGATGCTGCGTCAGGTCATAATCCGTGCGGTCGGCGATTCCCCAGAGTTCACCCCAGCCGAACGGGAACAGGAATTCGAAGTCCGTCGTCGCCTTGGAGTAGAACGCCAGCTTTTCCGGCTCATGGTCGCGCAGGCGCAGGCTGTCCTCCTTGATGCCCAGCGAAAGCAGCCACTGCTTGCAGAACGAACGCCAGTAGTCGAACCACTGCAAGTCCTCGCCAGGCTTGCAGAAGAATTCCAGCTCCATCTGCTCAAATTCGCGGACACGGAAGATGAAGTTGCCGGGGGTGATTTCGTTGCGGAAGGATTTGCCAATCTGCGCGATGCCCGCCGGAAGCTTCTTGCGCATGGAGCGCATGACGTTGGCGAAGTTGACGAAGATGCCCTGCGCGGTTTCGGGACGCAGGTAAATCTCGTTCTCCGGCGTTTCCATCACGCCCGCATGGGTCTTGAACATCAGGTTGAACTGGCGGATGCCGGTGAAATCCTTCTTGCCGCACTTCGGGCAGACGATGTCGTGCTCGGCAATGTACTTCTCCAGCTCAGCGTTCGTCCAGCCGTCGCCGGTTTCCGCGCCGCCGGTGAAGTCCTCAATCAGCTTGTCTGCACGGTAGCGCGCCTTGCACGCCTTGCAGTCCATCAGCGGGTCGTTGAAGCCGCCGACGTGACCCGACGCCACCCACACTTCGCGGTTCATCAGAATTGCGCAGTCAAGCCCCACGTTGTACTTGCTTTCCTGCACAAATTTCTGCCACCACGCCTTTTTCACATTGTTCTTGAATTCCACACCCAGCGGGCCGTAGTCCCATGTATTTGCCAAACCGCCGTACAGTTCGCTTCCGGCAAAAATCAGACCGCGGTTTTTGCACAGCGCAACCAGTTTGTCCATCGTCAAATCAGCCATCGTGATTTCCTCCTGAAAAAGTGAGAATCTAACAAATGTAATGATAGGCGCAAACGCTCACTTTGTCAAGGCTGGAACGCATTTTTTCCTCCGAAAACGCTGATTTTCCGTGCTGAAATCTGCTGATTTTCCCGCAAACGATATTTTTCGCAAATTTCCCGAAAAAAATTTCATTTTCCCTCTTGCATTTTCCGAAGAAGTGTGCTATTATATCAATGTTGTCAGTGCGATTCACTCGCCGGCACACGGATGCTGATATAGCTCAGTTGGTAGAGCGCATCCTTGGTAAGGATGAGGTCACCAGTTCAAATCTGGTTATCAGCTCCATAAGCCTTGCATTTTGCAGGGCTTTTTTCGTGTTTTGGGGCGGAATTTTGCATTTTTAAGCAGAACGCATTGCAGCCTCGACGTTTTTCCTGACCTCATCCATATTTTTCTGCACCTGCCGCTTCCTTGACGGTGAATTTGCCTCAAAAGCAAGGTGCGCAGGTCTGATAATCGCCTGCGCACCGCGAGGTTCACTTATTTTCCTCCACTTCTACCGTCTGTGCCGACTCCTTCTCCCGCCACGTCTCTTCCTTCACCAGCGTCGCGAACCAAATGCAATCCCCAACCATGCGGTTCTTGTGGCTCGATGGCGAGTTAATCTTCTGATTATTCAGCGCAATCGTGCTTGATGAGCCGCCGTCGAGGTTGTAGGCGTTGTCCAGCCCAAACTGCGCGCACAGGTTCGCCATCTGCACAAGGTCGAAGCCGACGGATTTCGGGGCGGTGCTTTCCGGGCCTTCGTTTGTCAGAATCAGGTATTCCAGCTTGCCAATCTGCCCGATGACCATTCGCTGGGCTTTCTTGGCTTTGCCGTTGTCGATGGTCACGTCATCAAGGTTTGTGAGCGGAACGCCGTCCACCACCAGCGCAGGGCCGAAGCAGAAGGCGTGCAGCACCGTGCCGCCGCCGGCAATGTACTCGTCCCACTTCGCCTGCGTCGTCCCGGTGATGAGGTGGAAATCACCGTTCTCGTCCACAATCAGCTCGTCGCGGCCCTTGTGCGGGCGCATCCGCAGCGTCCGACCGTTGCGGACGACGATGCCCTGCTCATGGTAGAGGCAGTAGTCACCGTCGATGCCCATGACGGCGTTGAAGCGCTTCGTCATGTCGTTGACGTGGCGCGCCTGCTTCGACGGGTACTTGTTCGCGAAGCCTGTGCGGAACTGGCTCACGTCGGTCAGCTTCACGCGCGCGGACATGACGGTCGTTGTGCCTTCGCCGGGTGCATCAACCTGCTGCAAATCTTGTGTCCAGTAGGTGACGTCAATCTGGATGTCAATGGAATCATCATGGTAGCCGCCGTTATTGGGCAGGTAGCAATCCGGGTTCGGCAGGTTGGGGGAAACCTTGATATCCCACGGAATTGGCTCGAAATCAGGCGCGTCCTCCGCCAAAGCGGGTACAATCAGCAGCGCGCAGAGCAAAAGCGAAATCAGGCGTTTCATTCGGAAATGTACCTCCTACAGTCTTCTACTTATCAGACGAATCAAAAGGGGAAAACGTTGTCATGTACGAAAATTTAATTTTTTTGTAACAACTTTGCGGATGCGCGCCATTTCGCCCAAAAGTTGAAATTCCCTCTTGCATCAGCGCGCAAAATGGCGTATAATAAGCCTGTCAAATGACCCCGCTTGACGGGAGAAAAGCAGCTTTTGTCCTTCCAGAGAGCCGCCGGATGGTGCGAGGCGGCAGGGCGCGGGTGCTTCTTCCACTCCTGAATGGGGGCAGACGAGGAGTCTGCCGGGTTCGCCCGATACAGCGAGCATGAGTGGTCTGACGTGCGTCAGGCAAACTGGGTGGCAACGCGAGCTTCTCGTCCCGGAATTTTACGGGATGGGAAGCCTTTTTGGTTTCCGCCAAGCAAAAAAGGAGGATTTTTTCCGATGCTGGACATCAATCTGCTCCGTACCAATCCCGAATTGGTGAAGGAGAACATCCGCAAGAAGTTTCAGGACGAAAAGCTCGTCATGGTCGACGAAGTCGTCGAGATGGACAAGGAGTACCGCGCCGCGATTCAGCAGGCGGACACCCTGCGCAACCAAATTAAGGTTGCGTCCAAGCAGATTGGCATGCTGATGGGCAAGGGTCAGAAGGAAGAGGCCGAAAAGGCGAAGGAACAGGTCGCCGTTTACAAGGCGGATCTGGAGGGCCTGGCGGCGAAGGAAGACGAATTGCAGGCGGAAATCCGCAAGCGGATGCTCGTCATTCCGAACATCATTGACCCGTCTGTGCCGATTGGCAAGGATGACAGCCAGAACGTGGAAATCGAGCGCTTCGGCGAGCCCGTCGTGCCGGATTTCGAGATTCCGTATCATGTGGATATCATGGAGCGCCTGCATGGCATCGATCTTGACAGCGCCCGCAAGACCTCCGGCAACGGCTTCTATTACCTCATGGGCGATATTGCCCGCCTGCACTCCGCGATTCTGTCCTATGGCCGTGATTTCATGATCGACCGCGGCTTCACCTACTGCATCCCGCCGTACATGATCCATGGCGACGTGGTGACGGGCGTGATGAGCTTCGCCGAGATGGAGAACATGATGTACAAGATTGAGGGCGAAGACCTCTATCTGATTGGTACGTCCGAGCACTCCATGATCGGCAAGTTCATTGATACGATTCTGGACGAAAGCCAGCTGCCGCAGACGCTGACCAGCTATTCCCCCTGCTTCCGCAAGGAAGTTGGCGCGCATGGCATTGAGGAGCGCGGCGTGTACCGCATCCACCAGTTCGAGAAGCAGGAGATGATCGTCGTCTGCAAGCCGGAGGACAGCCCGATGTGGTTCAACCGCCTGTGGCAGAACACCGTTGATTTCTTCCGCTCGATGGATATCCCGGTTCGCACGCTGGAATGCTGCTCCGGCGACCTTGCTGACTTGAAGGTGAAGTCGCTGGACGTGGAAGCGTGGTCTCCGCGCCAGAAGAAGTACTTTGAGGTCGGCAGCTGCTCGAATCTGGGCGATGCGCAGGCGCGCCGCTTGAAGATTCGCGTCAAGGGCGACGACGGCCGCAAATACTTCGCGCATACGCTGAACAACACCTGTGTTGCGCCGCCGCGTATGCTGATTGCCTTCCTCGAAAACAACCTGCAGGCCGACGGCCGCGTCCGCATTCCGGAAGCGCTGCGGATGTACATGGGCGGGAAGGAATATATCGGCTGATTGGGCTGAAGGGAAAATTACAAAGGGACGGGTGCAGGGGGGGGGCTCCCTGCCCCCGTTTTTTCTTTTCCTCCCGCCCTTCTTTTCCGCCGCCCGCCCGCATACCATCCATCAGCCGAATCAACGGGCAAGGAGGCGGACAAACATGAAACTTCCCAAACTTCCGAAACTTCCATCCCTCAAATCCCTTCATCTCCCCAGCCGCATCACGATGGAACGGCTGCTCATTGTCTCTGCGGCGGCGCTTGTAGTTGTCCTCGCCGTCCGCGGCGGGCAACAGACCCAAACCGCCATGCAGCAGACTGACTTCACCCCCGATGTCAGCACCCAAACCATCGCGGACGCATCGCCGGATGTCGAAATGACCGCTACCGTCTGCTGGTATGAGGACGGCGAGGGGTATCTCGTGCCGGTCACGCGCCAGATTCCGCTGCAGGACGGCGTGGCGAAGGCGACGCTGAGCCTGATGGTGAAGTCATCCGAGAATGACCTCGCGGCGGCGCGGATGGGGCTGCGGAACGTTATTCCAGAGGGCGTGACGTTCGATTTGGACATTTCCGGCGGCAAGGCGCGCGTGGACTTGAGCAAGGAGGCGCTGAGCTGCCAGAACGCGGAAGAAGAGCTGCTGATGGTGCAGGGGACGGCGGCGGCGCTGTGCGGGTTCGACAGCGTACAGGAAGTGACATTCCTCTTTGACGGTCAGAAGCGCTCGCAGTTGACGCACGGGACAGACGTATCCGGCGTGTTCAAGGCGGACGGCGTGAATCTGGAAAGCGTGGAGACGACGGCGAACCTGACGAATGCGTCGCGGGTGCAGCTGTATTTCCCGTCGGCGGACGGGCGGCTGATGGTGCCTGTCACGCGGACGGTGTTTTCTCCCGCTGACCTGACCACGGCAATGCTGGAACTGGCGAAAGGCCCGGAGAAGGACAGCGGGCTGGAAATTCCGCTGCCGAAGGACTGTGGTCTGCGGTCGGTGACGCTGAAGAACGGTGTCGCGACAATTGACTTCACAAAAGAATTTGCGTCCCTTGCGACGGCGGAGGACGCGAGCGCGGCGACAAGTCAGGCGCTCCGGGCAATTGTGTTCACGGCGAGCCAATTTCCGGGCGTGAAGAAAGTCGAGGTGCTGGTGGAAGGAAAGCCGTTCGAGGCACAGCCGTCGGCAGTAACGACGTTCGTGAATCAGGCGGACGAAGTGATGGCGCAGTATCCGGGGCTGATTACGGTGGACTAAGGCACCACCGCACAACTCGGCGGCGCGTCTGCCGATGTCTTTTCCGCCATCTGCGGCATGCAAATTTCTCGATTTACCGCCAGTAAACCTTCGAAATTTGCATTTGCATCTGACGAAAAATCCATTCGTCAGCCGACCACCTCATTTGTGCGGTGTTACCTAATACTATTTCCTGCATTCGCCTGCGCCATCTGCTTGCGCCGCGAATTTGAAAATAGTATAAAAAAGGCGGGTGCGCGGAGCTTCAAACTCCATGCACCCGCTTTGCGTATATCAATAATTACTTCTTGTTTCCCCCGAACAGCCCCGTGATTCCGCCCAGAATCCCGCGCGTCACCTGCCGCGTCACTTCGCGGGTCGCGGTGCTAATCGCCGTATTCTGCACGCGCCCCAGCAATGAGTCGTTCTTCCGGGCGCGCGCGGCACGTTCTTCGCGCAGTTCATCCGCGTGCTTCCGGCGTTCTTCCGCCTGGCGTTCCTTCTCGGCTTTTTCAGCCGCTTTGCGCTGCTTCTCCGCCTCGCGCTCCTGCGCCTTCGTCGTTGTCGGCGCTGCTGCGGGCTGCGCCTGAGCCGGGACGTAATTGCCCGTCGCGGGGTCAAGCTGCATCGGCATCATCTTCTGCACATACTGCCTGCTTGCCGGGTCGTAGACCATCACCAGCATGTTCTGTACCTGCGGCTGCTGCACAGTCAGCACCGGGACAGGCTGCGCCTGACCTATCGGCTGCTGCTCCTGCTGATTCTGCCACGCAGGACGTGCGGGTTCATCCGCCGCCATCCACGCGGGACGCGGCGTGCTGCTCTGTGCGGCAGGCTGCTGAACAGGCTGAGCCTGAACCATCGGCTGTGCAGCCTCGCGCTGCACATAATGCCCTGTCTGCGGGTCGAACACAAGGAAAGCATCGGGGCGGCTGACTGTCGGCGCAGCGGTCGAAATCTGCGGCGCGGCGGCTTCCGGCGCGGGCATCTGCTCCTTCTGGAACGCGCTTGCCAGCATTTCGTAGGCGGAAACGCGGTCAACCGGCGTGTCGTAAACGCCGCGGAAGGGGCTGGATTCGATGCACTCCTGCCGCACATCGCCGTCAATGGCGTTCATGGCACTCTGCGGGGGGAGGATGGTCGCGCGCTCGACGATGCTCGGCGCACCGTCCGCATCGAGGAAGGAAACCAGCGCTTCGCCTGTTTTGAGCGTGGTGATGGCTTCTGCCGTGTCGAACGCGGGATTCGCGCGGAAGGTCATCGCGGCTGTGCGGACGGCCTTCTGGTCAAGCGGCGTGTAGGCGCGCAGGGCGTGCTGAACGCGGTTGCCGAGCTGCCCCAGAATGCTCATGGGAATGTCGCAGGGGTTCTGGGTGACGAAATACACGCCGACGCCCTTGGAGCGAATCAGCCGGACGACCTGCTCCAGCGTTTCCAGCAGCGCCTTGGGGCAGTCGTCGAAGAGCAGGTGCGCCTCGTCGAAGAAGAACACCATGCGCGGCTTGTCCAAATCGCCGCATTCGGGCAGCAGCTCGTACAGCTCCGACAGCATCCACAGCAGGAAGGTCGAGTACAGCCGGGGTTTGCGGTAGAGCACATCTGCCGCGAGAATGTTGATAACGCCGCGCCCGCTTTCATCAAGCTGCATCCAGTCGGCGATGTTCAGCGCGGGTTCGCCGAAGAACGCATTGCCGCCCTCGTCCTCCAGCATGGCGACGGCGCGCTGAATCGCACCGACAGACGCCATGGACACGTTGCCGTAATCGAGCGTGTACTCCTTGGCGTGCTCACCGACGTAGGCAAGCATGGCCTTCAAGTCCTTGAGGTCGAGCAGGAGCATGTTCTCGTCATCCGCGACGCGGAAGAGGATGCTCAGCACGCCTGCCTGCGTGTCGTTGAGGTTCATCAGCCGCGCGAGCAGCGTCGGCCCCATTTCGCTCACGGTTGTGCGGACGGGATGCCCCTCTTTGCCGAACACGTCCCAGAACACGGTCGGGAACGTGCGGTACTCGAACGTCGGCACGCCGCACTGCGTCAGGCGATTGGCGATATTGTCGCTGTGTGTGCCGGGCTGCACCATCCCGGCGAGATCGCCCTTGATATCCGCGAGGAACACGGGCACGCCCATGTCCGAAAATCCCTCTGCCAGCACCTTGAGGGAGACGGTTTTGCCCGTACCGGTCGCCCCGGCAATGAGACCATGGCGGTTTGCCATCTGCGGCAGCAGGCAGACGGGATGTTCACCCGTTCCAAGCCAGATTTTGCCTTCGTAGAGCATGTGTGTTGTGTTCTCCTTTTTCCTTTTATAGTGGTACTATTGGTACTTCTTTATCGCGGCAGGGGTTTCGCCTCTGCGGAGGCGACCAGAGGGCTTTGCGGTCGCCCTCTGGACTCCTTCGCACGCACACCCATGTTACTTGGATTTTATCGAAAATGCGATTAGTGGGTGTGCCGTTCCTCCTTCTTCTCATCCATCTCCGCTGTGCGTTCCGAAATAATATACCGCGGACGCTGCTTGACTTCCAAGTAGATTTTGCCGATGTATTCCCCGATGATACCGAGAAACAGGCACTGCATCCCGCCAACGAAGCATACCAGACAAGCCAGCGATGCCCAGCCAGCCACCGAATGCCCGGCAAGCGCGGCAATCACTGCCCAGATAATGCCGATGAATGACAGAATCGTGATAAACAGCCCGGCGAAGAACACCATGCGAATCGGTTTGACCGATAGGCTTGTGATGCCGTCGAACGCCAGCCCCAGCATCTTCTTCAGCGGATAGTGGCTTTCGCCCGCGATGCGCTCGTGACGCTCGTAAGAGACGCTGGTGGACTTGAACCCGACCAGCGGAACCATCCCGCGCAGATACAGGTTTACTTCACGGAATTTCGCCAATTCCTGCAGGGCACGGCTGGAAATCAGGCGGTAATCCGCGTGATTAAACACAACCTCCGCGCCCATTGCGCTGAGCAGCTTGTAGAAGCCTTCCGCCGTGAAACGCTTGAAGAACGTGTCGGTATCACGCTTGGAGCGCACGCCGTAGACGATTTCGCAGCCGTCAAGGTACGCATCCACCATCGCGTCCATGGCGTTGATATCGTCCTGCCCGTCGCAGTCGATGCTGATGGTGATGTCGCAGCGGTCTTTTGCCTCCATCAGCCCTGCCCAGACCGCCCTTTGGTGCCCTCGGTTGCGGCTCTGCGCAATGCCTTGGAAGCACGGGTCTTTCGCGGACAGCGCCGTGATAATCTCCCACGTCTTGTCCTTGCTGCCGTCGTTGACGAACAGAATGCGGCTCTCGTCGCTGATTTTCCCCGCGTCTGCGAGCTGACGCACCTTGTCGCGGAACATGCCGCTGGTAATCGGCAGTACGCTTTCTTCGTTGTAGCAGGGAATCACAATATACAATACAGGCTTGTGTGCCACGCAGAAACACCTCCAGTATGGTTGATTATGCCTTATTATAGCACATTTTCTCCTGCTTGAACAGGTTCTTTTTGCAACAGTTTCGACGCAATTATTGTTCACAAAATATTTACAAACACTTCCGACATTCGTTACAAAGTCGTGCTATGATACGGAAAGTACTCCAAGAGGGGTGCGGCTATCAAAGGAAGTGTGCTTATGAATCAGGCGGCAATTGGTCAGTATATCGCAGGCAAGCGCACTGCGCAAGGGATGACGCAGGAGCAGCTGGCGCAGAAAATTGGCGTATCGCAGAAATCCTTGATGCGCTGGGAAACGGGCAAACGTCTGCCCGATGCTGATGCGGTGGAAGCGCTTTGCGCGGCGCTGGGGATCACCCTGCCGGAACTGCTCAACGGCAAGGATTCGCCGCAGAAGGAAGAAATGCAGCTGACGCATGACGCGCAGATGCTTGACCTGCTGCGCCGGATGCAGCGGACGGTCTATGAGCAGCATATTCTCTACGGTGTCCTGCTGATTCTGCTGGGCATCGCGAGCAACGCATTGTCTGCGCTGGTCGGCGGCAGCCATGTCAAGGAATTCTTTTCGGGTGTGCTGATGGGAATGTCCGTTGCGGAAATGCTGGCGGGGGTCGTCATCGTTGCCATCCATGTGATTCACGGAAAATGCGAGGAGTAATTAGCAATTTGAGAAATCATTGCGCATTGAAAAGCGGTCGCTGACCGCTTTTTTCGTTTTGGGAAATCGCAGAAACATGCCTTTTTTCCTTGACCCCTTCGGCATTCCGATGTATAATAAACAATGGTGTATTAGCGCATTAGGCAGAAAGGGGGGTGAGTGTCCTGTACGCACAGGTAATTGTGGACATTGTGCATGAGAATGTTGCACACACGTTTACCTACCGCATTCCGGACGGCATGACGCTCACCGCCGGACAGCGCGTGGAAGTTCCGTTCGGGCGGATGCGCAAGGAGGGGGTCGTCCTCTCCCTGACGCAGGAGACGGACGTGGCGCCGGAAAAGCTCCGCGACATCCTCCGCCCGCTGGAGGATTATGCCGCTATCTGCCCCGTGCTGCTGACGCTCGCCCAGCAGATGGCGGACGACGTGCATTGCCCACTGGCGGAAACGCTGCGGCTGATGCTGCCTGCCCAAATGCGCGGTGGACGCATTCAGGTGAAAACGCAGACGGTCGCGCAGGCCGCGAAGCCGCGCGAAATGCTGGAAGCGGCGGCACTGGCGGAGAAACGCTCGCCGAAACGGCGTCTGCTGCTGACGGTCTTATCCGACGGGCGGACGCACCCGGTGGAGGAATTGAAGCTGCTCGTCCGCGAGCCGCTGCAAGCGCTGCGCCAGATAGAAGCAGCGGGGCTAATTGCCCTGCGGGAAGAAGAGGTCCTGCGCCGGCCGGGCGGCAATACGCCGGACACCGCCGTCCCTGACCCGCCCCTCACGCCGGGGCAGAAGGAAGCGCTGTCTGTCATGCTGCCGGATTTGCGCAGTGGACAGGGGAAATACCTGCTCCACGGTGTGACGGGCAGCGGCAAAACCGAGGTGTTCATCCGCCTCGTGCGCCAGACGCTCGTGCAGGGGAAATCCGCCATGATTCTCGTGCCGGAAATCGCTCTCACGCCGCAAATGGTCATGTGGTTTCGGGCGCGGTTCGGGGCGGTTGCGGCGGTGCTGCACTCGCGGCTCAGCGCGGGCGAGCGCTTTGATGAGTGGCGGCGCATCCGGCGCGGCGACGCGCGGGTCGTCATCGGCGCACGGTCAGCGGTGTTCGCGCCGTGCGGGAACTTGGGGCTGATTGTCGTGGATGAGGAGCACGAATCGACGTACATCTCCGACCGTCATCCGCGATATGACGCGCGCGAAGTTGCCATCCGCCGATGCGAAAATGAGCACGCGACGCTTCTGCTTGCCTCCGCTACGCCCAGCATCCTGTCCTTCGCCAGGGCACGGCGCGGGGATTATGTGCTGCTTGAAATGCCCTCCCGCGTCGGCAACCGCCCGATGCCGCAGGTCACGTTGGTGGACATGCGCAAGGAGATGGAGAACGGCAACCGAAGCGTATTTTCCGGGCAATTGGTCGCGGCACTCAAAAACTGCGTCGCGCGCGGCGAACAGGCCATGCTGCTGATGAATCGGCGCGGGTACAACAGCTTCGTCAGCTGCCGAAGCTGCGGCTATGTCGTCAAATGCCCGAACTGCGATGTCGCCATGACCTACCACGTCGTGGGCAGCGGGCAGACCGAGGCGAAACTCCACTGCCACTACTGCGGATTTGCCGCGCTGCCGCCGAACACCTGCCCGAAATGCGGCAGCAAGTACATCCGTTATTTCGGCGCGGGGACGCAGAAAATCGAGGAAGAATTGAAGAAGCTCTTCCCACAGGAAAACGTCATCCGCATGGATATTGACACGACCTCCGGCAAGGATGGTCACGCAAAGCTGCTTGATGAGTTCCGCTCCGGGCGCGCAAAGCTGCTCGTCGGCACGCAGATGATTGCCAAGGGGCTGGATTTCCCGAAGGTGACGCTGGTGGGCGTGATTGCGGCGGATATGACGCTGAATCTGCCCGACTACCGCGCGCGGGAGCGGACATTCCAGCTGCTGACGCAGGTCGCCGGGCGCGCCGGACGCGGCACACTGCCGGGGCAGGTCATCATCCAGACGTACAAGCCGGAGGATGAGGTGATTCAGACCGCTGCCGCGCAGGACTACCGCGCGTTCTTCGAGCTGGAGTTCGATCGCCGGCGGACGGGGCTGTATCCGCCGTTCACGATTCTGGCGCGCCTGCTGGTGGAGAGCAATTCGCCGCAGAAGGCGCGAGAGGTCGCGACGGCGCTTCATGCGCGGTGCGAGGAGCTGCTTAACGCGCATCCGCAGTGGAAGAAGCGGGCGCTGATGGTGCGGCTTGACCAGCCGAGCATCACGGTTTTGCGCGGAAAAACGCGCTGGCATGTGCTGATGAAGCTGCTGGTGCATCCGGAGACGGAGCAGTTCGCCGCGGCATTGAGCGAGCTGGCGCGGGAGAAGCAGGAGGGCGCTGAGGTGTACTTTGAGTATAACCCCACGACCATGATGTAAATGTGGTTTTATTTCCCTGAAATCGCGTGAATTGCGTGGGTATCCTGTGGATAAACACGCGGAAGCAGTATGCAGATGCGACCAACTCAATCGCGCGAAAGGGTCAAGGGACGAAGTCCCTTGCGGAGTCCAGAGGCAGAGCCTCTGGTGGGGTTAAGGGGCGAAGCCCCTTCGGTTTCCCTTTTATTAGGAAGGAGTATTGTAACTTATGGCGATTCGGAAGATTGTGAAGATTGGCGATGATTGCTTGCGGCAGGAGTGCCGGAAGCAGGAGAAGTTTGATTTGCGGCTGAAAATCCTGCTGAAGGATATGGCGGACACGATGTATAAGGCGGAGGGCGTCGGGCTGGCGGCGCCGCAGGTCGGGGTGCTGCGCCGCGTGGTTGTGATTGATGTGGGCGATCAGGGTGACGGGCTGCTGGAACTCATCAACCCCGTCATTACCATGCGCGAGGGCGAGCAGTGCGGTCGCGAAGGCTGCCTGTCGCTGCCGGGACGTCAGGCGGTCGTTACCCGCCCGCGTAAAGTCACCGTGCAGTACCAGAACCGCGATGGCGTGCCCTGCGAAAAGACGGTCGAGGGGCTGTTCGCACGCGCGGTCTGCCACGAGCTGGATCACCTGGACGGCAAGCTGTACATCGACGTGATGGATCGCGAGCTGACGCCGGAGGAAATCGAAGGGCATATCCCGGAGGACGACAACCAGTGAGAATCGTGTTTATGGGTACGCCGGATTTTGCCGTGCCGTCCCTCAAAGCCTTGGTGGAGGGCGGATATTCGGTCGTCGGCGTGGTCACGCAGCCCGACCGCCCCAAGGGGCGCGGCAAGAAGCTCGCCATGTCTCCCGTCAAGGAGTACGCCATCCAACAGGGCATCCCTGTCCTCCAGCCGGAGCGCATCAGCCGGGATGGGTATGAGGATCTGCTGAATCTCCACCCCGATTTGTGCGTCACGGCGGCGTTCGGGCAGATTCTTTCGCAGAAAATCCTCGATATTCCGCCGCTGGGGACGATTAACGTCCATGCGTCGCTCCTGCCCAAGCACCGCGGCTCTGCGCCGATTGCGTGGGCAATGGTGCAGGGCGACAAGACCACCGGTGTGACCACCATGATGACCGCGCGCGGCATCGACAACGGCGATATGCTCCTCAAGGCTGAAACGCCAATTGACCCCGCCGAAACGTGCGGCGAACTGACGGCGCGCCTGAGCGAAATCGGCGCGAAGCTGCTGATTGAGACGCTTAAAGCCCTCGAAAATGGGACGCTTGAGCGCATTCCGCAGGACGAAAGCCAAATGACCTACGACCCCAAGCTCGAAAAGGACATGGGCGTTATCGACTGGACGCAGGACGCGGTGGACATTGTGCATCGGATTCACGGCCTGAACCCGTGGCCCGGCTGCACAAGTGCCGCCCCCGGCGGAACGTGGAAGCTCCTGCGCGCCGAAGTTGCGGACATGAGCGGTCAGCCCGGCGAAGTCCTTGCGGCGGATGGCAAGGAAGGACTGATTGTCGCGGCGGGGAAAAACGCTGTGCGCGTCCGCCAGCTGCAAGTGCCCGGCGGGAAGCCGATGGATGCACGGGATTATCTGCGCGGTCACGCAATGGCCGCTGGAACAATGTTGAAAGAGGATACGGAAAATGAGTGACGAGAATCGACAGGGCAGCGGCAACTTCCGCGCAAACAACGGCGGACAGAAGCGTCCCGCGGGTGGCAATCGCATGAGCGGAAACCGTACTGGCGGCAAAAATTTCGGCGGCAAGAAGCCGTTTGGCGGCGAGAAGCGCTCCTTCGGTGGCAGCAAGCCTGCGTTTGGCGGCGAGAAACGCTCTTTTGGTGGGGACAAGCCCGCGTATAACGGGGAAAAACGATCCTTTGGTGGAAATAAGCCTGCGTATAACGGCGAAAAGCGTTCCTTTGGTGGCGATAAGCCCGCGTACAATGGCGAAAAGCGCGCCTTCGGTGGGGACAAGCCCGCGTATAACGGCGAAAAGCGCGCCTTCCGTGGGGATAAGCCCAATGATGGCGATAAACGCCCGGCGAAATCGGGGTTTGGTGGGGAAAAACGCCCGTATGGGGATAAAAAGCCGTCCTTTGGTGGAAAAACGGGATTCCGTTCCGGAGAAAAGCGCCCCTACGGTGGCGGCAATGGGGAACGCTGTCCCTATCCGGCAAAGCCGGCTGCCTCGAAGGTGGAGGGCAGCGACGGTCTGCCCGCGCGCCGTCTCGCGCTCGAAGTCATCCGCGCGGTGACGGAGAACGACGCGTATGCCTCCCTCGTGCTGGACGAGAAGCTGAACAAGTGCACACTGCCGTTGGTTGACCGCCGTCTGGCGGCGCGGCTGGTGTACGACACGCTGGAGCACCTGCTGACGCTCGACTATGCGCTCAATTCGCTGATGGCGAAGCCCGACACGGACATCAAGCTGCGCAACGTGCTGCGGCTGGGGGCGTGCCAGATTCTGCTGGAAGACCGCATCCCGGAAAGCGCAGCGTGCAACACGTCGGTCGCGCTGTGCAAGGAGCTGGGCATGGAGGGACTGGCAGGCGTGTGCAACGGCATCCTGCGCAACCTCGTGCGGCAGAAGGACGAAATCAAGTATCCGGACATGGAAACGGAGCCCGTCAAGGCGCTGTCCATTCGGTACAGCGTCCCGGAATGGCTCGTGGAGCGGCTGCTGGCTGATTGGGGCGAGGACGCGGAGAAGCTCATGGGCTTCCATCAGCCGAACGCCGCCATCACCATCCGACCGAACCTGATGAAGATGGATGAAGCCGCTTTTGAGCAGTTCCTCGGCAGCAAAGTCTGGGAGAAGGAAAAGGGAATGCTGCCCTTCTCGTGGCGCATCCGCAACATGGCGGAAATCGCGCATGACGCGGGCTTCGTCGGCGGCAAGTTCTCCATCCAGAGCGAAAGCAGCATGATGGTCTGCCTCGCCGCTGCGCCGAAGAACGGAATGCAGATTCTGGATGCGTGCGCCGCGCCGGGCGGCAAGAGCTGCCTGATGGCGGAAATGATGCAGGGCACGGGGCGCGTGCAGGCGTGGGAGCTGCATCCGCACCGGGCGGATTTGATTGCCGCGCAGGTGCAGCGTCTGGGGCTTGAAAACGTGCGCCCGATGACGCGCGACGCCCTCAAGCACCGCGAAGAGCTGGACGGCACGATGGACATTGTGCTGCTGGATGCGCCGTGTTCGGGCCTGGGCGTGATGAGCGAAAAGCCGGACGTGAAATACCGCGTGACGGCACAGAGCGTCGATGAGCTGGTGCAGCTGCAAAGCAATCTGCTGGACGCGGTCTGCCCGTATGTGAAGAAGGGCGGCACGCTGGTATACTCCACCTGCTCGGTGCTGAAGGACGAAAACGTGCGTCAGGCGGAGAAGTTCCTCGCGCGTCACCCGGAATTTGAGCTGCTGCCGCTGCCGGAGACGATTCCGGCTTCC
>UMFH01051650.1_pt1 | contig 15643 bp, 10 predicted proteins | sample 1964941 | NCBI WGS metagenome assembly UMFH01 (sample SAMEA4836039, study PRJEB28245) | human gut metagenome | biome: gut microbiome; material: fecal sample | place: Denmark | collected 2008
CCTCGTCAATGACGTACAGCCCGTATTCGTCGCACAGGCGGTAAAATTCCGATGTATTCGGATAATGGCAGGTGCGCACGGCGTTGATATTCATCGCCTTCATGTCGCGAATGTCGCGCATCAGCAGGTCATGCGTCATCACGCGCCCGCGGTCGCAGTCAAATTCGTGGCGATTGACGCCGTGGAACACGATGCGCTTGCCGTTCAGGCACATGATTTTGTCCTTCATCTCGAACTGGCGGAAGCCCACTTTCGTCCGGCAGACTTCAGTCACTTGCCCCTGCGCATTCGTCAGCACGACGGTCAGCGTGTAGAGATTCGGCTCTTCCGCGCTCCACAGCTTCACGCCGGGAATCTCCGCGCTGACATAGCTTTCCAGCGCCGTCAGCAGCTTCTCCGCCGCCCAGAGCGTCTTGCCCGCCTTGTCCGTCAGCGTCAGTTTCGCCTTGCCCAGCGACGCGCCCATCACCCGCAGGCGCGTTTCCAGCGTCGCGCGGGTGTAGTTGTCCGTCAGCGGTGTGCGGACGCGCAGGTCGTAGAGATGCGTTTCGGGGTAGAAGTGCAGGGACACGCTGCGGTGGATGCCGCTGAACCGCCAGAAGTCCTGATCCTCCATCCAGCTGCCTGTGCAGCGCTTGAACACGCGCAGCGCCAGCCGATTCTCCCCGACGTGGACGTAGGGGGTCAGGTCGAAGCGGTGCGGTGTGAAGCTGTCCTCCGCATAGCCGACTTCATGCCCGTTGACGTAAACCAGCACCGCCGCTTCCACGCCCGCCAAATGCAGCACGGTACGCTGCTGCACCTGCGGCAGGGACAAAGCAAAGTGTCGGATGCACGTCACCGTCGGGTTGTAGACTTCGCTCACCTGCGGCGCCTGCAAGGCTTCACGACCATCCCACGGGTACTGCGTATTGACGTAGTGCGGCGGATCCCACTCCGGCGCTTCCATCTGGAATTCGCACGGCACCTGAATTTCCCGCAGCGTTTCATCCAGCGCGGCGCTCGTCAGCAGCGTGTCCGGCGCTTCCGAGGGATTCATGGCAAAATGCGCCTTCCACGCGCCATCCAGCGATTTCACCAAAGAGGATGCATCCGCGTCTGCCTCCGCCATCGTCGCATAAAAGGCATGATCGGAGCAATCCGGCAGCTCATGGACGCTGAAAATTTCCGGGTTGCTCAGCCAAGCGGTTTCAAATCGTTCTCTTGCAATCTGCTTCATCCGAACTCATCCTTTCATAAGGAATCTTCTCCCTTGATTATAACGGATTGCGCGTGCCTTGTCCAGTCCCGCAAAATAAACTTTTTGCATTCGGCAAAGAACGCGCCGTTTTCCCTTGACAGAAGCATTATTTGATTGTAAAATAGGAAGTGACCGGCTGTGGCGCGTCCGAAATGTTTTTCCAACCGCGCCCGTGCTGTTTTCGATAGACGCCTGATTGCTTTCAAGCGCCTGCGGATTTTCGCCGTTTTCGTGCGGTTTTCGCGGCGCTTCGGCTGTTTGACCAGTCAATGCGGATGGGCAGCGTGTCTGCTGATTCGCCTTTTCGGTGCTTTTCCCCGATTGGGGAGGATGCATCCTTTCCGAAACGCGCCTGTCATCACAAGTGCGCCTGTTTTCATGCGCCCTGCGGTGATATTTCTGACCTCGTATTCCCTTCGTCAGAGCGTTGTTTTTCGCCTGTCGCGACGGTTTTCGTCCTCCGGCAGTGTGTTGACTGATATGGTTTTGCCGTCTGTTCGTCCTGCCTGTCCATGCGGATGCGCGGGATGTTTTCGGACTGCGTGTGTCGAATTTGCAGCGTACAGCCGTATGGGGAAAATCGCTTCCCCGACGGCTTTTTTGCGTCGGTCGTAGAGATTTGCAACTGATTGTCAGAAAAAATCAGCAAAATTTGAAAGGGGGAAACCATTCAGTGCCAACCATCGTATGGATTCTGATTGTCCTGCTCGTCGGTGCCGGCGGCGGCTTCGCAGGCTACACCTACCGGCAGAAGATGGTCGAAGAAAAGATCAACCGCAGCGAGGAAACTGCCAAGCGCCTGTACGAGGATGCCGTCCGCAAGGCGGATGACTACAAGCGCAAAGCAGACGACTACAAAAAGGAAAAGGTGCAGGAAGCCAAGGCGGAAATTCTCAAGGCTAAGGATGAGATTGACCGCGAAAAGGCGGATAACAACCGCGAGATGAACGAGATTCGTGAACGCCGCGCCGAGGTGCAGCGGAGCGAAAATCGTCTGGTGCAGCGCGAAGCGTCGCTGGACAAGCGTTCGGACAGCCTTGATGACCGCGAGAACGACCTGAAGAAGCGCAGCGACCTGATGGAACGCAAGCAGGAGGACACCGCCCGCCTGCACGATGAGGCGGAAGCCCTTGTCACCAAGCAGAACACAGAGTTGGAGCGCATCGCCTCCATGACGCAGGACGAAGCGAAGCAGATCATCATCGACCGTGTGCAGAAGGAAGCCTTCCACGACGCGGCGGCGTCCGTGCGCGACATTGAAGCGCGCGCCAAGGAAGAAGCGGAGAAAAAGGCGCGCAACATCATCGCGCTGGCAATTCAGAAGTGCGCCTCCGACCATGTGGCGGAAAGCACCGTGTCCGTCATTGCCCTGCCGAACGACGATATGAAGGGCCGCATCATCGGCCGCGAAGGCCGCAACATCCGCGCGCTGGAAACTGCGACGGGCGTGGACATCATCATCGACGATACGCCCGAAGCCGTCATCGTGTCCGCGTTTGACCCGATTCGCCGTGAAATCGCCCGCCTGACAGTCGAACGCCTGATTAACGACGGCCGCATCCACCCTGCCCGCATCGAAGAGATGGTCGAGAAGGCGAAGAAAGAAGTCGAAAACCAGATTCGCGAAGCCGGTGAAGCCGCTGTTTTCGAGACGAATCAGCACGGCATCCACCACGAGCTGGTCAAGCTGCTGGGTCGCCTGAAGTACCGCACCTCCTACGGACAGAACGTCCTGAAGCACTCCATCGAGGTCAGCCATCTGGCGGGTCTGATGGCTGCGGAACTGGGCGCGGATGTTCAGCTTGCCAAGCGCGCCGGTCTGCTGCACGACATCGGCAAGGCGGTTGACCACGAAGCGGAAGGCACGCACGTCACCCTCGGCGGCGAACTGGCCCGCAAGTACCACGAGAGCCCCGATGTCGTCCACTGCATCCTCGCCCACCACAACGACGTGGAACCGCAGACGGTTGAAGCCGTGCTGGTTCAGGCGGCAGACGCGATTTCCGCTGCTCGTCCGGGTGCGCGCCGTGAGAGCCTCGAAAACTACATCAAGCGTTTGGAGAAGCTGGAAGAGATTGCAACCTCCTTCCCCGGTGTCGAGAAGTGCTACGCGATTCAGTCCGGCCGCGAAGTGCGCATCATGGTCAAGCCCGACGACGTGACCGACGATGGCACGAAGATTCTCGCCAAGGAAATTGCCAAGCGCATCGAGAAGGAAATGGAGTATCCGGGACAGATTCGCGTCAACGTCATCCGCGAAACGCGCTCGATGGAGTACGCCAAGTAATTGCAACGCAAAAAGCCCTTTCGTCCGATACGGCGAAGGGGCTTTTTCTAATGGCTGAATTTATCATTGCGAATTGCTCATTATTGGGTTCTTCACGGAAAGTTGGGGGGCAAACAAGGGCTTAGGCGAAGCACCAAAAGCTGCACGCGCAAGGAGCATGAAAGCGCGACCAACTCCATCGCGCGGAGGGGTCAAGGGGGGACTTCGTCCCTTTTCGTCTACCCCTTGCAGGGTCAAGGGACAGCGTCCCTTGTGGGGTTTGGGGCAACGCCCCAACTGTTCCGCGGGCGACCAGCATCGCAAACGCACTCAACAAAGGTGCAGGCAGCGAAGCGTCCCTGCCAGTAACTTTGCGCGTCCACAGACGCGCCCCCCATGCTGCTCTTCCCCCCAAGATTCCGTGATGAACCCATTATTTTCCCCCCCCACGAAAAAAGGCCGGCACTCTCGCGTCTGCCTTCTGATGATTCACTTTATCGCTGTTCCGGCTTCGTTTTTTCCACGCTGATGGCCGAAATTGCACAGCTGAGCGTCCGCCCGGTGGACGGGAATTGCAGATAGAACGAGCGCTTCAGGCGGTCGATGATGATGTTCGCCGCGCTTTCGTCGGCGTTGGGCAGGAACATGGCAATTGTGCTTTCATCCAGCCGGGTAATTACGTCGCCGCGGCGCAGATTCAGCAGCATAATCTTCACCAGGCCGTTCAGTGCGGCTTCCCGCTTCTCGCTCGCCGGGTCAAGCTCCGTCAGCGTCAGGATGCCCAGCAGCGCATGACCGCCGGTGCGCTCCATGCCGCGCCGCTGCAAACAGAACAGCGACCGAAACACGCGCCGGTCGCAGACAATCGCGCGGTTGTTATCCTCCCCGCGCATCAATTCTTCCTTGAACTGCACCAGCCCCGTCTCTAAGGCACGGTTCGCCCGCTGGATACGGTCATAGTAATCCGCCATCATCTCGTCGCGCGCGGCGCTGTTCAGGCGCGCGGCAAGCTCCACCTGCTGGTCAGCGTCGGTATCGCGCTCGGTCTGGCGTAAGCCCTCAATCAGCCGCTGCTGCAGAGCTTCGTTTGTCGGATCAGCATCAATCGCGCGCCGCACCAGCGCCACATAGCGGTGCACATACCCCGCCTGCTGCAGCTGTGCCAACCGACTATCCACCGTTTGCAGAAATTGCTGGTGCAGCCGTTCGCTGCGGTTGTAGAGCCACGCGGGCTGCGGCTGCTGATCCGCCAGCAAGCGCCCCTGATACAGCACGAGCATCCGCGTGAGCATTTCTTCCGATGGCGTGGCACCCCCGGGCAGCTTCATCCGCGCCAGCATTTCCTCGAATTCCAGCACATCCACCGACACTTCCGGCGGACACACCCAGCGATACCCGCCGCGCACCGTCACCAGACACATTGCCAGTTCGGGGGAGATTTCCCGCAGCAGCGCGCGCTGACGACTAATCAGCGTTTTGAGCGCCGTATCGGGGCTGGTTGAGTTTTCCTCCGGCCACATGACCTGCATCAGCGTCTTTGCTTCCGCCGTCTGTCGGGGCGCAAGAATCAGATACTGCATCAGCAGCATCCCTTTGGGGGAACGCGCCAGCTGCTCATCTACAGATTTCCCGTCCCGTTCCACATGGAAACTGCCAAAAAGGTTAATCTGCACATGCCCCATTGCACTTTCCCCTCCTTTTATCCCTTGTATCATACCACATTTGCGCCCTCTGTTGCAAGTATATTTTCCGCTTTTTTTCGATGAATTTTCGTTTTTTCCGCAAAAGGTTACATCTGCCGAACATTCGCTATTTTGTGGGTTTTTCATGCCGCGCGTCACTTTTCTTGCAAATCACGCGTCTTTGCCATGTTAGTCAATTTCTTCCACATCATCTTCCGGCGGAAGATGATGTAACTCGTCGTCTATCTCCAACGTTTCTGTTTCCATGTTTTCTTCATCTGGAAGAATACCTGTTGGTTCATCCAGATTTTCCTCTTCCGTCAAGCCGTCGATTTCCTCCACCTCGTCCTCCGGCGGGAGATGATGCAGCTCGTCGTCTATCTCCGCGTCCTCCGCCGGAATTTCGACCACCATCGGCTCTTCCCCAGGCAGCAGCGCGACGAACGTCTCCGGCTCGGCCGATTCCGTCGGCTTTTCGGGCGGAATCTGCCGCGTCCAGCGCACGCCCGACGGCATCAGCAGCCCCAGCAGCATCATCGCCAGCCCGATGCACCCCTGCCGCAGGAATCCGCCGCCAAACCAGTACGGCTCGGTCAGCGTCATGCGAAAGAGTGTCCCCGCAGGCGCTTCCCAGAGTCCGCGAATTGCTTCTGTTGGCACATACCGCACAAGCCACGCGCCCGCCAGACACCCCAGCGCCGCACACAGCGCACGCATCGGCTTTCGCGACGCAATTCCCGCCAGTGCCGTCCCCGGCGTAAAGCCGCACAGCGCCGCGCACACGCCGAACAGCATTCCACCAGCCAGCGTCCCCGCGTGAAGCGGCAGGGGCACAATGCGGTCGATATCCATCACTGCCAGCCAGCATAGCAGCGCCATCGCCGCAATCGCCGTGCCGAGCGCCCACAGCGCCGCCTTCAACGCATGGGATGGGCGAAAGCGCAGCGTGTCACGCAGTCCATCGGGCGATATCAGTCGTGCCGCCGAAAGCGACATTCCCAGCAGCAGCCCGCACGATGCAGGGATTAGCAGTGTCCTCATGCGCGCCGCCTTCCTGCAAGCAGCGCCGTCACGCAGCCCGCAATCCATGCCATTATCACAAACCCGAACGCACCTGTGCTGCCCTCCAGCATTGCCGATACAATGCGTCCGCTGCCCGTCAAGTGCAGCCCCATCATCATGCCGACGCCGCAGAGAAATGCCCCGGCGCACCCAAGAGCGCTCTCACGCGCCCAGTAGCTGCCCCGATTCCGCAGCAGCTTCGGCACAGCGGCAATCAGCGCGCCGACCGCCGTCATCCCCAGCAACGCCGCGCCATCGCGTTCCAGCGACCACGCCGCCAGCCAGTCCACGCCCTGAAACAGCAGCGACAAGAGCGTCCACGTCAAGCCCAGTAGCGTCCCGCACAGCAACGGATGCCCTCTGTGCATATTCATCACCTCATGGCGAGGATGCCCAGCGGACGGGAATGTTATGCGCTCATTTGCCAACCAGCAGCAGTTTGCACGCCGTTGCAAGTTTCTTTCTTAGCAGCTTGAACGGGCCGTGCTTGGGCATCGGGATAAATTCCGGCTTCTCGATTTCGTGGAAAACGACTTCCTTCTCCTGCCGCAGCGCGTGTTCGGACAGGGCGGACACCATCTGCTGCACTGCCGCGTCCGGGTGCGCTTTGCCCTTTGCCTCCGCCATCTGCGCGAAGATTTCCGTCCACTTCGCCGTCTGATCAATGCAAAGGTGCTCCACGTTCTTGCGCGCCTCCTGCCCCAATGCCACCCGGCGCGATGCGTCCAGCAGCAAGTCCGCCGCCGCTTTTGCCAGCGCGTCCGCATCCCCCATCGGCACGGCCACATGCCCGCCGCCCTGCAAAATCGGCAGATACGGCATGTCGTATGTTACGCACGGGATGCCGCGCGCCTGCGCTTCCGCCATCGTCAGGCTGAAACCTTCATACTCGCTCGTGCAGAGAAAAACATCCGCCTGCCGGAAAATTTCCTCCGTATCCTGATGATATCCGGCGTACTCCACGTTCTTCAGCCAATTCATTTCCGCCTCGTGCTCGAATCCGCCGCCCATGATGATCAGCTTTGCCCCCGGCACGCGATCGCCAATCCACATGACTGCCTTGATTGCATCCATCGGGCGCTTTTCCGGCGAATTGCGTCCCACCCAGAGCATTGTCCGCCCGTCCAGCGCGTTCAGCGGCACATCCGCAACATCAATCGGGTTCCGCGTCTCAAACACCCGCGGCGAAAACTGCCGCCAGTAGCACGCATCCGCCGGCGTCAGCGCCACCACGCCATCCGCCATCGCCGCCACATCCGGCAGGCACTGGAAGCGGTCGTGCAGCTCACACTTGAGAAGTGTCATAGAAAAGATGCTGTGTGTGTGCAGCAGCACCTTCGCACCCGCGGACTGAATCGCCAGCACATCAAAGAGAACCATCGGGTCAGCCCACGCATGGTCTACCACGAGGTCAACCTCCCGCGCCACCTCCGCCAAGCGCCGCACATGCGCGCTCCGGCTCTCCCTGTCGAACGGGTCAAACGGCGGAATCACCACGCGCCGCACGTCCTTGGGCAGCGGAAAATCCTCCTCGTTCGGCTGCTGCGACGTAATCAGCGTGACATCCAGCCCCATTTTCCGCCAAACGTGCAGCAGTTTCGCCGTCACCTGCTGCACCCCGCCGCCATGCACATTGTGGTAATACGCGGCAACGCGGCGAATCGGCTTGTCCGGCAATTTCTTCCGCCCCGCCTGCCGGATGACGCGCGCCCACAGGGGCATTTCCATCAGCTGATCCGCCGCCAGCGTCTCAATGATTTCCTCTTCTGCATAAATCTGCGTGACAGTTTCCCACGCTTCCTGATGATTCAGCCAGCCGCACAGCATCGCCGACAGCCGCTGCAGCGGATGCACCGCTGTCCTGCCCGCGATTTCCACCGATAGACTTTCCTTCAGCGCCTTGCCAAGCAGATTTCGCGGCAGATAGTAGCATCTGTCGCGCACTTCCTGTATATCAGACAGGTTGCGCGTCAGCAGGATTTTTTCCTGCGGATTTTCGCCGCCCTGCCCCAGCACAATGTTCCCCATCGACGCAATCTGCTCCGGGCGCACCACGCACTCCGGCGCATTCTCCAGCAGTTCGCCCTGCCACGCTTCTTCCCCGATGCGCTCCGCCGCCTGTGTGAGGATGATCGTCCAGTGCTCCGGGCAAATTGCATTGATGGTCTCGGCGTAGCGCAGGTAAATCCGCCGCAGCGCCGGAAACAGCTTCTTCGGCTGATTGGACAGACTGTCCGGCTGAACGTACACATCCACCAGCGGGATCGCCTCGCCGCGCACAATGTACTTCTTCGCCAGTTCAAGCATCAGCGCCCAGTCCTGCAGGCGCGGCATGTCCTCGTCAAACGGCGTGTTGCGAAATGCTTCCGCCTTGCCGAAAATACACTGCGTACTGGCAAGGTTTGCTTCCAGCAAGTCTATCCTGTTAATACACTTATCCGGCACATACGCCGGAAAAACCTCCATCTGCTGCCCGCAGATACGGTTCATGCCGCAGAAAACGACATCCGCGCCCGTTTCCTGCAGGAACGCCAATTGCCGCTCCAGCTTGTCGGGGTGGAAGCAGTCGTCGCTGTCCTGAAAGGCGATGTACTCCCCCTTTGCCGCCTGAACGCCGACATTCCGCGCGTGGCACGCGCCGCTGTTTTCCGTCAGACGGATGATGCGCAGGCGCGAATCATTGATTTCCATCAGCACCCCCGCCGTGTCATCGGTCGACGCGTCATCCACGACGATGCACTCGATATCCCGTTCCGTCTGATTGAGGACGCTCTCGACCGCTTTTCGGACAGTATTCCTTCGATTATACGCTGGCAGCACCACAGAAATCACGATTCACACCCCCGTTTTATTCCGCATTTAAGGTAACACCGCACAAATGAGGTGGTCGGCTGGCGAATGGATTTTTCGTCAGATGCAAATGCAAATTTCGAAGGTTTACTGGCGGTAAATCGAGAAATTTGCATGATGCAGATGGCGGAAAAGACATCGCCAGACGCGCCGCCGAATTGTGCGGTGGTGCCTTAATCTTCCCACACGTCCGGCAGCGTCTCGATGAACCCCGCCAATTCCTTCGCCATGCCCGCCGCTTCACTGCCGCGGATATGCCCCGGCGTGCCACAGCCGTTCTTGCTGTACAGGAAATGATGCACGCGCCCATCCGTCTTGGACAACTCGCGGCACACCTCGTCAATCGCGCGGTCCCACGCGGCGTCATGCCCCAGAATCGTCGTCGTCAGGATGATTTGCGCGTGCGGATACTTCGCCCGAATCGCGCGAATCCACCCCGCGTAGGCGCTCCGCCAGTGCTTCGAGGCGTCGCAGTCGTAGTTCTGCGCCATGAAATTGACCGGGTTCGCGTCGTTCTGCCCAATCGCAGCAACGACGACATGCGGCGTGTAGCGGCTGAAATCCCAGTCGGTTTTTGCGCCGAACGGCGGATAGTAGTTAATTTTGTCCCACGACGAGAGCATCCCGATGTAATCAGGTGAATAAAAATAGCCGGTTCCATCCTCCAGCGCCATGCCACCGGTCGCAATGTCGTGCAGTTCCGCGCCAAGCAGACGCGCCGTCTGCCACGAGTAGCTCAGATAGCCGTTGCTGTACCGCCCGTTGTGCCCTTCGGGGTCTACCTGCCCGCAGGCAAATTCCGCTTCGGAGACCTCCCCGGCGGACACGCTGTCCCCGTAAACCTCCATGCGGCGCTTCGGGCGCGGCGGCAGGGGCAGCAGCTCCGCATTTTCCTCGACGGCGAACCCATGCAGCACCAGCGCATGGCAGCAATCCTGCCGCTTGAAGAGCAGCACATGGTTTTCGCCATCGGTCATGCGGTCGGAGAGGTCAATCACCTGTGCGCCGCTTTCCAGCAGCACGGCGGATTCCACCCCGTTGATGATGACGCCCAGCCGATTTTCATAAAACGAGTGGATATTTTCGATAAACACGCGCAGGACGTGCCCCGTGACGCGGAACTCCACCTGCGAACAGACGTAGATGAGGAACGGCGCGTCGGGGTTGCTGTTGTCGATGCGCCCCGTGTAGCGAATCGACGGGTCGGACGGGCGAATCAGCCGTTCATTTTGATTTACCTGTACGTTCATTCTGCATCCTCCTGCCAGACGTTCGGGATAGATTCGATGTACACCGCAAGCGCCTTCGCCATCTCCGCCGCTTCGTTCGCGCGGACGTGACCCGGCGTGCCGCAGCCGTTCTTCGGATAGAGGAAGTGATGCACCTTCGGGTCCCCAAAGTCGCTGAACACTTCTTCAATCGCGTCGTCCCATGCAGGGCTGTGCGCCATGATGGTCGTCGTCAGCAGGATATGCGCGTGCGGATATTTCCCACGAATCGCGCGAATCCAGCCTGCGTAGTCGCTCCGCCAGCGCTTCGCCTGTTCGCCGTCATAGTCTTCCGCCATAAAGTTGCGCTTGGCGGAGTCGTTCTGCCCAATCGCGACGACGACGACATGCGGCGTGAAGCGGCTGAAATCCCACGGTTTTTCGTCGTGGAAGAACGGGTTGTACGCCAGCTTATCCCAGCATGACAGCATCCCCGTATCAAAGAAATAGCCGTTGCCATCCTGCAAGGCAATGCCGCCCTGCGCAATGTCGCTGATTTCGGCATTCAGCAGCCGCGCCGTCTGCCATGCGTAGCTGAACCATACGTTATTATACCGCGCCTGATGGTCGGGCGGGTCAATCTTCCCGGCGTATTCGGTCACTTCGCTGACTTCTCCCGCCGACACGCTGTCACCATAGAACTCAATGCGCCGATTCGGGCGCGCGGGCGGCGGCAGGAGCGTCGCGTTTTCGTCAATCAGCAGCGCGTGGAGCGTCATCTTGTAGCAGCTGTCCTGCCGCTTGAAGAGCATCACGTCGTTCTCGCCGTCGCGGAGGTGGTCTGAGAGGTCAATGACGTTCAGCGCGTCCCAGTCCAGCAGCACGCCGAACTGTTCGCCGTTGATAACGACGCCGAGGCGGTTCTCCCAGAGGTGGTGCGTGTTCGTCAGCACGACGCGGAGGTGATGTCCGGTCATGCGGAAGCGGACGAACGAGGCGGTAAAGAGAAACACAGGGTTTTGCGGGTCAGCAAAATCAATGCGTCCGGTGTACTGGAGATTTTCATCATCAAGGGCGATTCGCTTTTCGCCCGGCAGCTGTGTCCACATGGGTGATTTCTCCTTTTGCGTTTGATTTCATCATAGCCGATTCAGTGGTTCTTGTCAAGGACAGGGTTTTGCATGAACCGAAAAGACCTCCACCGCAGGCGAACCCACGATGGAGGTCAGAGAGACAGGGATTACTTGCCCAGAATGCCGTCGATAGCATCCTGAATGGTCTGGCGATAAGTTTCCTGAAGCTGGGCGGTGGTGTATTCGCCATTGATGAACTCACGCAGGGGCAGCTCCGCATCGTCACCGAGGCTGCCGTATCTATCCAGCATCTGGTGACGACCCATTTCCATCATGACTTCAAAGTTGTAGTCCTGCAGGTCGATGTCCTTCGCGGTCACGCCGTACCACCAGCCGAGGGTTTCGGGGTCATCGCGGATGGCCAGCGCAGCAGCACCGCCGTCTTCGCTGTTGGGATCGTAGTTGTACCAGTTGAGCAGGTCATACAGCACGTTGTAGACCAGTTCCGGGTCTTCCACGCCAACCGGGATGACGTAGCAGGCGTTCGCAGTCACCTTCTGGGCGTTGGTTTCCGCATTGCCGTGCGGGCCAACAGGCCACGGGATGAACACCATGTCGAAATCAAGGGTCGGCTCTTCCGGATGCTGGAATGCATAGTCCTTGTTGGAGTCCATAATCCACGCCGCGATGGGGGTGAAGGCAACCTTGCCGTCGCGGTACAGGAAGCGGCAGACGTCCCAGCCGTTTTCTTCCGGAATGGGGTACATCACCTTGTCCACGAGGTTCAGATCCTGGATGAACTGGAGGACTTCGCCGACTTCGGGAGAAGAGAGGTTTTCCGTCGCGGTTGCCGCCACGTTCGTGCCGTTGGACATGACGAAGTTCATGAAGTAGTCTCCCGGCCATCCGCCGAAGCCGTACACGTCGATGTTGCCGTCGCCGTCGGTGTCCTTCGTCAGCGCCTTGCAGTACTCACGGAACTTTTCCCAAGTCCATTCGCCGCGTTCGACCAGATCGCGCGGGTCTTCGAGGTTCGCGTCCTCAATCATCTGCAGGTTGAACGCCAGCGGCATGGTCGCGGCGACCATGTTTTCCGCGTTGTTGTCGCACAGCAGCTGCACTGCGCCGCTGCCGGTGTCGATGTAGGACAGCACAGCGTCCTTGCCCTGAATCACCGTGTTGTCAGCGGGCAGCACGTCGCGCAGGTCGATGACGTAGCCGTTCGCCGCCGCCGGCGCCGCCAGCGCAAGATCCATCATATACACGTCCACGTCCGGCGTGCCCGCCAGAACGGAGGTGTTGATGGATTCCTTCGCGCCCGCGTAGGTCAGGTTGATGTACTCGAACTTGACGCCCCACTTTTCTTCAATCTGCTTCACCTTCGCGAACTTCATTTCGTCCGCCACCGTGCCGGTGTAATAAGGGTTCGCGTCGATAGACCCATCGAAGGAGTCCCAGTAATAATCCCATGTCGTACCGATGGTAATGACGCGCTCGGAGTCTTCCGCGCTCGCCGTGATGGTCGCCATGCCCAGCACCATCGTCAGTGCGAGCAGGAGAGCAGCAAACTTTTTCATTGTGTGTCGAACCTCCTATGTTGTTTTTTTTCTGAACGAGCTGTCGGGTGACGGGCGCTTTCCCCGCACCCGACAGATGAATAGACTTACTTGGACTGACCGACCGTCACTGCGTAGACCTTCCACGCGCCGTCGGATTCAAACTGCATCCGCGCGCCCCAGGTGGAAACGTCGTCGCCGCAGACCGCCGCAATCTGCTCGTAGGTGATCTGCGCCGTCTTGCCGTCGGTCGCCGCCGTCTGCTGCTGCACACGGGACCAGCCCGCCGCCGCGTCCGGCATGACAATCCAGATGTTGCCCGTTTCGGATTCATAGGAGATGTTGATGACCGCGCCGGGCACCAGCGCCGCCACGATATTTTCCGGCATTTCCGTGCCGTTCTGACCCCAAGCGCCGCCTTCACAAGCCGCGCCTTCAAACTCCACATTGTTGTGGCTGCCGACCATTTCCGCCAGCTTCACCACGGACACCGCGTAGACCTTCCACGCGCTCCCCGCTTCGCACTGCATCCGCGCGCCCCAGCCAGCCTTGTCCTCGCCGCAGGCTTCGACAATCTGCTCATAGGTGATGTACGCCTTGCCGCCGGAGATGCTCGCCGCGCCCTGCGCCACACGCATCCAGCCCGCCGTGCAGTCCGGCATGACAATCCACATCGAGCCGTCCTCGGATTCAAAGTCAATCTGCAGCGCCGTGCCGGGCACAAGGGCATCCAGCACGTTTTCCGGGATGTCGAAGCCATTCTGAGACCACGCGCCGCCTTCGCAGGAGAATCCATCAAAGGAAGCAACGGGCGTTGCGACCTTGCGGGCGGCCTTCTGGCCAACCTTCACGGAGTAAACCTTCCACGCGCTCCCCGCTTCGCACTGCAGGCGCGCGCCCCAGGTGGACTTGTCTTCGCCGCACACAGCCGCAATCTGCTCATAGGTAATCTGGCAGGTATTCTTGCTGCTGTTGATGGCGGCAGAACCGTCATTGGCAACGCGCGACCAGCCTGCCGCCGCGTCCGGCAGGACAATCCACATCGTGCCGTCTTCGGATTCGTAGCTGATTTCAATCACAGAACCGGGCACCAGCGCATCGAGGAATTCCTGCGGCATTTCCGCACCGTCCTGACTCCAGCCGCCGCCTTCGTAGGCAAAGTTCGGGAACTCCACCGCGTTCGCCACGTCGTAAAGATAGGAGCGGTCTTCCTCCGTCACCGGCGCAACCCATTCCGCCGTGGTATCCACAGGCAGCACGTTGCCTTCCGCATCGAAGAACTGGATGTTGGTCACATAGAAGTCACGCGGCGCTTCGCCGTCAAACTTCTTGGAGTCGATGAAGCTGTCCACTTCCTTGGAGAATTGCAGCGTATCGCCGCGACCCGCCACGAACGCGCCCGCAGGAACGGTCACGACCGCCGTCTTCGGATTCTTGCGTTCCATGTAAACCGACCAGTCGGCGGACGGCTTTGAGCTGTCCTCGCCGTTGACCATGTACACCTTGCCGGACTGCGCATAGAACTTGCCGTCCGTGCCCAGTTCCACGCCGACATCGAAGGTAATCTTCGCCAGACGGCTCAGGTTTTCGCCCAGCAGGCCTTCCACGTTCAGCGACACATACGGCACCTTGCCGGCAGCCGCCGGGCTGACGCACAGCGCCTTGCCGCCGTTGTAGTCCACAACGCTCAGCTCGCTCGCATCGGCATTGCCCAGCGTCGTGTCCATCCCCAGAAAGCCGAAGTTGCCGTCGGCAAAGTCAATGATGCTGCTGACAGCGCCTGCCACCGGGGACGCCACCGGCGACACAGTCAGATTCGGCGCCTCCGCGTTCTCTGCGAACGCACCCGTCGTCGCGATGATGCCCGCAGCCAGCAGAACAGAAACAACCTTCTTCACTTGGATGACCTCCTTAAACATGTTCCTTCCCAGAACTTGGTTCCTTGGTGTAACCATTGCAACGTTGCCGGCGGACATGCCGTCGGGGAAGCAGGAAACCCGCGCCGTCATACCGGCGATTTTTGCACCAGATTTCCCATTTCCGTTCTGCTTTATCATATCACAAAACTATACCGTTAGTCAACCGGTAAATCAGCTGTTTCAGCAAATTTTCTCAACTTTTTTTGCGAAAACTTCGTCGGAAAATGTTTTCGAGGGAATCAATTCGCCCATAAAGCACAGTTTCAAGCAAGTGCGTTCGCGTTTGCACTGCTGTCGACCGGCTTTACGGGCGAATTTTGTCGTTTTTATTCGTTTTTCGGAAGGTTCGCCGTAATCCTGATTTTACTTAACGCCGTTAGCCTACGATACCCGACCGCTCAACGCCCTCAATGAAGCGGCGCTGGAGCAGCAGATACAGAATCAGCAGCGGCAGAATCGTCAGCACAACGCCGGCGTCAACATACAGTCGCTGGATACGGACGTTCATAATCTTCAGGTTTGCCTGAATGTTGTTTTGCAGCGTGGACAGGCGCTTCGCCAGCAGCATGTCCGTTGGAATGCGGAACAGCTGGCTATAGAAGGAGTCCGTGTACTGCCAGACCAGTGAGAATACCGTCACCGTGATGACGGCAGGCATGGCGTTGACGAGCATGATGCGGAAGTAGGTGTACCATGTTCCCGCGCCGTCAACAAACGCCGCTTCCTCGATTTCCTTGGGCAGACCGCGGAAGAACTGGTTGAAAATGTAGATGAACAAACCCGCGCG
>UMFH01033555.1_pt1 | contig 15314 bp, 9 predicted proteins | sample 1964941 | NCBI WGS metagenome assembly UMFH01 (sample SAMEA4836039, study PRJEB28245) | human gut metagenome | biome: gut microbiome; material: fecal sample | place: Denmark | collected 2008
TAGCGCGGCGCACCCGTGTTCATCAGGTTGCAGCGGCCGTTGCCCGTCGCGAGGATTTTTTTGCCAACGCGATCCATTTTTTCCGCCACCGTGACCGTATCGCCGCATTCCGCCGCCGCAATCGCCGCCGCCAATCCCGCCGCGCCGCCGCCGATGACCAAAACGCTTCCCATAATCTGTGTTTCCTCCGCTTCTTTCCTGTATGCCGCGCTGCCTGATGACATAGGCTATCCGTGTCATAGGAGGCGATAACTTTGACGCAGCAAGGCAAAAAGGCCACTTGGCGCTCACTCATCGCGCTGGAAGCCGCCACGCTCGGCGCAGGGGCGCTCGTCGGCTACCTCACCCGCGACGGCATGGACTTCTTCCGCACTCTGAGCAAACCCGGCTTTGCGCCGCCGGGCTGGCTCTTCCCCATCGTTTGGAGCATCCTCTATGCGCTGATGGCGTACTGCATGTGGCTCGTCCTGCGCGCACAGGGGCGCGACCGTTTCCTGCTGCTGGGGCTGTATATCGCCCAGTTAGCCGTCAACCTGATGTGGCCCGTGCTGTTCTTTATCCTGAAAGCGCTTGGGCTTTCCTTCTTCTGGCTGATTCTGCTGCTCTGCCTGGTTTTCATCATGGCGGTGCATTTCGGGCAGCAGAAGCCCCTTGCCGGATGGCTGCTCGTGCCGTACCTGCTGTGGGTGACGTTCGCGGGCATGCTGAATTTCGCCGTCGCCCGCATGAACCCCTGATGCACGCTCCATGGCGTAAATCTTCCGCAACGGCGCAGTCAGTGTGCCGTCCGGCTCGTAAATCATCAGCGGCGGTTCGGGGTGCAGCATCGGGCGCGCATCCTTGAGCGCCTCAATCATCACCAGATTCGCCGCCTTTTGCGCCGAGGGGTAAATCAGCTGAAACCGCTTCGGCGCAAGCCCGGCCTTCTCCATGTCCTTCATTACTTCCAGCATCCGCGCCGCCGGGTAGATGACCGCCATCCGCCCCTTGCCGCGCAGCAGATGATACGCCATCTTGAACCACGCTGTCAGCCCGCTTTTCTGCTGATGGCGCGCCAAGGACAGCGTCTGCGCCGGATTCGGCAGTGTCGTGCCATGATGCCCATACGGCGGATTGCACACAATTACGTCGATGCTTCCGGGCGCAAGCACCTCGTCGGCACTCTCCACCGGCAGAGCGTGGATGCGGATGATATGTTCCAGCCCGTTGAGCAGCACGCTCCGCCGCGCCATATCCGCCATATCCGGCTGAATTTCAAACGCATCGACGCTTTTCGCGCGCCCCATGCCTGCCAGCAGCAGCGGCAGGATACCCGTCCCCGTGCCGAAATCAGCACAGCGGTCGCGGCTTTCCGCCCGCACGAAGCTCGACAGCAGCACGGCATCCATGCCGAAGCGGAAGCCCTGCTCCTTTTGCAGGATGCGCAGCCCCGCCTGCTGCAATTCGTCCACCCGTTCGCCGGGCAGGATGGTCAGTTTTCCGGCGCAATCAGTGTCAATCGGCTTGTCAGACAATAGCCTTCCTTCCCTTCTTCTGTCCGCACACGACACCAGATTTCGCCCTTTTCCAGCACGGTCAGCACCAAATCCGCTTCGACTTTCGCCGTTTCGGGCGCATCGGCGCTGCACCACTGGTAGAGCGTTTCTGCTTGGCGGATGCTCGCTGTCCACCCAGTCACTTTTTCCAGCGTCACGTCCAGAATCGGCGTATCGCTGATGACGACCGCACCGGGCGCGCTGTCGCTCAAATACTGCGACGCGCAGTAGCCCTCTTTGCCGCCGTAGCGGATGTAACTCCAGCCGTTTTCCTGCGAAATGAATGTCACCAGTGCGCCGCGCGGAAGCCACTGCACAATCGATGCGCCCGCATTGGGCGACTGCCGCATGGCCAGCGAATCCGACTTTGTGCTGACGTATTTCTGCCCCAGCGGCGCGTCCGGCTGCTCGCAGGAGAGCGCGTCCGCCGTGAAATAGCCCGTCATCTGCCCGACCGCGGCATAGCACCATCCGCCGTCCTGCGCAAGCACCGTCACCTGCGTTCCTCGCGGGATTGTCGCCAGGACTGCCGCATCCGCAGCCATCGCCTGACGAAGCGGCGCATTGTCCGCGCTCACCCACGCAACGTAGCTGCCAGCTGACACGTCATCCTCCACCTTCGCAGGCGGTTCGGACGCAGCTGGGACAGGCGTTGGCGCTTCGCTTGGTTCGGGGGATGCCGTCGGTTCGGGCGTTGCGCCCGGTGTGGGCGTCCCACTCGGCACATCAAAGCGCAGGTACTGCGTCATGACGTACCCGGTCAGGCTGCCCCAGCGAACGGCACACCACGTTTCGCCGTATGCCGTGACGATGATGCTCGTTCCCTTCGGGATTTCCGCCAGCACGGGGTATTCCGTGCCCGCACCCTGCCGGAGGTTGAGCGTCGAGGCGGTGGAATTGACAATCGCGGTCTGTTCGCCGCTTGTCGTCGGCACAGGCGTCAATTCGATGCCGACGGCGCTGAAATCAAGGCTGCTTGCCAGCACATAGCCGTCAATGCCGCCTGCCGTCACGCGGCACCAGCTGCCGTCGCTGCTCTGCACGGCAATTTGAACACCCTGCGGCAGGGTCATCAGCACCGCCGCAGCAGTGGACGGGGTCGCCCGAAGCGCCGTTGCCGTTCCGACCATCGCAGAACGCCCGGTCTGGCTCGTTTTGCCCGGATAAGTATCGCTGAACGTGAGATACCCCGCCGCGCAGTAGCCTGTTTTCGCGCCATACTGTATGCTCGCCCAGCCGTTCTCCACCGCGAACACGCACAGCACCGCGCCGCCGGGGATGGTGGACTGCACCGCCGCATCGTAGCTGCCGGACGCGCGCAGATTCAGTGAATTCGTGCCGGTCACGGTCGCCCAGCGGGTGATGGGTGTCGGGTTTTCGTCGCTCTGCGTCGGCGGCGTGCCGGTGAACGTCAGGTTTTCCGTGCGGACGTAGCCGATAATCCGCCCGAAGCGGATGAGCGTCCAGTTTTCGCCCTTTGCCAGCACGGTCACGGCTGTTCCGGCGGGCAGCGTCGTCAGCAGTGTGCCGTTGTCTGAGGCGGTCAAGCGCACGTTCAGCACGTCCTCCACATTCACCAGCGTCACCATGGCCTGATTAGGCGCGGCGGGCGAAATCGTCGCGGGGGCTTCAGTCGCCGTCACGGGCGCGTCGCCCACGGGCGGCAGAATCGTGTGCGTGAAGGTGTACTGCATCCGCACGCAGTTCTCGTAGTAGAAGCCGAGAATCTGGTCGTATGTATATCCTAAATTCGCCATCTGCTGTGCCCCGCGCTGGCTCATGCCGATGCCGTGTCCGTAGCGCCTGACGGTCAGAACAAACGTCTCCCCATCTGCCTTGACCGACCAGAGTTCGTTTTTCGTCGTGTTAATGGACAGATTGAGTGCGCTTTCCAGCTCGCTGAAAATGTCGAACGTCAGCGTCAGGCGGCGCGTCTCGCCATCCGCAAGTGCCGTCACGTCAAAATCCAGCTTCGTATATAAGCGGCTGGGTGCGGCATACTTCGGCGTGTGCGGCGTAACGGCCTCGATGCGCAGAATCGTCGCATTCGGTGCTTTCGCCTGCAACAGGCGCGTCAGGCTTTGATTCTGGCTCGCGTGGGAAAATGCAGCGTAAATCGTCATCTTGCGCGTGCTGCTGTACGGGTTCATGCGGTCGAACGGGTCGTCCTTAACCGTCAGGTAATTCACGCCGGATGAACCCCACGCGTTGCGGGCGGATTCGGTCTGCCCACCGTTGGACGCGGTGTAGTACGTCCCGGTCAGCTTGCCGTCGTTCATGGCGACGATGCCGCGCGTTGCGTCCACCGCCTCCGCCGCCCGGTCGCGCTCCGCCGGACTGCCGTTGTACACCTGGTCAGCGGTCGTGTCCACAACGTCGTAGACCTTCGATGCGTTCGCATTCATGGCGCGCAGGGTGTACGTCCGCGCCGCAACCGCCTGTGCTTTCAGGGCTTCCAATGCCGAGGAGGCCCCCATTTCATACGGCACGACGCCATAGAGGTACGATTCGATGTACACATTCGCCACGACATAGAGCCGATACGTCCCGCTTTCCAGCTTCGACACAAGGTGCAGGTCACCGGGGTAGACGTTTTGCGGTCTTCTTGCCTGTGCAATGCGGAATCCGCCGTCCGTCTGCCGACGCCTGAGTGCCATCTCCCGCCCCATGCTGACCGTCTCGCTGCCCCGCATCAGGCGGATTTCGCCCGTCGCGCTGCTGTGGCTGATGCTGACTTTCTCGCCATTCGCCAGCGCCATCGTCTGCCCGCCGCTGACCGCCATTGCGCCGACTGCCGTCACTGTGAGCGACGCGGGATTGCTGCCAATGGACAGCAGGCGCACACGCACCATGCCGTTGCGTGTGGCAGCGCTCCGCTCCAGCGGCGCGGAGTGCACGGCAACATCCGCCGTGTCCTCGGCGAATGATGTGGGCATTGCGGAGAGCATCAGGAAAAGCATCAGAAGCAGGCACAGCGCCCGCTGGTATCGGAATTGCACGGAAAAATCCTCCTTGTGGTGGTACTTCTCCTCCATTGTAGCAGAAAGCGCCCGGCGTGTCATGCAGATTGTAACAAACCGCGCTGGAAATTTCCGTCACGCACAAAAAGGCAGGCGCTCCGACCTGTTGGGTTCAGGTCAGAACGCCTGTCGGATAATGCGGATTATTCCTGCGTTTCCGTTTTCTTCGCGCGCGGCTTGCGGGCGGGCTTTTCTGCCTTTGCCGCTTCCTTCGCTGCCTTGTCCGCCTCGATTTCCGCCTTCGTGCGGCGCTTGCGGGCGGGCTTCACGGGAGCTTCCGCGGTCACTTCCGCCGCAGCAGCTTTTGCCGCCTTGTCAGCTTCAATTTCCGCCTTTGTGCGGCGCTTGCGGGCAGGCTTTGCAGGCGCTTCGGCGGCTTTCGCGGCTTCCTTGGCTGCCTTCTCCGCTTCCTTCGCCGCCTTGTCGGCCGCAATCTGCTCCTTCGTGCGGCGGACGCGCTTGGGCTTCACGGGCGCTTCGGGTTCTTCCTTCTCATACGGATACGGGACGACCACTGGGTTCGCCTCCGCGTCGTCATCAGAAGATGCCTTCTCCTGATTCGATGCGGAGTCATGGTCGAAACGCCCGCTCACCAAGCCTTCGTACAGTTCCATATATTTCTTGGAGGAGTTCGTCCAGCTGTAATCGCCAGTCATGCCGCGCTGCTGAAGCGTGTGCCACACATCCTTGTGGTTCTCGTAGTAGTCGATGGCACGGTTGATGACATTGAGCATGTCATTGGCGTTGTAATTGAAGAACGTGAAGCCATTGCCGTCGCCAGTGTACTCGTTGTAGGACAGCACCGTGTCGCGCAGACCGCCCGTTTCGCGGACAATCGGCACTGTGCCGTAGCGCAGGGCAATCAGCTGGCTCAAGCCGCACGGCTCGAACTGGCTGGGCATAAGGAACATGTCGCAGCCCGCGTAGATTTGATGCGCCAGCGCGTGGTCCATCGCAAACCGCGCCGCGACCTTGCCCTTGAATTCGCCCTCTGCCCACGAGAACAGGTTGACATAGCGGCTCTCGCCCATGCCCAGCACAACCAGCTGCACGTTCTCGCTCATCAGGTCGCCGATGATGTAGTCCACAAGGTCAAGCCCCTTCTGGCTGCTCAGGCGGCCCACCATGCCGATAATCGGCACATTCGGGTCAACAGTCAGACCGAGCTTCTCCTGCAGTTCCGCCTTGCACTTTGCCTTGCCGGACAGGTCATCCGCGGTATATTCCGCCGGAATGCGCGCGTCCGTCGCGGGATTGTAGTCCGCCATGTCGATGCCATTGAGCACGCCGAACACTTCACGCTTGCGCGCGCGGAGCAGCCCATCCAGCCGCTCACCGTAGTATGCTGTCTGAATTTCCTCGGCATAGGACGGGCTGACGGTGGTGATGATGTCGGAATACACCAGTGCAGCCTTCATGAAGTTCGCGCAGCCGTAGCACTCCAGCTTGTCGTCCGTCCACAGGCTGTCGCCCAGACCCAGCACGTCCTGCACTTCGCGGATGCCGAACACGCCCTGATACTGCAGATTATGGATGGTGAACATGGTCTTGATATTCGCGAAGAACGGCAGGTGGGCATACTGAATTTTCAGCAGTGCGGGCACCATGCCGGACTGCCAGTCATGCGCATGAATCACGTCGGGCTGGAAGTCCAGCAGCGGCAGGGCGTTCAGCGCCGCGCGGCAGAAGAAGCCAAAGCGTTCGTACTCATCGCCGCCCATGCCGTAGATATACGGACGGCCGAAATAGAACTTGTTGTCCACAAAGTAGAACTTCACGCCGTCCTTTTCCAGCAGTTCAATGCCGCAGTACTGACGACGCCAGCCCAGCGCGACCTCGAAATCAGTCACATGGGTCATCTGGTCAACATACTGCTTCGGCACCGCCGCATACAGGGGCAGCATCACGCGCACGTCGTGACCCTGCTTCGCCAGAACGGGCGCCAGCGCGCCGACAACATCCGCCAGACCGCCAGTCTTGATAAACGGGACGCACTCGCTCGCCGTAAAGAGAATCTTCATCGTTTCTATCCTCCATCAGAAATATTTCCTGCCGGGGGCAAGGGAAAAAATTACGGGAAATAACAAACCGCACCAATAGTATAGCACATATTGGCGCGGTTTGCAAATCCGAACCGCGTCAATTCGATTTAGGCGATTCGTGGATTAAATGACAACATTCTTCGCGATAACAATCGGGTACGCCGCCGGGCCGATGAGCCGCGCGCTGCGCTTGATGACCGTTTGCTTGTCCAGAATGCAGTTTTCGATGGAAGCGTCGTTGTGCACCTGGCCATCCTGCATGATGATGCAGTTCTTCACATGCGCACCGGGGGCAATGCGCACGCCGCGCGCCAGCACAGAGTTCTCCACCGTGCCTTCGATAATGCATCCATCCGCCACCAGCGAGTTGACGACGGTCACATTGTCGCCATAGCGGGCGGGCATCTCGTCGCGAACCTTGGTGTACACAGGCAGCTCCGCCGTGAACAGACGATGGCGAATCTGGGTATCCAGCATATCCATATTGAACTTGAAGTAGCTCTGCACGGAGTCCATGCGCCAGCACAGACCAGTGTACGCCCACGCATTCACGCGCGCCGTGCCTTCCGTCACCAGACGGAGCAGCACATCACGGTTGAAGTCATGATAGCCGTGCGCCACGCCCTTGTCCACCAGCGTGCGCAGCAGCTCACGCTTCATCACGACGACCTCCATGCTCGTCAGCGGCAGGTTCGGATGCGTCGGATCAACTTCCATGTCCGTCACCATGCCGCTTTCGTCCACCGCCAGATAGCAGCCCAGTTCGTCGCGCTGCATGTTCGGATCAGCGGTGTACATGATGGTGATGTCCGCGCCGCTGTTCTGATGATACGCCACAAACTCCGCGATATTCGCGTTGTAGATGATGGTGGAGTTGCTCAGCACCAGATATTCCTGCTTGGAGCGGGAGAGATAGTTGGTGTTGGAGCGCAGCGCATCCAGCATACCAGAGTACACGCCAACATTCTCGCGCGTCAGGAACGGCGGCAGCACCTTGAGGCCGTCATTCTTCCCGTGCAGATCCCACTCCTTGCCGGAGCCGATGTGATCCATCAGGGAGTGATAATTCTTCTGCATGATAACGCCGACGTTCTTGATGCCGCCGTTGACCATCGAGGACAGCAGGAAGTCAATGACGCGGTAGCGGCCGCCCACAGGCAGCGCCGCGATGGCGCGGGTCAGGGTCAGCTCGCGCAGATTGGCGTCATTTTCGCCGGTGTAGATAACACCCATTACGTTTTTCATTTTCTTACATCCTTTCCGCTGCTGTGATTATCAGAATTTGGTGTTTTCGTCCACCTGCTGACCCGCGGTCACGCTGACACCGGCGGGAAGGGGGACGCCCTGACCGACGACGGCGATATTGCCCGTCTCTTCGCCGACCGCGCAGCCCGCACCAATCACGGCATTCTCCGCCACAATCGCCCGACGGACAACCGCGCCGCGCTTGATGACCGCATAGGGCATGACAACCGAGTCAATGACGCTTGCGCCCTCTTCAATGGTCACGCCTGCGAAAATCACGGAGTGCTGCACAGAGCCGTAGACTTCCGAGCCTTCCGTAACCAGCGAATCGCTCACAACAGCGCCCTTGGCGATGTAGTGCGGCGCAAGGCCCGGATTCTTGGCATAGATGCGCCACTTCTTGTCATGCAGGTCAATCGGCATGGGCACGCTGAGCAAGTCCATGTTTGCTTCCCACAGGGACTCAATCGTGCCAACGTCCTTCCAGTAGCCCTCGAAGTTGTATGCCACCATGACCTGCTTGTCGTTCAGCATCGCGGGGATGATGTTCTTGCCGAAGTCGTTGGCGGATGTCTTGTCTGCCTCGTCCGCGGTCAGGTACGCGCGGAGCTTCGCCCACGAGAAGATGTAAATGCCCATGGACGCCTTGTTGGACTTGGGCTGCTTGGGCTTTTCTTCAAATTCAACAATGTTGTCGTCCGCGTCCGTATTCATGATGCCGAAGCGGCTCGCTTCTTCCCACGGCACAGGGCGCACAGCAATCGTCGCATCCGCGCCTTTGCGGATGTGGTACTGCAGCATGGCGTTGTAGTCCATCTTATAAATATGGTCGCCGGAAAGAATCAGGACGTAATCCGGGTCATACTGCTCGATAAACGCCATATTCTGATAGATGGCGTTTGCCGTGCCGCGATACCAGTCGCCCGTCTTGCCCGTCTGATAGGGCGGCAGGACGAACACGCCGCCGGTGGACAAGTCCAAATCCCACGGTGCGCCGGAGCCGATATAGGAATTCAGTTCCAGCGGCATATACTGCGTCAGCACGCCCACGGTGTCAATGCCGCTGTTGGTGCAGTTTGACAGCGGGAAGTCAATGATGCGGTACTTGCCGCCGTAGGGAACAGCCGGCTTTGCCACCTTCTTAGTCAGGACACCCAGACGGCTGCCCTGTCCGCCTGCCAGCAGCATGGCAACACAGGTCTTCTTTTTCATGATGAGAACACGCTCCTTCATCCTTGTTTCTTGCGAAGCGCACCGACCGTGCAGGATTCGCGCCGCCCTCGGTGCATCAGGTGGCACGGTGATGTATGTGAAACAGCGCTTTCGCTCCTCCCCTGATTGCGGCGAGCGCCGATTCAGCCGATGGAAATGGAATTGGCTTTGCCGGCGGACTTTTCCGGCAGGGGCTGCGGTTTCTTTGCCGTTTGGGATGCTTTCTTGGGCGGCACATCCGCGATTTCCGGGATAACGCGCGCTTTCTTCGCCTTCTCCGGCAGCGGGTCGCGCTGATAGGTGAAGTACACCGTCGCGAGCGGCGGCACGCAGATATCGCAGCTGTATTGGAAGTCCTGCAGCTGCTCTTCTTCCGTGCGAATCGCCCAGTTGTTGTACTGATTCGAGCCGCCGTATTCCTTGCGGTCGGTGTTGAAGCACTCCGTCAGCGTCCCCATCTGCGGCAGCCCGATGCGGTACTGCGGATGGAACACGGGCGTGAAGTTCGTCACGCACAGGAGCGAGTTGCCCCGCTTATCCGTGCGCAGGAACGCAACGATGGAGTTATCGCTGTCGTTCGCCTGAATCCACTGGAAGCCGTCCCAGCTGTCATCAATCTGGTAGAGCGCAGGCGTCGTGCGGTAGATTTCGTTCAGGCGCTTGCAGCACTGCTGCACCTGCGGATGATTCTCGTACAGCAGCAAGAACCAGTCCAGCTGGTCGTCATACTTCCACTCGATGAAGTGCCCAAACTCGCCGCCCATGAACAGCAGCTTCTTGCCCGGATGCGCCATCGTGTAGCCGTACAGCGCGCGAAGTCCTGCGAACTTCTTCCACAAGTCGCCCGGCTGCTTGTCCAGCATCGAGTGCTTGCCGTGTACCACCTCGTCGTGGCTAAACGGCAGGATGTAGTTCTCCGAGAAGGCGTACATCAGCGAGAACGTCAGCTTATCATGGTGATACTTGCGGTAGACCGGGTCGAGCTTGATATACGCCAGCATATCATTCATCCAGCCCATGTTCCACTTGAACCCGAAGCCCAGCCCGCCCAGATAAATCGGGCGCGTGACCATCGGATAGGCGCTGGATTCCTCCGCCACCATCATCACACCGGGGAAATCGCGGTAGACGGTTTCGTTCATCCGCCGCAGGAAGGCAATCGCATCAAGATTCTCGTGTCCGCCGTACTTGTTGGGCAGCCATTGCCCCGGCTCACGGCAGAAGTCGTACATCAGCATGGACGTGACCGCATCCACGCGCAGCCCGTCGGCGTGATACCATTCCAGCCAGAAGCAGGCGTTGGAGAGCATAAACGAGTTGACCTCGCCGCGCGCATAGTCGAACATGTGCGTCCCCCACTGCGGCATATCGCCGCGCCGGGGATCGGGATGCTCATAGCAGGGCGTACCGTCGAAGCGGCGCAGTCCCATTGCGTCGCGCGGGAAATGCGCGGGAACCCAGTCCAGCAGTACGCCGATGCCCGCCTGATGCAGCGCGTCAATGAGCGCCATCAGCTCCTTCGGTTCGCCGAAGCGCGCTGTCGCCGCATAGTAGCCGGACACCTGATAGCCCCACGACATATCCAGCGGATGCTCCATCACCGGCATGAACTCCACATGCGTGTAGCCCATTTCTTTGAGGTACGGCACGAGCTGTTCGGCAATCTCCGTATACGTCAGGAACGTGCCATCCTTGTGCCGCCGCCACGAGCCAAGGTGCATCTCGTAGATGTTCACCGGACTGTGGTACGGGTCGTAGGATTTGCGTGCCTCCATCCAGTCCGCGTCGCCCCAGCGGTAGCCGCTCAGGTCGTAAATACGGCTGGCAGTGTCGGGGCGCATCTGCATGGCGAACCCATAGGGGTCAGCCTTGTCCTGCCACGTCCCGTCCTGCGCCTGAATGCAATATTTGTAGGTTGTCAGTTTCTTTGCAGCGTCGGGATAATCATAGCGTTTCGGGTCACTCTTCACGTCGAAGGTTTCCGCGGGCAGCCGCACTTCCCATGTACCGTCGTAGACCTTCTGCATGGGCGTTTTTTCCCTGTCCCACTGGTTGAATTCGCCAATGAGAGAAACTGCCCGTGCGTTCGGCGCCCAGACAGCGAAATGCCACATTTCCTGTCCGTCCTGCGTCACCGGGTGCGCGCCGAGCATCTCATAGGCTCTGCGGTTCGTTCCCTGATGGAACTGCTCCCGCACCGCGGCGGTCGGGCCGTTGTAGCGCATAGTTACACCTGCCTTTGCTTGCGTTGCGTTCCTCCGCCTGCAATCACGGAGAGCCGCGTTTGCTTTCTTCACTCTTTTCACTTACTATTGAATCACTTTTATGCATTTTCGTCAAGTCATATTCAGCATTTTCTCCTGCATTTTTTGCGATTTTCGGAAAGTGCGTTCATTTTGACCGTAGACGATGCGGTAAGTATTTCGCCATTGCCGACATAAATTCCTGCTCATGCACGAAATTTTCCGCGCATAAACTGGTTTTGCGCCGTCGGAGCGAAAACCGTTTCCCGCGTGCGGCGATTTGTGCAATCCGAACATTTCCCGAAATTTCTGCGAAAAGGTTGTGTGCCCATGAAACAAAAACAGCTGTTGTCGTTTCTTGTGTGTATCCTGATGCTTTCTTCCTGTGCCGCGCCGACCGATTCCTCGCTTGACAGCAGCTTAACACTTCGGGTCTACTTCGCCGATGCGGAGGAAATCCGCCTGCTGCCGCTGGAAGACTACGTTTTCGGCGCATTAGCGGCGGAGATGCCCGCGAATTACGCGCCGGAAGCGCTCAAATGCCAAGCAGTTGCCGCCCGGACGCGTGCCGTCGCACAGAGCCGCGCGTTCGGCGGAAACGGGTGCGTCCGCCACCCGGACTGCGATATCTGCACGAACAGCGCGTGCTGTCAGGCGTACCAGACGGATGCGCAGCTGCACGCCCGCTGGGGCAGCGAGTACGTCGTCCTCCGCGCGCGCATTGACCGCGCGGTCCGCGCAACAGACGGCTTGCTGCTCACCAGCGGCGGCTTGCCCATCGAAGTGCTGTACCACGCCTGTTCCGGCGGAAAAACTGAAGATGCCGCCGCCGTGTTCGCGTCCGCCAAGCCGTATCTGGTCAGCGTAGACAGTCCCGGCGAAGAGGGGTACGCCGGCTTCCGCGCCGACACGTCCTTCTCCTGCGAGGAAGCGGCAGATCTGCTTCTGCGCGCTTTTCCCGGCTGCGGCGTGACGGCGGACACGCTGCCCAGCGCGATTCGTCTGCAATCCACGACCGCTTCCGGGCGCGTCGCGACGCTGCTGGTCGGCAGTCAGACCGTCCGCGGCGCTGATTTCCGCAAAGCGCTCTCCTTGCGAAGCACCTACTTCACATGGGAGGCGGATGGCGGCAGCATCGTTTTCCACACCGTCGGATACGGGCACGGCGTCGGCTTGTCGCAGGCAGGCGCACAGGCGATGGCGGCGGACGGGGCGGATTTCGCGGAGATTTTGGCGCACTACTACCCCGGCACGCAGCTGACACGGATGGATAAAACAGGTTTCTCCGGCTCATAATAGGAGAAAACGCCCCATGCGGCATGGTTGAGGTGATTTTCTCATGGCTGACCGTCACTTTCGTTCTCTTTTCCGCGCGCTGCATCTGCGCCGGGAGCAGTGGACTTTTCTGCTGATGGCGCTGTTGTGCGTCTCTGTGATTGTCGGCACGGCACTGTGGACGCGGCAGGCGGAATTCGCACGCGTCACGCCGACCCCGCCCATCTCCGGCGACATATCCGCCGCGCAGCTGCTTCAGCAGTCGCTTGACAGTGCGCAGACCGCCACGCCTGCGCCGACGACCGCTCCTACTGTCCGCAGCGTTGCCACGCCGCTCGAAAGCATGACACTGCTGCGTCCCTTCGACAACACGCGGATGCGGCAAAGCAGCGCCACGGGCTTGTGGGCGCTGCACGATGCGGCGGATTACGCCGGGGCGGAGGGTGCGAAAGTCAGCGCCATGGCGGACGGCACCATCATCAATTGCGCGGACAGCGGTGTTTTCGGCGCGTATGCGGAAATCGACCACGGCGGCGTCCTCGTGCGCTATGCGAACCTGTCGATGCTCTACGCGATTCGCGCGGGCGATCCGGTTCGCGCTGGGCAGACGATCGGCTTCATCGGGCGCTCGATGCCGGAGGAATGTGACCTGCCAGCGCACCTGCACCTGCGGATTGGCGTCGGCGATACAGCGGTTGATCCAGAGGAAGTGCTGCAAAACGGCATTTTTCCTGACCCGTAAAAAAAGACGCACATGGGTGTTGCATTTTCATCGAAATCGGCGTATAATACAGCAGGTTGAACTTGTATTATAACGTCTTATTCGACTCGGAAGGAGCGATTCCCTATGTGCGGCATCGTTGGCTATATTGGCGCGCAGCAGGCGCAAGACATTTTATTGGACGGACTTTCCCGATTGGAGTACCGCGGCTATGACAGCGCGGGCATTGCGGTCATGGACGGCGGCGTCATTCGGCTAAGCAAGGCGAAGGGACGGCTGGCGAATCTCGCCGCGCGGGTGGCATCAAATCCCCTGCCCGGCACCATCGGCATCGGTCACACGCGCTGGGCAACCCACGGCGAACCAAACGACATCAACGCCCATCCGCACACGGACATGAAAGGGCATATCGCCGTCGTCCACAATGGCATCATCGAGAACTACGAGGAGCTGCGCACTCAGCTGAAGGCGAAGGGCTGCGTGTTCGTATCCGAAACGGACACGGAGGTAATCGCCCATCTGCTGCATACGCTTTACGACGGCGACATGCTCTCGACCATTCTGCACGCGCAGACGATGCTCGAAGGCAGCTACGCATTGTGCGTCCTGAACGCCGAAGCGCCGGATACGCTCTACTGCACGCGCAAGGATTCTCCGCTTGTCGTCGGGCTGTCCGACGGCGCACAGTACGTCGGCAGTGACATTCCAGCGCTGATTCGCCACACGCGGACGGTGGAGCTGCTCGATGAACGCGAAGTCGCCGTGCTGACCCGGAGCGGCGTACGCGTATACGACCATTTCGGCAACGAGCGCGCGCTCAAGCCCATTCACGTTGATTGGGACGTGGAAGCAGCAGAAAAAGGCGGCTATGCGCACTTCATGCTCAAAGAGATTCATGAAGAGCCCGCCGCACTGAAAAAGACGTTTTCCGCCCATGTGGACGCAGAAAAAATGGCGATTCGCCCCGGCGCATTCCCGATTTCGGCGGAAGAAGCGAATTCCCTGCGCACGCTGACGATTGTCGCCTGCGGCACGGCATACCACGCGGGTGTTGTCGGCAAATATGTAATCGAGAAACTGGCGCGGCTGCCCGTGGTGGTGGATGTAGCATCCGAGTTCCGTTATCGCAACCCGATTCTGGGCGCAGGCGACTGCTTCCTTGCCATTTCGCAGAGCGGCGAAACGGCGGACACGCTGGCCGCCATGCGCGAGGCGGAGCGGCTGGGCGCGAAAGTGATGGCGCTGACAAACGTCGTCGGCTCGTCGATTGCCCGCACCGCTGGGGATTGCGTCATGTACACCTACGCGGGGCCGGAAATCGCCGTCGCAAGCACGAAGGCGTACATCACGCAAGTGGAAATGATGGTGCTGCTGGCGATTGACCTCGGCGTGAAGCGCGGACATCTGACGGAGAGCGTAGCATCGGAGCTTCTGCGGCAGATGGCGGACATTCCCACGCTGGCGGAGCAGGTGATGGCGCTCGAACCCGCGGTGCAGCGCTTCTCCAGCCTGTACCACGACCGTCAGCATGTATTCTACATCGGGCGCGGGCTGGACAACGCGCTGGCAATGGAAGCGTCGCTGAAACTGAAGGAAGTCAGCTACATCATGTCCGAAGCGTATGCGGCGGGCGAACTGAAGCACGGCACAATCGCGCTGATTGAACAGGGCACGCTGGTCTGCGCGCTGCTGACGCAGGAGCATCTGGCAGATAAAACGCTCTCGAACGTGCGCGAGGTAAAGAGCCGCGGCGCGAAAGTCCTCATCGTCTGCCCGGAAGCCCTGCGCGACCGCGCCGTGAAGGATGCGGACGAACTCTGGGTCATCCCGGACGCTGCTTCGGACTTGCTGCCTCTGCTGGCGATTATCCCCGTGCAGCTGTTCGCCTACTACATGGCGGTCAGCCGCGGCTGCGACGTTGACAAGCCGCGCAATCTGGCAAAATCGGTGACGGTGGAGTAAGGAGACCCCGAGGGCGCTGCCCTTGAACCTGCCAGAGGCTCTGCCTCTGGACTCCGGCA
>UMFH01028558.1_pt1 | contig 14588 bp, 9 predicted proteins | sample 1964941 | NCBI WGS metagenome assembly UMFH01 (sample SAMEA4836039, study PRJEB28245) | human gut metagenome | biome: gut microbiome; material: fecal sample | place: Denmark | collected 2008
GGTGGCGGCACCATCGGACTCGAGACCCAGCTCGGCGGCGCGCTCGGCCTCCTGGTCGCAGAGCAGCTTATCGTATGCCTTCAAGAACGGCAGGTAGATGATGGCGTCCAGCAAGATGATGATCGCGACAAATACCAGGGCAATAAGCTGGAAGTTTGTGGTGATGAAAATGCCGATGGGGGCGGGGGTGGCCCAAGGCACCACGAAGGAGAAGCCGTTCATGCCCACGTTATCGATAAAGAACTTGGCAACACTCACGTTGACGCAGCCGGCGGCAACAAAGGGGATGAGCATGTAGGGGTTAAGGATCATCGGCGCGCCAAAGAGCAGCGGTTCGTTGACGGCGAAGGCAACAGGAACAATCGAGGCCTTACCGACGGCTTTGAGCTGCTTGGACTTCATAAAGAGAATCAGCAGAAGCGGCACGATGAACGTGGCGCCGGTGCCGCCGAACTCACCCACGAGCGACATGTTAAAGGTGAGGGAGTGGGCGGGGTGGCCACCGGCCAGCAGAACCTGCAGGTTCTCGGCCTGGTTGGCAAGACGGATGGGGTCGATGCCCGGCTGGACGATCGAGGGGCCGTGGACGCCGATGAACCAGAAGAACGCGGTGGCTGCCTGGATAAGGATAAGGCCAGGATAGGTTTCTGCAGCGGTAAAGAGCGGGGAGAGCAGTTTGATAAGCAGCTCGGAGAACGGAACGCCCATGAGGTTGCGCACGACGACATCGATGATGCCGCAGATGATGACGGCGCCGCCAAAGGGGATAATGTCGCGGAAGTTCTGAGCGATGGCGCCCGGAACCTCCTTGGGCAGCTTAATGGTCAGATCGCGCGAGACGCAGAATTTATAGACCCACACGGTAATGAACGCGGCGATATAGGCCGAGAACAGACCGCGCGTACCCATGCTGGTGCAATCGAAGACCGAAAGCTCAGAGCCGTTGAACTTGGTGCTGAACTGCGTAACAGCGAGCAGCAGCATGCTGCACTGGGCGGCCACCATGGTGGAGCCGTCGTTGAGCACCTTGCCGGCGGGCATGCGACGGTTCATGGATGCCGTGAAGTTCTTGGCGGTGGTGCCGGCAACCATGATGCCCATGACACCCATGGTGAAGTTGTACAGCTTGTTGCACCAGTCGATGAGCGGCTGGGGCAGCGTGATGCCAACTACGCCGGGAAGCGTGGCGATCAACAGGAAGATCGAAGAGGTGAGGACGATGGGCATGCACCCAAGGAATCCGTCCTTGATGGCCTGGAGGTAGATGTTCCTCGAGATCTTCTCAAAGAACGGTTGATGCTTTTCGAGCATCTTTACGATGGCGTCCATAGAGCTCCTTTGCTACTTGATGCGCGATGCATGTGGATGGAACTGGTCGTCGATGGATGGTCAGGACTGCCCGGAAACCTTCCTGCTTAAGGAAGGCATTGCGAAATGACAACGTTGTCATTTCGTTAATGACAACGTAAGACATTTTTAGAAGAGCAACAAGGATATACGGGTGAGTGGTCGATATTGTCCGGTTAACGGTTGATTTATCAGTTGAGCAGGTAGTGTATGCTGGAACGCAGAAAACGAGCGACAGGAAACCGACGGGAGAAGCAATGGCAACGATGGACAAGAAAAACGTCTCAATGAACGATGTGGCGGTTGCCGCGGGTGTTTCTCTCAAGACGGTTTCGCGTGTGATCAACGAGCCCAATAGCGTGCGAGAGTCGACACGCGATAAGGTCCATTCGGCCATGGAGGCGCTTGGATTCCGCACCAACTTTGCCGCACGCTCGCTCAAGTTGGGACGCTACGGGTGCATTGGCGTGGTGCTGTTTCACTTGTCGGGCGGTGCCGTAGACATGATCGACGGTATCGCCGATGCCGCTGAAGAACGAGGCTTTGCGCTCACGATGATCAAAAAGCGGGCGGGGGAGAAGATGACCCTTGCCGATGCGGCGCGCAGGATGTCGCGGCTGCCTGTCGATGGCATGATCTTCAACCTGCGTCAGATGGTCGATGACTTCGACACCTTCGAGGCGCCAAAGGACCTCAAGACGGTGATTATCACGCCGATGGAGCATCCTACTTGCTCAACGGTCAGTGACGACCAAGAGGGCGGCGCGCGTATAGCGTGCGAGTACTTCTTGGATCATGGTCACAAGAACGTGTACTTCGTTTCGGGTAAGAAAGAGTCGCTGTCGAGCCAGTGCCGTATGACAGGTTGGCGTGCGGCACTCGAGGCGCGTGGTATCGAGCCGCCCGAGCCGCTGCAGGGCGATTGGAATGCGGATAGTGGCTATGCCGCGGGCCTTGTGCTTGCCGATAAACCCGATTGCACGGCGGTCCTCGCTGCTAACGACTGCATGGCAAACGGCGTGATGATGGCTCTACGTGACAAAGGGCTCAGTGTGCCCGACGACGTGTCTGTGATCGGCTTCGACGATGAGCTCTACAAGACGATTCCCAACTCGATTCTGACGTCGGTAAAGTTTCGCCATCGTGAGCTGGGCGTCCGTGCGCTTAATGAGGTCGTCGCAGGTCTGGAAGCCCCGAGCTCCAGAAGCCGTACGCTCGTCTCGGGCGTGTTGGTCGAGCGTTCCAGCGTAAGGGACCTGCGGGCGTAGACGTGCTCGGCCTGCTCGTCTAAATCTGTAACAGGTGGGACCCGAAAACTCGGCTAGATGTTACAGATTTAGACAATTCGGCCCGGCTTATTCCGTTTGTCTCGATCTGTAACAGTTAGGAGTGAAATGACCAGCCAGGTGTTACAGATCTAGATTGATTGGATTGACCCATCTGTTTGTCTCGATCTGTAACATCTAAGCGGTCAAAAGTGGTCTACATGTTACAGATTGAGATTTTCGGCTTGGCCTGTGCGTTCACCTCGATCTGTAACAGCTGGGACCCAAAAACTCGGCTAGATGTTACAGATTAAGATGAACAGGAGGACGGGTGCGGTCTAAACAAAATGGCCCGCGCATCACGCATCGATGCACGGGCCATTTTTTTTTCTGCGAGCGGCAGGTGGCGTCAGCGTCTTATGCCTCGAGGTTTTCCTCGATCCAGGCGACGGCACCCTTGGGATCCTTAGTGAGGTCGATGTACTGTTTGCCCTTGGGCGACAGCAGCGTGATGCCCAGGCGGTCGGTGTCGGCCTTCATCTCGTTGTAATAGGTGCGAACCTGCGGAGCCAGGACGATGACGTTGTACTGGTCCATGATGGCGTAGTGGCTGCCGTAGGCACCGGCGTTGGCGGTAATGTCGATGCCCAGCTCGTCGGCGCCTTCCTTAAGCGCGTTGGCGAGCAGTGCAGAGGTGCCGGCGCCAGCGCACAGAACCAGAACCCTCAGATCCTTGCCCTTAAGGGCGGACGGAGCTGCGGAGGCCTCAGTGGCAGAAGCGGTCTCGACAACAGGAGCCTCAACGGCGGGGGCGGCAGCGGTCTTGACGGCCTTGGTCTCCTCGGCCTCTTCTTCGGCCAGGGTCTCGGCCTCCTGCTTGCACAGGACGTTGTCGTAGGCCTTGCAGAACGGGTAGTAGATTAAGAAGTCAACGACCAGCAGGACGACAACCAGGACCAGAGAGATCGGCTGGAAGTTGGTGTCGATGAAGGTGCCGATCGGTCCGGGGAGTGCCCACGGCATGGCATAGATAAAGCCGTTCATGCCCAAAAAGTCGATGAAGAACTTACCAATGAGGACGTTGGCCACGGGGGCAAACAGGAACGGGATCAGGAAGTACGGGTTGAGGATGATGGGCGCGGCGAACAGCAGCGGCTCGTTGACGGCGAACATCACGGGCACGACAGAGGCTTTGCCGACGGCCTTGAGCTGCTTGGAGCGCATAAAGAGCAGGAAGATGATCGGGACAATGAACGTGGCGCCGGTGCCGCCGAGTTCGCCGATGTAGTTACCGAAGTTTTCGGTCAGGGCGAGGGCGGGGTGACCGCCGGCCTGCAGCGTGGCGAGGTTGGTGGTGATGTTGCCAAACAGCGCGGCGTTGAGGGCAGGCTTAACGACCGAGGGGCCGTGGATGCCCATGAACCAGAACAGCGGGATCATGAACCAGATGAGGGCGAGGCCGGCGTAGGAATCGGCAGCGGCGAACAGCGGGCTCACCAGCGTGGAGATGACGTTGGCAAACGGGACGGCCAAGCAGGTGCGGCAGATAACGTCGATGACGGCGACAAACAGGATGGAGAAGCTGAAGGCGAAGATGTCGCGGAAGTTCTGGGCGATGGCGCCGGGGACTTCTTTGGGCAGCTTGATGGTGATGTCTCGCTTAATGCAGAAGGCATAGATGTTGACCGTGGCAAATGCGGCGACAAAGGAGCTCAGCAGGCCCTTGGTGCCCATGTTGTCGGTAAAGAACACCGAGACATCGGCGCCGTCGATCTTGGCACTCGTCTGGGTAACGGCCAAGATGAGCATAGCGCACATGGCGGCGACCATGGTGCTCGTGGCGTTGATGGCCTTGCCGGCAGGCATGCGGCGGTTCTTGGAGCCGGTCAGCGCGCTTGCGGTGGTGCCGGCGACCATGATGCCCACGACGCCCATCGTGAAGTTGTAAACCTTGTTGCAGAAGTTCACGACGTCGACGTTCCACCAGTCGGGCAGCGTAAAGCCGCCGACCGTGGCGACAACGCCCGGCAGGGTCGAAATAAGCAGGAAGACAGAAGAAGACAGGATAATGGGCATTGCTGCCAAAAAGCCGTCTTTAATGGCCTGAAGGTAGATGTTCTTAGAGACCTTGTCGAAGTACGGCTGACCTTTCTCCAAGAACTTAACGATCGATTCCATAGTTCACGCTCCTCTTTGCATGAAATCTTAATGGCATGGACGTTGAAAACCTATATGGTCTCCCGCTTGCTAAAAGCCCGGGTGCAGGCGGGGCCGGTCCCAGGGGGAGAGAGGGGAGCGGCTGGGTTTGTATCGCATAGGGCCGCTCCCTTCTCGGGGGAAAGCGAGGCGATGCGCTACTGCGCGTCCGCCATAGTGTCGGCGAGCTCCTTGTACCAGAGTGCCGACTGCTTGATGTAGCGTTTTTGCGTGTCGAAGTCGATGTAGAACAGGCCGTAGCGCTTGTTATAGCCATTGGCCCACGAGAACTGGTCCTGCAGGCTCCAGATAAAGTAGCCCTGGACGTCGACGCCCTCGGCGCGCGCCTGGAGCACCTTCTCCATGTGCTGGTCGACAAAGTCGATGCGCTCGGGATCGGCGACGATGCCGTTTGCGTCGGGCTCGGGGTCCTTGTGGCCCAGGCCGTTTTCGGTGATATAGATGACGGGGAGGTTGGGATAGGTGGCGCTGATGTGCTTGAGCGTGTCGTAGAGGCCTTGCGGGTAGATGAGCCAATCCCAGTCGGTGGTGGGGATACCCGGCATATCGACCTGCTGCCCGACGCCCTTAAACTTAAAGCACGAGGTGCCCTTGTCTCCGGTGCCGTTAAAGCTGTTGGTTGACTCGCCATCGTAGGCGGCGATAAACGCCGACTGATAGTAGTTGAGGCCGAACATATCGTTGCGGGGCGCCGCCTTGGCGAGCTCCTCCATGTCGCTGTCCTCAACCGTAAGTGTGGCGTTGTTGGCACGCAGAATCTCGTTGATGAGTGAGAGGGTGCGCGCGGAGTAGTGACCCAGGAAGGCGCCGTCCATGATGAAGTCGGTGTAGAAGGCGTTGTACAGGTCGGCGGCGTGCTGGTCGGCGGGCGAGTCGGTGGCAGGATATGCCGGCGTCAGGACGTTGACCATGCCAATGCGTCCGCCCAGGTGCTCGGTCTCGTCAAGATCCTTATACAGGTTGACGGCGCGGGCGTGGGCAACGAGCTCGTTGTGCTGGCTCTGGATGCCGCTCGTCACATCAAAGTGATGGTTGGGCGGGAAGTTGCCTTGGATGTATTGGGAGTGCGAGAGGCTGATGAGCTCGTTGATGGTGAACCAATTCTTGACCTCGCGGAACTCGCGGAAGCAGAACTCGGCATAGCGCACATAGGCGTCGACGGTCTTGCGGTTGAGCCAGTCGCCCTGGTTGAACAGGGCGGCGGGGGAGTCAAAGTGATGCAGGGACACATAGGGCTCGACGCCATACTTTTTGCAGCAGGCGAACAGCTCGTGGTAGTGCTTAACGCCCTCGGCGAGGGGTTCGGCATCGTCGCCGTTGGGGAAGATGCGGGTCCAGGCGATGGACACACGAATGGCGTTGAGTCCATGCTCGGCAGAAAGGCGGATATCCTCCTCGTAGCGGTTGTAGAAATCACTGGCCGGGTCGGGCAAAAAGCGACCCTGGGCGACAAGGTAATCGTCCCACATGGTCTTACCCTTGCCTGCCACCTTCGTGGAACCTTCCGTTTGGTACGCGGCGGTTGCGGCGCCCCAAACAAAGCCCTTCGGCAGCTGCTGTACGCGGTTTAGCAAAGACATATGCATACACCCTCTCGTCTCGCTGTTCGATATTGTGCGTTTGCGCTCAGGAGGCTCCCTGGTTAGCGTTCAGCGGTGAAAAAGCCCGATAAACACTATCTTAAAATGATTAGAACCAAAATGAGCACGTGAACATTTGACAATGAGCACGTTAACATCCGGCTGGGATGTATAGAAACAAAACAACTTCAAACAGCCGCGAACGGTTGTATTTGTTCGGTAAGCGGTTTTGATTGACAGAAGTTTTCATGTTGTGGTATATGGCTCGGGTATCATGAGCACGTTATCAATGTATGTACGATGCGCCATGGGCGCGGGGAATAGTTGGGAAGCAGGTTAGCGTGGAAGGCATGGATCAGCAGACAAGGAATGGTCGTTCGGCGAGCGCGGCAGAGGTTGCGGCGCTCGCTGGCGTGAGCCGCCAGACTGTGTCTCGCGTGGTCAACGGTATGCCCAACGTGACGGAAAAGACGCGCAAGCGTGTGCTGGCCGCCATGGAAGAGCTGGGCTTTCGTCCCAATTTTGCTGGAGCGGCGTTGCGCGGCGGGTCGTATCGTTCTATTGGCCTGTGCATGTACAACATCACACGTGTCGGTAACCTGGCGACGCTCGAGGGTATCATGCAAGCGGCGCGCGAGCACGATTTTGCCGTCACTATGATCGAGATGGGCGGCGACAAGCCCTATGCACTTGCCGATGCCTCGCGCCGCATGGTCGAGCGACCCGTCGACGGCATGATTCTCAACATGAACCGCATGGCTCCCGATTTTGAGGAGTTTGTTCCCCAGCCGGGAGTGCGAACGGTCATCCTGTCCATGTATGCGCATCCGCGCTGCACGACGATCGACTCCGACCAGTATGGTTCGTGCGAGCTGTTGACCAATTATCTGCTGGAACATGGTCACTCGAATATGCGGTTTGTGGCGGGTCCGGAAAACTCGATTTCCTCGCGTTTTCGTGAGGCCGGTTGGCGCGATACGCTGGGTCGTGCTCATGTCGATGCCGCTCCGATGCTGCGTGGCGATTGGAGTGCGGACAGTGGGTACGCCATGGGCGAGCGGATTGCGGCCGAGGTGCTTGCCGGCGGGTCGCAGGCGCCGACTGCCGTGCTTGCGGCAAATGACCAGATGGCGCTGGGCGTTATCGCCGCGCTCGAGAACGCGGGCCTGTCCGTGCCCGACGACGTGAGCGTGGTTGGTATCGACGACGCACTCGAGGGACTTGTTCCTCACAATCGACTGACGACGCTGCGATTTGATTTGCGCGGTGTCGGTAAGCTTGCGTTTGAGGCGGCGATTGGAGAGAGCTCGTCTATCGAGGCGATTCATGTGCCGAGTACGCTGGTCGAACGCTCGACTGTTAGGGACATACGGGGTTAGGTCCTACTCCGTTTGTCTCGATTTGTAACAGGTAGACGGTCAAAAGCGGGCTACGTGTTACAGATTTAGATTCTTCGGAAAGAGCAATCCTGTTCGTCTCAATCTGTAACAGCTAGGACCAAAAAACTCGGCTAGATGTTACAGATCGAGACAAACGGCTCCCGACCAGCCCAAAAACAAAAAGACCGGGGGCGGCGCGCCGTGTGACGTGCCGCCCCCGGCTGAGAAATGGGGACAGGTTGTGTGAGCGGGCAACCCCGCCAGCCACTAGTCCAGACGACGGGTCTGCGCCACGTGCTTGTACCAGTAGGCGCTTGCCTTGGGCGTGCGCTTCTGGGTTTCAAAGTCAACGTAAAAGAAGCCGTAACGCTTGTTGTAGCCATTGGTCCAGGAGAACTGATCCTGCAGGCTCCACAGGAAGTAGCCGCCCACGTTGACGCCCACCTCCATGGCCTTGAGCAGCCAACGCAGGTGCTGCTCGATGTAGTCGATGCGCGGCTGGTCGTCCACAAAACCGTCCTTGTAGGGGTCCTTGTAGCCCATGCCGTTCTCGGTGATGAAAATCTGCTTGTAGTTGGGGTAGCGCTGCTTAATGTAGACGAGCAGATCGAACAGGCCCTCGGGATAGATGATCCAGTCCCAGTCGGTGGTGGGGATGCCAGGCTTGTTCACATGCTCGCCAATACCCTTAACGCGCCAGCGGCCAGTGCCCTTCTCGCCCGTACCGTTGTGGTGCAGGTCGTTCTCGCCGTCGTAAGCCTTCAAGAAGCGGCACTGGTAGTTGTTAACGCCCAGGTAGTCGTTGTAGAGCGCGGCCTCGCGCATGATTTCCAGATCCTCGTCTAGGATCTCGATGGTGCCGCCCGAGACGGCAGCCAGGCGGTTGGCGCACTCGAGGGTGTCGGGCGCATAGTCGCCGCGGAAGGTGGCGTCGAGCAAGAACTGGTTTTGCAGCACGTGCTCGTTGTTGGCGGCTTTGATGTCGGCGGGGTCGTTCTCGTTGAGCGGGTACTTAAACTCCAGCGACTGGATGACGCCGATTTTGCCCTTAAAGCCGCCGTTGTGGAAGGCCAGCACGGCCTTGGCGTGGGCGAGCATCATGTTGTGCTCGCACTGGAAGGCCTCGGCCAGATGCGCCTTGACGCCACCGGGGAAGGTGCCCTCGATGTAGGTGTTGGAGGCGTCGGCCCAGATCTCGTTAAAGGTGAACCAGTAGGTCACCTGGTCGGCGTACTCCTTAAAGCAGAAGGTGGCAAAGTCCACAAAGGCGTCGATGGTCTCGCGGTTGAGGAAGTCGCCCTTCTCAAAGAGGGGAAGCGGCGTGTCAAAGTGATGCAGCGTGACGAACGGCTCAACGTGGTGCTTGTGGCACTCGGCGAAGAGATCGTGGTAGAACTGGACGCCCTCGGGGTTGATTTCGCCGGTGCCGTTGGGGAAGATGCGGCTCCAGGCGATGGAGAGGCGAATGCCGTTGATGCCGAACTCCTCGCACAGCTCCAGGTCGACGGGGTACTGGTTGTAGAAGTCCGAAGCGGGATCGGGGGAGAAGCGCCCCTGGGCCTCCAGAAAGTCGTCCCAGGCAACCTTGCCCTTACCGTGAGTGCGGGTCTCGCCCTCTACCTGGTAGGCAGCGGTGGCGCCGCCAAAGACAAAGTCCTCGGGAAACTGCGCGGGCGGGTTGGTGACGCTAGCAGGATTAACGGACATGATGATCCAATCGTCTAAATCGAAGGGCCAGCCGGTCTTGGATGGTCGGCTGGCCCTGGGCGTTACTTACTTCGAAAGTTGCTCACTCACGAAGGCGAGAGACTTGTCGCCGTTCTGGGAGAGCTCGATGTACTGCTTGCCACGGCAGGCGACGCACTTGTTGCCCACGCGCTCACAGTCCTTCTGCAGGTCGGCCAGGTAGCTTGCGGCCTGCGGGGCCAGGACGACCAGGTCAAAGTCGGGGAGCATGTCCACGTGGTTGCCATAGGCCTCGGCAGCGGTCTCGAGGTTAATGCCGCGCTCCTTGGCGGCCTTGGCCAGCGCGTTGGCGAGCAGGCCCGAGGTTCCGCCGCCCTGGCAGAGCACGAGCACGCGCTTGCCGTTGAGGTCGCTGGCGGTCGTTGTCTCGGCAGCGGGTGCTGCGGAAGCGGCGGGGGAGTCGGCCTTCACGGCCTCGGCAGCAGCGCCGGCGGCAACGCTCTTGGCGTCAGCCTTGCCCTGGAAGGCATCGTTGAGCTTGGCGGCCTTCTCGGCGTTCTTGGCGGCGAGCTCCTCCTGGGAGATCTCGGCCTCCTCGGCGCACTTCTGGGCGTCATAGGCACGGAAGAACGGGTAGTACAGAACGAAGTCGACGACCAGGATAAGGGCGAGCATCACAAAAGCGAGCGGCTGGAAGCCCAGGCCCATGATGGTGCCGATGGGGCCGGGGACGGTCCAAGGCAGGGTGTACATAAAGCCGTTCATGCCCAAGAAGTCGATAAAGATCTTGAGGATCCAGATGTTGGCGATCGGGGCAAAGACAAACGGGACAAAGAAGACGGGGTTGAGCACGATGGGCGCGGCGAACAGCAGCGGCTCGTTGACGGCAAAGCAGACGGGGACGATGGCGGCCTTACCGACGGCGCGCATCTCCTGAGACTTGGCCAGGAAGCAGAACATAAAGACCAGGACGAGCGTGGCGCCGGTGCCGCCCATGCAGACGACGAAGTACTGGGCACCCTGGGTCAGGACAGCGGAAGCGTGCTGGCCGGCCTGGAACGCAGCCAGGTTGTCGGTCATGTTGGCAACGAGGGCGGCGGCGATGGCGGGCTCGACGATCGAGGGGCCGTGGACGCCCACGAACCAGAAGAGGCTCATAGCGCCGTAGATCACAGCGAGGCCGATGTAGCCGTCGGCAGCGGTGAACAGGGGCTGGAACACCTGGATGACGCCCTGGGCAAAGCAGAAGCCAAAAGCAGCGCGGAAGGCGATGTCAAAGACCCAAAAGACGGTGATGCAGACGGAGAAGGGGATGATGTCCTTAAAGGTCTGCGAGATGTTGGGCGGAACCTGCTCGGGCATCTTGACGGTGATGTTGCGCTTAATGAAGAACTTGTAGATGATGCCGGTCACAAACGCAGCGATAAAGGCGGTCAGCAGGCCTTTGGAACCAAGGTAGGTGGTGTTGAAGCCGCTGGCAGCGTCCGTGGCGATCGTGTCGCTCGAAAGGAGCAAGAAGCCGATGATGGCCGCGCACATGCACGAGATGAAGTTGATCTGGTTGTTCTTGGGCAGATCGCGGTTCTGAGCGTCGGCGAAGTGCTTGGCCGTGGTGGCGGCACAGGCGATGGCCAGGATGCCCATGGAGTAGTTGTAGCACTTCCATAGGGCGTTGTTGATGTCATCGGGCCAGTAGAAACCCCAGATATTGGGAACCGAGGCTACCAGGCAGAAGATGGACGAGAAGATGATGATGGGGATGACGGAGATAAAACCGTCGCGGATCGCCTTGAGGTACTTGTTGCGGGCGATCGCGTTGAAAAAGGGCTGCCCCTTTTCGATGATGGCGATGAGTTGCTCCATGCAAAGCTCCTAAGAGTCGGTGGGTTGGCAACGATGGTAGCTTTTGACGTTTGGCTGCCAAAATGTTGACGTTGCCATTTTGCGACACAAAATAAGACGCGAACCGATGGCCCCTGTGCCTGTGGACCGTCGATTCCTTGCGCGTAAACGTTTGAGCCGCCCGGTGGCTCTGTGTTTGCACAATGGCAACGTTAACATTTGGTCGACAAAAGCTGTTCGGGGAAGCAAAAATGTCGGTGAACGGTAGGTTTTGGGTGGTGAGCGTATGGTGGGGGAGGCGTTGGATATACTTGAAGGCGTTAAAAATGACTGCGTAGGGTGTCACCAATGGCATCGTTGACATAGAAAGATCGACCTATGGCCGCTGTTAAAAAATCGGTATCCGTTAAGGATGTGGCGCGTCTCGCGGGCGTCTCGGAGCAGACGGTCTCGCGCACCGTGCACGATTCGCCCAGTGTGCGCCCCGAGACCAAGGAGCGCGTGCGTGCCGCCATGCGCGAGCTGGGGTATCGCCCCAATTTTGCCGGTCGATCGCTGCGCCGCGGCAAGTTTAAGACCGTCGGCGTCGCCATGTTCAACATTACCGGCACCGGCAATCTCGACCGTATGGAGGGCTTTGCCGCCGCCGCCGACAAACACGGCTATGCCATCACCCTCACTAAGGTAGACGGGCATCCGTATACCCTCGAGAGCGCATCGTCGCGTATGAGCGCGCTGCCGGTAGACGGCATGGTCGTGATCATGAATCGCATGCCGGCGGACTTTGGCACCTTCGAGCCGCTGCCCGGCATGCAGACGGTGCTCGTTACGATGCTGGAGCACCCGCTCTGTTCAACGGTCGATAACGACCAGTTCGATTGCTCGCGCCAGGTGGTCGAGTACTTGCTGGGGCGGGGGCACAAAACCGTGCACTTTATCTCATGCCCCGAGCGCTCGCTTTCGGGCATGCGGCGCGAGGAAGGCTGGCGCGAGACATTGCGCGCGCATGGAATTGAGCCGCCACGACTCGTCCGTGGGGATTGGACGGCACAGAGCGGATATGCTGCTGGTCAGGCTCTGGCGGAAGATCCGACCTGTACGGCCATTTATGCTTCCAACGATGCCATGGCCTACGGCTGCATTCGCGGGCTCGAGTCGTGCGGAAGGCGTGTGCCCGAGGACGTGAGCGTGGTGGGTGTTGATGACAGCCTGGGCGATATCGTGCCCGACCGTCGCCTGACCACGGTGCGCTTTGACAACAAGCGCGTCGGCATGTGGGCGGTCGACAAGATTGCCGGCGCCGATGGGGGTGCGTCTGGCGTGGAGCGCATGCTGATCCCCGGTGTGCTCGTAGAGGGCGATACGGTGCGCGATTTGCGTTAGGGTGCGGCTCTGTTTGGGTTGCCGATAATTGTGTTCGATATTGTTCAGATTGGTTTAAAAACCGTTCACGGGCGAAAAGTGACCGTTCATAGTTCGAAATTACGTTTTGAGCTGTTCTTTTTTGTTTGAATGTTATTGTTTCTGTCATACACAACGCAGCGCGTATGCCCGGACGCGATGCTCTCCATTGGTTCATATGTGAAAGGAACGCAATATGGCAACCAAAGAAGAAATCTCGATGGTTGGATTCGAGATCGTCGCATACGCAGGTGACGCCCAGACCGATCTGCTTGCAGCGCTCGATGCTGCTCGCGAGGGTGACTTTGAGAAGGCCGAACAGCTGCACAAGGATGCCAGCGATGCGCTCATCGGTGCCCACGACACGCAGACCAAACTGCTTTCGCAGGAGGCCGGCGGTGGCGAGATGGAGATGACCTTCATCATGGCTCACGCTCAGGACACCCTCATGACCACTATGATCCTGGAGAAGCAGACCCGCTTTACCATCGATGCCTACAAGCGCATCGCCGAGCTCGAGGCCAAGCTCGCCTAACGAGCCCTCACAACCAAGTCCCCTTCCAAAAGCTCTGCCGCTACCCGCGGCAGGGCTTTTCTGTCCTCCTCCAAGTTGCGGTGAAATGGGGACTGAATAGGGGCCGGCGGGCACAAAACAATCCCTATTCCACCGCAACTCATCCGGAGATAGTCATTGGGGACAGTCTTGGTGCGCTCCGTTCGTCCTCCCGTTCGATTTTTGCTCGGTGGGTATACTTCCTTTCGCATTAAACGCCGGGCTGAGGAGGTATCCAAATGCCGGATAACGGGTCAATACAAAAAAGAGACGCGCACGAGATGGCTCATGGGCGTCCTGTCCAGATAACCGAGCACACGACGGTAGCCGAGCTGCAGCCCAGCCTGTCCGATGTCGTGTGCGCAAACAAAAAGCTGCAGATTGGCCTTATCGTTGCGCTCGTGGTACTGGCGCTGCTGTCGGGCTTTGTAGCTCGTCCGCATTTCGCCGATACCAAAACTTGGGACTCCACCATCGAGGTCATCGATCAAAAGAAAGGCAACGTTTTGGCGCTCACGGCTTCATGTGTTGCTCTATCTGCGGGCATTACCGCGCTGCCTGGTGATACGGGAACGCCGGTTGCCGAGCAGCTCGCACAGCTTTCAGGCAACCTTGGTATCGTGCTTGCCGTGCTATACCTAGAGAAATATTTGCTCACGATTTTGTGGTCGGTTGGCCTGGGCATCTTAATCCCGTTTGCGTTAGTGCTCTTTGCGGTGTCGCTCGGCATTCACGGGCGCTGGAGCACGAGCGCTGTTCTGCGCCGTGTGGCGACACGCGTGCTGGTGGTTGCCGTGATTGGCATGGCGCTCGTGCCCGCGAGCGTATGGGTGTCGCAGAAGGTCGATGAAACGTATCGCGTAAGTATTGAGCAAGCTGAGCAAAAGGCTGCGGACGCAGCCGACACCACGGACAAGTCAGCCGAGACCAGCTTAAAATCGAACAAGAAAAAATCCGAGGCCACGGAGTCCAAAAACGTGCTCGAGCAGTTGACCGATGGGGCATCGAGCCTTGTTACGTCGGTAACCAGTGGTGCCAAGCAGATGACCGACGAGATCGTGCAGCAGGTGACCGACCTCATCGAAGGCGTCATCGTGATGATCGTGACCTCGTGTGTGATTCCTCTACTGGTGCTCGTGGCGTTCCTATGGCTAGGACACGTGCTGCTGGGGATCGATATCTCCGGTCCCGCGAACTATCTGACGGGTCGTTTCTTGAGCGCTCCGTCCAAACATGCCAAGAAGAGCGGGCAGTCTGAGTAGGCGGCAAAGCGATCCTTGGAAGATCAACCGTAAGAAGGGCGGCCGAGACGAGTTCT
>UMFH01040188.1_pt1 | contig 14570 bp, 8 predicted proteins | sample 1964941 | NCBI WGS metagenome assembly UMFH01 (sample SAMEA4836039, study PRJEB28245) | human gut metagenome | biome: gut microbiome; material: fecal sample | place: Denmark | collected 2008
GCTACCAATCCGTTACGGATATCGGCATAGTCCATATTCTTGTTGAAATATTCCTTGATGGTACGGGCTATATGCTCTTTGAAAGCACTTTGGTGCGTACCTCCCTGTGTGGTGTGCTGTCCGTTGACAAAAGAGTAATATTCCTCACCATACTGACCGGTATGCGTAAAAGCGATCTCGATATCTTCTCCTTTCAAGTGGATGATGGGATATAATCCCACAGCCGTCATGTTGTCGTTAAGCAAGTCCACCAACCCGTTACGGGACAGGATACGCTGACCGTTATAGATAATGGCCAGTCCTGTATTCAGATAGGTATAGTTGCGGAGCATGGTTTCCACGAACTCCGGACGGAAACTGTAGTTCTCAAACAACAGGTTATCCGGTTCAAAGAAAATATAGGTACCGTTCTCCTCTGTTGTATCTTGTGTGGTATCCGTCAACAAGTCTCCCTTGGCAAAGGTAGCGATACGCACCTTTCCATCACGATAGCTGCGCACCTCGAAACGTGAACTCAATGCGTTGACGGCTTTCACACCGACCCCATTCAGTCCGACGCTCTTCTTGAACGCCTTGCTGTCATATTTACCTCCCGTATTCAACACACTAACAGCTTCAATGAGTTTTCCCTGCGGAATACCCCGGCCATAATCACGCACGCTGACACGGAGATTTTCTTCAATAATAATCTCAATCTTTTTACCCGCCTGCATTTTAAATTCATCGATACTGTTATCGATAATTTCTTTCAAAAGAACGTAGATACCGTCCTCGGCATGTGATCCGTCACCCAACTTTCCAATATACATACCGGGACGGGTACGCACATGCTCCATGTCACTGAGGTGGCGGATATTATCGTCGGTATATTCTACGGCGGGATTGTTTATCAGTTCGTTGTTTTCTTCCATATTGACTTATCACATTTTTATATATCGTTGTTACAGAATACTCTTTTTATAAGCACGACGGCGTTTATGCTGCTCGGTCTTGAAATATTCCCACTGGGCCTGCACCTTTCCGTTCAGTTCCAGTTCCGGATTACTTTCGGCATACTTGAATCCCAGTTGCTGATATACGGGGATCAAGTCCGAGAATAACAAAGCATTGACACCTTTGTTCTGATACTCAGGTTTTACAGCAACCAGCAACAAATCCAACATAGGAGGATACTTATGCAGGCACAACACTTTCAACAGGTGATACCATCCCATAGGCAGCAAACGTCCCTTCGCTTTTTGTAACGCTTCGGACAGAGAAGGCATTGAAATCCCCACTGCCACCAGTTTATCTTCGGCATCGGTCACCAAGGTTACCATACGCAAATCTACAATAGGCAAATACATCTTTATATACTGGTTGATCTGTCCTTGCGACAAAGCCGAGAAACCATAAAGCGGAGCATAAGCCTCATTCATCAACTCGAATATAGCCTGTCCATATTCGGCCGCAATTTTCTTACCCGATGTATATTTCTTCACCTTCAGGTTAAACTTACGTTGAATCAAGTCACTGATACGCTTATGCTTATCAGGAATTGCATCCGGAATATAAATTTTATATTCCACCCAATCGGCATCCTTCTCGAATCCCAACTTCTCCATATGCTGTGGGTAATAAGGATAATTATAGATAGTCGCCATGGTGCTCAATTGGTCGAATCCTTCTACCAGCATACCCTCCGCATCAAAGTCGGTAAAGCCTAAAGGCCCCTGAATGGTATCCATACCTTTTGATTTACCCCATTGGGCTACTGCATCCAACAAGGCACGTGATATTTCGATATCATCCAGAAAATCGATCCATCCGAAACGGACTTCTTTTTTATTCCAAGTCTCGTTTGCGCGTTTATTTATAATCCCTGCAATACGTCCTACCACCTTGTTATCCTTATATGCCAGAAAATACTCCGCCTCACAAAACTCGAAAGCGGCATTCTTCTTCGGGCTGAACGTATTCAGCATATCATCGTACAAATCGGGTACGGAATAGGGATTCTCTTTGTATAACTCGTAGTTGAACCGTATAAACGTCTTTAGTTCTTTCTTTGAACTGACTTTTTTAATGGTAATAGCCATGCTGTATTTTTATAAAATTCGGGGTGTAAAGATAGAAGTTTTTTTGCAGAAAACTTATTCTTTTTATGGCTTTTTCACTGTTGGGCAATAAGATAGGCGGTATAAACGACATAACAGCCAACCATCAATGCGCCTTCAAGCCGGGTTATGGTACGTTTGCGGAAAAACCAGCCTACCAGCCACAACAACAGGGAGGAAGCAATCAGTACACTTAAATCGAGGTTATTTATATTCCCCATCGGAAGCGGTGACACCGTAGCGCTGCACCCCAGAACAAAGAATATATTGAACAGATTACTACCGATGACATTGCCGATAGCAATTCCCGGATTCTTCTTTAAAGCCGCCGTAACAGATGTGGCAAGCTCCGGCAAGGAAGTACCTCCGGCTACCAATGTCAGTCCGATTACCGATTCACTGACACCCCATGAACGGGCAAGCCCGCTTGCCCCGTCGACAAAAAGCTGTCCGCCGAATATGAGTCCGGCCAGCCCTCCTGCAATATACAACACCGATTTCCATACAGGCATTTCCTTTATCTTCTGCTCCTCTCCTGCCTCATCTGCCCCATTACGGGCGATGGCAAATGTATAACGCATAAATATAAGGAAGAAAGCCAGCAGAACAAACCCATCGGAACGGCTGATAACATTGACCGCTTCCCTGTCCAGCATCATGTCATTGGCACAGACAAAAAGTACCAACGAAGAAAGAATGACTAACGGAATCTCTTTACTCATCGTCCCCTCACCTACTTTTATGGGGAGTACCAAGGCAGTACAACCTATAATCATCAAAGCATTGAATATATTACTACCCACCACATTACCAATAGCCATTTCAGCACTGCCATTCAATGCAGAAAGCACACTGATAACCAATTCGGGAGCCGAAGTGCCGAAAGCTACAATGGTAAGCCCGATTACCAAATCAGAAATACGGAAACGTTTGGCAACCGCTGCAGAACCATCCGTCAAGCCATTCGCGCCAGCTAAAATGAGAGCCAGACCACCAATCAAAAGGAGTGTATTCAACATAACAAAAAGTACATTTACAGTTTTATACCGCAAATGTACTCTTTTTCCCTAAAATAACTATCCCTATTTGGTGCGTTTTACAGTATAGATTACTTTTCCTTTCTTATCAATCATGTGCATATCCAGTTCTTTCTTGTCTGCCGTAAAGATAGAAAAGCCCGGTTCGGGACTACAGAACAGAGTGCCTTCCACTGGTTTTACCTTACGGCTCAACGAACCAGCCGAATTTACCACATAGTCGATATCACTGCCCGGCACACGAAGGTGCTGGAAGTTATGAATGTGTCCGCATGCATAGATATCCACCTTATGTTTACGGAGGATAGGATCCAGACGCTTCTGCATATCGCTGCGTTCACTGTCGTCTTTCGACGTTTCAGCATAAATGGGATGATGTCCGATTACGACTACCCAATCTTCTTTGGCAACAGTCAGTACAGAATCTATCCATGCCAATTGCTGATCCATATCTTGTTTACAGGCATCCGGATAAGTTTCGCTCTCGTTACGGTATTTGTCAATCAGAGGAGCGGTATCTATCATCACAAAACGGATGGCAGTTCCTTTCTTCTCAAAGACTTTGGTATAATAACGACCAGGCATCGACCAGCGACGACTCACATTGGTATAATCCAACACAGCCTGCGTATTACCCCGGTATTCATGATTTCCCAAGATCGGAAACCAGTCTATCATCAACTCGGGATGACTGTAAATCAACTCGTAGTTGGTCATCCAGAGCGGATCGTTAACGCTGCGCACACCTTCAAAATGGTGCACGTCTCCGGCTGCAAATACACACTCGGGACCAATAACATCCGCCATTTCTCCCATCAACTCGGCTATGGGCTTCTGGTCATAATAACCGTTACGTCCCAAATCGTTGGCCATATAAAAATTCAGTTGTTTCTCCAGTCTTTTCCAATCTTGCGGAGTCTGGGCACACACATTCAGGCAGATAGCCGTACCAATGACGGCAATCCATACCCATGTCAATACTTCTTTCATTTTTCTAATCATCATCAACGTTTTCATATACTTATTTTTAGAAACTTATTTTTAAACCTGCATTCATTCTCACGCCATAATATTCTGCCTGCATAGTACGATCCTTCGTCCCCTGGTAGTAACGGAGCGGCTGGTTCAGCAGATTGTTCGCCTCAGCATAAAAGGTCATTTTCACCTTCTTGCCAAAGGTATAACTGGCGTTCACATCCATATAGTTCACAGCATCATAATATCTGTCATAAAATGTACTTGGGCCCATTTCATCGATAAAATCAGATGCAAAGTTATAGCTCAGGCGCACATTCAAGCCTCCTTTTTCAAAGTAAAGAGAGGCATTCGCCGTATGCTCGGGAGACCCCGGCAAACTCAACCCGCTCTCGTTCTCACGTCCTTCGAAGTTAAAGTCCTCCACGCGTGAGTGAGTATAAGTATAGGTTCCATAGAAACCCACATACTTCAAGGCCGGAGCAATGAAGCCGAAATCACGCTGATAAGAAAATTCCAATCCCCACAGATTAGCATTTCCTGCATTCTTGGGCTGAGTGAAACGGGTATATTCTGTTCCTTGGTATTCATAGTTGGTCAGTACCTGATCTACGATGAAATCGTCTATTTTCTTATAGAAAAAACCTGCGCTCACTAAACCTACACTCTTGAAATAATAATCGGCACTCAAATCAAAGTTATAAGAAATAGTCGGTTTCAAGTCAGAATTACCAATCTTTATTTCATTATCACCACGGTTGATATTCACACTGGGAACCAAAGCTGAATATTTGGGCCGGCTCAAGGTCTGCGTGTAAGAACCGCGTATCTTGAAATCATCATTTACATCCCATTTCACCAAAATAGAAGGAAGGAAATTCACATAACTGTTGGTCATGCGGCCGGTCTTGGTGGTCTTATCTGTCTCATCATCATAGTTACGGCCGGTATAACGAAGGGAAGTATGTTCCATACGGAGTCCCGCCATCAAGTTTATATCGGAAGCGAATTTATGATCAAACCGCACATACCCGGAACTTACAGTTTCACGAGCCTCAAAGTTCTCAGCCAATTCGGCTTGTACCTGTTCTTTATCGAACTGGGAAGCATCATTTAAATTCAATCCACCCACATATTCTTTACTGGCAAATGTTCCTACCTGATATTTGTCGCTCGGCATAAACTTATCCGTACTCTGGTCTACCGTATTTTTCAGGCTGTTGGTCATGAAGGCATCCTCGTCTTTCGGAGTATATTCGTAGAAGTCTATTTCTTTCTCTTTTGTTTTACGTACTACCTTCGCACCGAACTTCAGTTTAGCTCCATTATTTAAACTGGCCTTGAAATTGGCCGAGAATTTCATATCTTCTTCTTTGATGTCCTCCTGTTGTTCCGTCAGTTCCTTCAAGCTGAACTTATCACTCAGTGTCAAAGTAGAACCTGTTCCAGGTGTTGCCAACGGCTGGCGTTCATCACTCAAGTCCATATCAAATTCCTGCTTTTTCAGTTGGAAGTCAAGATAACGTTCATTAGGGCGTTCTTCCGTAGCTTTTGCATAACTGGCATTCCAATCCATACCGATTGCCCCCCATAAGTGTTCTCCGCCCAAAGCGAAATCCATGGTACGCTGACGCTCCAGACGGGCATTGCGATTATCGGGAGTACCTGCTTTGGTCTGGATGCGGACTGTGCCTTTTCCGTTCTCATCCAAATCCTTGATATTGGTACGGTAACGGTTTTCCCAATCGTTACGGTTGTTGAAGATCCCTTTGAAAGTCAATTTATGGTTTTCATTGATATCAAAATCAAAAGCCGCCGAATAACTTTGACGTTCACGGGTGACAAAGTACCGGCGCATCTGATAATCGCTGACATATACTTTGCCATCTTCATTTTGTTCCCACATGAATTCAGTATCATAAGAACCGGAAGGAGCATTCTGATAAGAAGCGGAGAGCAGCATGCCCAGTCTGTCATTGAAGAAACGATCGCCGTAAGTGAAACCTAAGTTCAACTGGGCTTTCTCGCTGATCCAGTTGTAACCACTTCCCGCTGTAGCATTGATAGTGCGTTTATAAGGAGAATTTTTGGTTACCAGATTGATGGAACCACCGATAGCATCGCCGTCCATATCGGGTGTAACGACTTTGCTTACTTCGATGGTCTGAATCATATCGGCAGGAATCAAGTCCAACTGCACGTTACGGGTATCCCCTTCAGCAGATGGGACACGGTTGCCGTTAATGGTGACGGAACTTAAATCGGCACTAGTGCCGCGGACCTGTCCGAAACGGGCCTCGCCTTGATCGTATTGCACATTGATGCCACTGATACGTTTCAATGCATCACCTATGTTTGAGTCGGGAAATTTCCCTACCTGGTCGGCAGATACAACATTAGTGATACCCAGATTATTCTTTTGTGTATTGATTGCTTTCTTCTGTCCTTGAAAAGCTCCCTTTACCTGCACTTCCTGCAGTTCCACCCCTTCATTCATCACTATATCTTTTTCTAAAGTCTTGCCTTCGGGGACGGTAACTTTCATTTCAATGGGGCTATAACCTACGTAGGTTACTTTAACTGTGTAAGTTCCGGGTTTCAGATTGGGCAGCGTATAAAAACCGTTCACATCACTGATTACTCCGGTTTTCAGATTTTCAACAAAGATGGAAGCACCCGGCAGAATTTGTTTTCCATTGTCTATCACACGTCCGCGGATAGCGCCTTGCCGGACAATGTTTTCATTTTCCTCGGCAAATGCATTTCCACAAACACCTGCCATCAGCAGCATAAGAGACACAGCTCTAACAACCTTTTTCATATACTTTTTTATGCGTTATAAATCTGCTGCAAAAGTAGATGGGTCAGGTTTCTTGAGAGTTACACTCTATTAAAGGTTTCGTGACAAAGGAGTTTCATTCCTGTTACAAGATATTCGGTGCAAGACGACGGATACAAAGCATGGACAAGGCTTACAAAACAGCAGAGTAAGATTTTTCTTACTCATGCGATCACTCTTTCGTAACTTTTGAAAAGGAACAGGTATAATATGATTAAGAAAGAAATACTTTCACAGATTATCGTAATGCTGTTATCCTTGCTATGGGTAAATGCACTGCTATCTGGATCCATAGGGAACTTACCGGACAGAAGAAATCTCTCCGGACACAAAAAAAGAAGCTGACAGTCCGGATTATCTGGTTGAACTGTCAACTTTTCGACTACAAGCCTGAGAAACCGTTCTATTTTGACCCTGCTACAATTTATAACTATAATCTTTTGTATTGAAAATCACATAAATATCCTAAACAAACACCCCCTTCAATAATTTTTAAATGACACTTTTTCCCACGACTGCTTATATAAATCGATCATTAGCTAATTCATCATACAAAGCCGCCATCCACCCAAATAATTCATCAGCTTAAAATACCAACTACTAGTTGCAATAGGTGTTCCACTTTCTCCTTTCTGCATAACAATCGTACACTTCACCTCGTTTTTAACAGGAGTATAGAACTTTATATAATCTATCTTATAACTTAATACAGGAAAAGATTCCAGCATTTTTGCGACTTGATGCAATTCATTGTTATCCAATTGAATAGGTTCATTCCAAACATCTGCTGAATCGGCTTTATAAAGCATAGCTGCGGCAGATTCCAGCTGACCATTTTTCGCATATTCCATAAATTGATTTATTAGGTTTGTTATCAAAACCGTATCAACTTCCGTTAGATGAGCTACAAATTCATTAATACTCTTCTCTTCTTTGCTTTGCACCTTCTGTTTTCCTGATTGACAAGAAAAGGTTGTTAATAAAACAGTCAACAATAAAATAAATTTCAGTTTTTTCATTTCATTCTTTCCTCCTATTAAAAAAGGCCAGCCACTATGAATGGCCGGCCCTTATTTAAATTAAACTCAAAGTTATTACAATATTAGTTCTGAATAGTCTTATTGATATTCAAATCAACTTCGGTATAGATAGTACCCCACTTATAAGTAACTTCCAGCGGAACGCGGATTGTAAACTTACCTAAAGTAGTACCATTATTGTAATAATAGAATTTACCATTATCGCCAACCTTCAGAGCAGTAAATACATTGGTTGTAGATTTATCTTCACCGAAATACAATTTTACATTCTTCGTTACAGAAGATAATTTAGTAGAACCTAATGTTCCACCATTCAAAGTTGTTGTAGCGTTTTCAATATCAGCAGCAACTTTAGTTACGCCATAAAATCCATAGAAATTATATTTCTTACCATCATCACCAGTAGTATCTTCTGCTTTATCAAAATACTTGTCTCTCCAATCAATCAGATTCAAGGTCAAGCCTGCAATAGAAGCACCATTAGTAGCATCAATTAATTCATCTACATCTGACGGATCTACTGATACAGGACGCAAATATTTAGCATAGAATACGTTGTTACCCAAAGCATAATCTACATAATCGCAGTTAGCAGCATTAATTTGCAATTTAGCAGTAAATGTCTGGTCTTGTCCCAGCAAGTTGTGATCTGCATTGTTCAAAATATCTTTTGCAAAATCATTTTCTTGATATTCCATCACTGTTCCAGCAAGAACAACAACTGCTTTTGTTACAGCGTTATTAGTAGCTTGTAGAGTTTTTCCATCAGCAGATACAGTGATATCATATTGAGCACCAGAAGCACCATTCACGACATAAGCAGTTCCCTTCTTAGTCAAATGATCTTGAGGGTTAGCAAATACAACTTCCTTAGTCAACTTATCATTAGCAAATGCAGGATAAGTAGCGTCACTTGTCACGGTAATCACATTACCAGTGAAAGTATTCAAGATTTCGCTATCAAATGTACAATCATTAGAGTTATCGCTAACAACTTGATGAACATTAGCATGGATATCTGAATAACCAGAACCTGCTACAGCACCGTTCTTTTCATACCAATATTTATCAATCTTAGCAGAGTTTTCAATGGTACCATTAGGAGTAAAGTTCAAAGGACTAGGAGTCCAAGTGAAAGTAACATATACATATTGATATACACCTTCAGATACTTCATAGCTATAACGTACATTTACTGCAATACTCTTAGCACCAGCCTTAAAGATGTGATATGCCTGATTATTCTTAACTACCCAAGTCAAAACTTCAGTCATTTCATCCGCCGGATCCCAATTAGTCTGTGAAACCACACCAACCGGAGTAGTAACAGCCTTAGAATCAACAGTAATTCCATCATACTGAGTCGCATTTACCAAAGCTTGTTGCTCTACGTCTTCTACAGCACCATCCAATTTGAAATTCTTATGGAATTCATCCTTAGAAATACCAATTTCTTCCAATTGAGCCAGAATCTGTTCTTCAACTTGATGCCATGACAAACCAAGTTTAGTCTCTGTTTCTGTACAATCAACAGTATAACCATTGGCAAATGGGAAATTCGGGGTCAATACAACTTCATTCTGATTAGCAGTATCGGTAATCTTGAATTTTAAATAACCAACAGAAGCTATTTTTCCGCTAATAGTATCAGTCAAGATAACACGAACCAACGGTTCACGATCTTTTGTAGCTTTATTCTGAGTAAATCCCCAAGGTTGCTGCTTACCACCACTTGTCATCTGAGGACGAATAACAGAACCCTTCAATGCAGCATGAGCACTTTCTGAAGTTTCGTTATTACCTTTATGATAACCAACTAATTCGTAAGAATATTTGAAACCATATTTTTCTACAGTACCATCAGCAGCACGAACATCCCATTTTGAATGTGTACCTTCTTTATCTATATTAGTTCTGTGAGTATTGACCAAACGAGCAATATCGATACCATTGCTGTTCCAGACAATCTTGCAAACATGTTCATTATCAGCAATAGCGTCAGCAGCAGTTGTAAACAAGTGGCGGTCATTTGCATGAATACTATCTACAGCTGCCAATACCAAGTCCTTGTAATAAGCAGCCTTAACAGCAGCATAATCAGAAGTAACAACGGTATCCCCCTTACTTACTTGCAAAGCTAATACAGTTACTTGCTCATCATTTTCAATGTTCTTAATATCAGCATCTGTAAAATGAGCATTTACAGTCAATATACCCTTGGGGGCCTTACCGTTTGTAACATTAGTTTTTACTACTTTCGGAGCTGTCGCAGCAGAACGAGTATAATTCTTGTCATAACGCAAGAAAGTATATGCTTTTACATCACCTGGAACTTTTGCTACGGTAGGATTTACATGATAATCAGCTACCAAGTCCGGAATCATTGTAGTTGCTTCACCTACAACAGGAGCATCCTTATCATAATTTCCATCTGCATCTACTTTAGCTACTGTCAAGGTTTTATAATTAAGACCAATAGCTTCCATTGCTTCAATACCGTGATAATAGAATGCAGGTTGGAATACTAACGCCTTCAAATCAGCAACCAAAGAGAATGTAGCAGATTTTCCATCTAGTTCAATGACATAGCCAATCACCTCACCAGTTTCTTCATCTTTCACTTCTGTAATAGAACCAACGCTTTGAGGTTTCTCTACACCTGAGATTTTTACATCTCCATAATACAGATAGCCATTGTTCCACTTCAACAAAGTAGGATCAAATGCCGCAGGAGCATCAGTTGTAGGCAGGGGTGCTTCAGAAACGACCTTGTCACCATCTAACAACTGTATCTTACCATCTACAACTTTCAAAGAGTAAGTGGGAAGTTCAGCAGGCATCGGAAGTTGGAAAGTTTCACCGTTACCGCCGGTAACAGTCAACTTACCTGTTGCCGCATCATACTTGACAGCTGTGACATATTTTCCAGCTGCGGCCTGTAATTCAGACAAATCTTTAGTCAGCTTGTCCACTTTCTCGTTCAAGCTGTCGATGTCATCATCATAGTCCTTACAAGATACAAATGTTCCTGTCGAGGTAACCATCAAGGCACCAAACAGGATTGCACTTAAAAACTTTTTGTTCATAATAGAAAAACTTTAAATTTATAAATTTAAAAAACTAAAATTGATTATACATAAATCATTGATTCTAAGAGCGAATTATTCTGTTCTCGAGCTAGAAAGCGCAAAGGAGACATTCCGACTATTTTACTAAAAGAGGCATAAAAAGCACTTCTAGAGGCAAAGCCACATCGCTGTGGGAGTTCTTCTAATGAACATTTCCCAGCATGGAGTAACTCTTTGGCATATTCCACACGGTAAGTATTCAGCAACTCCTTCAAATTGCAGTTGAAATACTTGTTTACCACATTCGACAGGTAAGTTTGGTTGGTGTCTATCATAACGCTAAACTTTTTCAAAGAAAGCTCCGAATCCAAAAAAACTTGCTTTATTTCAAGGTTATACAATATACATTTATATAGGGCACAATCCACCTTTCTCCCTTCAGTCCCCTTATTGGCGAACTGTAGTTCCCACTGGCGTTCAGCAGCCTTAAGAAGCAGGCTTTTCTGCCTATTCGAAGTAGCAGTCCGTCTGTGTCGTCTCAAGAATAGATAGTCCATATTTTTATTTACTTTTAATCTTCGCTTTAACATCTTCACAACCATACATTATTATATGGCGTGTCATCAGTTATACGATAGATCTCTTATTAAGAGATATATAAGAGATATATAACACATTATAAATCAACAAAATACATTCACACAAGAATACTTTGAAAGACTAAATCATGTATTCAGAAAACGTTTTTTTTGAATCAATTATTAAATTTCCTTGCTAAATTGTTCTAATTCTCAAAACTTTGCTTAAATTTGCGACAAAATATATATCTCTTAATAAGAGATATATAATATTCCAACTTAGTATTTTTTCTATAAAGTTCTTGTAATAAGAGGATTATCTCCAAAATCAAAGAATAAAACCCAAGTAAACTTTGCCTTTTCTTTTATTCAAGTTTGTCTATTAAAAAATAGTTGTATCAGCTATAATTCACATAAAAAAACAAACCTATGACAATTGTCATATTACGGAAAAATATTGAATATTTGGAAGCTGATATTTTTTCATAACAAATAGGTGGACAAAAACAGCATAATGGTTTATGGCAATTGTTTCAAAATCTATCTGTAATCCGATTCTCCTTTACTATAAGGTATCTTCTGACAAAAGATAACAATAAAGAGATCATAGGCTGTGCCGACCTTGCAACAAACATATTCAACTCAGCCACATCAGAAAGTGCTATCATCTTTAGAGAGAACAAACACACATTTATTAAGCAAAATACTAGACACACTGATCCCGTCAAATGGAGGATACCTTGTGATATGATATCCTCTTTTTGACAAGAAACAATATCTTTACCCTATTATCACAAGAATTCCCTCAGCACCACCATATTCGCTTTGTCTATCACGGTGGTATCCAATGCTGCCAGATAAATCAAAGTCGTTTTTTCCGAATCATGTCCCATCCCTTCACTTATCACAGAAAGAGGAATATGTTTGCCTCTGGCAACACTGGCCCATGAATGGCGCGCCACATACATAGTCAAAGGATGAACAAGCCCCAACTTTTTCCCTATTTCTTTTAGCCTTCTGTTCACCAAGCAAATTGAATTTTTATATTGCAATCTTTCATCTTTCCTGATATGAATTATAATAGGAAGAAGATAAGTCGAATAGTTTCCGGGATATTTATCCACTATATCCTGCATGCATTTCTCCCATCTGATGGAAAGCAACTGACCGGTTTTCTTTCTTCTATAAATCAGCATACCATTATTTAAATCTGTTTTTTTAAGAAAAGCCATGTCCACAAATGACATTCCCCGGGTATAAAAGCTGAACATAAACATATCACGCGCAAACTCCATTGACTGAGAGTGACTTAAATCCATCTCCTTCAGTTGTCTGATTACTTTAAAAGAAATGGCCCGCTTCACCGTTTTTTCCACTCCCGTATAGACGTGCTTAAAAGGAAAACGCTGTCTGATCACCCCTTTATCTACTGCACGATTATACGTTGCACGCAAAATACGCATATAAAAAGAAACGGTGTTCATACTTGCTCCCTGCTCCTTTAAATAAGTTTCATACCCCATCATCAACTCGGCATCCATATTGCTCAACAGAACATCCTTGCCATCCATAAATTTCATAAAACTGTTCAGTGTAGCTCTATACGTCTCACTGGTACGCAATTTTCCCGATTGTCTCAGACTGGCAATATTCACTTGCATAAAGGAAGACAGTGTCTTCTTACCTGAAAAGGATAATCTTTTACTTCTTACTCTAGTTGATTCCACCATAATACTTGTTTTTAAGTTGATTCTTTTTTTCTGTAAAAACCTCAAGCCAAGATAAACGATTATTCCCAGCGGTCCTTTATAAGGTATGCAATAGGGGAGATTGTTCAAAGAAACAGGAATTTTTCACTGCATTTAAAAACAAAAACGCATGTTTATTCCTTTTAAAGAATTATATTTGTAGAAGAAAGCCACAAACCTGTGTCTATGATGAAAAGAATAGAATTCATATATTTATTGACCGGTTTCTGTACAATCTGCTCGTGTACCTCGAAAGCAAATAGCGAAATTAAGGAAGTGATAACAGAGGTACACAATACTGTGACAGAAGCCATCACCGAGATTGTAGAAAAAGATATCAAACCCGAAGACATCAGGCTTGACAAGGAACTGCTGTATGATAAACATACTTTGAAGGATACCTATCCTTATAAAGACACCACCCGCCATTTCCAATGGGAGAAAATAAAGGAGCGGCTGGCATTGTTGGAGAATATTCGAAAAAAGCCGGCACAATGGTGCATCTTACAGAATTATAAAAACCGGAACGGAGAAGCGCCTTTAGTGAAAAGTTTTAAAAGGGATGCATACAAACGGATAGCCGACACATTGGGAGTGGAACGCTATCAGGGAATTCCTCTTTTCCTAACAGATGACACCCTTACTGCCGAACGCTACGGACTGGATGGACTTCTTACCCGTCACCTAGGTGAGGAAGGAAAGTTCACCAAAGTAGAACCTGTCTTTATAGGTGGCGAATGGTATGCTCCGACAAAATATATAAAACTGATTCCCGACAGCGTAGTGTTCAACAAAGCTATTTTTATAGACCGCCATAATCAGAATATAACTACTTTGGAACGGAAAGAAAGGGGCTACTGGCTGATACGTAGCATGAATCCTGCTACAACAGGACAACATCGTCCTCCATACGCCCAAGAAACTCCATTGGGTATGTTCGTTCTGCAAGAGAAAAAGACCAAGATGATTTTTCTAAAAGACGGTTCTGCCGCCACCGGTGGTTTTGCACCTTACGCCAGCCGTTTCAATAATGGTGGTTATATTCACGGAGTACCCACCAATGCACCGGCAACAGGGATCATAGAATACAGTTATACGTTGGGTACCATCCCCCGCTCACATATGTGTGTAAGAAATGCCACCTCTCATGCCAAGTTTATTTTCGAATGGGCACCTGTTAATGAGACGA
>UMFH01047553.1_pt1 | contig 14563 bp, 15 predicted proteins | sample 1964941 | NCBI WGS metagenome assembly UMFH01 (sample SAMEA4836039, study PRJEB28245) | human gut metagenome | biome: gut microbiome; material: fecal sample | place: Denmark | collected 2008
AATTAATGACGCATATGTACAGAACCACATTTACCAAATGATACATAACAGAATTGACCAAGCAAAAATAGGAGCCATCAATGTGCATGGCAATTACTCTATTGCATTAGGAGATCCGTATGCGCTCTGCCAATCAATATTCGAACTCCCAGTGACTGGGTTGCTGTCGGCAGGAGAGATATACAACCAATATTGGAGCAATTGCGGTTCTGAAAGATTGGTGTGCTTTCGGGCGCCTATGACCTGCCATGCCAATATCCGAGCGGTCAAACCAGCGAATAACAACAAAGTCAACTACTGGTTCAGATATATTAAAACCGGAACCATATTCAACGCGTGGGACACGTCAATGGCTGCGTTAAATGGAATGGATTTCGATGGAGACATAGTAATGTTAACCGACAACCCAATTCTCCTAAAAAAGCATCAGCCACTGCCTACATTGATGTGTGCCCAGAGAAAGGCTGAGTCCAAGATTGCATCGGAGGAGGATTTCATTCGTTCAAACATAGAGAGCTTCGGCAATGATATTGGACAAACCACTAACTGGGTAACTACAATGTTTGAAATACGATCTCGGTTCAACAAAGAGAGTGATGAGTATAAGGAACTGACATACAGAATTCAATGCGGTCAGCTCTATCAGCAGAATGCGATAGATAAAGCAAAGGGAATCATTTGCAAGCCTATGCCAAAAGTGTGGTATGACAGATATTCTGTAAACAAAATTGAAGACGAAAGCACAAAAGACCTATATAGAACTATCTCTGCTGAGAAAAAGCCTTATTTTATGACATACATATATCCAGCACTGAAGAAGCAATACTCAACATTTATAAGCAACACAGAAAAGAACAGCCTGAGAGAATTCGGAATGTCCGTAAGCGAGTTAAAGTCTGTGCCAAGAGATTTGCTAACAGAGAGGCAGAAAGAGTTTATTAAGTATTACGATTACAAAATGCCGGTTGGTATGTCGGAATGCGTACTTAACAAAATATGTAGAAAATTCGAATCCGAATTCGATGGAATAATTTCAAAGAAGAGGGTGGATAGAAATTTTGATTACAACATTTTAAAGTCAGATGCAGAATATACGCCCGCTCAGAAAAGAGATATCAAAAGAGTGTATAAAGACTACATAGATATTACAAGATGTTTTATGACAAGAGCAGAGACTGAAAGGCTTGACAAAGACTATGTTGTGTCAGAGCGTTCTCGCACCAATGAGTGGTTCAAGAGACAGTGTGATGAAATATGCCCAGACGAGAAGTCTCTGTGTAATATTTTAATTGACATTTGTTATGAAAAGAACTTGTCAAAGTTATTTGTATGGACGATGGTCGGAGAGCAAATAATCAACAACTTGCTCGAACACAACGGATTTAAAATCAGATATCTCTCAAAGTGCGAAGATGGAGATGTTAAATATGCGGGTGACAACTTTAGAGTTCACGAATTTGATGTTGAAAAGGAGATAACGTATGATTATACTGAATGAGAAAGAGTGGGCAGAGAACGCGATACAGGAGCGTGTAGTAGGCAAAAGACCTACAGAAACTTTATACAGGATTGCCAAATATTACTTTGAGGAGGGTTATCCCAAAAAAGACGTCAGAAGGTTTTTAGATAATTTCCTCTTACAGTGTGACCAGAGGACGATGGTGTACGAATGGGGCGACAGGCTTGACAAGATAGTGAATTGGGCATCTAAGAATAAACTCATCGTTATAGATTACATAAGCATTTCTAAAACTGAAATGCAAAAGATAGACGAACTCTTTACAGAATCCAGAACGCTACCTCGTTTGGCGTTCACGCTCTTGTGCATTGCTAAATTCAAATCCATTACAAGCAACGCAGACGGATGGGTGAACAATAATGACTCGGAGATAATGGCACTGGCAAACATAAAAGCGTCAGTCAAATTTAGAAGTAATTTGTTCTCACAATTAAGAGATAAGGGGTTAATCAGTTTTTCGAGGCAGGTAGACAACACAAGCGTCAAGGTTTGCTTTATGGATGATAACAAGAGTGAAGCAATTAGAGTGTCAGATTTTAGAAATTTGGGAAACCAATACTTAAAATATAAAGGAGAAGCGTTTTTCGAATGCGAAAACTGTGGCATCACAACCAAGAAAGGTAAGTCGTGCAAGCCCAGAAAATACTGTCCCGATTGTAGCAAAATAGTCCAGGCTAGGCAAAATAAAGAATCCGTGTATAGATTAAGATAAATTACTTTTATTACTGTTGGAATTTACTACGTCGCCTAAAACGGCTCCCAGAGCCGTTTTAGCAGCACATACACCATACTATATATGGACAGAAATATATACTAAAATCAGATATATTTTTAACGAGGGGATGATACCCCTCGTTTTTTGTATCCAGCCATCTTGCGGCATCATTGCAAGAGGACTTTTTAAAGTCATTTATTAGAATTAAAGGAAGATATTATGACACTTATCAACAAAGAAGAAAGTGAACAAATTAGAAGCAAATTTCCGTATGCTCATATCGTAAGAACTATGAAGCAGGACTCAAAAAGGCATCGTTACTATTGTGAAGAATCACCTAGAGTGATGAATTATCTTAACGAACTCAGGACAGACGTCGAGGTGTACCCTAGTGAGCATAATTGAACGCACTCCTGGCGAGACTGATTTTGATTATCACAAGAGACTTATTTACGGGAAGTTAGTAGACAAAACGTTGGCTGATGTAGACTACACAGAGCTATCAGAGCTGGTATATGGGCAACCATATTCGAGTGACGTGGCTAGGAGAATGATGTATGGGTCAAGAAGGACTCTTGATTTGATCGGTTCAGAAGCGGTCAAAGTTATGTCGAATGGCGATGGCGGCTCGTCGTTCATTGATAATATCAATGAAAAACTTGATGAATACAAAAGAGAACGCCAGAAGTTTTTTGATCAAAGAAGAGAATATAACAAACTAGTTAATTCTGACGGTAGGAGAGAGCATCTTTACGATAAACTCGTAGAGGCTGCACACAATCTAAACGACACAATAGGGCTCATGTATAATGATTATGGCACACATCAGGAAGAAAGCAACGCACATCAAGATAATGAAGCTGTGTTGGTGCTGAGTGACTGGCATTACGGGATGACAACCAACAACGTGTTTAACAAATATAGCACAAAAATATGTCAAGAAAGAGTCAAAGAAATAGCGGACTCCGCAGTTGATAGAATCATTCGTAACAAATGTAGAAAATTACATATTGTAGTATTAGGCGATTTGATACACGGTGCGATTCATGTAAGCGCCAGAGTAGCATCAGAGGAGTTAGTATGTGATCAATTAATGCAAGTGTCCGAGATATTAGCACAAACAATCCAGTATATTAGCGCCGCAGTGGATGAAACGTATGTGTATGTGACTTATGGCAACCACGCAAGAACCGTCGCTAACAAACAGGATAACATCCATAGAGATAATATGGAACGCATAATACCGTGGTGGTTGGAACAAAGGTTCAGCGGTGTGAATAACATCTTCATTGTGCCTGAGTCTGAGAGCGAGTTTTTATTTATCAACGCAAGCGGACACGGCATACTTGCCGCACACGGAGATTTAGACGGCATTAAGACATCTCCGCGTCTGTTATCAACGCTTTTTCAAAAGAAATATAACAAGAACGTTGAATATATTGTGCTTGGCGACAAGCACCACAGAGAGAGTTTCGAGGAACTTGGTGTTACTTCTGCAATATGCGGTTCTTTATGTGGAACAGATGATTACGCTAACGGCAAAAGATTATTTTCCACTCCGTCTCAATTACTGTTGATTGTTAATCAGGAGGCGGGCGTAGACGCAGAATATCACCTAAAATGTAAAAATACATAAAGCAAGTACAATTTGAAAGAAAGGGGGGAAGCTATCATGTCAAGGAAGACAAAGATGAACGCAATCACATCCGAAGAGTTGCTTAAACAAGTCAATTCTGAAAATAAACAACTCTTAGATGACTTTTTGGACTATTTAAAATCTGTCAGAAGAAGCGAGACAACAATAGCCGCATATAAAAACGATATTGAAATAGCGTGGGTATGGTGTCTGCAAAACATTGGCAATATCTATTTTATCAATTGGACAAAGAGGAATATAGTCGCATATCAAAATTGGTTGCTAAACAACAACGAAAACTCCCCCGCAAGAGTTAGGAGGCTTAAGGCTGCCTTGTCATCTCTTAGCAACTTTATATGTAATGTTTTAGATGACGAATATCCTAACTTCAAAAACATTATAAACAAAGTAGAAAATCCTGTGAATAGACCGGTCAGAAAGAAAACTGTATGGGGAGAAGATGAACTTGATTCCCTATTAAATATATTGGTCGAGAATAAAAAATATAAGAAAGCCTGTTTTCTTGCACTCGGTATCTGCAGTGGACGAAGAAAAGCTGAACTTTGTAGATTTAAAGTTAGTGATTTTTCAGACGACCACTTAGTGTGCGGAGGTTCGCTATATAAAAGCGATCCGATTAAAACCAAGGGGCAAGCAGGGGGTAAATACATCAATTGTTATACACTTGCAAAGAAGTTTAAGCCATACTTAGATTTATGGATAGAAGAAAGAAGTAAATTAAAGATAGATAGTGAGTGGCTGTTTCCTGCGGGAGATGAAATGGAAGGGCATATCGGAATTCCAACAGTAAACAGTTGGGCGGTGTCGTTCACAACATTGACGGGACGTGACTTTTATTGGCACTCGCTGAGACATCTATTTACAACCAACTTAGCAAGAGCGGGAATACCAGACAATGTAATCACACAGATAGTCGGTTGGGAATCAGCCGATATGTGCAAGGTGTATACAGATATAGATGCCGATGAACAGATAGGAATGTATTTCAATGAGGACGGAATTGTTGCTCCGAAAAAGAAAGACTTATCTGAACTATAATCGGATAGAATGAAAGGATATTAAAAATGACAAAAAAGGATGCGATAACGTTAGTTGTCGAAGCGTTAAAGCAGAACGATGTTCGCAAGCCTGTTTCGTTCCCGAAACAGACTTTTCATATTACAGACGACGAAGGAAATCATAAAGATTTCTTTGTAAGGAAGTCTGACAAGACGGTTATGTATAATAAGAACGACGTGTCTGCTGTGATAGAAGCCTTTCTTCAAGTAGTGGAAGATGCCATGAAGAGGGGCGAAGAAATATATTTACACGGATTTGGAACGTTCGGGTTAAGACTTAGAGCTGCAAGAAAAACTAAACTTCCGGGAACTGACGGTCTTGTAGATGTTAAAGAAAGATATGTTCCTAAATTCTCTTTTGGCAATAAACTTCGTATGGCAGCAATAACATATGACCTCTCAGTGAGAGATAGAGATATCTCGCTGCCTCCCATAATAAAGGACGAAGATTTTGATTGTGAATATGAGGAACAGGATAGTATAGATGACGATTTTGATGATAACTTCGTTGACGACGACAGCGGCGCAGACGAGGATGATTAATTATGGCTATGGAAATGGGAAACAAGACTTATAAGGGAACTGAGTGTACTTGCGGAAGGTGCGGTAGAGTTTATCCAAAGCAAAGAGGATACTTTTCCGTGAGCTATGCTGATTTCTACAGAGGTACTGCCTATCTTCCTATATGTAAGGATTGTGTAGACAAGTTGTACAACAGTTTTCTCGAAGAGAGTAAGAACCCAAAATTATCCGTTCGTCAAATGTGCAGGAAATTGGATTTGTATTGGGATCCAAAAATTTATGACTCCATAGAAAAACGATCTTCTATGTATTCAGCCATGACAGCGTATATGACAAGGCTTAACGCGGCTACGTTTGCAGGTAAGAGCTATGATGATACTTTGAGAGAAGAAAATTCTCTATGGCTATTTCCGAATGGAAATGAAACTAACGAAACAAAAGAAGAAGCAGATAAGCCCACCGTTCAAGAGACGACTCAGAATCTACAAAAAGAAGAGGAACAATATACACCCACAGACGAAGTTATTGCGTTCTGGGGTACTGGGTATCCGAATTCGATGTACAAAGAACTTGAACAGAGACGTGAGTATTATATGTCGAGGCTTCCAAACGACAATGATATCGACATAGGGGCGGAAATTCTCATACGCCAAATATGTAATCTCGATATTACCATTGCTAAAACAAGCGCCGCGGGTGGCTCAATAGACAAAATGGTAAACTCTTTAAATACACTAGTAGGCAGTCTAAATCTCAAGCCCGCTCAAAAGAACAAGGCAGATGATTTAGACACAGAGATGACAAACACACCTCTCGGTGTTTGGCTGTGGAAGTACGAAAATCAAAAGCCTTTGCCGGAAATCGACGAAGACTTGAAAGATGTAAACAAAATCAAAAAGTATATTTTCACTTGGATGGGACATCTTTGTAAAATGCTTGGCGTAAAGAATGGATATACCAAGATGTACGAAGATGAGATCAATCGTCTCAAGGTCGAAAAGCCAGAATACGACGGAGATGAAGAAGATTTGCTAATAGAATCTTATTCGGCTGGTGATGACGATGACAAGAGCTGAAAAGATACTTAACGGAGCTGCATATTGGGGCTCATACTACAGAAATAATCCAGAACGGTTTGTAAATGACTATCTACATATAAAGCTAAGACTATTTCAAAAGATACTCATTGTAATGATGTTCTGGTGTACAACTTTCGTCCTTGTAGCTTGTCGTGGTATAGGTAAAACCTATATCAGTGCGATATATACGGTTACAAGGGCTATTTTATATCCCGGTACGCAAATTTGCATTGCGTCGGGGACTAGAGGACAAGCAATAAATGTCCTCGAGAAGATTACAAATCAATTGATGCCAAACTCGCCGGAGTTAAGAGCAGAGATTGAAGATGTGAAGATGAACGGAACTAACGCTTATATAAAGTTTAAAAATACGAGCGTTATTAAAGTCGTAACAGCAAGCGACAACAGCAGAGGTAATTAACCACAAAAATCGTTTTTTTATTAGGAGAATGTGCTGTAATGAATAGATGGACAGAATCAGAAATTCAATTCATTAAAGATAATTACAAAACAATGGATGCAACTTTAATTGCAAATCATTTAGGAAGGACTATTAGTTCTGTGCAAATCAAAGCCAACCGATTGGGTGTGAAAAAGGAAGGAATTCATCATTATTGTGAAAACTTTTTTGAAGACATCACAACCACAGACAAGGCGTATTGGCTCGGTTTCATATATGCAGACGGGTATGTGTGTAAAGATAAAAACAAACCAAACACATACTATTTTGGCATTGAGTTAGGCATAAACGATAAGAGTCATTTGCTTAAATTTAACAAAAATATACAAGGAAATGCTTATATTTCAACCAGATACAGGGTGTCCGAAACAAACGGAAAAATCGTAAGTGGGACGGTATGTTCGTTAAGGATATATTCTACCCAAATGGCTAAGGATTTAATAAAGCACGGATGTTGTCTAAATAAATCACTGGTTAAAGAACAACCAATCGGCATTCCTGATGAGTATATGAGAGATTTTGTCAGAGGATATTTTGATGGTAATGGCACGATCGCGATGCGCTATTGTGGAAAGGCTAAAAGACCATATTACATATCTCAAATTTCAACTGGCAGCAAACTGTTCGCTGCATGGTTGTCAGAGTATCTGGTCAGTATTGGCATAGAAAATTATAGAACGCATGGAAGGCGCAACGAATATAAAATTTGTGTATGTGTTAAAGATAGCATCAAATTCATGAGATATATTTACGATGAATCACATGAATACTTAAGTAGAAAATACGATTTATATAAGATTGCCGTCTATGGTTAAAGGCGCACACCCATAGATTATGACGGGGCAAAATCGGAGAAGGCTCAAACGCTAACGCCGAGATAACTTATTGGATTGCGAAAGGCTAATAAGTATCGTAACGAGTAGAGGCTGAATAAATATAACGCCTCCAAGAGTGTCCCGCGCCAGCGTCATAAATAGAGGCGAAAACGTACTCTAATCCAGACCGCAAGGTCGATGAAAATGAGCGAAAGCTCTGGAGCGTGAGATAAAGAGCTCACGGGTAATAACAAATGAATCGCTGTAACGTATTGCTGTTAGACGAGTATCGACTAATTTCAAAAGACACAATTGACACCGTATTGAAGAAATTCTTAACGCTGAGACGTATGCCTCAGTATAACGAACTCACAGACGCCGAGAAAAAGGCTGAGTGGGCTAAGGAAAAGAATTTGACAATGTGGTTAAGTTCAGCTTAACAAAATAGGCTATTCGGGCAGGAATGCGCGAAATTAAATCCATTGAATTGCTGGGAACCCCTTAGAGTCTTATAGCCACAACGTAGTGATGAAACGCACAAGCGTGAAGGTAGAAAATTATAAGAATTGGGCAATCAGCAGCCAAGCCTCGAACAGAGGAAGGTTCAGAGACTAAGAGTTATGAATGATTGACATAGCCAGCGGTGGACATCCAGGACGGATGAAGATATAGTCCACTCCACCTGGAAACAGGAGGTATTATAGATTATGATTATGGGTGAATATGAAAGTACAAAGCAACAATCGAAGAAAATCATAATCAACAGGTATTTTAAAGATCATTGGTCTTATTTGAAATGTGTAGATACATTCAAAGCTATGATATATGACGAGAAGAAGCAGTTTATATGCGGATTCCCGTATCAGCTTTCTATTGAAGAAGGCTTGCTCGATCCAGAGTCCGTTGCGGACGAAATGAGCGAGTCGGATTAGCTATAGTCCGCTATCACAGAAATGTGATAGTAACAACCCATTGAATTGCTGGAAACCCCTAAAGCTATCTGTACCACAACGTAGTGATGAAATGCACAGGCGCGATGGTTACGAAAGTAGAAAGAAACAGATAGATGGCATAAGGTTAAAGCCTAAGTGCTATATAATGGGCAATCAGCAGCCAAGTTCCGAACAGGAAAAGGTTCAGAGACTATCCCGTGAGGGAGTAGGACTGCAAGCAACAGGTAGTTCGAAGTGGTGGGCGTCCGCATGGACGAAGATATAGTCCACTCTTTGGCGAAAGCCAAAGCAATATTCTAGTTTATATCAAACAGAGGGGTGATTGGCTGATGAATAAATCGTGGTGCGTGTATGCACATACTAATTTAGAAAATGGTAAGAGGTATATTGGTATCACTTCTCAAACCCGATTGATATGCTCACTTTAAACAACGATTTCATAAAAACATTTGCGTCCGCGAAAGATGCTGCGAATGAGATCGGGATAGCTAACTCATCAATATCTAAGGCGTGTAAAGGACGACAAAAATCCGCCGGAGGGTATAAGTGGCGTATTCATATAGATGATATAAATTAGGATTATAAACAATAGGTTTAGCGAAGTAAAATGGAGCATGGAAATGCTCGCGATGTGGTACGGCTCAGGAGAAGACGCATTCTTTGATTTTGACTCAATCTCAAAGAACCGACGTATTAAGTACCCTATGTTACCAGATAAACTATCAAACAAAATAGGCAATTCTGCCTTAGTTAAAATTTCTCAAAAGCAAAATGGAGAAATTCGTATTCTATCGGCGGATATTGCTCTTATGTCAAGTAGAAAAAACAACAACGACGCAACTGCGATTTTCATAAATCAAATGTTGCCGACGAAAGCAGGCAGATATACAAGCAATATTGTGTATACAGACGCTTGCGAAGGCTTGAGGACAGATGATCAGGCTTTAATGATAAGAAAACTCTATGACGAATTTATGTGCGATTATATCGTACTTGATGCTAATGGCATAGGGCTAGGAGTTTTTGACTCTCTTGCTAGAGATATAGTTGACCCAGAAACAGGAGAAGTATACCCCGCTCTTTCGTGCTGCAACAACGCGGAAATGGCATCGCGATGCACAGTCCCTGGAGCGGACAAGGTTATATGGGCGATAAAGGCATCTGCGTCGTTCAATTCGGACAGTGCATTCCTTCTTAGAGAAGGCTTTAGAAGTGGGCGAATACGATTATTAATAAACGAGTATGATGCAGAGGAAGCACTTTCCGATATAAAAGGGTATGCTTCTTTGTCGCCTTCTGACAAGCTAAAATTACAGCTACCATATATAAACACTACACTACTGGTGGACGAATTGACCAATCTCGAACATGAAGAATCCAGTGGTAAGATAAAGATATCAGAGAAGGCTGGTAAGCGAAAAGACCGTTACTCAAGTCTATCTTATAATTATTATGTAGCAACGCAAATAGAACAAAAGAAAAGTCGCAAACAGAGCACAAGTGCCGCTGACGACTTGTTTATAATTAGACCACCTAGAGTTAAGTCTCGGTGGTAGTTTAGGGGGTGAATATGGAGGAAATAAACAATGAGGCGAATATTAATGGCGTTGAAAAATCATTTTCAAACGCGCCCAAGGGGTACATTGGGATATCTGGTAGGTTCGCACAAATAAACAAACTTATAACAAGAGATTTAAATAACAACACTTCGACGCCAACTTTTTCACGATATAGTAAAGACGAGATTGCTACATATCTGGAGAACCCCTATACATACGAGAAGCAGCTCAGAGAAGCTATTGTGTATATTTACGGAGCGAGCCCGCACTTTAGAAGGCTCATCCAATATTTTGTTGGGCTTTCTGATTTGTCCTACATCATATCTCCGTACAAGATTGACCCTCAGAAGCAGAACGCAACGACGCTGGGAAGAAATTATCGTAAGGTTTTAAATATTATCTCGTCTATGAACGTTAGGTCTCAGTTTCCCAAAATACTCTCGGTATGTTTAAGAGAAGATGTGTTTTATGGAACAATGTGGGTTAGCGATAATAATATTACAATTCAACAACTCCCTAGCGACTATTGCTCAATACAGTCAATAGAAGGCAATGTATTAAATGTAACTTTTAATTTCTCTTACTTTGATTCGCACAGCAATATGTTAAATTTCTATCCCAAAGAGTTCCAGACGAAGTACAGGATTTATCAGAAGTCAAGAATGAATAAGTGGATAGACCTCGATGCACCTACATCATTTGCGATAAAATGCAACAACGACATTTTGGACTACCCTCTACCCCCATTTGCTGGAATACTAAGAGAAATATACGATATCGAAGACTACAAACAATTAAAAGCAACTAAGACTGCTTTAGAAAACTACGCCATGGTAGCCATGACGCTGCCGATGGACAAGGAAGGCAACTGGCTGATAGATGAAGGTAAGGCAAGAGATTTCTGGAGCAATCTTGATTCGGTTCTTCCAGAAGAGATAGGATCAGTCATGACGCCAATGCCGTTAAGCAAAATCAGTTTTGAAAAATCAAATACTGGAGATGTTGATAATGTCGCAGAAGCGGAACAGAATCTGTTTACAGCAGCCGGCGTGTCGTCGCTACTGTTCAATAACGAAAAAGCATCCGCAAATGCCTTACTATTATCAATTAAAGCAGACCAGGCTATAACTTTTGGAATTGTCAGAAGCATTGAAGACATGGTGAATAGATATATCCAATCTAGAGCCGAGGGAAGGAACTTTAAGGTGACGTTCCTAGATGTTAGTCCATACAACCGTAACGAGATGGGAGCTCAGTATTTAAAGGCGTGTCAGTTCGGTATGCCAATGGTATCTGCCTATTGTGCGTCTCAAGGGCTGAGTCAGGAAGATTTCGACTCAATGAACTTCCTTGAAAACGACGTGATAGGTATTAAAACAAAACTTGTTCCGCTACTCAGTTCGAGTAATACCAGTGCAGAAATGCTTAATGAAAGTAGAGGGGCAACGGACGAAGGCGGTGCTCCGACAAAGGGAGTAGGCGAAATCTCTGAGAGCGGGGAACAAAATCAAGAGGATGCGTGAGAATAAATGAAGAAGTTTATCTATGTTTTTGACATAGAAGATAAGAATGCGTTAGTAAATAATGGATTTGAATTGGTTAAAGAAGATTTAGGAAAATCTTTATTCGTCTTTAGAAATAAAAAGCAGGCAAACTTTAGCATAGCAGAGTCAATTTCTGGAGACTATATTTTAACCAACTCTCTAACATTTTAAGGATGTGTGTAAATGAAGAAAGCAACATTAACGTACACATCATCAATAAGCGATATTTGTGAGAACAATTCGTCTTTTGATTCTGCAAAAATACGGGTGGCATATCCAGGACTCAACAGAAACGGAAGCTATATATCTAAAGATACATTCGAAAGATGTATAAAGTCAATTTACAACGTCCCGGTTGTGTGTAATTACAATAGAGATACAGACTCTCTTGGCGGACACGACATGGAACTCGTAAAGTTAGACGACGGCATAAAACTCGTCAACGTAACACAGCCGGTTGGGGTCGTTCCTGAAAGCGCAGAATACTCATGGGAAACAATCACGGAAGAGGACGGGACTAACAATGAGTACCTTTGCGTTGATGTACTTCTCTGGAAAAGACAAGAGGCTTATAAGAAAATAAAGGAAGACGGGATAACGGCGCAGAGCATGGAAATAACAGTCAAAGAGGATAGCGATAAAGATGGCGTTTGGCATATAAACGACTTTGAGTTCACGGCTCTCTGCTTAATTGGAGTAGAGCCTTGCTTCGAGTCATCTGCGCTCGTATTCAATAAGAAAGAGTTCTCGGAGGAATTTTCGATGATGTTGCGAGAATTAAAGGAAGAAGCAAATAAAATGATTGACACCTCTTTCGAGGTTGACAATATAAAAGATAATGACACGAAAGGAGGATGTGATACATTGGAAAACATTACAAACACAAATGAAGAAACCATTATAGAGAAGCACATAGACAACGAAAGTGTCGATGCGAATAACGTCACACATACTGTGATAGATAGCGACGCCCACAACACAGAAGACAATTCATCTTTTGAACTTAACAGTAATATTGAAAAGTCGTTGAAAGATTCGCTCGCCTCTATTGAAGTCGAAACATCGTGGGGTAAATGTCTTAAATACTGGTATGTAGATTATGATGCTGTGGTGTCAGAAGTATACTGCGAAGACAGTGAAGATTGGAAACTTTACGGCTTTAAGTTTAGTATAGACGGAGATAATGCCGTAATAGACTTTGACACAAAAAGGCGTAAGAAATATCAGATAGTTGATTTCAACGAAGGCGATACAGATACATCTACCGCGTCAGCGCAGGTATTTACAAAGATGAGCGATGTTATTTCGGAGTCTGCTAATAATGCGAATTCTGTTAACGAAAAATATGAGGCAGTATCTTCGGAGCTCAACACTGCAAAGGCAGAAATTGATTCTCTCAAAGAATTTAAGGCTAACGTTCAAAAAGAAGAAATGAACGCAAAAATTTCAGAATTATTTAGCGCATTTGAAGACCTTAACGGTATTGAATCTTTTGAGTCCCTCAAGGGTGAGTGTGCAGAAGACTGCTTTAAATACGAGTTAAGCGATATCGAGGATAAGTGCTACTCTATCAGAGGCAGAAACATGAAACAGGACGCAAAGTTCTCAATTAAAGCATCTACACCTAAGATTGTAATAGATAAGAAGGCTGTAGACGAAGATACTTGCTCGGAAGCCCCGTATGGTGGTTTTGTTGAGAAAATGTTAAACAAGTAATAATTAAACAATTAAGTTCAAACCGCCGTTTTGTATGGCGGCATTTTTATTATTCAAACAAGGAGGAATTATAATGGCACATGGTGTTGTAAGAACAGACGGTATGTCTGGCACAGATGTGAGAGCGGATCTTGTATCTTTCAAGTTCTACGCTGGCGCATCTGATTCAGTGGAAACAGCAATCGACAACGGCAACGTCGTAAAGATTGGAGCTCTGTTAGCTGGCGAGCGCGAAGTATATAAGGCTACTAAGTTTAAGAAGGGTACTCCCCTTTCAGAACTCGCACTAGTAGCAAACCCTGAGGTAATGCATGACGAGCATAAGCACAATCTTTCCGATTTTGAGAACGAGGCTGGCACAGAAGTTAGAGGTTATATTCTTAGATCGGGCAATGTATTCTCAGTAACAGCAGACGCACTTAACGCCGCTGCAGCTATCGCAGTGGACAACGTTGTAGAACTTGCAGACGACGAAACAAAGCTCACGGTGGTATCAACAGCTACAGCAAGCACAACTACAGTAGGTACAATAATCGCTATCGAAAAGACAAGCAGATATACTTACTATGTAATTAAAATTAAGTAATTTGAGAGGAGTGAATTTATAATGAAGGATTTTAACATGAATGATATGGTTAAGCTCGCTCTCGACAATTACAGAGGCAGAACCGAAAAGTATTCAAGCGAGGACGCTCAGGAATCAATCCGTAAGGGACTTATCGAGCTTAACAACGGCAAAACAACTCTGGACTACAGAGCAATCCGCGATGGCAAGTGCCCTGGCCTGTTCTCGTTTATCGAAACAGTTCTCGGCGCAACAACAATAGAGGGTTTACAGGGTGACGAGTATTTCAATCAGTTTGTTGATTACAGAAACGTTGCCGAAGGCGACCAGAATCTCTTTAGAGTAGACGATAGCGATCTCTTTGTGGTTTCGAAGGCTGCAAACGGCACGCAGGGCATTCG
>UMFH01052520.1_pt1 | contig 14443 bp, 8 predicted proteins | sample 1964941 | NCBI WGS metagenome assembly UMFH01 (sample SAMEA4836039, study PRJEB28245) | human gut metagenome | biome: gut microbiome; material: fecal sample | place: Denmark | collected 2008
GTGTTTGACGCGCCGAAAGCGCTGACGGGCGAAGTGGACGGCTACCGCTATTACGGGCTGGTCAACCCCACACGCCCTACGCAGCGCTGCGGGGAAGCCTACACCCGGCAGCTGGAGGAAATCCTGCGCAAAGAGCAGCCGGATGTCATTCACCTCTGGGGCACGGAAAATCAGCACACGCTGGCCATGGTTGATGCGGCGGAACACATGGGGATGCGCGAGCGGATTGTAATTTCCATTCAGGGGCTTCTGTCCATATACGCGGAGCATTATCGCGCTTATCTGCCGGAACACGTCTGCCACGGGCACACGCTGAAGGACTTGATGAAGGGCAATATCGTCCGGCAGGAAGCAATCTACCGCCGCGTCGGGCAGTATGAACAGGAAGCCCTGCGCAGGGTGCAGCACGTCATCGGGCGCACCGACTGGGATGCTGCCTGCATGGCGGAGCTTGCCCCGCAGGCTGCCTATCATTTCAACAATGAGACGCTGCGGGACGAGTTCTACACCGGCGAATGGTCGCTGGACAGCTGCGAGCCGCACAGCCTCTTCTGCAGTCAGGCGCATGTACCGCTCAAGGGGCTGCATCTGCTATTGCAGGCGCTGGCGATTGTCCGCAAGCGCTATCCCGATGTCAAGCTCTATGTGGGGCGCAAGGACTATAGGCGCATTCCGCTGCCTGCGCGCAATGCCTATGAACGGTACATCCACCGTCTGCTGCGCGAAAACGACCTCTACGACCATGTTGTTTTTACCGGAAGCCTGAATGCACAGCAAATGAAGGAGCGGTATCTAAAAAGTCAGGTGTTTGTGCTGCCGTCGAGCATTGAAAACTCCCCCAATTCGCTGGGCGAGGCGATGCTGCTTGGCGTACCATGCATTGCGTCGGATGTCGGCGGCGTGCGCTGTCTGATGACGCACGGCGTGGAAGGGCTGATTTATCCGGCAGACGACCCGCATTTGCTGGCGCATGATATCTGCGAGATGTTCGCGCATCCGAAAAAAGCGGCACAGATGGCGCGCGCCGGGCGAGAACACGCTGGAAAAACGCATGATGCGCAGAAGAATCTGGAGATACTGCATCAGATTTATACGGAGATTGCACGATGAAAATCCGAATCACAAAGAACCATGTGGATGCACTCTGTGTGCTGATTGGCGTGCTGGGCATGGGTTCGCTGTATTTTCAGGTGCTGCGGATGCCGCTGATGGCAGCCATGCTGATTGCGTCGATTCTGCTGCTGACGCGGGCGCATCATCCGAAAATCAGCATCCAGAATGTACGCCTGACGCTGCTGCTGACGGCGGCGCTGCTGCTGACGAGCTTCGTCAACCCGCAGAACGGCATCCACATCAACGATATTGTCATTTGGCTTTGCAACATCGGCTATGTGCTGGTTCTGCAAAGCTGCATCGGGTATCGGACGTATATGCGGCTGTATACCAAAGTCATGCTGGCAGAGGCGGCCATCAGCCTGATTTCCTTCGTCATCGGCGATTTGCTGTCGCTGCCGCTGCCGCTGCTGCACTATGAGGTTTCCAGCGTCAACGGATTTTATCTGACGCCTTATTTCACCTTAGGCTGGCTGAACATCCCGGTTTTCCACCGCAACGCGGGCATGTTCAACGAGCCGGGCAGCCACCAGATTTTCCTGAACTTCGCGCTGCTGTTCCTGATGAGCGACGAAACGCGCATGGGCATGAGCAAGAAGAAATACTGCTGGGCAATTGCGCTGCTGATCGTCACCATCCTCAGCACGCTGTCCACAACAGGCTTTATTTGTCTGGGCGTTGTGCTGCTGACGGTGGCATTCCGCAAAAAGGGCGGGAAAATGGCGCGCAGCATCAAGATGGCGGCGTTCATTGGGCTGGTACTGCTGTTTGTCATCGAGTCTGCCACGGGCGTGGTGGAAAACAAGATTATCGGACGAAATTCCGGCGGTTCGTTCTACACGCGGTGGAACGACACCTTCAGCGGCTTTGAAATCGGGCTGGAATCCCCCATTGCGGGGCAGGGCGTTTTCTCGGAGCGAAAGGCGGAAATCCTGCTGGAACACAGGGTGCAGAACATTTCCAACGGCTTTGCCGCCTTCGTCATGGATACAGGGTTGATTCTCCCGGCAGTTTGGCTGTGGCTGATGTACCTCGGTATCCGCACCAAATTTGCCAAGGAGCGGCTGCTGTATGTGCTGGGCGTTTTCCTGCTGTATTTCCTGTGCATCAACACGGAGGGCGTTTTCCTGAACATACTGTTTTTGGGGCTGCTGGGCAAGTGGCAGCCGGACGCGGAGGAAGCGCCTGATCAGCCGGCAAATGCGCGCAGGCAGAGGAAACGCAGGAGGCGCTGCACTGTGCCACCGGAAAAACTGCGCCTGACGTTTAACACGCAGCCGGAGGACGCGGCGCAGGAGCAGACGGGCGAAACAGGCGGAGAGGAATCATGAACACAGCATCAAGGAGCGAAAACACGGCGCGCAACATCGGCGTGGGCGCAGTGCGGCAGGTGCTCACGCTGCTGCTGGCTTTTGCTGTGCGAACGGTGTTTGTGCGCCGGCTGGGCGCGGATTATACGGGTGTCAACGGGCTGTACAGCAACATTCTGGCCATGCTGTCACTGGCGGAGCTGGGCGTGGGCAACGTGCTGGTGTACAGCTTGTACGCACCGCTGCACCGGGGCGACACGGGCGAAATCCAGCACCTGCTGGGCTATTATCGTCGCATTTACCGCCTGATTGCGCTGGCGGTAGCGCTGCTGGGCGCGGCGGTAATCCCCTTCCTGCCGCTCATCATCAGCAGTGAGCTGCCGATGGCGCAGCTAATCGTCTACTATGTGCTGTACTTGGCGAACTCCGTGGCATCCTATCTGGTCATCTACAAAACGACGCTGATTCAGGCCGACCAGAAGGCATATTTGCAGAACATGGTTTCCGCCGCGGCGCTGGTGTTGCAGTATGCGGCGCAGATCGCGTGCCTGCTGATTTGGGGCAGCTATCTTGGCTATTTGCTGATTCAGATCGCCTGCACCCTCCTGCAGAACGCGGTGCTGAGCCATTTAGCAGATAAGATGTACCCCTTCCTGCGGAAAAAGCAGAAATGTGCGCCGATGCACCGCAAGCAGGAGCTGAACGACAACATCCGCTCCATGTTTCTCTACAAGCTGGCGACAATACTCATCAACAACACGGACAACATCCTGATTTCCATCATGCTGGGCACGGTGTTCGTCGGCTACTACTCCAACTACGCGTCGCTGACGACGTATGTGACAACGTTCGTTTCCATCGTGATTACCGGCATTTCCGCCAGCTTGGGAAATCTGAATGCCGAGAAGAATTCGGAAAAGTCATACGCCATGTTCCGCAACCTGATTGTCCTCTTCGGGGCGATTACAGGCTTCTGCGTCGCCGCATACGGCGCGGTTGTGCAGGACTTCATCCCCATCTGGGTGGGCGAAGAATACCTGATGGATACAGGGACAGTGGCGGCGGTGCTGTTCACGTTCTACCTGAGCACCATCGTCGCGCCTGTGTGGATGTACCGCGAAACGCTGGGGCTTTTTCGGCAAATGAAATATGTTATGTTTATGACGGCGCTGGTCAACATCCTGCTGTCCATCCTGCTGGGGCATTTCTTCGGCGTGGCGGGCATCATCGGCGCAACAGGGCTGGCGCGGCTATGCACCATCTTCTGGTATGAGCCGAAAGTGCTGTTCCATCGCACCTTCGGGCGCAGTGCTGCCGCGTATTTCAAGGCGCAGGGCGGCTTGCTGCTGCTCAACGGCGCGGTGATGGCGCTGTCGCTGCTGCTGTGCGCGCGGATGGGGCATACGCTGATGTGGATTATCATCAAGGGCATCACCTGCGCGGCGGTGACGGCGCTCCTGTACACGCTGGCGCTGGGACGGACGGCAGAATATCGCTGGATGCTTGAAAAAGGGCGGAGTTTCTTGCGCAAATGGAGGAAGAAGGCATGATCGATCAGGAAATGCAGCACTGCCGCAAAATTGTGCGTTTTGACCCTACCATTTCAACAGCGAATCAGGGAGATTTCATCATCCGAAACGCCTGCGAGCATGTGCTGCACGACTGCTTTCCTGTGCAGCTGTCCGTCGCCGTGCCGGTTCGGGACAGGCTGTCGAAAGTGTCGATGAAGCACGTCGGCAGTGCGGATTACGCATTTGTCTGCGGGACGAATCTGCTTTCCTCGGACATGCGCCGCCAAAGGATGTGGAATATCCGTCTGCGGGACGCGGTGATGATGCGCTGCGGCGATTTGCACAAGCGGGAGCTGCTGAATTTCCGCCTGATTCATGAAAAATTTCAGCACACGCATATCATTTTGCTGGGTGCGGGGTGGTATCAATATCAGGACGAGCCGACAGGGTACACGAAGCGGATTCTAAAAACGCTGCTGGATGGGCAGTACCTGCACGCGGTGCGCGACGAATACACGCGCCAGCGCCTGCTGAAGCTGGGCATCACGAACGTGCTGAATACGGCGTGTCCGACAATGTGGGGGCTGACAGACGACAAATGCGCGCAGATTCCGACGCACAAGGCGGAGCGCGTTGTGACAACGCTGACGGACTACCGCAGCAGCCCGGAGCAGGATGCGCAGATGCTGACCATGCTGCAAAAGCACTATCGCGAGGTGTATGTGTGGCTGCAGGCAGTTGAGGACTACGCCTGCCTGCGCCAAATGGATGCGCGCGTGACGCAGAATTTGCACCTGATTCAGCCGAATCTGCGAGATTACACAGCGCTTTTGGCATCAGGCGGGATTGACTACGTTGGCACGAGGCTGCACGGCGGCATCCACGCAATGAACATGGGCTGCCGAAGCCTGATTCTGGCGGTAGACAACCGCGCAAGTGAAATCGCGAAGGACACGAATCTGCCCATCCTGCCCCGCGGCGGAAATTTGGATGTGCTGGAGGAGCGAATCTGCTCCGCATGGGAGACGCAAATTGATTTGCCGACCACGGCAATTCGGCAATGGAAAAATCAGTTCCGCGAGACAGATGCAGAGAAAGTGCCTTGATTTTCGTATAAAATGCGGCTTTCTGCGCGGTAAGTATTGACAGCCGACTTGTAATTTGTTACAATATAGCTGGAATTGGGAAAGAGATTGCTATATCCACCGGGAGCACTGCGGCTCGCCGCGAAAAGAAAGATGGAAAGCAGCAATCGCTTGCCATTGGCACAACCATACGTCGTGCCGGAAGATTGCACAGAACAAGGAGTGAGGACGATGAAGGACAAAAAGTGGATGCGAAAGGCATTGTCTTTCCTGCTGGCTGTATTCATGGTGACGGGCAGTATGGGAACAGTGCTGACGGCGGCTGCAGAAGAGCCGGAAACTCCGCCGACGGAAACGGTTGAGGTCGTGCCGACGGAAGCACCGGAAGCGACGGATGTTCCCGAAGCAACGGAAATCCCCGAAGCAACGGAAATCCCCGAAGCGACGGATGTTCCCGAGGTAACGGAAGCACCCGAAGCAACGGATATTCCCGAAGCGACGGATGTTCCCGAAGCGACGGATGTTCCTGAAACAACGGAAATCCCCGAAGCGACGGATGTTCCTGAAGCAACGGAAATCCCCGAAACGACGGATGTTCCCGAGGTAACGGAAGCGCCCGAAATCGTGGACGAAGCAGCCGTAGATTACAGCCGCTCCGTGCTGGATAACGAGTTCTTTGACTCCGGCTTTGCCGCGACGTTCAGCAGCGCACAGCTGTACCTGAATCCGACGGGCGATGAGCTGGTTGGTCAGGTAACTGGCGTAGTGTATGTGACGCATCGTCCGCAGAAGGGTCAGCTGAATGAACGGATTTCCGTCTGCGTGTATGACAAGACGGCTGGCGTTGCATATGGCTATCTGGCGGCGGATGCAGTGCATCCTGTGCCGGAAGAGGGCATTGAGAATCAACGTCACACCGGTGTTTTCGCGAGCGGCGTGGAAATGCCCTGTGCCCTGCTGGTGCTTGCGGCTGCGACGGAAGAACCCGTGCCGACCCCTGCGCCCACGCCCGTGCCGACGGAAGAGCCCGTTGTCGTGCCGACCGAGGAACCCGTTGTTGAGCCGACCGAAGAGCCCGCTGTCGTGCCGACGGAAGAGCCTGTTGTCGTGCCGACGGAAGAACCCGTTGTTGAGCCGACCGAGGAACCCGTTGTTGAGCCGACCGAAGAGCCCGCTGTCGTGCCGACCGAGGAACCCGCTGTCGTGCCGACCGAGGAACCCGCGTCGACCCCCGCGCCTACGGACGTGCCGGATGACCTCGAAAACATCGACCGCGCGGATGTGATTATTCCGGGCAAACCGACGTTCGAAATGGACAAGGCGACGGCGGAGCTGGGCGAGAATATCACCTTCACCATCCACACGAAGAACGCCACCAAAATTTTGATGTACATTGACGGCAGCGTCAACCGCTACATCTACGACGTGCCCACTGACACATCGACACTTACCATGTCCTTCTCCTCGATGGGGAGCAAGGGGGGCAAGCGCACCATCGCGTTCCAAGCCTACAACGGCAATACGCCCGGCGAAAAGTCCGCTGAACAAACGATTACGCTGACAAAGCCGTCTGTCAAGCCGCAGGTGACGGTGAAGGATATCGACAAGACGACCGTGGGTCTGGGCGAGAACATCACCTTCACCCTGAGCATCAAGAACGCCACGAAGGTGCTGATGTACATCGACGGCAGCGTCAACCGCCGCTTCGAGAATATCACCCCCGACATGACGGAATACACCTTCACCATGTCCTTCTCGTCGCTGGGGAACAATGGGGGCAAGCGCGCCATTGCGTTCCAAGCCTATAACGGCACGACGGCAGGTGAAAAGACCTCCGAACGTGTTGTGACTGTCGCAAACGAAAGCCCGAACAAGCCGACCGTGACCAGCTGGAGTTTGGACAAATCCACGGTTGATTTGAACGAAACCATCACCTTCACCATCAACACCAAGAACACGACGAAGATGCGTGTCTACATTGATGGCAAGCTGAACCGCTACATCTACGACGTGAAGGACGGCGCGACGACATTCCAGATGTCCTTCTCGACGCTCGGTTCAAACGGCGGCGTGCGCACGGTGGCGTTCCAGCCATACAATGGCAGCACGCCCGGCGCTATGTCCGACACCAAGACGATTACCATCAGCGTGGCGAACAAGCCGCGGGTTGAGCTGCTGAAAATCAGCAATCCGAACGCGACGCTGGGCGAAAATATCACCTTCACCCTGCGCATCAAGAACGCCACGAAGGTGCTGATGTACATCGACGGCAGTGTCAACCGCCGCTTCGAGAACATCACCCCTGATATGACGGAATACACCTTCACCATGTCCTTCTCTTCGCTGGGGAACAACGGGGGCAAGCGTACCATTGCGTTCCAAGCCTACAACGGCGCAGTCGGCGGCGACAAGACCTCCGCAACCACCATTTCCCTGACGAGCGGTTCGTCTGCTGCCCCCGTGATTGCGAATGTCAAGATTGACAAGACGACCGCGGTGCTGGGCGAGCAGATTAAATTCACTGTTTATCTGGACAACGCGACGAAGCTGCTGATGTATGTCGACGGGCAGGTGAACCGCCGCTTTGAGGACGTAACGACCAGCATGTCGAAGTACGAGTTCACGATGTCGTTCTCGTCGCTGGGGAATAATGGCGGCGTCCGTACGATTCAGTTCCAGCCTTACAACGGCACGACCGCGGGCGAAAAGTTTAAGGCGTACACGATTACACTGACGACGACCGTGGTCAACAAGCCGGAAGTCGTCAACTTCACCATGAATCCCAGCCGCGTGAAGCTGAATGTGCCGGTGACGTTCACGGTCAACACCAAGAACGCGACGAAGGTCGTCCTGTATGTGGACGGCAAGGCAAATACCAGCTACCCGACGACTGGCGATGTGACGGTTATCGAGCGCGCCTTCGCTTCGCTGGGCAGCGGCAACGGTGTCCGTACGCTTCAGTTCAAGCCCTACTACGGAACGACCGCTGGCGAGCTTTCCCCGGCGCAGTCCCTGACGCTGTATGTGACCGACGATCCGCTGACCGTGACCGTTCCTGCCGCGAAGCAGGGCGACGACCTGACGGTGACGTGGACGGCTGCTGGCGGCGCAACGAAGTATCAGCTACTGCTGACCACGCCGGACGGCACGGCTGCGCTGCTGGGCGAAACGGCGGCGCTGAACTACACGGTGCCGGGTCTGAAGCTGCTGCAGCCAGGCGACTACACCATCACGATTAAGGCGCTGTCCGGCAATACGGAGCTCGAATCTGTCAACAAGGCATTCACGGTGACAGGCGACTTCGTGTTCGCGGTTCGTGACGACTCTACGGGCATTGTGGTCGTCAAGTACAACGGCACGGCATCGACGCTGACCGTTCCGAACACGGTGGCGGGTCTGCCGGTGGTGGAAATCGGCGCGCAGGCGTTTGAGGGCAACACGAAGCTCAAGAGCGTAACCCTGCCCGCGACGATTGAAATCATTGGCCGCCGCGCGTTCGCGGAATGCAAGAACCTGCTGGAAGTCAAGTAAAAATTCATAGGAATTACGAAAGCCGGGGATTGCTGGAAAGGCAGTCCCCGGCTGTTTTGCTGCGAAAAAAACATACTTGCGATTGACGTTTCCCTGCCTATCTGCTATCATAAGATAAGCGCCCGCTATATGCCGCACACAAAAGGAGGTATGCCCTATGGAGCAGCTTGAAGTTCTGACCGAAGTGCAGGATTTGCGGAAGGTTTGGCCGCATGAAGCACTGGATTTTACGCCGTGGCTGGCGAAGGATGAGAACATCGCGATTCTGGGCAATGAAATCGGCATGGAAATTGCAGTCGACGGAACAGAATCTGCTGTGGGCGATTTCAGCGTGGATATTATCGCGACCGATATTGCAACAGGGCAGAAGGTTATCATCGAAAACCAGCTGGAGGATACCAACCACGACCATCTGGGCAAGCTCATCACTTACGCCGCCGGAAAAGATGCGCAGACGATTATCTGGGTGGTAAAGCACGCACGCGAGGAACACCGCGCGGCGATTGAGTGGCTGAATAACCACACGGATGATGACATCGGCTTCTTCCTGTGCGAAATCCACCTGTATAAAGTCGGCAGCTCCAATCCTGCGGTGAAGTTCAGCGTGATTGAGAAGCCGAATGACTGGATTAAGAGCGTCAAGAAAAATCTGCAGCAGACAGAAAGCCAGCAGTTCCGCTTGGATTACTGGACAGCCTTCAATGAATATGCGTATGCAAACGCGCAGTTCGCAAGGCAATTTGGCAAGCGAAAAGCATCAAACAAAATGTGGATGAACCTGAGCATTGGCTCATCTGTTTATGATATTTGCTTACGCGCGGTTAAAACAGAAAATCTGCTTGTTGTTGAACTGTATATTCGCGGCGACAAGGATCTTTATCATCAGTTATTTGAAAAACAGAATGCCATTGAGCAGGAATTGGGCGTTACGCTTGACTGGCGGGAACTTCCAGAAAAGAAAGCAAGCCGCATTATGCTGACACGGCAGGTCGATTTTGACAATCGCAGCGCGTGGAATGCACAGTTTGACTGGATGATGGAGATGTCACTGAAATTCAAGAAAGTATTCAAGAAGTACCTATAATATGAAAATGCCCCCGGAAGCCATGCCTCCGGGGGCATTTTTCAATTTTCCTGCGTTATCTGCTTGCCCTTTTTCCCTTCTCCATTTTCCACAATTCTTCCACAGAAAACTCCGCATGGCAGTTCGGGCAGGCAAAATACGGATTGCGGAAGTCAACTGTGCCAATCATCCTGCCGTCTTCCGTGGAAAAATCGTAGTTCTTCGCTTCTTCGGAACGGGAGTTCACCAAATGATGCGCCGTTTCCACTGTGAGTGCTGCCTTGCAGTGCGGGCAAAAATGCTTCTTCATGAACACAAAGATAGGATGCGTGACGGTGTACTTGATATTTTTCATCAGGACAGCCTCCTTCCCCCTTGATTGTTGCAAAAGCAGCAGATTTTCTATTCCCCTGGAAATAATAACGCCAAAATCCCCCGGAAGCTCATGCCTCCGGGGGGCACTTATCTTATTCCGCCTTTGCGCTCTCTCTTGTATAATTCAGCAGCCCGCCATAGAGGATGCAGCCCTGCTGGCGCGCAGTCAGCGGCATCAGGACAACATAGTCCTCATCCTTCGTGTCGTTATGCAGCACGAACGTGTCACTGCCGCTTTCCACCGTCTCGCGGACGTGCGGCAGGCTCAGCGTGTCGCCCTGCGCGATGCGGTCGTAATCCGCCTCATTCTGGAACGTCAGCGGAAGAATGCCGTTGTTGATAAGGTTCGCCTGATGAATACGGGCGAACGACTTCGCGACGACAGCGCGGATGCCCAGATACAGCGGGACAAGCGCGGCGTGTTCGCGGCTCGACCCTTGCCCGTAGTTCATGCCCGCAATGAGGATGCCGCCGCCTTCCTTCTTCGCGCGTGCCGGGAACGTCGCGTCCACGGGGGTCAGGCAGAAGTCCGACAAGTACGGCACGTTCGAGCGGAACGGCAGAAGCTTCGCGTCCGACGGCGCAATGTGATCGGTGGTGATGTTGTCCTCCATCTTCAGCAGCACCTTGCCGGAAATGGCATCCGCCAGCGGCTTGCCCAACGGGAAGGGCTGAATGTTCGGGCCGCGGACAACATCCACCGTGTCCTCTTCGCCCGGCGCGACCGGGGGAATGACCAGATTGTCGTTGACGGTGTACGTCTCCGGCATCGGGATATCGAGGTCAATGTCAAGGCAGCGCGGATCCGTCAGCACGCCAGTCAGCGCCGTGACAGCCGCCGTCTCGCAGGAAACCAGGTAAATACCGGCGGACTTTGTGCCGCTGCGGCCGTAGAAATTGCGGTTGTTCGTGCGAACGGAGACGGCGTTCGTGCGCGGCGACTGCCCCATGCCGATGCACGGCCCGCAGGCGGATTCCAGAATGCGCGCGCCCGCCGCAATCATGTCCGCCAAAGCGCCGTTGCGTGCCAGCATCGTCAGCACCTGCTTCGATCCGGGGCCGATGACAAGGCTCACGTCCGGGTGCACAGTCTTGCCCTTCAAAATCCGGGCGACGCGCATCATGTCGGTATAGGAAGAGTTCGTGCAGGAACCGATAAACACCTGATCGACCTTAATCGGGCCGCACTGCTTGACGGTTTCCACGATGTCAGGCATATGGGGCTTCGCGACGAGCGGCTCAAGCGCGGTCAAATCAATGTCGAGGATTTCGTCATACGCCGCATCCGGGTCTGCGGACAGCGGCACGAAGTCCTGCTCACGCTGCTGCGCTTTGAGGAACGCATGGGTGACTTCATCCGACGGGAAGATGGAGGTCGTCGCGCCGAGTTCCGCGCCCATGTTCGTAATCGTCGCACGCTCCGGGACACTCAACGTTTTCACGCCGTCGCCGATGTACTCCATCACCTTGCCGACACCGCCCTTGACGGTCAGCCGGCGCAGGACTTCCAGAATAATGTCCTTCGCCGCAACGCCGTAGGACAGCTTGCCATGCAGGCGCACGCCGACGACACGCGGGCACGCCAGATAATACGCGCCGCCGCCCATCGCGACCGCAACGTCCAGTCCGCCCGCGCCGATGGCAAGCATCCCGATGCCGCCGCCCGTGGGCGTATGGCTGTCCGAGCCGAGCAGCGTGTAGCCCGGCACGCCGAAGCGCTCCAGCTGTACCTGATGGCAGATACCGTTGCCGGGCTTAGAGCAGTAAATGCCATGCTTTTTCGTCACCGTTTGGATGTAATAGTGGTCATCCGCATTTTCAAAGCCAGTTTGCAGCGTGTTATGGTCAATGTACGCCACGGACTTCTTTGTCTTGACGCGCTTGACGCCCATCGCCTCGAATTGCAGGTACGCCATCGTACCGGTGGAATCCTGCGTCAGCGTCTGGTCAATGCGGATGGAGATTTCCGAGCCGGGAATCAGTTCACCGCTGAGCAGGTGCGCGGACAGGATTTTCTGGGTCAGATTCATCGCCATGAGGAAAGGACTCCTTTCATAATATGCACAATGCCCAAACGGGCAGAAACAGCCGAATGAACAGCTTCATGATACAGGATTCGGCGCGGTGCGTCAATGCTTTCGGGCGGAAAGAACACAAAAAGCGCAGGCGATGAAAAACTCGCCAGCTGTTTTAGGTGACACCGCACAAATGAGGCGGCGCCTTTATCAAACTGCCGTTTGTGTCAGGTTTTTTTACACCGGCCGCGGTTTGTTTATTGTATTCCGGGGAAAATCGGGGTATCATACAGACACGAAGCGAGATGACATGCGCTTCGGATGAACAATAATTTTTCTCCACTGCGTCTGATTGAAGGAGGACGAACTTATGTATTATTCCAGCGGTAACTATGAAGCCTTTGCCCATCCCAAGAAACCGGAAGGCGTTGACCACAAGAGCGCCTATATTGTCGGCGCAGGTCTGGCATCCCTGACGGCGGCATGCTATCTGGTGCGCGACGGTCAGATGAAGGGCGAGCACATCCACATTTTCGAGAAAGACCCGGTGTCCGGCGGCGCGTGCGACGGCCGGAAGTATGATGTCGGCTACATGATGCGCGGCGGCCGCGAAATGGACAACCACTTCGAGGTCATGTGGGATTTGCTCCGCTCCATCCCGTCCAGTGAGACCGAAGGCGCAAGCGTGCTGGACGAGTATTACTGGCTGAACAAGGAAGACCCGAACTTCTCCCTGTGCCGCGCGACCGAAAAGCAGGGGCAGGATGCCCACACGGACGGCAAGTTCGCCATCTCCGACAAGGGCGCGATGGAAATCATGCACCTTTTCTTCACGCCGGATGAGCAGCTGTATGACAAGCGTATCACCGACGTGTTCGACGACGAGGTGTTCTCCTCCAACTTCTGGATGTACTGGCGCACGATGTTCGCCTTCGAGAACTGGCACAGCGCGCTGGAAATGAAGCTCTACATCAAGCGCTTTATCCACCACATCGGCGGACTGCCGGACTTCAAGGCACTGCGCTTCACCCGCTATAACCAGTACGAATCCATCATCCTGCCGATGGAGAAGTACTTGAAGGAACACGGCGTGCAGTTCCACTACGCCACGAAGGTGACGGATGTCCGCTTCGACGTCACCGCGACGCGCAAGCAGGCCTCCTCCATCACCGTGGAGCATGATGGGCAGACCGACGTGATCGACCTGACCGAAAACGACCTGCTGTTCATCACCAACGGCGGCTGCGTCGAAAGCAGCACCTACGGCAGCCAGAACACTCCCGCGCCCTTTGACCCGGAGCTGAAGCCCGGCAACGGCTGGGATTTGTGGAAGAAGATTGCCGCGCAGGACGCTTCGTTCGGCCGTCCGGAAAAGTTCTGCTACGATCCGGAGCAGAGCAACTGGATGAGCGCGACTGTCACCACGCTGGACGACAAGATTCCGCAGTATATCCAGAAAATCTGCAAGCGCGACCCCTTCTCCGGTCATACCGTCACCGGCGGCATCGTGACCGTGAAGGACTCCAGCTGGCTGATGTCTTGGACGCTGAACCGTCAGCAGCAGTTCCGCAATCAGCCGAAGGATCAGCTGTGCGTGTGGGTGTACGGTCTGTTCTCCGACAAGCCCGGCGACTATGTAAAGAAGCCCATGCGTGACTGCACCGGCAAGGAAATCTGCATGGAGTGGCTGTACCACATGGGCGTGCCCGAAAGCGAAATCGAGGAACTGGCGGAGCACAGTGCGAACACGGTGCCGGTCATGATGCCCTACATCACGGCGTTCTTCATGCCGCGCGCCGCAGGCGACCGTCCGGATGTTGTGCCGAAAGGGGCTGTGAACTTCGCGTTCCTCGGTCAGTTCGCGGAGGTGCCGCGTGACACCATCTTCACCACGGAGTACTCCATGCGTACCGCGATGGTTGCCGTGTACACGCTGCTGAACGTTGACCGCGGCGTTCCGGAGGTCTGGGGCAGCACCTACGACATCCGCGATTTGCTGAACGCGACGGTGCAGCTGCGCGACGGCAAGAAGATTACCGACTTGGATCTGCCGCTGATGGAGCGCTTGGCGCTGAAGGAAGTGCTGAAGAAGATTTCCGGCACGGACATCGAGAAGCTGCTCAAGGAATATCACTGCATCTAAGGGATTTGCCCCCGCTGTCTGGATTGGCAGCGGGGGATTTTTTTTTGTGTTTCGCGTGATTTCCACATAAACATTGCTTTGTCATGCAGAGAGTTTCGCGTCTGCGGACGCGACAAGGGGGCAATGAAAACAGACGAATGTCTGCGGTCGCCCCCTTGACCCCTTCGCCCGCCACCCATGTTACTTGTTTTTTATCGAAACTATCATTTGTGTAGTTAGCTTACCTTTCGTCTTTTCAAGCTACGGCATAATTCAACCGCAAATAACCCCAAAAGTGGCGGCGCCGAAGGTTTCCAA
>UMFH01037581.1_pt1 | contig 14041 bp, 9 predicted proteins | sample 1964941 | NCBI WGS metagenome assembly UMFH01 (sample SAMEA4836039, study PRJEB28245) | human gut metagenome | biome: gut microbiome; material: fecal sample | place: Denmark | collected 2008
TACATATATCTCAGGTTAGTAGCGTTTTTTTGAAAAGTCAATGTCAGTGCAGTTGCATTGATAAAGTCACGAAATTATTAATAACTTGTCGGTATGGAACCTGTTTTAAGCAGTGTTGGCGATATATTTCACTGTGTGGCTTTGTAATAATAATCGGTTTATCGACAATCTGAAGCGGAGCCACCCGGCTCCGCTTTTTTATCATTACGTTGTTTTCTTGTTAAACCCGTATCCGCTCATATAATCTATCATCCCGTACTCGTCAATAAGATTGGCAACCGCAGGTATAAACTCATTCTCCCACTTGTATTTATCGGGATAGAGTGACCTAGCCACCGCCATATAGGATTTAAGCGTATTGTCAGGCTCAAAGCCAAGCCCATCCGAGCTTTTCGGCGCATTCGGGAACGGATTCTCATATAATCTCGTATAATGAGCGCACACGTTCCTGAGATCCGACAGGCACAGCATTCTGTCCTCTACCGTTCTGTAGTTAAGATCAAAATGCTGTGAAACCATATCCTTCTTATCCGCAGATTTCATATCTATCAAAAAATATGTCAGCGTTCCGAAGCTGAACAGCTCTACAGCCGCCCACACCGGCATTATACCGCCGTATTTTCTCTTGTGGTGCTTTACGAATTCCTCATTCTCGTTTGCCTCGATAAGCCGCTCTATCTTCGACAAAAACGCCTGATGGTTATGATGCGGATCGAATCCGGACGCATTGAGATAGCCCAGCGCCCCGTACTTCATAGCGTGATAATTTGAGATTATCGCCCTCATTGAGATCTCGATTTCCTCAAGATAGGTCATCAGCATACGGCGCAGTACCCTGTCAAAATCATAGACCTTCATTATCTGCTCAAAGGTTGTACCGTCCCTGTACTTGCCCTTACGCTCCAGAAACGGCGCAAAGTAATAGGCAAGCCGGTAATAGTTGATATTTGTAAGGCACTTCCTTGCATACTCCTCATCATCTATTATACAGCCTCTCTGCCTCAGTATCTCGATCTGCTGTTTTATGGTAGCAGGCGTTTTGTTGAACTGCATTATTTGTTTTCCTCCGGTTTTTCAAGATCAATGAAACGTCCGAGCGTAAACGAGTATATTATCATCTGCTTTACCGGCAAGGAAAATTCCTTCTCCAGTGCCTCTTTATATATATCAAGCTGTAATTTATAATCGTCTTTGTATTTCTGCTCATCGTCCGTTTTGTCTGTCTTGTAATCGACCAGCACTATACCGTCATCTTCAATAAAGAACATATCGGCTATACCCTGTACATAAGGCTCTGCGCCCTCAAGCATCTCACGGCTGTCCGCCCCGAATATTGCAGGATCGTAGCACTGCGTGTCAAGCCTGTGGAAAATAGGGTACTCCCTGTACAGCTTTCCGTTCTTATCCGCCTTCACAATACGCTTCGCAACGTCATTTCCGTAGAATCCCGCTATATCGCCTGCGTTTATGCTGTTTTGCTCAGCCTTGTCAAGAAAACCTGCGGTACTGTTTTTGATATAGTCACTGATTTCGTCCTTGCTGAGTATTTTCTCAAAAGGTATATGCTCCATCAGCTTATGATATGCGTCGCCACGGCGCTTTCCGCTGAGTTTGCCCGTATTGTTTTCGGTTAGGAATGAAGGCTTTCCTATAAACAGGCCGTAGTTTTCCTCGCCGTTTTTTTCTCTCAGATTAGCCGCAAGCTCGGTAGCTGTAAATTTTGCGGAAATTTTCGTCAGCGGCTCATATGCGTATGCCGCATTGAGCTTTTTCTCAAGCTCGCTTCTGAACTGTTCGTCAACGGCAATGCCGGTGCTGTCGTTATTTTTATCATCTGTATATTCATCGGCATTTTCCGCCCCCGTATTAAGTGCAGGAATTGTGAGGCTGTGTTCATCGCCTCCGTATGCAAGCGGATAAAAGATATATCTTACATCGCCGTAGTCGATTATACCGCTTTGCATATCGTTTACCTTATCGCACTCGGCTGACAGTGCCTCGATAAGCCACGAAAGATAACTGCTTCCGTTACACTTCCCGACCTTTTTTCCTGCCCTGTTTACGTCAAGCACAGACATATATTCATCACACGCCTTTGAAATATTGGCGGTGAATATCAGCTTGTTTTCGGCTCTGGTCGCCGCAACGTACAGCAGTCGCATCTCCTCGCTCGCAAGCTGTTTTTTTACCTCCTGCGCCGCCGCATGATATGCAGGTGACTGGATTTTGCTCATAGTGGAAATATCAACACTCTTTGACGCTACCGCATATTCCTCGCTTATCACAACATCGCCCGTGTAGTCGTCATCGTTGAATGACGATGCACAGTTTGCGACAAATACAACGGGGAACTGAAGTCCCTTTGACATATGCGTTGACATTATCTTTACTCCGTGTCCGCCTGCCGTCTGTGCCGCAGTAAGACCGCCCATATTCTCGAGGTTGAAAATAAGGTCACCGAGCGTTCCGCCGTCCTTATAGTCCGAATACTCACGGGCGTATGAAACGAGCAGTTCAAGGTTTGCCTGACGTGTTGCCGGATCATCACCGACACTGAGCAGTTCATCGGCAGAAATACGGTCATATATACTGCGGATAAGCTCCTGAGGCGAAGAAGCGGTTGCGGCATTTCTGAAGCTGTCAAGGTCGTTTACAAATACGGCACATTTAGCATCGGGCTTTATATCCTTTGTAAGTTCGTGGAGTTTTTCGTATTCCGATGTATCGTAACCTCTCACCGCCTGCATAACACAGCTGTAAAGAGGTTTTCTCTTCATTCCGACAATTTCCTTTGTACCAAGACAATATTTTTCAAGTTCATCGGCACACTCCGCTCTGATTTTGCTTATGTCAAAGCCGAATGTTCCTGTCCTGAGCCGTGCCATATCATCGGCTGTAAAGCAATAAAGCGGTGACATAAGCACCTTTGCAAGCTCAGTGTCGTTATACGGATCGTTTATGACCTTAAGAAGCGACAGCATAAGCCTTATTTCAGGTCGGTCAAGCAGGCTTGCCTTCTGACTATACGTTACATTCAGTCCGTTAGCGGTGAGAACATTGACATAGTCGGCAATGCGGTTTTTCGGTGAACGCATTATGATTGCAAAATCGTCCTCGGTACAGGGTCGTTTGTCACTGCCGACCTTATAACCCTGTGCTATCATCTGCTTTATTCTTGCCGCAATGTACGCCGCCTCCGTTGCATTGGCGGTTTTCCTGTCGCCTGCCGAAACAATGCAGACTTCCGTCTTGTCCTCATCGGAAATCGGGCTGTCGCTGTCCTTTTCAAGTCCGCAGATAAGTCTGCCGTTTTCCGCATAATCAACACCGCCGTTCTCCTCTGTCATCATTCTGTCAAACAGCGTGTTTATTCCGTCAATAACGCACCTGTCACTGCGGAAATTTTCGTTCAGCGGCAGTTTGTCGAAATCGTCCGATTTGCATATACCCGAAAACACCTCCGGCTGTGCCCCTCTGAAGCCGTATATCGACTGCTTTATATCTCCGACAAAATACAGTCCCTGCTTGTTTTCGGTCAGCATTTTGAATATTTCGTACTGCAACTTGTTGCTGTCCTGGAACTCGTCAACGATGATAAGGCTGAAGTCCGATCTTTCACGGACTTTTTCACCGTTTTCGCAGAGCATACGATATACTCCTCTTTCAGCGTCCGAAAAATCGGCGCAGTTACGCCTCTGCTTTTCCTCGCAGTACGCCTTGTCAAAGCACAGTACAAGATTTTTAAGCGCAGTAACGGCAGGCAGACTTTTCGCCATATCGCTTTCAAATGAGGTTATCTTATCGCAGGTCTTTATAAAATATTTCTCAAATATACTCTTTACGCCTTCCCTGTGGGCTTTTACCAGCTTTTCCGCACTTCTGTCCTGCGGCGCACGTTCCTTCGGGAACGAAGCGATATAGCCCTTTACGGTATCGTCTATACAAAAACCGTTTTTGACAAGAGCGGTCACCGCCTTGCCGTAGCTGTCCTTTATACCCTGTGCATAATCGCTGTGCTTCGCTATCGCACCGTCGTTATCCTTTGTTCCGCCGTCATATTCCGTTATTGCGCTGTCAAGGCTTTCCGCTTCGCTCTCAAAACGCTCCGCATACATTCCCGCAAGGCCGATGAGCTTTTTCTTTATATCCTGCATTATCTGAGGATCGTCCGTGCGGTCGAGCCACTTTTCAGGGTCGGTGTGATTGAGCGCTTTTGCGTGAATATTAAGTATAAGCTGACGCAGACGGCTGTCGTCCTTTACGATATAATTCTCAACGACGGTTTCTTTTTCGTCCTTGTCGCCGTTTGCGTAAAAGTCCTCAAGCATATCCGACAGCACATCGTTTTTCAGTGCGTCACCCGCCGTTTCGTCTATAACCGAAAATCCTGCGGATATATTATCGGCAAGGTCGATATTCTCCCTGAGCAGCGAAATGCAGAACGAGCTGATAGTTGATATTCTCGCCTTTCTCAGCCTCATTCTCTGGTTACGCAGAAATCTCACGTCGGCGGAGCTTACGGCCTCGTTTATCCTCTGCCTCATAAGAGCGTCAAGTCTTGCCTTAAGCTCATCCGCCGCCTTTACCGTAAATGTTACCACAACGATTTTTGACGGGTCTATATTTTCGTTTTTGTCGCATATCAGCCTTACGACACGCTGAGTCAGAACGGCGGTCTTGCCGCTTCCTGCACCTGCCGATACTATTGCCGGGTTTCTGCCCTGATTTATCGCCTTTATCTGAGCGTCAGTATATTTCATCACTTATCCCCCTTGCCTTTCTTCGCCTTCGCAACAACTATATCCTCACCGAATCCAACAGCCTCGGCGGACCCAACATCGACGCACGAACTCTGTTTCATTCCGCATATATCCTTGAAATCGCAGTATTCGCAGGATAATGCCTTTCCGTCATCGACAAGCGGTCTTGCATCGACAATACCGCTTTTTACCTGTTCGGTGTTTTCTTTTACAACCTTTTCTATCCTGCTTTCGAGCTTTTTCAGCTTATCGCCCGCTATAGTCACAGCAGAATAGAAATTGGTGCTGACCTCCTTGTCCCTTTCAAACTTCACGCCGCTGTATAAAAGGCGTTCCTCCTCCTGCTGAGTACCCTCAACGGCAAAGCCCTTCTCCTTATGCTCGTCAAGCCAGATACCTCGCTTAAGCTCGTCAGACGGTGCTTTTATATCCTTGAGAGAAGTTTTTCCGGACGGATGGTACAGTGCGGCTGACGGCGTAAAGCCGTTTGCCTCATTGTTTTTTGCGAGTGTGAAAAGATACAGTAAAAGCTGCAGATCAAGCCCGTAGTAGATACGGCTCAGCTTTGCGTCCTTGTTTCCGGTCTTGTAGTCTATTACTCTTATCTGACCGCCGCTTTTGTCATCGTTATACGCTATATCTACACGGTCTACCGTTCCGCCTACCGTTATCGTCTGACGGCTTTTGTCTGCAAGCTCTATGTCAAAGCTGTACGGCGAAATGTCAAAGCCGTTCTCGCTCTTTCCGCTTTCCAGCTTAAGCTCGAAATATGACGGCACAAACCTGCTCTTTTCAAGCTCCTGCGCCATATATTTTATAAGATAGAACGCAGTTACCGAAAGTGCGTTATAAAGCGTGTTGAACCTTGCGCTCATATTCTCCTCGGTAAGCAGATACTTTTCCCTGTAATCCGCAAGCGCCTGTTCGATAAGGTCCTTTATTCTGTCATCGGAAACGTGAGGATTTCCGTTTTCTCTTGCACCGTCATACATATTTTCAAAGCAGTATTTCATTATGTAGTGCATGATATTTCCGTAGTTGCTCGCATTCATCGCAATGCCTGCGGACGATGAAAGGTTCATACCGTAGCGAAGGAAATATGCAAACTTACAGCCGTTCAGCTTTTCTATTGCCGTAGGCGAAAGTGCTGTCTGCGGAAAAACTATCGGCGCAATATCGCTTATCCTGTGTATGTCGGAGTTTCCGCTGTTATTGCTCATTACCGCCTTTATCCTGTCTATTGAGCTTGATTCCTTTTCGTTTTCCGAAAGCACGGTTTCAACAGCTTTCTTCTGCCCGTCTGTCAGGCGGGAATTGTTGATGACATACTGCTTTTCAGCCGACTTAACGCTTTCGGTCATATAAAGTGCGTCGAGATTATCCACGTTTATAAGCTTTGCACCGAAGTGCTTTGCTATATCGGCAATGTATTCCGATGCGTTTTCCTTTTCACCGGTAAACGTGATAAACAGCTTCTCGCCTGCAAGCGTCATAGCCTTATATGCGTCAAGCACCGCCGATGAGTATCTCGCCTCGTCATTTTCAAGTTCAATATCGTTTTCGGCAAGACGCTGTACATCATCAGACGTAAACACGCTGTTGCCCTCGGGATAAATGTCGGGGAATGCGCCGTCGGCGGCTCCCATCACAAATACCGCCTTAACCTCCCTGCTCCTTGTTCTTGCAGGATCTCCGAACAGCACGCTGTCGAGAACATTCGGAGTGCGTGATATGCTGATACGGGAGGCACAGCTATGGATAAGTGCGGAGAACTCCGCAAGCGTAAGAGGAGTATCGTCAAGCGTTTCATACAGCGATGTCAGCATTTCCGACACGGTACGCCACAGCTGGTTATATTCCTCGGTAAGCTCTTTTACATAGCGGAGCTGTCTTGTAGAGTTGTCCTGACACTTGCCCTGTATAGCGGCGCTTATATCCACCTTGTCGAAAAGGAAAGCGGTAAACTTCTTTACAAGCTCCCTGCCGCCGATGCCACGCACCGACTTTGCAAATTCAACAAGAGGTGTAACTGTTGCGATTCGTATCTCCTCTACCCTCTGCTCCGATGCGTTTGTTATATGCGGCATAGGCTTATCCCACTTCTTGCGTTTAAGATCCCAGCACTCCGCATATTCCTCCATAAGATGCTGTTCTACAAGGTGTCTTTCCTTGAGCGTCATAGGGACTGTCTTGCCGTTATTCTTTTCGGACGGCAGACGCACAAAACCGCTTCTTATATACCGCAGTATATTTGTACCTGTAGGATTATCCGCCGCTTTGAGAAGCGCCTCAAAGAATCTCAGCATCGGCTTCTCCGAGATCGGTACGGGAAGGTCGGCGAATACAGGCACATCATACCTTGCCGCCGCCGAATTTACTGCGTCCTTGTATTTTGCGGGAGAAGCGCATATCACCGCAATATCCGAGTATCTGTAGCCCTCACTGCGTACCAGCTTTCTGATATTTGCACATACAAAATCAGCCTCGCCGCTGACAGAGGACGAATAAGCCATTGTTATGCCGTCACTGCCTGCCGTGCTATCCTTTACCCCCGTCTGCAAAAAGTCACGCAGTGCCTTGAGATTACCGTTAGTGTAACGTGGAGCCTTGCCGCAAAGACGGGTATATTTTATGTTCTCCCTGTTGCCTCTTTCGAACAACCGCTCTGTCCTGTCGCACGTTGCAAAGACCTCCGCCTTGTTTTCGTCCGTACAGAGCGCAACCACAAAGTTCACACCCTTATCCGCAAGCGCCCTTAAAAAATTCTGCTGTGCTCCGCTGAAGCTGTCAAAGCCGTCAATATATATCGTTGTGTTTTCGTCAAAGCTGTCGCCGTTTCTTATCACCTGTGCGGCAAGCGTAAGATTGTCCTGCCTGTCGGCATATTTCTCGGTCAGCTTTTTATCATAAACGCTGTATACCGCCGCAATATCGCCTATCTTCTCGGCAAGATGGACAGGCAGCCGTTCAGCCGTGTTTTTTTCGGGAGAATACAGTGTTTTCGTCAGTTCATCTGCGGATATGCCTGCCGCCTTGAGCTCGTTTACTGCCGAAAGGCACATCTCTACAAAGCCGTTTTTCCTTGCGGCATTGCCGTAAAACTTAAGATCGCCGCACAGCCCTCTGACAGCACCGCTCATTATGGCTGTCTTTGCAGTGGTATCCGCATAGGTTTTCTGAGGGCAGTGCTTTTTCAATATGCTTTCGGACAGCGACATAAAGCCCATTACCTTTATGTCCGAAGTCTTTTCATCGGTTTCCTTTGTGACACGTCTTTCGCTTTCAAAAACAAACTGATCCGGAACAAGAAGTATCCTGCTTTTGCTGTCGTTCTTAAGAAGCTCATAGAGTGCGGCTGTCTTGCCGCTGCCGGCAGGACCTGTGATGATATGTGTCATACTTTTTATTTCCCTCCGTAAAATATATTCCTTAAAACGAGATACGCTGTTTGCTATCGTTAATATAATAACATATTTGCTGTACCATTTCCAGTACAGGAACGATTTTATTCGGCAGTTACGGCACATTTTCAACAAATTCTTTACATCCCGGCAAAAATGTAGTATAATATAAAGGCAAATACTAATCGACAGCCCCGTCCGACACGGAATTTATAACGGAGGCAGTATCATCACACGGGACAGCATATGCCGTCCCTGCATTTTTGAAAGGAAACATCTTATGTCTGAATTAATGTTAGGTAATCAGGCGGTCGCAAGAGGTCTTTACGAGGCAGGAGTCAGCGTTATATCGAGCTACCCCGGCACACCCAGCACCGAGATAACCGAATTTTCGTCAAAATATCCCGAAGACGAAATGTACTGTGAATGGGCGCCCAACGAGAAGGTAGCCTGCGAGGTCGCAATAGGCGCAAGTATTGCAGGTGCAAGGAGCTTCTGCGCTATGAAGCACGTTGGTCTTAACGTAGCGGCTGACCCTCTTTTCACAGCAAGCTACACAGGCGTAAACGGCGGTATGGTGCTTGCCGTAGCCGATGACCCCGGTATGCACAGCTCACAGAACGAGCAGGACTCACGCCACTATGCCATCGGCGCTAAGGTTCCTATGCTTGAACCGTCCGACTCGCAGGAGTGCAAGGACTACGCAAAGCTCGCTTATGAGATTTCGGAAAAGTTCGATACTCCCGTGATTTTAAGACTTACAACAAGAGTAAGCCACTCTCAGTCGGCTGTAACAACAGCGGACAGAATCCCCCACACTATCCCCGAATACAAGAAGAATATCGCTAAGAACGTAATGGTTCCCGCAAACGCTATAAAGAAGCACGTTGTAGTTGAACAGCGTACACTCGACCTTATCGACTATGCCGAAACATCGGGCATAAACACAGTCGAGATGAACAGTGACGAGATAGGCGTTATCACATCGGGTATCTGCTACCAGTACGCAAAGGAAGCACTGGGCGACAAGGCAAGCTACTTAAAGCTCGGTATGGTAAACCCTCTGCCCGTAAAGCTGATAAAGGACTTTGCCGCTAAGGTAAAGACTCTCTATGTTATCGAAGAGCTTGACGATGTTATCGAAACACACTGCCGCAAGAACGGCATTGACGTAAAGGGCAAGGAGCTGTTCACCCTTCAGGGCGAATACTTCCAGAGCAAAGTAAGACAGGTCGTTCTCGGTGAAAATGACGAATGGCAGACTCTTGATGCCGAGATACCCGTTCGTCCTCCCGTACTCTGCGCAGGATGTCCCCACAGAGGCGTATTCTACATACTCAAAAAGCTCGGCGTTATGGTAAGCGGCGATATAGGCTGTTACACGCTCGGTGCCGCCGCTCCTCTCAGTGCGATCGATACGACAGTATGTATGGGCGCAAGCATAAGCGGTCTGCACGGCTTCAACAAGGGCAGAAAGGGCGAATACGAGGGCAAGGCGGTAGCCGTTATCGGTGACAGCACATTTATGCACAGCGGTATCACGAGCCTTGTTGACATTGCATACAACCGCAGTAATTCTACCGTTATCGTCCTTGATAACAGCATTACAGGTATGACAGGCCACCAGAACAACCCTGCAAACGGCAAGAACATATACGGTGATCCTGCGTCTGCCGTTAACCTTGAAGCACTCGCTCACGCTATCGGCATAAACAGCGTTACAGTTGTAGACCCCGGCGACCTTGCCGAAACCGAAAGAGTTATAAAGGAGGAGCTTGCAAAGGCTGAGCCTTCGCTCATAATCGCACGCAAGCCCTGCGCATTGCTCAAGACCGTAAAGCACAAGCCTCCGTTCCGGATAGATGCCGACAAGTGCAAGAACTGCAAGTCCTGTATGAGAATAGGCTGTCCCGCACTGGTTTCAGGCGACAAGTGCATCACTATCGACAATACCCTGTGCGTAGGCTGCGGACTGTGCGAACAGCTCTGTAAGTTTGACGCTATCAAGGAATAAGCTCTGAAAGGAATATAGCTATGGAAACAAAATCAATAATGATAGTCGGCGTTGGCGGACAGGGTACACTTCTTGCAAGCCGTATACTCGGCAGTGTTCTCGGCACGGCAGGCTATGAGGTTAAGGTAAGCGAAGTACACGGAATGTCACAGCGTGGCGGTTCTGTTGTAACGTACATAAGATACGGCGAAAAGGTATACAGCCCCGTTATCGAAAAGGGTCAGGCTGATATGATAGTAAGCTTTGAACAGCTTGAAGCCGCACGTTATGTATCATACCTCAAAAAAGACGGTACAATAATCACAAACACACAGAAGATAAGCCCTATGCCCGTTATCACGGGTGCGGCTGAATATCCCGACGGCATTATCGACAAGATAAAGGCTATGGGTATAAACATTATCGCAGTTGACGCTCTCTCAGCCGCAGAAAAAGCCGGCAGTGCAAGAGCCGTTAACGTTGTGCTTATGGGCGTTCTTTCAAAGGTACTTCCCGGCATCGAGCTTGACGCTTGGAAAAAGGCAGTTGAAAAGTGCGTACCCGCAAAGGTTATAGAGATAAACGAAAAGGCTTTCGATCTCGGCAGAGATCTGTAAGCGTTCAAAAAGGAGCTTTTCTTGAAGATTATTTCCGACTCAACGCCGCTCATTGACGGCTACCGTATGCCTGCGGAGTTTTCCTCGCACAGCGGCTGTATAATAATATTCCCCGAGCGGCCGGATTCGTGGCAGTACGGCGGAGTAAAGGCAAAAAAAGCGTTCTGCGAGGTTGCCTGCGCCATTGCAAAAAGCGAAAAGGTCACCGTTCTTGCCTCATTTGAACAGTATGAAAACGCACGCAGAATGCTCCCCCCTCATATCCGTGTTGTCGAGATGTCCTCTGACGATGCGTGGGCGAGAGATGTTTCACCCGAGTTTGTCGTGAACGATAAGGGTGATATGCGTGGTGTGGACTGGTATTTCAATGCGTGGGGCGGTCTTGTTGACGGGCTTTATTTCCCGTGGGACAAGGATAACAAGATAGCACGCAAGGTCTGCGATATGCTCGATGTCGATGTTTATGACTTCAGCGACTTCGTTCTTGAGGGCGGAAGTATAAGTGCTGACGGCGAGGGTACGATTCTTACCACTGAAGCGTGTCTGCTCAGCGCAGGAAGAAATCCTCAGCTGTCAAAAGCGGAAATCGAAGAAAATCTCTGCGAGGGTCTCGGCGCAAAAAAAGTAATATGGCTTCCGGGCGGTATACTGGGCGATGAAACAAACGAACACGTTGACAACATCTGCGTGTTCGCCGCTCCCCACACCGTGCTTTTATCGTGGTGCGAGGACGAAACGAGCGAGCAGTACAGGATGTGCCGTGCCTGCCTTGACGTGCTTGAAAACAGCACAGACGCACTCGGCAGAAAGATAGACGTTGTAAAGCTCGCTATGCCGAAGCCGATATATATGACCGAGGAAGAAGTCGCAGGTCTTGACCTGTTTGACGGCGAGCCTACAAGAGATACCGTAAGCCCGCTCAGCGCAAGCTATGTAAATCTTTATATAGGCAATAAGACAGTGGTAATGCCTGCTTTCGGCGGTGAAAATACAGAGTATGACCTCAGAGCAAAGAGTGAAGTACAGAAGGTATTCCCCGACCGTGAGATAATACAGATATACGCCCGTGATATACTTATCGGCGGCGGCAATATCCATTGCATAACCCACCAGATACCGTCATTTGTCAGAAAGGAAACTCCCTATGATAAGTAATGTCAAGGTTGCGGCAGTACAGATGAGCTGCAGTGACGACCGTGAAGAAAATATTGCAAAGGCAGAGCGTATGGTAAGGCAGGCGGCATCGGACGGAGCTAATGTGATACTTCTCCCCGAGCTGTTCGAGCTTCCGTACTTTTGCCAGGAGAAGAATTATGATTACTATTATCTTGCCGACAAAACCGAAGATAACCCTGCCGTAAAGCGTTTTATGCAGGTCGCAAAGGAAACCGGTACGGTTATCCCCGTCAGCTTCTACGAAAAGCACGGAAACGCATTTTTCAACACGATAGCTATGATAGACTGTGACGGCTCGCTTATGGGAATATACCGTAAGAGCCACATACCCGATGACCATTTCTATCAGGAGAAGTTCTACTTCACACCGGGCGACACAGGCTTCAAGGTGTGGAATACAAAGTTCGGCTGTATCGGTGTCGGCATATGCTGGGATCAGTGGTTTCCGGAGGCGGCACGCTGTATGGCTCTTATGGGTGCAGATATGCTCCTTTACCCCACCGCTATCGGCAGTGAGCCTATACTGGAGTGCGACTCAATGCCCCACTGGAGAAGGGCTATGCAGGGTCATTCGGCGGCAAACCTTGTTCCCGTTATCGCCGCAAACAGGATAGGTACAGAGTACGTTCACCCCACCCCCGAAAATCAGAATCAGGACTCATCGCTGACCTTCTACGGCTCGTCATTCATAACCGATGCTACAGGAGCGATAGTTTCAGAGGCTGACAGAACGGACGAGGCGGTTATAACAGCGGTAATAGATCACGAGCAGAACCGTGACCTGCGTCAGAGCTGGGGCGTGTTCCGTGACCGCCGCCCCGAGCTGTACGGAAAGATTATGGAGCATTGACTTAAACCGTTGTGTTCCTACGGTTTATTTATCCGGAGATTAGCATGACCTGTTTTTATTGTAAAGGCGATATGACTGAAAGCACAACCACACATTTTGCCGAACTGAAAAACTGTATAGTTATCATCAAAAATGTACCCTGTTATAAGTGTACTCAGTGCGGTGAAACCGCATATACCGCCGATGTTGCCGAGCGATTGGAGCAAATTATTTCAACGCTCGAAAAAAATCTCACCGAAATAGCTGTGGTAAACTACTCTGCGGCATAAGCTATAGTTGCACTCCTTGACAACCCCCGACCGTTATGCTAAAATAACAATACAAACAATACAATAATTCTGCCACCGGGTAGAGATGCGAAAGCACCGTCAGTACATCGTTAGGTCTTTGAAGATGTACTCACGGTGCTTTTTCGGTAAATTTACGGAGGATACAATGCTCAGAAAACTGAACAACTACTTCACAACCTTTGAAAAAATACTATGGATAGGCTCGTTAGTGCTGATAACAGGCTCTGCCGTTATGTTCGGCAAGGACGGGATACTGTCCGTCATAGCGTCGCTTATCGGCGCTACCTCGCTTTTGCTCAATGCCAAGGGCAACCCCATAGGACAGGCTCTCGGCGTGATTTTCAGCATACTCTATGCGATAATTTCCTACTCGTTTGCCTATTACGGCGAGATGATAACCTATCTCGGACTAACAGGACCTATGGCGCTTGCCGCTTTTATAAGCTGGATAAGAAACCCGTTTGCAAAGGGTAAGGCTGAGGTAAAGGTAAATCATATCCATAGGGGCGAGGTTCTCTTTATGTTCATACTCACCGCCGTTGTCACCGTAGTTTTCTACTTCGTACTCGACTTTTTCAACACGGCAAATCTTATTCCGAGTACCGTTTCCGTCACAACGAGCTTCCTCGCCGTATATCTCACATTCCGTCGCAACCGTTTCTTCGCTGTCGCCTATGCCGCAAATGATATAGTGCTTATAATCCTGTGGTCGCTCGCCGCCTTGACCGATATAAGCTATATCTCGGTCGTAGTCTGCTTTGTGATTTTCTTTGTAAATGACATATACGGCTTTATAAGCTGGAGCGCAATGCGGAAAAGACAGGCAGCTGAAATTCAGCCGTGAGTTGTTCGTGTAACGCATTGAATAAAAACTGACCCTTAGTGTACTCGTTGTACGCCAAGGGTCAGTTCAGACTGTCGATAAACCTCTTGATTATTTAAAAATGGGGTCGC
>UMFH01036117.1_pt1 | contig 13895 bp, 10 predicted proteins | sample 1964941 | NCBI WGS metagenome assembly UMFH01 (sample SAMEA4836039, study PRJEB28245) | human gut metagenome | biome: gut microbiome; material: fecal sample | place: Denmark | collected 2008
AAGATATCCATAAACGTGCGGCTCTGCAAAAACGAGAGCGGATGCACGCGACGGCGGTGGAAGATATCGAATAACACGTCCCAGTCCGGATTGGAGAGCGACACCAGACGGCGTAGCGCCTCGCGCTCACGGTCGTTAAAACTGGCTTCATGTTGCTCGCCCGAAAGCCGCAGGGCATCGTCCAGGAACACCTCGTGCACCTCGACCACGTTGCCGGGCAGCTCGTAGACAAACTTGCCACGGTCGGCAGCATGCGCGCCGATCACCCACAGCACAAACTCGTGCTCGGGCATGGCCGTAATGTAGCCATGCATCCAGGTAGATACGCCGCCGTGCACATAGGGGTAGCAGCCCTCGAGTACCAAGCAGATTCTCATTTATCGCCACCCTCCTTGCGCTCGATCGTCACGGTCTTATCATTTGCCTTGAGCAGATACAGATTGCCCGTAAGGTGCGTCAGTTCGCCACCCGTCACCGCACCCGGCTCGCCATTATTGGCGCGGAACATGAGCCATGCCTCGTCGTAGAAATTGCCCAGGCTGAGCGTCCAGGCATCCGCGCTGGTATCCACGCTCACCGTCACGGACGAAAAACGCTGGATGGCACCGGAGCACTCCGACGCCGTCTGGTGCCGCAGGTCGGGCGCGGATTTGGTAAGCCACTCCAGGAAGTCGACCAGGCCGCCCTTGTAGACCTCCCAGCCCTCCTTGGCACCACGATCGGGATCGAGCAAGTCGTCCGGGTGCATAAAATGCGTGCTCACGTAGTGCATGTTGAGCTCGGACACGGCTGCCAGGCGCATATAGGAATCGTCGACCATGCCGCCCGAGACAATACGTGGCTGCTCCACAATGCCATCGCTCGCCACGCCAAACTCCTGCACGTAGGGCAGGTCGGTGCCGTCCTCAAAATACGTGCTGGCGATGGTCTTAATGCGCGGAACGTCGGTGCCGATGAGCTTGCGCGCTCGGGCCGAAAGGATATTCGACGGCGGCACGTAAACCGAGCCATGAGCGTTGGGCAGGACCTCGTCCTGAAACGCAATAAGTTCGTTGAGCGAAGCGACAAGCGTCTCTTTGTTCTTCCAGGTCTTGTAGACGTACAGCGTGCCATAGTCGGTGTTCCAAAGTGCCAGAGGCTGATGGTTGTAACCGTGAAAGCCCAGCTCGCCGCCCATCTGCAGCAGCATGCCGCCAAAGTAGCGGAACTGCGTGGTATCGGCCTGTCGCGCGGGCTCGGCCTGGTTGACCGCGTCCTCGTAGTTTTCGATCATCACGCCGGTATAGCGAATGCCGTATTTTTGCGCGAGCTTTTGCAGATCGGGCCACCAGACCTTGGTGTAAAAATCGGCAATGGAAAGGCCGTAGTCACGCTTGATATAAGTACCGTCGCCCGAGGGCACGGGACTAGGAAAGTCATCCAAAAAGAACACGGCGCTGTTGATGACCGGATAGGCCGTGGTATCACCCAGCAAGCTTATGGCCGAAGCATAGAACCCACGCATGACCTTGTCGTAGATGCCAATGTTGCACACCACGGTGTGACCACTGCCGCAATCGTTAGACCAAATGAGCGGCGTGCCCGCATCACCGGTCTTTGCCCAGACGTGCGCCGTTTCGCGCAATGAAACCGAAAGCGACGAATCAAAGGGGTCCGAGAGCTCGTAGCGCTCTCCCCCGCCCAGCATAAAGTCCTCACTCGGAACGATACTTTCGGCTGTCGCATAGTCATATCCGGCCGATTCAATGCCAAGCTTGGAGGCAATCACTTGCAGATAGCTCGAGTTATCCGGCGGCATGGCGAGCATAAGCGAACCGCCGGCACTCACCCAACTCATAATGTCGGTCAGATGCGTACCCAGCCCGTCAAGCGAGGGCATAAGCACAATCACGCGATCAAACGACGTGAGCGATGGGATCGCGTCCGCACCGTCGGTGGCAATATCAACATCGCGATGGGCGATCTTCATGTCCAACAAAATCTGGTCGAACTGGTCTTTGACATCGTCGACGCCATCTTGGTCCGAGTCGGTAATGACCAGGCACGTGGGCTTTTGGCCAAAGATTGCCGAGGAGGCCGGCACCGCGTCGTTGGCGGCGAGCATGCCCAGCTTGTGCTGTCCAGCGCTGTACTGCACACCGGCACGCTCCACCAGCAGCACGGCGGCCATGGCAATAAAGACAGCCCACACCACGAGGAGCCCCATCCAACGAAAGCCGCCCACACGGTCTCGGATATGTTGCGCCACGCTCATCTGGCCTCCTCCCCGTCGCGCCAAAACGCCAACTGTTCGCGGTTGTCGGCGCTCAAATACACATGTTGCTTGTCAATCGCATCGATCACACGGTGGACCTCGTCACCGTCGCGGCGCATCACGGCCAGGCGCAGGCAAAGCATCCAAACCTCCTGCTCCTCGGGCACGTCGAGTACCAGCTGGTCGGTCACGGCCTGCGCCTCGTCAATCTGTCCGACATCGGCCAACGCCGTCGCGTATCGAATGCGCAGCTCAAGGGTATCCTCGCGCTCGCAGCGACGCGCAAGCAGGAGCGCGTACTGTTGGCGCTGAATCTGAGCCACGCGCCCCTCAGCCAAGCCCGAGCCCAAGTATTCACCAAGATAATCGCAGTATTCGTTGAGGTTTTGCGCGCTCGGGTCCGTCTTAAAGGCACGCTCCAGCTGCTGCAGTTTAAGGTCGGACTCCTTGGAGATCTGCGCCACCGCCGTCGCGGCATAGTGCGCCACCTCAACGTCGTCGTTAAGCTTAGCCGCCTGCAGCTGCGCCAGGTACGCGTCGGGCTCCTCGGTGAGCATGGAGAGCATTAGACGGCGCCGGTATGCCGGGTCGTTGACGATGAGCGCTTCCTCGAGCGGCACTACGCCTGCATCGGCATCACGTTCGTGCACCAGGATGCTGCGATGCAGGTCGTCGTTGAAGCGCAGCGACTCCAGCGCAGACTCTTTCAGCCCCTCGCCAAACATCGCGCCGCGGACCGATAGCAGAACCACCAGCAACGGGCCCCACAGCGGCACCAGCACTATCACGGCCAGCATGTGCCCGCGCACTGGCAGCAGGCCCAGCTTCATGAGCGTCCACAGCATCAGGCAAACCAGCGCATGAATCAGCAGCAAGACGGCAGCAACGACAAGCGAGATCAAGCGGCACCCCCCTCACCGTCACCGGTGTAAGAGATGTGCTGCAGCAGCTCCACGATGTCCTCGCCGTCGACGGGCTCCACCGCAATATGCTTTGCGCTCAGGCGCTCGCGGATAATGGGCAGATCGCACGCCTTTGCCTGACGCATAAGCAGGTAGAGCACGTCGCCGTCGACCAAGCCCGCCGCGTCGCTCTCGCGGATTGCCGACCCAATTGCGCCCACCAGCTCGCCGACAGGCTCCATGCCCGGTACCACGCGCAGGAGCAAAAAACTCCCCATCTTGCTATCTGCCAGCGCCTGCGCCGTCGCGAGCTCTTGGCCAAAGGCAGCCTGCTTGAGCACGCAAGTGCCGTCAACGCAGCGTTTATCCTGCGCCACCGCCTCATAGTCAAAGGCACGGCCCAGCGCGCTTTCGACCAGGCCGCACAAGATGCGGAGCAGGTTTTGATAATAGAGGGTCATTTGGTTTTCGGCCGCACTACGCACAAAGATCAACACGGCGGGTGCCCCGTCGCGCTCGATCGTGTATCCAAACATGGGAAGCCCCGGCGTCAGCTCGCGGTTCACCCAAAGGTTCGAACGACCCCCGTCGCCCAAAAGAGGGGCAAGCTGCTCGAGCGTGAGCGAGCGTGCGGCATCTTCGGCAATCGCGGGACTTGCTGCCACCAGGCGTGCAAATGCCCCGCCCGAAACATGGTAGATCGCCACCGAATCGTTCTCGAGGATCTCGCCCAGAAGCTCGCAGCACTTGCGATAGATGTCGCGCGGGTTGAGTACATCGAGCTCCTGCGTCACGGCAAAGATCTTGCCAAAGCTGTCGTGGCGACCCACGATCTGGCGCCTGTACGCGCGCTTGTCCTCGATCGCGTCGTGGTAAAGCTGTGTGAGGAACGTATTGCGATTACGCACGAGCTCGTTTTGATCGCGCTCCGCCCTAATGGCTTCGCTATTGCGCAGCTGCACATAGCCGCACACGGCACCCACCACAAAGTACGCAATAAACGGCAGCCAGTTGGACGGCTCGTAAAAGAGACCCTGGAAGGTATAGCCGTACTGAGTAAAGTAGCTCGCGGCCAAACCCACCGACGCCAGCAGCGCCGCAACCAGGCCAAAGTCCAAGCCATACAGCGTGCCGATCAGCACCACGTAGAGCAGGCGATAATCGAGCACGTTGAGCTGGGCCGATTGGGAGAACAGATGCTCCAGCACCTCGAACAGGACCCAGGCAACGCCCGTCTCCAGGCATTTAATAGACAGCGTGCGCATTTGGATGCGGTCGATGGCGGCGAGCAAGGGGTTGACCTTCTTTGCGCGGCCAGCATCCCAACGCGCATGAATGGTCGAAAGATCGCGCAGCAAGTCGTAGCGCTGAAACCAGCCATAGCGCACGCGAGCGACGTCGCTGGCGGGCAGGGCATAGCCGGCAGAATCGCCATAGGCAACGGAAAGGCTGGGGAACAGCGCCTTGAGGGCGTCGCCTACCTCACCCGCCGTGTGATGGAAGGTATCGGCAACGTCGAGCGTCTCAAAGGAGGCGTCCCAGCTGTCGAAGATACGGCGTACCAGCACCGCGAGCTCCTCGGTGCACAGCAGGGGAAACGCCGCATCCTCCGCGCCCTGCAGAGCAACCGATCCGGTTGAGCACGCGTCGAACAGCGGCACCAAAAACGGGTCCTCCAGCGCGGCAGACGCGGTATACAGGAACGGCACGCGCAGGATCTTGGCCTGAACGCCCTCGCTAGCAGCGTAGTAGCGGCACAGGTCGTTGGCTGCGCGGGCGATAATTCCCTTGCCCGTTCGCCCCACGGCATCGGCGGCACCCTCGGCACCTGCGGGACCTGCTATATACAACAGCTGGATCCGGCGACCCGCGCACGCACGAAAGACCGAGCGCAGCAGCTCGATATCGCCCACGGTATCGGTATGCGGGGTAAGGTAATTAGACAGGTAGACCACGCGGTCGAACTCGTAGGCCTGATCCAGGTGTTGCAGAAGCTCTTTCCACGAGGCATGGGGCGATGACTCGTCGCGGCGCGCTTCCGCGGCAGCGACGACCTGGACATGGTCCCCGGGGAACGCCTTGGCACAAAAGTCATCGTCAACATATGCGGTATTGCCAACAACCAGCACCTCCATGGCGCACCCCTCCTCTAAAATCCACTTCTGTCATAGTCAAACATGCGTATTTTACGCTGTCAACGCGAGCTGGAGCGTCTTTAAGGCTGTTTTAAGAACTTTTTTAGAGGGAGGAGGCAGCTTTGATTGGACTAGAGGGCAAAGCCTCGAGCGTCTGTTTCATGTTAGAGCCCCTCAAAAGAGAGTTATTGTCCTGGGCGATATAAACCCAACTATCCTGATATGAGCCAACGGGAGCAAGGAACGTAAGGAGCTCCAAGAAACCAATAACGTCCGTGCCGTATTTTTTAGAAAACTTGCGCGCCAGATCATATTTTTTCTGCTGTGTTGCCCTACCTGAAAAATCGGACAAAGCATGCTCAAGGTTGCGTGACATATATGCAGCTTTAAAAGGAATCTTCCTTTTGTTACAGGTCAGCTCATGCGTCCTAGATAACGTCTTAAGACACGAAGATTTACATTGATTTCTCTGACGCAGCGAGGCGACGTTCGACGTTTCGATCCTATCTTCAAAATAGGAACAATGAGGCCCATCTTCATCATAGACAACCAGCGAATCATCGATAAATGCGCCATCGGTATCGGACAACAGCACAATGGCGTCTAAATCGGTGGCACGCAACTTGTCCTTAGCGAGAAATTCCTTCACGGTATCAACCAACCGCCTCTTAATAGTCGAAGCGGGATTTCCTGCACCGAGAGCATGTACCGATGTGATGTCGCCGCGCACAATCCCAAAACGAGGACCAGGATGCTCCCCGCTTGCAAACAAACTTGTAAGAGCATGACCCAATGCCAGCTCATCAGTTTCGCCTTCGACGATAAAAAGAACGAACTCGGTGGCACCCACTACTCGTCACCATCCAAGCAGAGCGCGGCATCGATTGAGTACCTGTCCGTAGAATCGTACAAACGCTGTCCGCTATCGCCAAGGCTAATCGCGCGCAAATACTGGTCACGCATGTTATTGGTGGGCTTAACGCCTTTAAAGCGAACAAACCTGTTATCAGGATCTGCAGTGGTCAGAAGAATCTCCGATGCCGGCAGCAATTCAAGAACACGTAGGTTGTGGGCAGTAAACAAGAGCTGCCCCTTGCCAAACGACTCAAGCACGGAAAGAAGCTGCCCCAAGAGGAATTCGAATACGCCCGAGTCGAGCTCGTCAATTGCAAGGAATGCGTCGGAGTACGAATGGACTTCCATAAGGCAGAGCGAGAAAGAGATGAGTTTTCTTACGCCCTCAGATTCACAGCGCAGTGGAATCTCGACCCCATTGCGGCAAGAAAGAAACTCGACTTGCTTAGCGGGTGAATCGCCCTTATCCAAAAGCTGAGAGCCAATGACTTTAGCCTCGATGGAAAGACCCGGTACAAGCGTGCCAATTAATCCGCTCACACGCTTAATCGCAGACGAAACGGCTGGGAAATCATCGTCCTTAATAACAGCGGGCTTAAAAAGATTGACAGAAAGGTGACCCTTCTGGCCAAACACGCGGTCATCGATAATATCCATCGAAAGTACGTTTAAGCTGCAAGTTGCATTTGCCAGTGTCGTAAACACATTGACTCGGTAACGGAAAAAAAGCCCAAGCTCGGCGAGCAGGTAATACAGCGGAGTGAGAATCTCTTGATGGGCACTCTTGAAAGAAGCCGATTGCAGCTCGTACACAGCCTCATTAATCTGCAATTGCTCCGGAGGTTCCTCCTGCATATAAAGATTGAAATCGCAGACGAAAAGCGAGATCAGATATTTAACAGTTTGTATGGAAAGCATGGGGGACATGTTGCCCCGCTGAAGAACACCTAACGAAACCAACATCGACATCTTAAGCTGTTGATCCGCGTTCAAAAGATGGAACCAGCGATTTTTGGGCAGAACAGCCGCGGCAGACTCGGGGGCCTCTTGAACAAGCTCCACGAGAGTCCTCTTAGACCCCCATTTGTCTATATCGACATTAAATTGTTTTACAGCCATTTTTTCGTGCGAAATCCAGACAGAGGCTGCTCTACGCGAAAAAGTGACGGTGTAGAACGTAAGAAACAATTCATCCGCGGTATCAATGTTAAACTCAATGTCAATTGAAAAAGAGTCTTTGCCAGGATAAAAGTAATCGAGAACTTTCTGCCTGTCATAAGCGGCACCCGTCATCAGGGTTTTGACCAGGTCAATCGCCTCAATTACAGAAGTCTTGCCGGAGCCATTTTGGCCATAAATGCCTATAACGTCCGCCCCGGGCACAAAGGCAGAGCCGGGCTTCGATTTCGTAAAGGCAATCTCGCCAAAGGCAATATTCTTAAAATCATGCAACGCGATCTGAACAATACGAACCATCAGCAGTCTCCTAGCGTGGAAGTTGCTGATAATCATACTAGATATCGATATATTTTTGCGAATTAGTTATAAATTATTCCGAAATCTAGAAATGATTATCCTCGAAAGTCTTGCTAATCGAATTGTTTTGACGGTCGATCGACTACAACGATGGCTAAAACCAGAAGTATGCGGCAAAATCAGGACAGGTCGACCACGCCAAGTGGCGCCAACGCGTTTACCTGCGGCTTCTTTGTGCGATAAAGGTGGTGTGCTCGGGGGTTCCGGAATTTGCCGCATGCTTTCGAAAGCTACGATAAAACCGAGCGCTCTAAGCAGGAACGCGCAACGAAGTCTTTACCAAAAACAGTCCCTTAAATGAAAAGGGGCGGCCATTCAAAAGAAAAGCCGCCTCTCCGCAGGACGCAGGCCCGTAGGTTGACTGCGTCAATACCGCTAGGTTTACTCTAGTATCCTATCGGGTCCCAAAAGGTCAATCCAGTTAAATACGGCAGGCAACCCAAAACAACATCTTTCATGAATCTCCAGTCCTATCGAGCCCGATCGAGCCCGGCTATCCAACCAGATACGGCCCAATCACATCGAATATCTCGCCAACCTTAGTTGAAGGGCTTTGCACAGATGGCTTAATGTTACCCAGTTCCCTATGGTACGCGACGAGGCGCCCAGCACGCTGCAATGCTTCGCCTCGCCTATCATCCACTGTCCTTTGACTTCTTCGCCACCATGCTAATCCCACTCCTCGATGCGGGTGAGATACGGATCGGCGCCATAGCGACCGGACAGGTATTGCTTGTCGAAAGCCGCGTTCTTGCTTACCAGATTACCGTTTGCCTCGTGGATGTCGGCGAGAGACCACAGTTGGCTCGCCTCCCCCTCGCCGCGCGCAGCGAACCATATCTCGTCACGGCGGAACACATCGTTTCGCATGGTTGACACATCCTGGGACGAAAAGATGAGCTGCGCGCCACTCTTGTTGACCTCAAGATCCTTAAACAGCAGAATCACATAGCGAAGAAGTTTCGGGTGCAGTTTGGCGTCGAGCTCGTCTACCACAACGGTGCCACCACGCTCAAGTGCCGTCATCAGATACGCAGCCAACCCCATGAGCTTCTGGGTTCCGGCAGATTCCTCGGATAAACGCAGCTCGTACGCCTTGCCGCCCATCTCGTGCCTCACGAAGACGCGCTGGCCGCGCCACTCCGGCGCCCTCTCCACTCTGAAGCCATCAATACGCACATCAACGGCGCGCAAAAAACGCGTGACCTCGCGCGAGTCGCCCTCGTCGAGCATTTGCTCGAGCATCCGCTCCAGGTAGGAACTGTTGTAGTTGAGAAACACGGCGTCGAGAAACCAGCTGGCCGCCTCCTGGACCACCGGCGCATCGAAGTTGATGCAAAGGAACGATAAGTACGGCAGACTAGGGTTGAACTTCGCTGCCGTCACAAGCTTGCGCAGCGTGGGACCGAGCGAAACCTCTGCACCCTCGCGCTCGAACAGCATCGCCGTACGCGACGCTCCCAATTTACGCCGCCACAGCCCTTCGGACACGATCTCATCGGCGTGTACAGACAGGACATAGCGGTACTCATGCTCACCCGCGCGGTAATAGAGCTCGAACTCGGTGGGCTCGGCAGCAGACACGTCATCGAACTCAAACGCCGAACAACGGGCTATCAAAGGGCGATCACCCTCTGGCGCATCAGCGCTGGCAGGCAGCAGTCTAATTGGTCTAGCCACCGCCGAACGAACGTAGTCAAGAGCCTCGAGCAGATTAGACTTGCCGCCAGCGTTGGGCCCGTACACCGCAGCCACCGGAAGAAAACTCTGCCTGTCGGGACACGCGATGAGGGAACGCTCAAACTCCTTCATCGGCGTCGCCTGCATGGAAAGCTCCGCCTCGTCGCGATAGGACCGATAGTTCTTAAAGGTGAACTGGCAAAGCATCGTCCTTAACATTCCTTTTATTGTTTTAAAAGGGATATCAGAGTTTTTCTTTGATTATAGACTTTAAGTATGCTAAATCAAGCGCTTGCTGCAGCCGCGACAGCAGACGTAAAGTGTCAAAACGCGCACACTCAAGCATTCCATTGCCTGAATGGCCCTTAGCCAGCACGTCAAACATTACATGCATGAAAAAAGGGCAACACTCTCTTGTCGAAAGCGTCACCCTTAAAGCTCCCGCAAAGCTTTTGTATGATAGCTAGGTATGCTACACCAGCTCGCAGAGATGTACAGCACCGAGAAACGCTATTCCTAGCAGAACAAACACCGTGGATGTGGCGGTCCAATTGCCATCGGCGTTATTGAAGCTTTCTCTACACCCTAATGTTCATCTCTTTAAACACGCTGTATAAAACATCTTGCGCAATTAGCCCCTGATAAGATTCAACAAGTTTACCCAATTCATCAAGCATTGCTTTCGTCTCGTCGTCGGGCAGAACACGGCAGAGCAGAGAGTACATATCGGAAAACCTTGCACCTCTTACGACCGCACAATAGAGCCGCTCGTCATGCGCGCAAATATTCCTAAAGCCAGATAGAACTTGAATGACGCGAAGTAGCGTTACTGGTTCGAGCCTTTGACTCCTACTTGCCGTTTGGCCAACCAACTTACAGGCAGCATTCTGAACACCGCGTTTTTGGAGCTGATAGAAATGAGATATGTTGCCAAATGTCAGATCATTCTGAAGAACCCACAAGGGCACTGCACCGTATTTATTCAAATAATGCCTCACAAATGGGCGCATACGCTGCTCGTTTGATACCTTATCATTCAGCAGTTTTAGCAGTTCAGCAAGATTCTTCGAGTACTGGTAACCCTTATTGCCTCGAAACGTCTTAGGCACGAGCAAATCACTAGACGCAACATAATTAGAACGATCCAGGTAGGCATCTGCGGCACGGTATTCATTGCAAAACGAATATACAACGGCGTTCTTAAGCACGGCCTCTGCTCTTGCAAGATAGGAAAATGTAAGTTGTCTAAGTTCTCTATCGAACAAAAAGAGATCATAGATGTTCTTGAATGAAGTGTCCTCTCTAAAAACATCGTCAGACGAGGACTGCGCAGCATTTTTATCAAGAAAGGGGCCTTTGTAGCCGTTTATAACTGCGTAATAACTTTCACGTCTCAGACAATCTACCGTGGTTGCATCAGTCGCCACACCACGGCTCTCTAGGAGTTCAATTAGTTGAGCGAAAGTCTTAAACTCTTTTGCCAAAACAAACTCCTAAAATCAAAGGGCCGTTGCCGGAAGCCTCCGGACAACGACCCTTCTTTGTCATCGCCTCACTTAGAGTCCACGACGACTGCATCACTACTGGTATAGTACCCTAAATTCATCGCTAATGCGGTGCATACAGGAATTACATTCTATGTCCGGTCAAACTTCGGTCAAATCTTTCATGAATCAGCCATTGATCGGGACCAGCACGCCGAGCCAGCGGCAACTGCCAAGATTCATACAGAGCCGCCTCCTCGCTAACATGGGACAGTATTTTTAGAGCGGAAACGACTAGCTAGTTAACGTAAGCCAGCACAGCCTATAACCCCGACCGATATTGCCGAATTAACCGCTCAAGGCAGGAACGATCTTTTGCAATCAGAAACTCCCACAAACCGTCACCGTTCATCAGAATACGATTAAATGAATCGACTTCGGTGGAAGATATAAGAGTAGTAGAAACGCGACGTTCCTCTTCCAGTCTTTGTCTAAATACGACGGCGTACCGAGGGCTCAACGGGAAGTAGATCCCACAAGGGCTTTCATCACTCTCGTCCTTCCACTCAGCATGTGCGGGAAGCGACGTGGTTATAAATTCAGATCCTTCAGGTGCAGCGTAAAAGCAGCAATCCATGTCAAGCAATAAGACAAGTAGATCGTACAGAGGCGCGCCCTTATCGAGCCTGAACAGCACCGTATCCAGATAAGCAAGCTCGACAATGGCTTCAAATTCGTCTCCGTACCCTGCCAAATCCATTTGCGAAATGTCTTCGTCCGAGAAAAAGCCACTCGACAACAATTCGACAGAGTGAGCGCCGGCGTTAACCCTCACCTCGTTCAACCATCTAGGATTCCTCACAATGAGAAAGGCAAGCAAAAAAGCCAGCTGAGCAATCAATTATACGCACGCTTCACCTTTTGGCATTTTTCCAGAATCAAGATAGCTGAGCAGCAATCGGTAGGCAGAAGCAAGACCGTTCTCGATTTTGCCAAGAGCATCTTCAATTACGCCCTTTTCAACGAAACCGTCTTCGCCCAAGGCTTCGCGTCGCCTGACCTCATAGAGATAGTTTTCCGCGCAAACGTTTTCGGGCTTCGTTAGAAAGATGGGTTTCAACCCACCAGCGTCGCGTCTTACAACACTGAGATAACCCGAATCATCGGCAAACGATCTAAGATAAAAACGCGGCACATAGTGCTGATTCTTAACCCCAGGCACGAGTACGCCCCTCTCCAATTAACAAATCAATCAAGAGCAAGAGTTCCCAGCCGGCGACCGAACTAGCAGCAATGAATCAACCGCAATCGGCTCGGACCTCCTTGATTCTCGCCAGTGCGACATCGATGTCCATCGCGGCCAGCTGAGAGCACACGGCATCTAGTGCCACTTTGCTAAAGAATGGAATCTCAGGCCTTACCGCATCATTTTTAGAGATAATCGCAAAAACGACCTGTTTGACCGAATCCCTTTCCAATTTAAAACAATTAGGTTCAATCTTGTCTAGAACAACCTGTGCGCACTCCCTAAAACTAGGATCTGCCTTTACCAAACGAGCCGAGACCAAGCCCTGATTGAACAGATGGCTTAAAGTCGAAGAACCTTGATAATGCTTAACGTGAATGAATGTACCGTCTTTGCACAAGATGTCACAAAGCTCGACCTGGCTGCCTCGACCGCCGTAGTAAATGGTCTTCTTGTCTAGCAACAACTCGGTCGAGGAATTCATCTCCACGACACGTTGGTTATACGGGCCCTCATATTCACCCTTAAAATATTCTGGGAATTCCGTTGGGTAAAGCGGAATCTTAGAGAAGCGAGATTCAATCGATGATTTGTAGTCACCATCAATTCGATACCATTTTCCATTATTTGCACAGTAACTGGCCCCTTGATATTCGACCTCGCCATATAGACACTCAGATGCGCGCCATTTATTTATCACCGAGCCCTCTGCCTGTCCAATAACAGAAATACGGGTTTTGCAAAGGTCTTCGTAGCTCTGAGGCAACTTTTCCGGTTCCGGATAGACCATGTCGAGACAAACATCGTCAAGCAAAGAGCCCTTTGATCCAACACGAAAGCCGGCGACCGCCTCCCATTCAAGGATTTCCGGCACTGCAAGCCATATATTTTGATCGTGAGCATTAATGAGGCTGATGGCTTTAGAATTCAACGCATCTTCGAGTGACCGCTTGCGCACCGGAACGATTCTGTCGACCCAATCGTATTTAGCCTTATAAGAATCAAGCACATAAACGGCATAGACACACTTAAGATAGTCTCGGATCGATTCTACCGACTCGCCAACGCTCAATGCGAGAGAATCCGATCCAGTAATAGATCCAGTTGCAAGCAGCCCATCGCCTCCGCTCACAGTCACTCCCTCTAGCAAATCGCGCTCGACATCGATTTCAAAAGCATCAACTGAAGACGGAAGAGGCATTTGCTCGTCGGTCTTTCGAGCATTGCCTGAGACTGCAGTTCGTTTTAGTTTGCGAAGTCCACCATCCATCGCCTGATTGAGCGCCACTTTAAGCCCAAAGCGTTCCTCGACCGCCTCTTTATCCAGCAAAGTAAAACCATAGCCAAAAGAAATGGCAAATAGACGCTCAGCGTCCTCCGCCACGGCAACTTGAACCAGATGGAGAGCGCTTGCAGAAGAAGATAGCAAAGTATCGGACTCCAGTTGACCGTCAAAATAATCAATCCATTTTGGCGGATGAGGGTCTGATGGCTTTGTGTAAACAACCGAACCATCTTCTAGAAGGTGCCTATGGATATAGGGGTCATTGGAGTCAACGATATCACCAATATTAAAACCCTCTTTAATGAGGTAAACCGACATCTTTTGCTTAGCCATAAACATCACCCGTCACGATCAAACCAGACAGCCACCTTATACCCGTGAATAGGCCGACCGAATGCAATGTCTCCACTGAATGTAAAAGGGAGAAACATTAATTAAACGCTTCGCCGCGTTCAATTAAGACTGAACAAAAGTTGCTCTCACTGAGTATTTGCTCGCTTGAGCACTGTTGAATATCG
>UMFH01050647.1_pt1 | contig 13600 bp, 8 predicted proteins | sample 1964941 | NCBI WGS metagenome assembly UMFH01 (sample SAMEA4836039, study PRJEB28245) | human gut metagenome | biome: gut microbiome; material: fecal sample | place: Denmark | collected 2008
CGGGAGAATCCCACCGTCTGCGCCAAGTATCACTACTCGATTTCACATTGGGTAGTGATTTTTTATTGCCGCTTTGCAAAATTTCGATGCTTTTCTTATAGGCATCTCCCCTTTATTTTAAAGTAGTGATTTTCGGGTTCGGTACAAATCATACCATTAATTTCAGTAGATAGCTATTCATGAAACTGCACAAGAACCAGCTGTTTGGGTTGGGCACAAATTAGCACTGACCGCTGAACTTTCTATGCATTCTGTTTACTGTTTGACAAAATATATCTTATACGATATGATTTTATCAGACAGTTTTATTGATTTAGTATGATGAGGTCTTTCCGATGAACTATAATAGCATCAAAAACAAAACTTTTTCTGAAAATCCCGCAGTCAAAGCCGAGTACGATCAGCTTGGTCCTCAGTATGAAGCTATCCGCGCTGCAATCGCAAGTCGGAAGTCTGCCGGGTTAACTCAAAAACAGTTGGCCGAGAAAATGGGAACTGCGCAGGCAAACATTTCGCGTTTTGAAAACGGGAATGCAAATCCCTCGTTGGATTTTCTGCAAAAAATGGCTTCTTGCATGGGCAAGACACTTCATGTTTCATTTGAATAACTTAGAATAAAACAGTACATACAAAAGAAAGGAGTGCTTTGATTGATGGAGCCGTTAAAAAAGATCTTGTTACGCCTTCGCAATGTCTTCACTAAAAAAGACGATTCTGTAATTCCGACAGACTTCTCTGATTTAGCTCCGCTTGACAGCATCGATAACACGAGTGAATATCTTAATGCCTTGGATTGGGCTTTGAAAAATAGACGGATTCGAAATGTTGCTCTTTGTGGTCCTTACGGTGCAGGTAAAAGTAGCATTATTAATTCATATCTGAAAAGTCATGCTGATGCTCAGCAGAAAAGCCTACGTATTTCCATGGCTACTTTCATCGAGAGCAAAACCGAGGGAAGTGACTCATCCCACAGTGTTGCTTTAAAGCCAGATGAAATTGAAACAGGAATTTTGAAGCAACTTTTCTACAAAGTTCCCCATACAAAAATTCCACAAAGCCGGTATCGTAAGCTACACAAAGGTGGAAAACTTATTGCATGGCGTAATTTAGTGCTGATTTCAATTTTTTTGTTACTATTGGGTTTTATTTTTGCGCCTGACCATGTAATCAATGTGACCAACATCCTTTATGAAACATGGCCTTTTTCGACGCTACCCGCAAAAGTTGCCATAGTTGCTTTTGCCATTCTATTTACAGGAGTACTGGGTTCTATTGCGTGGTGTTTCTATCCCGCGTTTTCGCGAATGAAGATTTCCTCTATCTCCATCTCTGCAAAAGCAAACGTAGAAGGCGATGAAGAATCCAAGGAATCTATTTTCAACAAAAACATGGATGAAATCGTATATTTCTTTGAAGAAACTAGGTATAGATATGTTTTCTTCGAGGATTTGGATCGGCTAAACGATGCTGCAATTTTTGTCCGTTTGCGTGAATTGAACACTTTGCTGAATAATGATGATGAAATCAAAGATCCTGTAGTGTTCATTTATGCAGTGAGGGACGATATCTTTTCAAATGAAGACCGAACGAAATTTTTTGACTTCCTCATTCCGATTGTACCATTTATTAACTCAACAAATTCTGGCGAAGAATTGTCAAAACGCTTGGAGGCATCTAAGAAGAAAGAATTCTTGTACAATATATCTCCGTCCTTTATTGACGATGTGTCCCCCTTCATTTCGGACATGCGCATTTTGAAGAATATATATAATGAGTTCATCATTTATAAAAACACATTGCAGGCAGAGCCAAATCTTGAACTTTCCGATGAGTCTATGATGGCTTTGATGGTGTTCAAGAACCTGTACCCCAAAGAATTTGCTGAGCTTCAAAAAGAGCAAGGTATTGTAAAGCGAGCATTTGAAGATAAGATACGGTTTGTCAACCATGAAACGACATTGCTGAATAAAGAAATTTCTAATTCAAGTGAAATTCTAGAAAAAATCCGGCAAGATAATCTTCAAAATGTTAAAGAACTAAAAGTTGCCATGCTTTATGCAGCCGTTGGAAACGCGCAAATAATGGAGATTGGACAGTATTCATATGACTCCTTTATGCAAGCTGATTTTGATTTTTCAGTTTTAACGAAAGCAGACCAACAGCAAATCTACTTTTATAAGTCATATAGTTCTAGATACGAACAGAAAGATTCTAGCTTTTTTCAACCATATTACGAACGTTGGCAATACCTTCGGTATGCAGGGGAAAATAGGATATCCGAACAAAAAGCTAATGTCGAAAATGCCAAAAAGCAATTACATGATATTTCGAAGCTCTCTTTGTGCGAATTGATTGAAAAGTATGGTGCATCTGTGGTGCTTTCAGAAGATGTCCGCAAAAATCAGTTGCTGGTATTCCTGCTCCGGAGAGGCTATATTGATGAGAAGTATATATATTACATCAATTATTTTAAGGGAAGTAGTATCACTAATGATGATATGAATTTTATTTTGGCTGTCAAAACCCACACACTTTTAGAACCAAGTTATCATTTGGAAAAGACCTCAAACATTGTCAACAAATTGCAGCCATATGAGTTTGAGCAGAAAGAAATTTATAATTACAATCTTTTGGAATATCTGCTATCGTCTGATTTGAATACGGATAAACGTGACACTTTTATTAACCAACTTTCCGATGAAACAAAACAAAGCTGGGAGTTTATTGACACATTTTTTAACACGACAAAATATAAAGACCTTTTTATTCAGTTGCTATCCACGAGCTGGCCTAAAATGTGGAAATTTATCGCGGAAAATCCGGTGTTGACATACGAACGACAAATTGAGTATCTTTCAACGATGCTTTCTTGTCTGTCAAGTGACCAACTTGTTTTAATGAATTCAGACAGCGAAGTAACTGAATTTTTCAATAAGCATAAAGATATTCTTCAAAAACTGAGTGGATTGGATTCTGATACGTTAATCCAAGCTATCAGTATTTTCGATGTTCATTTTGAAGATCTCGCAACCGAAAATGTATCCGGAAGTGTATTAGAGTACACATTTGAGCATAATCATTATAAAATCAATGTAGCAATGATTTCTAATGTTGTCCGGTTTGTTGACGCTGACCGTGTAGCCCATCTAAAAACTCAAAATTACACAACAGTCTGTTCTCTGGGATATCATCCTCTTTTACTTTATATCCAAGAGAATTGTACCTTCTATGTGGAAAATGTGATTCTTAGAGAGGAAAACAATTTGGAGAACGAGAACGCTGTTGTTGATTTAATCGACAGAATCTTCCCCAACATTGCACTCTGTCAGAAGTTAATTGAACATGAAAATATGTGTATCAGTAATCTGGAATCTTGCTGTAGTGATCGGTTGCAGGAATCGCCTGATTCAGTTCGCCAAATTTGGGATTTCATCCTTGGGAATCAAAAGCTTAAGCCAATATGGGAAAATATCCTTATTTACAAGAATGCATTTAACTTTACGCCTAAGTTAATTTCTTTCATGGTAAGCGCGAGCGCAGAATTAGGAAAAGCGAATACTGATAATGTTCCTCATAGCTTCATCCAAGATTTTATTAAGACCAGTGATAATGAAGCATTTCCTATTCTCATTCCACATTTGAGATTTGATCCCTTTGATGTTCCTCTAAGCCAAATTGCAGAAGAAAATGTTTCTATCTTGATTGATTATCGCCACATTCCTTTTACGCCTGATCAAATGAAAGAACTAAAGAAACAATATCCGTCTTTACAAGCAAAGTTTATTTTGCAAAACCAAGCAGCTGCATTTTCTGAGTTGAATTCCGTTCCAATGGATCAGAATCTTTTCCAAGAACTTTTGTTGGATCCGCGCCTTGAATCGCAATATCGACAAACCTTGTTTGATTCTTATTATCAAAAGTATTTAAATGCCCAAATTGCTGACAAGGTAGACGAACTGGAGATTTCTGTAAATCACGATGAATTTGAAGAGGTATGGCAACTTCTAAGTGATGGTGAGCGTGAGAACTTCTTACTCTCGCATCTCGAAATATTAAATGGGGATGATTTCGAGAAGTGCTTTGCAAATATGGAGCCCCCCTTTAATCTTCTGTCTAATCGAACTCAACGGAATCAAGTGACCGTGCCTTGGAAGAACGGCATAAAACAACTACTTGATAGGTTGAAAGCAGTCAACTACATAACAAGCTACACCGAAAGAACAGCCACACAGCAAAATGATGGTTCTAGACAAGACGAGAAATCGAATAGAAGCGTATATATTGTTAGAATCAAAGTATTAAAGTAAGCCTTGTTAATGTATTCGATTTTACACCCCAAAACTAAAACCAAACAATATCGCCCCAGCATCCGTCCTTACTCGGACAGATGCCGGGGCGTATCTTTTTACCTTACCATTCTTTTACGCTCGGCGCTTTCGGCAATGTCAGCGTGTTTGCCATCGTCCGGGCGCTGAGGTTCTTGGATTGCGAATCCAGATGTGCGTAAATGTTGGCTGTGGTGGAAATATCGCTGTGGCCCAACCACTCTTGAATCTGCTTCATCGGTACGCCCTCTTTCAGCAATAGGCTGGCACAGGAGTGGCGCAAGTCGTGGAATCGGATCCTGCGCAGACCGTTCTCTTTCAGCAGCTGTGGAAAGCCTGTCGTCACGGAATCCGGCTGGATCAGGTTTCCCATCGCATCTACGAATACATATCCAAGGTACTCTTGATTATAGCAGTTGCCGCAGATTTTTTGGCTGTATACAAACAAAAGACCAGCTAGGTCTCTTAGTTTACATAGTGGTAAGAGGCTTATCACATCATATTGAATTCATTATGTTCAGTAGGCTCTGGTAGCTGTCAACATCATGGTATACGACATGGCTGGTAGACATCTCGTTGAACAATTTCTTGGCGCAGGAGATTTTTGCCTGCTCGATGGGTCGCAGTTCCAGTGTTTCCATCGTACCTTTGGTTTCTGCCACAAAGAAAATGTGCTTGACGGTGCCTTCGTAGAATGCGATTGCCCAGTCCGGCGAATAGTTGCCTACCGGCGTGGGAATCTGGAAGGTTCGGGGCAGCTTGGCGTAGACACAAACTTCCTCCGCAGCATCCAAATCTTCGGCAAACTTACGCTCAATGCTCTTGTCGGCAGAGCCATCGGTAAACACATAGTCTTGAATTGCCTTCTTGGCAAGAAACGCCTTATCAAAGCTTTGGGTGGCCTTTTCTGCCGTAAAGATAGAGCTGTCGTATTCTCCCTCAATGGTATTGTAGGAGATATGCTCCACAATCATAGTGGCCTTCTGCTCATTGATCAGCCGGATCACTTTGGAAATAAACTCCTCCGGGTTGTTCTTGAACATATAGAGCTTGTCGGCACGGATACCTTGCAGGATGGCAGATGCCGATTTGCGTGTGAGCTTTGCGCCATCGGCAATTTTGCCAATCAGGTCATATTTGATCTGGCTTGTTTCTGCGTGCTTGAGGGTTTGTGTCCGGGTCTTTTCGCCCGTGAAAGAATCGCCGCGGTCAATTTCGTACTCATTCATGTTCGCCTTTTGGCGTCCAATGGTAGTCGTATACTGCAGCTCCGAAACAAACAGCTTTTCATCAATGTGGGCAATGGCCTTGCGAATCAGCTCGGCGCTGTCGAACTCCACCGTATAGGCATACTTGTGGTTAATTTCACGCCACAAAGCCTGAAACTCTTTCTTGGCAAAATTCTCGTTCAGCGGATTTTCCTTCACCTTCGATTCATGACCATCGGTGAACATATCCTTAAGAACGCTGTCATCGTAAACCGCCTGAACAAGCGTATGAATCCCTTCGGACATAGGTTTCAGCTCATCGGGCAGCTCCGCAACCTGATTCATTGCGACATCTCGGCGATACTTGTCCGTGACTCTGCGCTTCATATCCACATAGCCGTTCTGAATCAGATAGAACTCGATAGCATCGGCCTTCTCACGGTCAATCAGCGTAGGCACATCGTTTACCTTGACATACTTGCCCTTGAAGTACTCACTCGTAGCAACCGTGGGTCGGTCATAAAGCACCGTTTTAATATCCAATTGCAGGTCTTCAACGAAGGTCTTGTAGCTCTCGCTGGCAATAACGGTCAGGGTGTTGATTTCATGCACGCTGTCGCCGCAGCTCTGCACATCCATACGGTTGCCGTTTTGGTTGACGCAAAGCCGCAGACCACGACCGACTTCCTGCCGTTTTGCGGTATTACTGTCAGAATGCTTCAGCGTGCAGATTTGGAACACATTCGGGTTGTCCCAGCCCTCACGCAGCGCAGAGTGGGAGAAAATGAACCGCGTGGGCTCCTCAAAAGACAGCAGCCTTTCCTTGTTTTTCAGAATCAGGTCATACGCCGAAATATCATCGGAGAACTCGCTACCGCGCTTGAGCTGGCTGTCAATGCTGCGCCCAGTTTTCTTATCAATACTGAAATATCCCTTGTGTACACGGCTGACATCACTGCAAGTAGACTTCAAATATTTCTGATACGGCGTATCGAGCAGGGTTGTATACTCGTTCAGAACATTGATGTACTCCTGCTCAAACATCTGACCGTACTCGCCCAGAACCTCATTGCCGTCAGCGTCATACTGGCGATACTTGGCGACCTCGTCAATAAAGAACAGGGACAGGCACTTGATGCCCATGTTGTACAGCTTTTCTTCTTTTTCAAAATGCGACAAAATCGTTTCACGAATCTGAATGCGGCGCATATCCTTTTCGGAAACATCGCCCACCACATCGCCGGCCTTGATAACCTCACCGTTGGTAAAGGTCACGGTGCTGCGCAGCGGGTCAATTTCGGAAATCGTATAGCCCTTGTACTGCTCCATTTCCTGTGAAGCATAGTAGAGGTCATCGCCGACGCCAAGAATACGGGTTTCACGGTTGATGGACTTGTTGTAGACAATTTCCAGTTCAATTTTTGCCATCGGCGGCTTTTTACTGGAAAGTACGATTTGCTCCAAATATAAATAGCTGTCCGTGCCGCGGAAGTTCTTGACATCAAAGCCCTTGACCTCAATTTTCTTGACCAGCCGTTTGTTGAAGGCATCCAACGCATCCAGCACATACACCAGATTGTGATGCTTTGCGTGGGTGGCAGAATAGTTGAGCGAGAACAACGGGTTAAAGTTTTTCAGCGCTTTTTGCGTTACATCGCCGCCCATTTTCTGCGGCTCGTCCAAGATGATGATAGGGCGGTTTGCCTTGATGACATCAATCGGGCGGCGGGAGCCGAACTCATCTCGTTTGGAGTAGATGATACGGGCTTCCTTGCTCTTGCCATCCTCTTTCAGAGAGGAGGCAAATGCCTGCGTGTTGATGATCATCACATTGATGCCGGAGCTGCTCGAAAAGTTATCCAACTGGTTCAGGTTGGAGCTGTTGTAGATGAAGAAGCGCGCCTTTTTGCCGTAATACTCCATAAAATGGTCGGTGGTGATCTCAAAAGACTTTTTCACGCCCTCACGGATCGCAATGGAGGGAACGACCACAATAAACTTACTCCAGCCGTACTTCTTGTTCAGCTCGAACATGGTTTTGATATAGACATAGGTTTTGCCGGTGCCGGTTTCCATCTCAATGTCCAAGCTGCAACGCCCCATGTCGTTTACCAACTCCGGAGAGAGGTTGATGTTGTTCTGGCTTTGCAGTGTGTGGATGTTTTGCAAAAGTTGATCATCGGAAAGCGCCACAACCTCGTTTTTATAACCGGAATCGCGCAGCAAATCTTCCAACTCCATTTTTTCTGGGTTGTCAGCAAGCGCCAAAAAACTCAGCTGCTGCGGTTTTTGGTTCAAGGTTCCGGTGTCGCGGATATAAGACACGCCGCTGCTGTACGGCTGCCCTGCAAAGACATTGACTACAGCGTCAACCGCATCGGTTTGGTATTGCTGTATCTTAAAATTAAACTTCATTTTCTCACCACCCGTTTAGTAAGTTTTTGCCCCAATTAAGTTCCGAGCATCGTCAAGAATATTATCGTAATGTAAAATCTTGATATTACGCTCTGCTTCACTTCTGCGCTGGAACAAGCGTGTTGTTTCATTGTAATCAGCCCTACGACCTGCAACAACTACATAATGCATTCTTGTAGAATCCAATCTTGTAAATTCTCTCGGCAGGGCCTGCACAGTATATTTTTCAAATTCGGCAGATAAAGTTGAATAACAACCTTCGATAAAAGGTTTCCACTCGTCAATTTGATTCAGTCCCTTTCTAATCACTTCACCAGGATTTCCATCTGCCAAGGTAATGCGCCCATACGGATTTTCAAATTCAACAAAAATGAACTGCCAACCACCAGATGCCCGTCCAACAAGAAGATAATCCGCAATATACTTTGTTCCTAATGGGAACTCCTTGAACAAAGCTGCTTCATGATGTCCAAAATCATAATGCTTAAAAATAGATGCCGGAATATGATAGAAGCCATTGTTCTGGATATATCGCTTAATATCCAGCTCTGTGATAGAAGTATTGTTTAACAGTGTTTCAAACCCATCACATTGATTTACCAATTCCGATTCATCTTTCAAAAGTTGGATGTCCATGTAATTGTTAGGGAACAGGCTCATATTATGCCGCACTGCCTTGGGGTACTTGTAAAAGAAATTCCTTCTACCGAATTTCGCGCCTATCACATGACCACCTTCGGCATCTACCTTTTCTTTTTCCTTTATTTCTTCTTGGGTCAATTCAGAATAGTCTCTTTCATACAATCCCAGCATTTTACAGTACCTTCCTGACGGTTTCGGGGCTATAGGTGGCGAAAATCTGGTCGAAATTGGTGGCTACGCTGTCGCTTGCCATGGAGCTGTCGCGCATGACAAAGTAGTAAGGTTTCTGTTTGGCAATGGCTTTGATGGTTTCCTCCGAAACATCGCTGTCGAAACAGGCAATCAGGTAGTTGTCCTCCACATTGAACACCTTCTTGCCGGCTATGGTGGTTTCCTCGATTTTGCTGGAGAGCAACACACCCAAATCGAGCATTACTTGGAACAGCAGATCCTCCGGCGTTCTGTCCTCTTTGATGTTATCCTCAAGGCGGGAGAACATATTGACCTCATACTCCGCAGGGTTATAGTAGACATCCTTCATGTTGGAGGTGTCGCACTTCAAAACGCGAAAACCGGTGTCGAGATTCTGCGCAGCCAGCCCTGCTTCTTCCTTGATTTTTGCACCCGCACGGCGAATACGTTCCTTGCCGATTTCGCAGATGTTTTTATAACCGGCTTTATAGGCTTCGCTCTTTTCATCTGTTTTTTCCGGCAACTGCACCATAATAAACTTACGATGCCCGCCATCCTCGGCGTTCAGTTTCATTACAGCATGAGCAGTTGTGGCGGAACCAGAAAAAAAGTCGAGAATAATCGAATCCTTCTTTGAAGCTATATGAACTATTCTTTTCATCAATCGAATTGGCTTCGGAAAATCCATTATTCCTGATTGCCCCAAAAGAGTCGCAATTTCTTTAGTTGCCTCTTGCGTATGTCCAACTTCTGTATTTGGCCACCATGTCCACATGGTTTTTCCTGCTCTATCTGCAAGATATGTCTTTTTTCTCGGAACACCGTTTCCATCCGAACCAAACCAAATATGCCCTGCCGCTATCTCTTCTTCCATTCTTTTTTTCGTATACCTCCAGCACAGACCCTCTTGTAGTTTTACAACACGGCCCGCTGGAGTTACCATATCATAGAATTGATCTTTTGTACCATGTCCGCCTTGCGCAGTACAATCAGTCGAAATCCACGGCCCATTTGGATCATTGTCCGGGTTCTTATATCTCGCATAATCCGCATCATCAAACGGCAACGGATTTAACACTTCATGACCTATCTCCGAATTTTTTATATATGCAAGCACATATTCATGTCCTGCACTAACAATTCTTCTTGCATCGGGAGAAGTTCTCTTTTGCCAAACCATTTGAGCTATAAAATTATCCGCACCGAAAATTTCATCGCAGCATTTCTTTAGATTTTCTTGTTCATTATCATCAATCGAAATAAAAATAACACCATCATCTGCAAGCAAATCTTTTGCTAGTCTTAGGCGTGGATAAATCATATTGAGCCAATCCGTGTGAAAACGCCCATTACTCTCGGTGTTGGTCACAAGGCGGTTGCCTTCTTCATCATACTGACCGCTATTATTCATATAGTCCGCCGCACTCTGGGCAAAATCATCCTCATAGACAAAATCGTTACCCGTATTATACGGCGGATCAATGTAGATCATCTTGACCTTGCCCAGATAGGTTTCCTGCAAGAGCTTCAGCACTTCCAGATTATCGCCCTCGATATAAAGGTTCTCACTGTCAAAACCGCCGGGTGTGCCATCCTTGCCAACACTGTCGGCCACCACCGGACGCAGCGTTGCCGTAATGGGCGCATTGGCCGCCAACATCGCCTTTTTCTTGTCCGGCCATGTAAACTGGTAACGCTCTTCCCGACCCTCCACGATGGAATCGGAAAGCTCCTGCCGCAGAACGTCAAAATCAATGGCGTGTTCCACCTTGCCGTCACGTTTTACCTCGGTAATTGCATTGGGGAACAGCTCGCCGATCAGCTCAATGTTGCGCTGTACACCGTCAAGGCTGTGCATTTTTAGAGTTTCCATTTCAACGTTCTCCCTCATTCATATTTTGAATATTTTGATAGCAGACTGACCAATCTTAGCAAAAACGTTTTTGTCTCTGCATTAAATTTGCAATTTCCAACGAAACAATGATAATCATAACTTGTATAATCTTTTACGAAAATTGCTTTATATACAGCAACTGCTTTTTCTTTTATTGTTACGATTTCTTTTCCTTGCTGCTCTGATTCCGGTGCAGTATTATATATTTCGTTTCTTGAAAGCAATTCGCTAAAATGACCTTTATACTTTGAATCCATACATTCAAGTAATTCTATCAGTTTCTCTGGATTATGTCCTGAAATTAGTTGATTATATGAAGTCACATCGCTTATCTCTAAAGCAATCAGAAGTGGAACCATATATAGTGTACAAAATTGTGTAGCTAACCCTTCCGGATCACTAAAGCTAAATCTTCCGTCATTGTGCGTTAACTCATATTCTGCAATTCTTATGGCTTTTAGATATCTTGAAATTTCACGAAGAGAAAAATGGAACAGCTCGATAATTTTTTTACACACAACATCTACCATATAGTAGTCGCTTTGGAAATTGATGCTTTGATAGTATCGGTACATATTGGCTGGTGGAAGCGAAATTCTCAAATCAAAAAAGCGATCAAGATATCTGCACGAATCGAACGCATTTCCGTAGTAATTTGAAATTGTATGTTGAAGTTCTTGCAAATTCACAGCAAATACAAATGTGATTCGTTCATTATCAAAATAATGCTTGATTTTTTCTAAAAGTTGCACGGCATAGTTAGGCTTGCAACGATCAAGCTCATCAATAATGACAACCAAACGGTCTGCTCTTTCTTCAAGTAAGTGGTCTAAAAATTCCACAATTGTACTGTGAATACTCTTGCTTTTCCGTAAATCATCAAGAACACTATCAGATTTCATTGATTCCAGCACTGCTGTTGTACTTTTTCCAGTAATACAATCTGCCAGAGCCGCTACCTTTTCAAAAATTTTATTGTCTTTCGGAAAAGGCGTTTCCTCATCTACCTGTTGAAGAATGGAGTATACCAGAGATAAGATAGGGTCTCCATCATTATCATTTTCCCACGCATCGTAGTAAACACAAAGCTGCGCTTGAAATTCTGGTTCTTTGTCGCTGTGATAGTTTTTCCAGACAGTTTTGACCTCATCTCTGTATTCACTCTTTGATTTTATTGGCGAACAGGATTCTAAAACCATTTTTACCTGCTTGACAAAAAAGGTCTTACCGCTTCCCCATGCACCATCAAGAGCAATCGAGCAGGAATCCTCCAAAGAGTTCAGTATATCCACAAACGCATGGATATCCGTATTTCTTCCAATCTGGTCGTTCTTGTATGTAGAAAGTAGGTTTTCTTCTGTTGGTTTCAGTTCAAATGATTTCATAACGTCTCCGTCTTCTTTTGTAGAGATTTCATCTGCTGTACCAGTTCAAATTTCTTCTTTATAGGTGTTCCAGTTATTCGTCAGCTTCTTGGGGCAGAGCACCAGAACAGATTTGTTACGGTTTTCGTAATATTTTATAACGGCAAGCGCAGTGAAGGTTTTACCGAGACCAACGCTGTCTGCAAGAATACAGCCGTTGTATTTTTCGAGTTTGTTTATGATGGCGAGAGCGGCATCCTTTTGAAAGTTGTAGAGCATCCCCCAAATCTTGCTTTCCTTGAAGCCGGTTGCCTCGTTTGGCAAAACATCCTCGGACACATCTTCCAAAAACTCGCTGAAAATATTGTAGAGAGTCACAAAGTAAATAAAATCGGGCGAGTTCTCATTATAGGCAGCCGTGATGCTGTCGATCACCTCATCTGTGACGACCTGAAGCACCTTGCTGTCGTTCCAGATTTCATTGAAGTCAGCAAGCAAAGTGCGGGCAAGGGACTCGTCCTTTACAATTGTGGTACTGATTACATTGCCTTTTTCGCAGCCGAGTTCAACCGTAGTAAAGTTGTTGATGGGGGTATAGCCTACGCTGTCGACTACAATTTGTCCCTGAATAGATTTGTCACTGACATTTGATTTGAAAGTGACCTTCTGCCTAATCCACTCTGCACATTCTCGTGCAATAGCTTTTTGGGTCAATTCATTGCGGAGCTTAATTTCAAATTCAGTACCGTAAAGATTTCGTTCACGGGTTAAGCGCGGAATATAGAATTCTCGCTTTTCCTTTTTTGCCTTCTCTGTGACAAAGGTTGGAGATGTAAAGATAAAACGAAGCTCCTCGATTTGGGACAGTTGTTCCTTCAATTCCTGAAAGGCATAAATAGAAAAGCAGGCTGCTGCAATGGATAGCTTGCTGCCTTGCTTGATTTCCATGGACAAATCGTCTTTCAGAGTCTTTGTAGTATTGTTTATAAGCTCCATTTTTCTACACCCATCCTAATTATGGTAAAGTTTGTGTCACATAAAGCATACTCTACTCAGCTTATGCGTCATAAAACTCCATGATTTCATCGGGCGTACAGTTAAGTGCCTTGCAAATGTTACCGATAATTTCGGTAGTTATATTTTCATCTCTTGCAAGTTTCATCATCTGATAATGCGTAATGTGTGCCGCTTCTTGCAAGTCTTTTTTTCTCATCTTCTTGTCGATTAAGATTTTCCAAAGTTTATTGTATCTGACAGCCATAGCGATTCTCCTTCGGCAATATACTATCATTCAAAGATAAAGGACAACCAATTTAACATATTATAGCATACTTTCCCTGAAAAATCATAAAAAAAGACGGAAATTCAAACTTATTTGCGGAAAATCAAGCCGCGGCATTGAGCATTTATAGTTAAAAAGCAATTGAAACACATAAAAAAGATCAAGATGTATTTTTATTGGTTGTTATGGGGCAAGATATGAATAATTCAAAAGTCAGACGGTTTGATATCATTGCAAGGAAGATGAAAAGCCCACAGGCTAGATCTTATATCCAGCCT
>UMFH01054013.1_pt1 | contig 13436 bp, 17 predicted proteins | sample 1964941 | NCBI WGS metagenome assembly UMFH01 (sample SAMEA4836039, study PRJEB28245) | human gut metagenome | biome: gut microbiome; material: fecal sample | place: Denmark | collected 2008
GTTTTTAATTTGCGCAACTTATTGTACCTTATCCATGGGTTTCCTTACTGGAAAATCAACATTGATTAATCATGTGGCACACTTCTTCGCGGATAAGAGAAAACTATTCCTTTGTCAAACAAATCCAGCAGTCGATAATCTAAAGCGCAGAGTTACTGCATCAAATTGTACATTCCTTACGATCTCCAAATTCTTATGGCGGGAAAATATTCAAACAGAGTATGATTTGCTGATTATTGATGAATCCAGCACAGTCAGCAATGACGATATGCGTAAAGTCATGGAAAAAGCTAACTTCCAGCTTCTGCTATTAGTTGGAGACACTTATCAGATCAGTTCTATACGCTTTGGTAACTGGTTTAGTGTGGCACGAGCTTTTGTGCCCGAAACATCTGTGTTTGAACTAACTGTGCCATATAGAAGTAATGATGATAATTTAAAGCTGCTTTGGGAACGGGTCCGAAATATGGACGATACTATTATGGAACTCATTGCTCGCCAAGAATACTCCATCACACTGGATGCGTCTATTTTCGATAACGCGGAGGACGATGAGACAATTCTGTGCCTAAATTATGATGGGTTGTATGGCATCAACAATATCAATCGCTTCCTGCAAGAAAGTAATCCCAATGAGGCAGTTCAATGGGGAATTCAACAATATAAAATTGGTGACCCGGTTTTATTTAATGAATCCGATAGGTTTGCTCCTGTGATTTATAACAACATGAAGGGGAAAATCGTCGGGATAGAAGTATTTAACCCTGACGAGGCCGCCGGATACATTCAGTTTGATATAGAGTTAGCTAAAGTTATAAACGGCATGGATGCCTGGATGTGCGATTTTGAGTTGTTGGGTAATTCGGAACGGGGGTATTCTGTAATCCGCTTCAAAGTATACAAAACAAGAAGCACAGATGAAGATGATGAAGGAAGCTCAAGGGCTGTTGTACCGTTCCAAGTAGCTTATGCAGTATCAATACATAAGGCTCAGGGATTGGAATTTCGCTCAGTCAAAATTGTTATTACAGATGAGGTGGATGAGCTTATCACGCATAATATTTTTTACACGGCAATAACAAGAGCTCAAAGCAAGCTGCGAATATACTGGACTCCAGAAGTGGAGAATAAAGTCCTCACCAGCATCCAGCCAAGAAATATAAATAAGGATGTCGGATTGTTAAGAAGGTATATTCGATAATATTTATGAGAGGGCAGTCTCGATGAAATGACTAATCCTTTCATTTCACACCTTTGCACGTTTCTTACACTGTCTGTACAATATAATCAAACAAAATTACGGAGGTTTGATTATGGAACTGACTTATACGAAACACGACGATTACTACCTTCCCGATCTTGACATACCGGCTCAAGAGAAAGTACCGGTGACCCGGTACGGGCGGATGCACGGTGACTATCTGAAGAAGAATAACCGGACGGCTTACAACGAACTTCTGTTCTCAGGCAGGTTGAACCGGTATCTGGCGGAGCTCGGCGAACAGGCGGAGAAAATGCTTGCGTTGCTGACAGAGCAGTATGCGGCGGCGGAGAATGTCACCGAAGAAATGAAGGCAGCGGATCAGATGGGTTGGGTACGTGCCATGAACTCCATCCGTAACCGGGCGGAAGAAGTTGTCCTTTCTGAGCTGGTGTATTGCTGAAAAGTGAATAAGACAAGATGAGCGTCTGCTTTCATGACGAAGGCAGGCGCTTTTTCTTTTTGAGGTGGTGCCAATTGACCCCACCACCACGCTCGTTCACAATTTTTGTCTTTAATGTCCCATAAAACGGACTATAATTATGTTACAATTATTTTTGGGAAAGCAGGAACATTATCTGCAAGTATATCACGTTTATAAATAGAGGATGCGATAATCTGACTGCCGAAAAAATATTTTTGAAAAAATTTCAGATATCAGGAACATTATTGCAATTCTCGTCACGTTAATAAATAGAGGACGCAATCCTCGGAAAGGAGATGAAAGAAAAATGCCAATTATGATGAAACGCAAAGACGGAACGATTACGCCGTTCCGCAACGCGGAATATCTGTCTGCCTACTACTTTATTCCAAAAAGGATTCTGGAGCAGTGCGGAAAGGAGCTGAACAGTATTCCGCGTAACCCTCAGAAGCTGATTCGCGATTATAATGCAGTCGCTGTCGTGGAAAGTGATCTGTTCATTCAGCTTATGATGGATGCCTACGCATATATGGTTTGGCCGTATATGTGTCCCGGAGAGTATATGGAAGTGTATTCCGGTTACGATCCGGCGTGGATATTTGCCCACTCTCCCGCATACTGGGTTCAGGAAATTCTGGAAGAAAATGTGATACCTCCGTCGAGCCGTTTGCTGCGGATGAACGGAGATATAGATTGGGTAACAGAGGAAGAAGCGAACGACATTCTGCTTTGGCTTGTTCCGCAGACAATGGCGCACTACGGAATGCGTGAGGTCATTTCAATTGCAGAAGAATACCGCTGCTTTGAAGATTTTGACTTCCGCGCCAGCAATCAGAAAAAGGATTTTTACCGCAAATGGTATCACACGCAGACCAAACATCCGCAGATCTCCCTTGATGGCTTCAAGGCAGATTATGCCGAAGAACACGACGGTCTGGAGTGGGATATTGAAGATGAGTCATCGAACTTCGAGAACGAATCCACGGTAAAGGTCCTTGCAGAGCAGTTTATGGAAACACTGTCCGAAAAGGACAAGAAGATCCTTCAGCTTCGACTGGAGGGCTACACAATGGAAGAAGTCGCGGAAAAGCTCGGCTACGCCAACCACAGCGGCGTACTGAAGCGGCTCCGGAAGATTGGGCAGGCATTTGAAAAGTATGCTGACGTCGATTACGGCTTCGATGGAAAAAGAATCATTTGAGCATCTGTTGATGATTATCGGCAGGTGCTTTTTTGATGCCCGGATTTCTCCGGGTTTTATTATTTGATAACTGCTCCCACAAATCCGGGAGCGAAAGGAGGTGAAAAATCATGATGATCAGAAAACAACCCACTCAAAGAAAGGAGATGATGAAGCATGGGAAAGATTCAACTGATCGATGCAGAGACCCTGTATTACAAGCCCCTTGAGCATCCGAAAATGCTCATCGACGGCGTTCTCTCAGATGGACTTGCGATTATGGCCGGTGACTCGAAAATCGGCAAGAGCTGGATGGTGCTCTGGATGTGCCTTCAGATTAGTAAGGGTGAGCCGGTATGGGGGCTCCCCACAAGAAAGACGGATGTCGTTTGTCTCGCGTTGGAAGATCGCGAATGGCGCGTCCAACAGCGTATGCAGGACCTGACGGATACGCCGCCGGACAATCTGCATTTCGGCTTTTCATGCGGTCAGCTCGGTGCTGAACTGGAAAGCCAGATCGAGGATGTCTTGAAGGACTACCCCTCCACGGGGCTGCTCTTCATTGATACCCTTCAGATGGTAAGAGACAACGTATCCGCAAAGGTCAACGCCTACGCGCAGGACTACAAGGATCTGTCCTCTCTTAAGAAGATCGCGGACAACCACGGCATCTGTATCTTCGTCGTACACCACACCCGCAAGGAACGGGACGGCGGCAATATCTTCAATGATATGACCGGCTCGACGGGAATTATGGGCGTGGCGGATACCGGCATGATCCTCCGCAAGGATGACCGCTTCGGAGACAACGCAACCCTCTGCATCACCGGGCGCGACGTGGAGGAGAAAAAACTGAAAATGCAGATGTGCGGTGTCAAATGGGAAATCACCGAGGAACTCAGCGCCGACGATCTGCGAAAGGAACGGATCCCCGATTTTGTGTTCAAGGTCGTGGATTTTCTTTTTGAGCACAGACAGTTTGAAGGTACCGTTACCGAACTGCTTGCGGCAGTCGGCAATACCGAGCTGAAGCCCAATGTCGCCAGTAAGTACCTGACGCGCTTTTACAGCGAGGTTTTCGCTCCGATGGGTATCACCTATGAGTACCGCAAAACGGCGGCAGCGAGAACGATCAACCTTGCGCTGAATGACGGTGCTGACGGTAATGACGGTCTTTCCGGGACCGAGAGGCTTACGTTCGCTTCCGTTGGTGGGACATTTCAGAGAAAAACTTCTGGAACTGAAAGAGCAGCAGAAGGAAAATAAGCGCGTCTGCGGAAACTGTTATAGCTACGACTACGACGGTTATATCTTTGTTGATGCTATGGGAACGATCTTCAATCCCAACGCGGTAACAGAGAACTTCAGCAAAATTCTGAAGAGAAACGGTCTGCGACATATTCGCTTCCATGACCTCAGACACAGCTGTGCATCATTGCTTCTTGCAAACGATGTTCCGATGAAGCAGATACAGGAATGGCTCGGTCACAGTGATATCAGCACAACGGCGAATATTTACAGCCATCTGGACTACAAATCCAAGATCACTTCCGCGAATGTTATGGACAATGTTCTTGCGCTTCCGGACACCAAAAGTCAGGGCTGGTAAGCACAGTTCTTGCAAAAAAATCAAGGCAATCCCGAAAAGCCTTGATATATAAGGCTTTTCGGACATTGCCGGTTCTAACAAACGTGCAAAAAACAGCCGAAAAAGAGCTGGATTTCCCGCATTTTCCGCAAGATCAACACCTTGCCGAGAAAAAGGAAAAGTCCAGAAAACCCTTGGCTTAACAGCGATAAGGAAGTAATTCAAACTTATCACGGTTAGCTGACGGATTCGGGCGTGCAACACATAAGCAAAGAGCGAAGGTATTCTGAAGGATACTTTCGCTCTTTGTTTCTCAATTATTATTGTTTCGCCCTGTCACGCAGGCGGTTGGTTTCTGGCAGCATCCACAAAAATCAGAGTCAGACCGATATATCCGGCGAGAACCAGCGCGATCAGCGACAGCAGCACAATACAGGCGATGCGCAGTTTCAGCTTTTTACGCAAGAATTTATAGACCAGTACAATGCCTGCCACAGCCAGTGCAAGCAGCAGAACGGCTGTTCCCAGCGTCATTCGTTTGCCTCCTTTTTATAGATGGTATCCTCCACACGCAGTGTGTCGACAAGATCGGTAAACCAGCGCAGTTCGCCCAAAAATTTCTGGCGTAGTTCTCCCACATTTGCATTGCTTTTTCCAAGTTCAAAAAAATCGCGCCCGGTCTGGACCGCAACATGCAGCTTTCCGCTGCGCAGAAAGGACAGATAAACCGTGCCGCCGCTCTTGTCCGCCATGGCGGTAATATATTCCATCATGTGCGGTGTGAGGATGTAGTACGCTTCTTGCGGATCATCCGCTCTGACACAGAAGCGTTTGTCGAACTGCTCGTTATCCATCGTGACATTGCTTTTCAGACTTCTGCGGGTTTTCTTTGTCCGCTCTGAGATATATACTTCGCCGGCAAGTTCCTTGCCAAAGTCGCAGGTAAGCCACTGCCCCTTAAATTGTGTATTTCTGGTCGTTTCTGTGCGTCCTTCTTCGTCGGTGACCTCTGTCTCTTCGATCAGCTCGATGTCGCCCAGTTCAATGTTCAGCCCATTGTAGGCTGCCTTGATATGATCGCTGCCATCCGCGCAGTTATAGGAAAACGGAAACACCATGCTGCCAGGGTTAATTTTGCCCCACGGGTTATATTCCACAGCATCGCCCAGCGCCTCCTTCAGCACACTGCTGATGACATTGTCGCTGAGGATCTTTTTGAGCCTGCTGCTGTTCTTTTCCAGCTGGTATCCTCCTACCAGCGCAAGCACAATAAAGACAATTGCCACAGGGATCAATCCCGTGATAAAGCAAAGGATCGCCGCCGCGCCGGAACCGTAAGTCAGAATCTTAGCAACCGTTGCCTTGCTGCGCAAGGATTGGAGCTCGGCCTCCAACTGCTCATTCGTCGTGATCTGCTTTTCTTCCATCATGATCGCTTCCTTTCTCAGAATGACATTTTGACATCTTCACGCTTGCCTGTGTCTGCAGCGAAGAATTCCTTCGGCTGACGCGGGCCTGCCAGCAGCTTGGCCGGGAACATGGCAATGGCCGTGTTGTAGGCGGTGACGTTGCTGTTATACAACCGCCGTGCCGCCTGCAAATGCTCTTCCGCGTCGCGGATGCCCCGCTGAAGCTCAACGAAAACATCGCTGGAGCGCAGCTCCGGATAGTTCTCTGCCACGGCAAAAAACTTTCCGCTCAGGACGTCCATCTGCCGCTGGGCATCATTCATCTCCGCAACGCTCATGCCGCGGCGCAGCTCGATGACCTTTGTGAACAGCTCACTTTCATGACCCATATAGCCCTTGGCGGTGTCCAGCATTTTGGTCAACATATCATAGCGCTTGGTCAGCGCTACCTCTATGCCGGAGAGGCCCTCCTGCACACGAATCTCTTTTTTCTTGAAGTCATTGACCGTTCTGATGCACCAATAAACGATGGCCAAAACTACAACCAGAAAAACAATTACCGGAGTCATAACAAATTCTTCCTTTCTCTTTTTTTGATCCGCCCCGCGAAAAAGCTATATTTTTCCGCAGGATCCCCGAATGAGGTCGAGAAGTGCTGCCATGGTGGTAAGCGTAGCCGTGTAGCTCATGCGTATCCCATCGATATTCTTAAGATCCTGTTTTGGGGGAATGTACGCAAATTTATAGCTTGTGTGAAGCGCCAGCGTTAGTTCACCGTTGTGCAGACTGAGGGCGGCTACCCTGCTGTTGGCAGCGAAGGCCTCCAGCATGCCGATCAGCTCGCGAATCTGCGGTGTCACCGCGTCATCCGCCTCCGTACCGTCTGCAGTGCGGGCGGAATAATAATTAGTGAAGGCGACGGGATCGTCGAGACCGCCACCCTTTCGCGTTGGATACCCGGTATGCTTGGGAGTGCCGTTCAACCCCATGGCAAACTCAAACTCGGACCGGTCCCGTAGGTCAAGATCGGCAACGGGCCCGCAGATATCCTTGCATCGCAGCACAATGCCATAAAATGCGGCATAGGGATAGGTAAAATCATCATCCGGGTGATCCGACTCCACTCTGCGGCTCAAGGTCACGTTGGCGGCAGAGAACCGCATGCCATTGCGGGCACCCTCGTAGAAATTCGAGATCTCGCAATCCTCCCAGGGACTACGCACCGGATCGATACGCCTCAGGAACGCTTCGTCAATGGGCATCTCCGGCTTTTCCGGCGCGGGGCCGAACATACGCGCCAGTTCCCCGTAAAAGAAACTGCCGAGTTGCTGTGTCAGAAGGGCATTTTTCTTTCCTTCCGCCCGCATCGGGAGCAGGAACATGAGCAGGACGATGAACGCGATCAAACCGAGATCGATCAGAATATTGTCCTGCAGGAACACCGCGAGAAATAATGCGATGATCATGACAATGATCAGCTTTCCCCCGATGCGCTCAATGTTCTCATAGTGTTTCACCTTTCGGGACAGCTCCTCATCGCTCATCTTTTCAAAACCGGTCTCGTCAGGTCTATTTTGTTTCATATATTTTTCTCCTTTTCTGTAATTCTTTTCGTCCATAAAGCCGCTGCTTCCGCGCCTTAACCTTCCCCATAGATTCCCCGGGCGTTTTCGATCCAGAATGCGTCATTCTGGAATTCCTCATACCAATAGTCCGCCTCGTCCGAATCGGTGCAATGTACCTCCACATTGGCGATAAAGCCGGGGTCGAGGACGCAATACCATGCCATCGGAACGACATTGCCGTAGGCGTCTGTCCCCTCGCCGCAGGCGATGATCACATTTCCTTGCAACTCCATCCTCGCACGGGCATCAAAGGTCTCCAAGAATGCATCAGTGGTCCACCCCGATTCGTTGGACTCGATCCAGAAGAGCATCCCGGTATCCTACAGGGTATAGAAATTCATTTTCCCGTTTTCATCCAAGGTGCCTTACGAGGAAAACACATCGGGATACGTCAGCAGCAGGCCGGTGGATTCATCATAGTAAGTATTGTAGGAAGCCTCTCCGTCCTCGGTGGATCCCTCATCGCCTCGCACATCGTCATGGGCGGCATAGAAGCCAGACCCCATATAGGGAACGTCCGAGGGGAATGTGTTGATGGAAGAAGACAGGTTCTCCAAGACCAGCTCCTGGCCACCATCCATGGTGTAATAGATATTTTCGGCGTCCAGATTCTCGGTCAGGGTGCGCCAAAGGCTGTCCATCATGAACCAGCACTGGGAATCATAGTCAAAGAAGAAGAACTCCTCCTTCTGCTCCCGGTCGTCCAGCCCTGCAACCAGCGTAGAATCCGCAGCCCAGTCCACGATCCAGCCGTCCTCGGTCTGGCTGGCGGTGATGGTAAAGTCCAGCCCAGTCAGCTCGCTGAGTGATTGGGCCAGTTCCTCGGCAGTCTTTTGGGCACCGGTATATTCGATGGGGTATTCTTTGACCTCATCGGCATAGAAAACGGCATAGAGGATATCGGTCTGGGTGCTCCCGCAGGCTGCAAGCAGGCAAATGAGCATAGCTGCCGCCAAAAAAACACTTAGTTTTTTCATATTGTACCTCTGTAGGATCATGACAGTTATTTTTGTCAACTTTCAATCATGGAATTGATCGTGCTTTGCATCAGGATCCAAGCAACAGGGGCGAAGATCAGCTCCAGAATCAGATACAGAACGGCGCGGTTCTGTGCCGGATTGCCTCTGTCCGTCTGCGCCTTGTCCAGCAGTCCGCCCATCTTATACGCCCAGTAGATTCCGTAAATGTTGCAGGTAATAATCGTCAGCAGAAGCGCCACGCCTCCGGATGTTTTCTTTTCCGGATTGGCCAGTGTGTTGACATCGTTGGTGATATGTACGAACCAATAGAGTCCATAGATGCCGAAGGTGATGATGCTGAAGATGATGCAGAGTGCAATGTTTCTTTTTTTCATTTTGATTTTCTCCTTTTATTTTTCCTTTCTTCTAATTATCAGGCCGGTATATTTGAATGATCGGGCTGGTACACAAACTCATCGCTCTCCGTGTCCCAGAACCACACCAGCTTGATCTCTGCGCCGCCGTCGTCGAACTTCATGGTCACATCGCTGTTGCCGTCGCCGTTCAAATCAGAGAAGTCTATGCCCTGATACATCCCCCACGCGTTGTCCGCAAGGGTGATCGGATAGTCCACATAGGCGAACAGGGTCTGGACCTCCTCGTCGTAATAAAACGTGGCGTCTGCTTTGTGGACACATACCAGGATGTCGGTGCCCTCACCGCCGCGGGTGATGGTGCCGCCGTCGGCCACAATGCCCCATGTGCGCTAATCGGTACCGGTGATGCCGCCGTTAAAGCCGCAGGCCGCCAGGTTCAGGCAGAGAACCGACGCCAGCAGAAGCGCAAGATTCTTGTTCCACACTGCGTTCGTGCTGCCTCCTTCCTTTTACCGCTCCATCCGGTAATATGTGTCCTCCTCGCCCCAGACGATGACGCCATCCTCCCCGTCTTCCGCAAAGTAAAACACCCGAAGGCTCATTTCACGCACGGAAGAATCCGCACAGAAGATATTGGGCCCATCTGTTTCGAAGAAGAATGTGCCATGGTCTATTTCCGCAGCCTCTGCGCTGCCGGGTGTACGCTGGCAGAGGCTCCAGCTGCCAGCGCTGTCGATGACGATGTAACGTTCCGCCGAACGGTCGTTGTCCAGGTACCAGGTGCCCTGGAGCGCCGAAGCAGCCAAATGGTACGTCCGGGGCTCCTCGCGGCTGAAGATGCCGCAGTCGGAGATGGAGAGCTGGTCACTCTCCAGCTCGATTTGTCTGCCGTTGATGGAGCTGCCGATGGCGCCGCCCTGGTAGCAGTAGACATAGGTGGCGTCCCAGTCCGGTTCATACCACAGGGAACCAACGTCTATCGAATCTCCACCGGCATAGAGCGTCCAGCAGCCATAGGCGTCAAACTCCAGGTATACTTCCTCGCGATCATATTTGCTGCCCGCATCTGCACCGCCCTTCCAGAGCCCCTCGTACTTACTGAAATCATATTCCGATTCCTCCGACGTTTCCGGTTCCTCCGGCTCCTCATCGGGATATCTGACCACAATAGATTGGTAGAACGTGGAGCCATCCGGCTGATAAACATACCCCCCGTCTTCCTCCCAATGCCACGAAATATTCGATTCGCTCATATTCAAATGATAGAGGGTTGCCTGCAGATCACCGTTGTTGTCACCGGTAACATCACGGAAATCCATGGAGCCAAGCACCCAGTCCTCATTCCATATATCCCGATCATAGAGTTCCTCTGTCGGAAGCATGGCCGTGTCAAATAACGCGTGCTCATCGTCATCGCAATAGAGATATATCGCATTTTGATCGCAGACGGCAAACACAATGGTCTGCTCCCCGCCCCGCGTAACCATGCCATAGTCAATAATCACATCGGTGTCGCGCAATTTTCTGCCATGCGAACCGTCGCCGTTGCCGCCGCAGGCCGCTAGGCACAGGCAGAAAATAGCTGCCAGCAGAAGCGCAAGATTCTTTTTCAAAAGATTCATCATTTTATAACCATGACTTCGGCATAGCGAAGTCTTCCTTTCCGGTCTGAAAATTTATTTTCAGACTTTTCATATTGTCCTCCATTAAATCTTTCTTTTCATTTCCAATTTGCTATTATCTCCCGTAGAGAGTGGTCTTGTGATTCCCGCCCCCAGTAGGGGCGAGAATCACAAGAAAGAATTTGGACTCTTTTAAAAGAGCTTTGCAAAGGTTTCACCGGTGGAGCTTAGCGTAAGCGAAGCAGGATTTTCCGGGTCCAGAGTTGCCTCATCCGTCTCGCCGTCATCCCAGATAATCGTTACCGTATCACCGGACAGCTCCCACGTCCCGCGCACCGGATCCTGGGATCCATTGAAGTAGTTGCGATACAGGGTATTATCCCGGAGGAACTGAAGCGTATAATCCGCGCCCCAGTAGCTGTTTCCGTCCGTGATCCGGTACAGCTTAAAAAGCTCCCCATTCTCCAGAGCACTTTCGTGAATGTAAAACTCGTCCCCCTCGTTGACCTTGGCCCAGTCCACCAGGACCTGCCCGTCGTTAACCAGATAGAAGGTGTTACCCATAAAACCACCGGACAGCCTGACTTCCTGGCGAAGCTCGTTTGTCGTCTCATTTGTATTCGCATCCGTGACGGAGATCTCCACCTCCTCACAGGTATAGGTCCCCTCTTCCGTGTTGCCCAAGGTGTATGTCCCGTCCTCATTCAACGTCAGGACCAACTGGTACTCCGAGGTGTGATCGCCCTTGTAGTACCAGTTGCCGAAGATATTCGACAGGCCCAGCTTCTCCTTATAGTCAGGCTCGCCCTTGATCCAGTAGGGCTCCCCAGTTTCATCTACCAGTGTATTTGCATCGCCAATCGGAATTTCCACGTCCCCGATCAATGGCACATCCGTCAGAGTCAGGACTGTTCCGTCGGTATAAGCAGCTCCGGTATATTCTGTCGGATCACCATATTGGTCATATTCCTCCCAGGTTCCGTCAGCCCCATCTATATAAATGCAAGTCAATACCGACGAGGTTGAACCGATTCCATCTGGTGGATACCAGTACCCCTCCAAATCCTCAATGCGGATTTCTCCGTCATTGCTGCCTTCTCCTGCATTGCTGCTTTTATCTCCGCAGGCCGCCAGACATAAACAAAGAACCGCCGCCAGCAGAAGACCTGCATACTTTTTCCAATTTTTCATGTTCGTTTTCTCCTCTCACTTCATTCAGTTGTGTGGGGAATTGTGTTCCCGCTCCGCCATGGACAGTATCTCATCGTGGCTCAGTTCCACATTGCCGAAGCGGACAAAAACACCGTTGGTCACGGCGCTGTTCCAGACCTGCGGGTCGGTCAGTGGCCGGAAACGGATCTTGTCAAGGCAGGGCTTCATATCCAGCAGCAGCCGGCTGCCGGACACGAAATCAACCTGCAGGACATATCCGCTCAATGCCTTGACCGCCAAAATATATTTTCTTTCCATATAAATCCCCCTTCCGGATTGCGTTATTGATTGAGATACTCGATGAAGTCCGCCATATTTTCTTCCGCCTCATGTTCATATTCGGAGGAAAGCGGAATGTAAAAATAGGCGTCATCCACATCGGTCTGTCCGACCGTATCCATACTCTGCCCATCATCCCAAGTCACATCTACCAGCACGGGCTCACTGCCATCGCAGGGATAGATCACATTCCATGCGTGGCTGCTTTCCTCCGTTTCGTTGCCCCACACCCAGGCGCAGTTAATGCCGGCATATTGGCAGATCAGCGCAAAAGCTCTGGCATATCCGGCACAGACAGCGGTGTGCTGATTTTCGCCAAGCACATTGTATGCTTCCTGTAAATCGTCGTATTTCGTCATGCCGTTCAGACGTTCCGGATCGTAGCCCATGGGGTCGTATGTTACCTTACACGCCACATAGTCGTGTATTTTTCGTGCGTACTCCCGTTCTTCGTCATAGTCTGAAAAACCACCCTCGGGAGGGGGATTGTTCATCACATAACTGTATGCTGCCAATCTGGCTTCCAGATCATACTCCGGATTATCATACACAAGCTTGACCTTACCGTATACGCTGTCCGGATCGCCGTCATCCTCCGTGTACATATCCCAGATTTTGTATGAGCTGAACAGGTAGTAGGACATTGCATCTTCACACGCCTGCTCCAGCGCAGCCGCACTCACACCGTATGACAGGTCCCAGGACAGACGGCACTCAAATTCGGTTCTGCCCCAGAGCAAGTTCCACAGCGCGTATTCAGATAACTGCTCCTGTGTTTCCAGAAACGGCATATACTCATACTTCTTTTCCCGCAGCTTCAGAACATCCGGCACAAGAGCCGGAACATCTTCAACTGTTAAATCGGCGGGAGTCTGTGTTTCGGCGGGAGTTTGTGTGCTGGCAGGGAGCTGTGTTTCGGCGGGGACTGATTCGGAAGGCGGTTCGGTTATATCCGGAGTCGTGAGGATCACCTCAGGGCTGTTTCTGCCGGCGCAAGCGGAAAGGCCGATGCTGAAGATCAGGATCAGAAGAGTGAGCAGGAGCCTGCTGCCGCCGGTTTGCGTTCGTTTCACTGTATTCCCCCTTTTTTTCATAAAAAAATCCACCGTACAATCATTGTACGGTGGATTTTAAAAAATAAACATTAACCAAAAGTTAGGTCTTTTGCGAAAACAGCGCAGAAAGCTGCTTTCTCTTGGTTCGGGTGTCGCCCTCAATATGGAGTTTGGAATAGATCTGATTCACATACTGCTTGACGCTGCCCTCGGAGAGGAACAGCCTTTCCGCGATCTCGCGGTTGGAAAGCCGCTGTGCCATCAGCTTGACAATTTCATATTCACGCTCTGTCAGTGCGACGAATGCGCCCGGGCGGGTGCTTGCCGCTTTCCGGGCTTTTGCCGCTTCGCCCAGCTCGATGATCTTCGCGACTAGGTCGCTTCTGATTTCCCGCTCCAGTATCGGCTGCAAGCGGCCGTAGTTCTCCACAAACGGCATCACAAA
>UMFH01009170.1_pt1 | contig 13435 bp, 7 predicted proteins | sample 1964941 | NCBI WGS metagenome assembly UMFH01 (sample SAMEA4836039, study PRJEB28245) | human gut metagenome | biome: gut microbiome; material: fecal sample | place: Denmark | collected 2008
CCACGACGCTCTGCTCGTGAGCTTTTTCGAGACGACGCTCGAGAGCGGCTTTTCGGCATATGTGCTGTATGAGGGCATGGGCGCCGGCGATGGTTTTATGTGGAGCGACCCTGAACCTGCAGGTGAGGAAACCCCTCTCATCTAAAATCGCTAAAATAAACGAGTTTTCGGTAAAAGGCTCAATATTCCCGCTGAGCGTTGTATCGCTGGGCGGGCCGCATACGCGTGCCGTTTGTATATGGATAGAAGATAGGGGAACTACATGCGCGTAGACAATCTGAGGAACATCGCCATCATCGCCCACGTCGACCACGGCAAGACGACGATGGTCGACAAGCTCCTGCGTGCCACGGACGCCTTCCGTGCCAACCAGCAGGTCGAGGACCGCGTCCTGGACTCTAACGACCAGGAGCGCGAGCGCGGCATCACGATTCTCGCTAAGAACATCTCTATCGAGTACAAGGACGTCAAGATCAACGTCATCGACACCCCGGGCCACGCCGACTTTGGCGGCGAGGTCGAGCGCGTGCTGCGTATGGCCGACGGCGCCCTGCTGCTGGTCGACGCTTTTGAGGGCCCCATGCCCCAGACCCGCTTCGTGCTGCGTCACGCTATCGACACCGGCCTCAAGATCATGATCGTCATCAACAAGATTGATCGCCCGGGCGCCAACCCCGAGAAGGCCTACAACGACTGCCTGGACCTCATGGCCGACCTGGGTGCCACCGACGACCAGCTTGAGTTCGCCATGGAGCACGTGGTCTACGCCAGCGCCATGAATGGCTTTGCCCGCCTTGACCCCAACGACGGCAACATGGACATGTATCCGCTGCTCGATATGATCATCGACGACATGCCCGCTCCCGAGGTTGACGAGAACGCCCCGCTGGCCATGCAGTGCGTGACCATCGACCACTCCAACTTCGTTGGTCGTATCGGCATCGGCCGCGTGTACTCCGGCACCATCCACCAGGGCGACCAGATCCTGGTTGTCAAGAACGACGGCTCCAGCGCCACCTCTACCGTCAAGCAGCTCTTTACCTTCGACTACCTGGGCCGCACCGAGTGCCAGGAAGTCGGCGCCGGTGACATCGCCGCCGTCGTGGGCATCGACCGCACCGATATTGGCGATGTCTACACCGACCCCGAGAACCCCGTCGAGCTCGAGCCCATCGAGATCGACCCGCCGACCCTGTCCATCGTCTTTGAGGCTTCGACCTCCCCGCTCGTCGGCCGCGACGGCGACATCGTGGGTGCCCGTCAGCTCAAGGAGCGCCTGTTCAACGAGGCCGAGAACAACGTGACCATGAAGATCGAGGAGCTCGAGGACAAGAGCGGCGTCGAGGTCTCGGGTCGCGGCATTCTGCACCTGTCCGTCCTGATGGAGTCCATGCGCCGCGAGGGCTTTGAGTTCCAGGTCGGCCGTCCCCGCGTTCTGTTTAAGAAGGACGAGAACGGCAACAAGATGGAGCCTGTCGAGCAGGCCGTCGTCGAGTGCCCGGACGAGTACTCGGGCAAGGTCGTTGAGGTCTTCGGTACCTCTGGCGGCATCATGACGAGCATGGATACCTCGGGCATCGTGACGCACCTTGAGTTTAAGATCCCGACCCGCGGCATCATGGGCCTTAAGAACCGCATCATGAACGTCACCCACGGCGAGGGCGTGTTCTACCACACCTTCCTGGAGTATGGTCCTTACGCCGGCGAGATCGGCAACCGCCAGAACGGCGCCATGATCTCCATGACCACCGAGAAGGCCGTTGCCTATGCTCTGGGTACGCTGCAGGAGCGCGGCCAGCTGTTTGTTGAGCCGGGCACCGAGTGCTACGAGGGCATGATCGTGGGCGAGCGCAGCAAGGCCGGCGACATGGTCGTCAACATCGCGCGTACCAAGAACCTGGGCAACCAGCGTTCCTCGACCTCCGATATCTCCGTCCAGCTGGTGCCGCCCCGCACCTTCTCGCTGGAGGAGGCGCTGGAGTACATCGCCGACGATGAGCTGGTCGAGATTACTCCCAAGAACATCCGCCTGCGTAAGCGTCTGCTCAACGCCACCGACCGCAAGAAGGCTGCCGTCCGCGCCGGCCAGGTCAACAAATAAGCGCTGGGGCTTATAACCGCCAATAAGAAAGGGCGTCGACCGCGATGGTCGGCGCCCTTTTTGGTGCAAGGGGGACAGGTTCGCCTGCACCACGGTGGGGGCGGCTATCCCCTCCGATTGGCTTTCTGGTCAAAGTTAAGTTGTCTAAACATATACATAATTCCACTGAATATAGCTGGTATGATACAAAACTGTTAACAGGTAAATATCAACTGGTATTAAATTAAAAGACCTATTGACCTGCGGTTTACATGATTGATATCTATATTATATTTTATGCATGTGGCATAGACGAACCGTCTTAGAAGGCGCTCCCCAATGGGTTCTTACAATGCGCTAGGTAGGTTCTCGTTGATGTTGGGGCTTGTGTTCGATCCGACGATTCGCCGTATTCCACACTGTGTTGTAGGAATTAGGGGACAACTATGAACGCACACCGCTCACGGTCGCTGGGTATGGCGGCCCTGATCTTCATTCTGATTAGCCTCACCGCCGCAGTTTTTCACGGCGCAGCCCCCGTGCGCGCCGAGGATGCGACGACGACACCAACGCCGGTTGCGATTGATGAGAATACGGCGCGCGTTACGGTTAAGCTCTATACCGACGAGTATCGTACTCAGGAGCTAAAAGGTGCCGTGGCCTCTGTATCAACCCTTTACGGGGCTTTTTCGGCAAATTTCAAGACTGGCGAGGCTCCTACGCCTGGGAACAATGTTGCCGTTTACAAGTTTCCTGACACCATAGCCGTCGACGATAGCGCTGCTGTGGACCTTATGGCGGGAACGGGCACCGATGCCGTAAGAGCTGGCACATGGGAGATTAAAAACAACAAGGCCATCTTTACGTTCGACAAGGCGTGGCTCGAAAAAAACCCTGCGAACATTTATGTCGCGGCGAACTTCTCGTTTCAGCTTAAAAACAAGGACGTTGGTTCTGGAAGCGTGACGCCTGTTGTGTTCCCCGGCATGGGGAAGGTCGATATTTCCACCAAGGACGGTAACGTTAAGGGAGAGAAGTCGGGGGTTTTCTCTCAGGGCTCCGACGGCGTAGCCAAGGTCACCTGGACCGTCAAGCTTGCCGTCGAGTCATATGCCACGAACGTCAAGTTCACCGATACGTTAGGCGAGAACTTCAGCTTTGTGGAGGGCAGCTTCAAGCTTGATAACAAGACGATTGAATCGCAGCCAAAAATCGAAGACCAGACCGCGACCATCGAGAACCTGGGCAGCCTTCCCCAGGGTGACCATACGATTACGTATGAAACCAAGCTGAAGAGTGACGTCTCCGTGAACAACGGCGAGTATATCAACGAACAGGGAGGCTCCAAAAACACGGCAGCGTGGGAATGGGGCGGCCCTAACGATCGCCAGAACGGTACGGCCACGGCTGCTCCTAGTCAATTTCGCTATGACATGATCAACAAGTCCAACGGCTCGGGCACGTCGTCGGACATCACATGGACGGTCACCCTCAACCAAGGCGAGCTCAAGGCCGACATGAGTGACTACGTGTTTACGGACAAGCTTGACGACAAACAAATGTATACGGGTGATTGTTATACGGTTTATAAGGGCAGTTCGGGTTCGGAGATCCTCGAGGAGCGCGAGCTCGATTCGTCGCAGAGCTCCTTCACCTACAGGTTCCCGACTAACCTTGACGATAAGTACACCACTTACCGCATTGTTTATCACACCAAGATGATCGATGCGAACTCATACGACACCGTGCACAACAATGCAACTATTGAGCATGAAGGACGCGTCACGGGAACAGCCGAAGGCAAGTTCACGCCGCAGCTGGTGGGTACGCCGATTACCAAGAGGCGCGTGAGCTCCGACGAGGCCGGGACGACGGGCAGGGCGACGTGGGAGACGAAGGTCGCGCTGAAAGCGATCGTTAATGCGGTCCATCCGGACAAGGTGACGGTGAAGGATACGTTTCAGTCGGCGTGGTCGCAAAATCTCGGTGTCGACGTGGACTCCATTTCCATCACAATCGGCAAAACCGTGTTGGTGCGGGGGCAGAACGCCGACTGGGACCTGACGGCCAACTGGACGGTCGGTAGAACAAAAAGAAATTTCAACCTTGATATAAATGTGAACGACAAGGTAAAGGCCGCCCTCGAGAACGAGGACTACGCCGTCATCACCTACACCACTACGTCCGATGCGTTGCCGGGCTGGTACTCGAACTTCGCGTCGGTCAGTGCGTCGGGCCTGAACCTTCAGCGGCAGTACACCGACCTCGTTATGTACGTTGTCAACAAAGAAACGACGCCTGCGGTCGAGAAGCCGGAAGCGGAGTCGAAGGTGTCTTGGAGTGAGAGCTTCGACTGGAGCTCCGTTGACGGTTCGGATGAGAAGGGCGCGTGGGTCGTCGACTGGACAGTGTACGCGAACCGCCAGAAGGGCAATAAGGGCGCGAACGGTGAGTACGAATACTACGGAGCCGGAAAGCTCAACAGCTCACCGCTGAACATCGTCGATACCCTCCCGGGCGGCATGAGCTATGTATCGGGCTCCGCCAAGTACACTCTCGTGCAGAATCCCTATGACCAGCATGCCGGCTATGGTCGCGGAAACGAGACCAAGACGGTCGTCTCAGACCGGGAGCTTGCCTCCGACAACGTAAAAAGCGCCGGCAACACGGTCACCTTCTCCATCCCTACGACGGACCTAGGTGAGTACGCTGGTTACGCCAAAGTTACGTATCAGACGGCGGTCAAGCGTGGCAAGCTCGATACCTCCACGAACGAGGTGAAGTTTACCAACTCTGCCAGCGCCGAGTCGGGGAGCAAGGAGTTTGGCTCCGGCAGCGGTACTGTTACCATTAAGAACAACGTCATCAAGAAGACCGGCGAACAGGTCGATAATAGCAATCGCATCAAGTACACCATTCTGGTTAACGAGTCTGCGGTTGCCCTTAAGAGCGGCACTGACTTCCTCGAGCTCGTCGACACCATGGATGCCAAGTGCACGTTGGTGCCGTCGTCGCTTAAGGTCTACGAGCACGTGAACGGTGCTTGGGTTGCGCTACCCCAGGAGGACTATTCGTCGAAGATGGAGCAGCTTAACGACGAATCGGGCTCGCGCACGAAGCTGACGCTTAATGTGCCCGATGGCAAGTACCTCAAAGTCGAGTACGAGGTCATCCCGAGTGGAAATCCTAGCGACAAGGTTCCTCTTTCCAACACCGCCACGCTTACGGGGGTGAAGGACGGTTCTGCGACTGATGATCAAACATGGACTGTCCAGAGTACTTCTGCAACCGCGGGCGGCAACGGCTACGGCATCACGATGACCAAGTACGACGCCCAGCAGGTCGGCACACCGCTCGAGGGTGCTGAGTTTACGCTCTACAGTGTGGCCATGGATGGCGCCGGTGGGACTGAGAAGAAATTCCAGACTGCCAAGACCGATGGCAGCGGAAAAATCTCGTTCGGCACGAGCACCAAAAAGATGGCTAATTGCGTGCTCTACAAGCTTGTGGAGTCGAAGGCGCCTGAGGGGTACGACACAACAAGTCCCACGTGGATCATGCTTAAGGGTGAAGCAAGTAATGAGGTGTATCAAGCCGCGCTCGAAAAGGCGAAGGCTATCGTCGGCAACGCGAAGATTATCGGCGATGACAAAAAGGACGAGATCTGGGTCTACGATAATCGCCTAGAGGGATCCGCGACAATCCGGGCTAGGAAGGTACTTGAAGGTGGCACCTTCAAGGCGGGGCAGTTCTCGTTTGAACTTAAGGATGGCGAAGGCAGGGTACTCCAAACGGAGACGAACGACGCCGATGGCAGCGTGTCCTTCAGTGTTGATTACAACGAGGCCAAAGAGTACCACTACACCATCTCTGAGGTCGTCCCCGATGGCGCCAAGGATAACGTGAAGGACCACATCACCTATGACACGACCCCGCGCAACGTTACGGTTAAGGTAACTAATGGCACGAACCGGCTCGACGCCGTAGTTACCTATGGCGATGACTCTCAGGATCCGCCGACCTTTACCAACAAGTACTCGACCACACTTCCCGAGGCGGGCGGCGCTGGCTTGACTATGACGTATCTGGCTGGCGCTTCGATGCTGTGCTTCGCGGCGACGTGGATGCATGCTCGCCGCCATCGCGATCTGGATCGAGGTGGTCGTCGTGAGTAAGTCGCTCCGCCATACGTTGGCCGTTGTGGTGATGGCCATGGTTGCTGCCTTCTCTTTCGCGATTGCCCCCGGGACGGCCCGTGCCACCGACGCCGGATCCATTACGGTGGACGGTAAAGTTGCGACGCGATATGACGCGTATCAGCTCTTTTCGGCGACCGTTATTGACGACGCCGATGCCGACCAAAAGGTCGCAACTGACATAACGTGGGCAAATGACGCCGTTCGCCAAGCTGTTCTCCCTGTGCTTCATGATGCGGGACTTGATAGCTCGGCATCGACGGCGCAAGAGGCTGCCGAGTGGATAAATGCCGACGGGCACATGACGACCGCGCTGACGGCAAAGCTTGCTCGCGCGATTGTCAAAGCAGGCGTCGTGCCCGTGGCCCTTAACGCGGGCACGACGGCCGAGCTGCCCTGTGGATACTGGCTCATCGTCGCCGACGACGACGCCATCGCCCAGAACGAGGTCGGCACCGCGCCGATCATGGTCCTGGTCGGCGGCAGCGCCGTCGCCGTCAAGCCCAAGGCCGCGACGCCCAAGGTCGCCAAGCACGTGCTGGAGGACGGCACCGCCGCATGGCAGAAGGCCGCCGACGCAACGGTCGGCGACGACCTGTACTGGCGTCTCTCGGCCACGGTCCCGGCGGGCCTTGCCGCCTACGACGCCTACGCGGTGCAGTTCGTCGACACCATGAGCGCGGGGCTCGACCCCTCCGAGGTCGCCGCGAGCATGCGCGTGTACGTGGCGGCGGGCGCGGACGGCGGCTTCGACGCCGTCGCATGTGAGGGCGGCCGCGCCGGCACCGAGCCCGCCAAGGGCTGGACCGACATCACGGCCCAGTGCAAGGTCTCGGTCGAGGGGAACTCCTTCACCGTGCGCACCGGCGACCTCATCGCCGCACTCGGCGGGGCCGACGCTTTCGCCGCGGGCGCCCGTGTGGTCGCGGTCTACAGCGCACCCTTGGGGGCCAACTGCAATCGAGGGGTCACAAAGGGCAACCCCAACGAGGTCTATCTGCGCTACCCGCGCTCTCCTCTCGCCGACCAGTCCGGCGACGCTGGCTTCACCCGCACGCCAAGCGATGACGCGACGGCCTACACCTGGGGACTCAATCTTATCAAACGCTCAAGCTCCGATGACAAGCCTCTTGCGGACGCCAAGCTGCGCATCACTGATGACCGCGGCCGCACGCTGGCGGCCGACGGTGCGTGGACGACGGATGCCGACGGGTATGTCGTGTCTGGCGAAGACGGACGCGTGGAGCTGAACGGCGTGGACGCGGGCGTCTATACCGTCGAGGAGGTCGCGGCACCCAAGGGCTACACCGCCTTTGAGGGCAAGCGAACAGTGACGATTGCGGCCGATGGCCTGGACGTCAAACAGGTAGCCGCCGCGAAGCCCAAGGTGACCGTATCGGCCGAAAGCCCCCTGCGGGTTGATGCTGCCGATGCCGGGACGGGCTCGATCGAGCTGTCGGTGCTCAACACCCCAAGCAAAGAAGCAAGTCGAGGCTTTATGCCCTCGACGGGAGATAGAACGTTGGTGCTGGTGGCGGCTTTGGCTGTCATTGGAGTAGCGGCTATTGTCGTCGCGCTCGTCATCAAGCGGGGAGGAGGTCGCCGTGATAAATAATTGTCCCCCCCTTGCTCAGTGGTGTACTGCCTCCGTAGCGATTTAGGCGCAGGGATATTACCTGCCGACTTTTGGCATCGACAAGTTTTAAAGCAACCTCCAAGAAAGAGGACCAAACATGAAGACAACCAAGAACATCGCCCGCTTGGCAGTAACGGCAGGCCTCACGGCAGCTCTGAGTTTTGGCGGAGTCATGGCGCCGGTGACTATGGCGTTTGCCGAGGATACGGCAACCGCTGCTGATAGCATCAAAATTAACCCTTCCAAGGGCAATGAGAACAACCAGTACAAGGCATACCAGATTTTTACGGCCGATGTTATTGATGGAGATAATGGTAAGGTCGTTTCGAATGTTGCTTGGGCAAGTCCGGAGGCAAAGCAAGCTGTTCTTGGCTACCTTAAAACAGTGACCGGGTCCGACATCACTGAAGATTCTACAGAGCAGGATGTCATAAATTACCTGACCGGCAACTCCTCCGGCACTGGTAGCACGACTGCCATCAAAAATGACAATTTGTTCAATGAGTTGGCAAAGAAGATTGAAACGAGCGTGACTCAGGCGGGTTCTTTTGGCGCTCGTGATACTTTCCAGCCCACGAATAATGAGGGTAACGCTCTGCAGGGCTATTATCTTATTGTGACCGATATGACTTCGATTACCAGGGACGATACGAAGGATACTAGTACGGCCACCTCGCCGATTTTCGCCATTGTGGGCGCTGGAGGCGTTACGGTCGACGAGAAGACCAGCATCCCTACCGTCAGCAAGGCTGTCTACGACGATGGTGATAAGAACTGGATGTCTAACGGCGGCGACATCCTTACTTCTCCCAATAAGGCCGCTGACTCCGCTATGGACGATTGGGTCGATTATAAGCTCGTCGGTACGGTTGCGAGTAATATCGACACCTATAGCGACTATAAATACGTCTTCACGGACAAACTGCCCAATTCCATGACGCCCAAGTTCGTTGATGGCAGCGGGAATAATGTTCCGGATGTCACGGTTAAGATCGATAACCAGATCGTTAAGAAAGATGCCGAGCATGGCTACACTAAGAGCTTCTCGGCGGACAACGTGCTTACCGTTGGCTTCAAGAATCTTAAGGATTGCGTTGACGTTAAAGATAACCACATTACCGTCAACGCTGACTCTAAGGTGACCGTCGAGTACAAGGCAAAGCTCGACTCTACAAAGATCTTTGATAATGACGGTAAAATCAAGGGAATCTTTGATGGATTGGTTGGTAAAGCCCAGACTAATACGGTTAAGCTGACTTATTCCAACAACCCGCACGTCGAGGGTACTGGCGACACGGTCGTTCATCCCGCCTACGACTACACCTACGGCATTGATGTCACCAAGGTGGGTAGCGATAAGGATGAAAATGATAAGTATCCCGCTCTCGGAAACGTCGAGTTCACTCTTCAGGAGGTTGTTGGTGGCAGTGCTCAAGAGCAATACATCGATGCTAAGGGCGTGAAGCACATCGATGCTAAGGATGCCCTGCTCAAGACGGACCAGGATGGTAAGATTAGCGTCGTGGGTCTTGATGAAGGCACCTACATCCTCAAAGAGGTAACCCCGGCACCTGGGTACAACAATTCCGCCAAGGATGGCGTCACCTTTACCATCAGACGTACGCTCAATCAGGTCGGTCAGGATGTGGCGCCTAGTGGTTCTACCATTGTTGATGGTCTAGAGGTTACCAAGGATGCTACCACAACGACTGGGGTCGGCAAACTTAGCTTCACCATTGTCGACAAGAAGGGTTCCAACCTCCCGCTCACCGGTTTCAACGGTGTGACCTTTACCTGGATCGCTGGTGGTGCGGTACTGTGCATTGGCGTGGCACATCTTATCCGTAGCCGTAAGCGCGACGAGGGCTCTGAGGAGTAGCCGTTCGTCTCGACCGTCAACACGAGACATGAAAAAGCGGGGCACCCGATCGCATTCGATCGGGTGCCCCGCTTCGTTTGGTGGTGCAAAGAAACCTGGCTCCTTTGCACCACCACAAAGGTGCCTGGCCCCTTTGTGGTGGTTTTGCCAGCTTAAGCGGCGGGGAGTCCTGGCGTGTTAGCCGGCTGCTGCGGTTTGAGGTGGGCGTTGCGCCAGATGATTTGGATGATGTAGCCGAGTGTAAAGACGAAGGCCACGCCGCTGATGAAGCCGCCTACGAGGGGGATTGCCGTAAGCGCGCCCGCGGCGATGCCACCTACGGCCGCCATGGCGTAACGGTTCTGGCTGTGTCCGACCATGCGGGCGATCGCGCACCCCGCAAAGGCGCTCGACACCAACGCGATGCCGATGACGCCGCACAAGAGGGCTCCGGCAAGCGACAGGCCAGCGATAGAGATAATCAGCAGCAGGACGGTGGGGACGACAGCAATCGTACCCAGAAGACCGCTCACCCACAGTGGCGTGGGGCGCTGGTGGAGCATGCCGGCGGCACTGGCGGTCGCACGCGGAAAGATGAGCTCGAGCAGCAGGGCGACAAAACAGGTCGAGAGCGCCGCGGCGACGATGCCGCCGATGACATCGTTAACGGTGGAAGTATCCGCGTTCTCGGTGCGGTCGATCTTGAGCGCGCCGACCTCGGCTCCCGCGGCGCGCTCGGGGTCCTCGGAGACGTGCGCGTTCACGGTGCCGGTGATGTGGGCGTTCTTGCCCAGGATGAGCTTATCGGCCCAAACCTCGACATCGCCCTCGACGGTGCCATCGATGGTCACCGTATCGCCCGCAAGCGCTGCCGACTTGGTAGAGCCGCGCAGGGCAACCGTCTCGCCCATCGCGTAAAAACAGTTGGCGGTGCTACCGGTGTTGAGCACAACGTGCTGACCGACGACCGTGACGCTGCCATCAACCGTGGTCTTGGCGATATCGATAGTGCGTGCCGCAAGACGAATGGCGCCGCCCACCGTGCAGTCGCGAATCGATAGGCTCTCGCCCGCCGCGATAATATCGCGGCCGATGGAGGCATCGTCCAAGTTGAGGGCCTGGCCGGCCCAGTACAGGTCACCATCGACGCCGGACGGATTGGCGTCATTGTCGGTCGCAAGTACGTTGCCTGCGGTGTCCGTGCCGGCGAACGACGCCGTGGGAAGTGCGGTGAGCGCGAGCGCGATGAGCGCGAATGCCATAAGCAGGCAGCGACGCATCTTGTGTGACGGCGCCGTCGCGGTTTGATTGAAAGCCATGGTTGATCCTTTTGTTAGGTGTTCGGCATATACCTAACAGGGTACCCAACGCGAGGGCGCTCTAAAATAACCTCTCGGTTGCATTTCGAAGGATGAGCCCGCGCCACCTACTTTTTGCGGTGCAAAAAGCGTGCGATGTCTTCCTCAGTGGGGCTTTTGATGTCAAAGCGCAGTGAGAGCCAGCGCAGACCCATGGTCACGACAACGCATACGACCAACGCGACGACATTGCTGACCAAGCCACTCATAACGAGGCTTACATAGCTTGCCGATCCGGCGATGGCGGCGATGGCATAAAAGTTAGTACGTTGGAAAATGCCCGGAACCACGCCCATAAAGCCGTCGCGCAACATGCCGCCGCCCACCGCGGTGAAAAAGCCCATCATGATGCACACCGCCGGCGCAAAGCCGTAGACCAGCGCCTTGTCTGCTCCAGTGGCGGCGTAGATGCCGACCGAGATGATGTCGAGCAGGGGAATGAGTTTTTCGGGTTTGTCGACGATTGCCGGGAAAATATAGATGATGGCTGCCGTGGCAATGGAAAGCGGCAGCGCCATCGGCTGGTTGAGGATGTAGACGTTGCCCACCTGCAGCGTCATATCGCGCAAAAGACCGCCACCCAGACCGCAGACCACCGCGAGCGCGACCGCGCCCACCAGGTCGAGCTTGTGCTCGCGCGCAACCAGCACACCCGAGATCGATGCAGCGACAACAGCGAACATCTCGAGCCAAAACGGAATAGCGACCATGGCATCCGAGGCGTGTGAGGTAACGGTTATGGCGGCGACGACGGGCAAGATGGGGTCCTTTGGGTTGTGGGTTTAGACAATGCCCGTACATAGTACATGGTTGACGGGTCTGGCGACCCTATTGCTCGGTAAACGGTCGGGACCGGGTGCGGGCGTGGCATTGCCAGAATGCCAGGGGTCCAGAACATGTACGTCACCCTCCAAAAACGACATTTTCCGACATCTTTGGAGGCTGACGTACATGTTTCGATTGAGCTCACAGCATGAGTGAGTTGATTTACTCACATCCGGTATATTTCCCCACTTCAACGGACATAAGAGTTGGATACCGGCTCAGAGCGAGAGGCCCTCAATGGATACCCCTGTTCTCATTTCGCATAAAACCGCATGGCTTGTCCATCATGCACCCCAGAATTTGGTTCAGTCTCTTGCGCGGCACGACTACCAGATAGGCGCACAAGGCATCTCCACCCAGCAACGTGTTGCGCGCATACGACAGGCCCTTACCGACTGCGGCATTCCGTCCGATATGCTTAAGACTATCGATATCGCGGTTGTATTCGAATTTGAGCGAATTCGTACCAAAGGCGTCGTTTGCCACATTCTTGGACAAAATCTTCCCTACGAGCATATTAACGAGTTGACGCCCGGAATCTTCATCACCGACGAAGCCTTCACCTTCGTGCTCGCTGCCGAGTGGATGGATAGGATCGAATATCTCGAATATGGCTATGAAGTTTGCGCCGATTATCGCATGAGGCTCAATCCCGCCGACCCTTATACCGAGCAACCAGCCACCACCTCCAAGGATGAAATAACCAAACTGCTCGATCGGCACCCCGGCAAACCCGGTGCCACACGTGCACGGCTCGCGCTCAGGCACATCTACGATCACTCGGCCTCGCCTATGGAGACCGCTTCGGCAATCGCCCTCTCGCTCCCAACAAGCGAAGGCGGCGTTGGCATCCGAGGTATCGAACTCAACAAACCGCTCGAGATCCCTCAACGTCTCTGGCATTGCGCCAAAGCTCGAACACTCAAAATCGATGCGCTCGTGACCTATAAGCGCAGGGAGCTCGGTATCGAATATAAGGGCGGTTTTCACGATGAGCTCGAGCGCAAGGGAGCAGATGCGGAGCGAGAGGCCGTCCTCTCCCAAATGGGATATCGAATCGTTACGCTCACTTCGGCTCAGTTCGACAGCCAGCTCGCCTTTCACCGCGCCATGAACAACATTCGCGAAGCACTCGGCATGCCTCGCTGTACCGACACCGGGTACCAGCGAAAGCAAAACGAACTACGCAAGGCGCTTATCCGTAACTGGAAAGGCATGCGAGACGAGGAGGCACCTTCCGAATAGTGCCACTCCCGTGAACTCAATCCAAACGTGTACGTCAGCCTTCAAAGATGTCGAAAAATGTCGGTTTTGGAGGGTGACGTACATGTTTGGGGAAGCGTGGGATCGAGACGTATTTCGATAACAAAAAAGCCCCATTGCTGGGGCTCATACCATCTAATGGCGGAGGAGGAGGGATTCGAACCCTCGTGACCTTATACAGGCCAAACGGTTTTCGAGACCGCCGCATTCAACCACTCT
>UMFH01046581.1_pt1 | contig 13206 bp, 10 predicted proteins | sample 1964941 | NCBI WGS metagenome assembly UMFH01 (sample SAMEA4836039, study PRJEB28245) | human gut metagenome | biome: gut microbiome; material: fecal sample | place: Denmark | collected 2008
ATTTAATATATTTATCTACATAGACTGAACAGACAGTAACGAAAATCAATCCTGGAATGTGGATTAAAATAAATAAATGAGATATCTGGGAGGGTCGCTTATGTATCGATTCGAAAAGAAGGCCACGTTTGTTTGTGCTGCTGCGTCATTAGTCACTGCTTGCTGCTTGCCCCTGAGTGCGAATGTCGCGTTTGCACAGGATTCCGTTGAGGCTCAGAGTATTGAGTCAAAAGCGGATTTTTCTTCTGTGGTTTCCGATGATTTGCAACCTGATAATTCTTCCGTCATAAAAGATGGCTGGCAACGAGACGAGTCGTCTGGAGTTTGGTATTACGGAAAAACGGTAAACACCAAACTGGCTGGCTGCAAAGCGGGGGCTATTGGTATTGGCTTGATCCAGCCAATGATGGTGCAATGCAGACAGGTTATTTCAATGTGACCGATGCTGGCGGATCGACTGTTTCGTTTTATGCGAATGACGGCAATGCCGCAACGCCTTTTGGCGCGCTATATCAGAACTGCTGGCTACGTAACTCAGATGGAAATTGGTTTTATGCCAATGCTGGAGGCGATTTAGCTGCTGGTTGGTTTTATCAAGACGGCACATGGTATTACCTGGATCCTGCCACCCATATAATGCAGGTTGGTTTTGTCGACCTCGGGAGCGGGAAATACTATTTAGATGCCACTGGTGCTATGAAAACCGGCTGGATTCTCGTTGACGGGAATTGGTACTGGGCTTATTCATCGGGTGCCCTTGCTTCGTCATGGCAAACGATAGGTGGGGCTCGCTATTATTTTGACCCACAGACGTTCATCATGTTTAAGGGTCGTCAAAAGATTGATGGAAGAACCTACATTTTTGGTGACTATGGCCTCGCAAATGGATGGTACAAAGACGGAGCAGATTGGTATTACTGCTCTAACGGTATTGCGGCCACTGGCTGGAAACTCGTTAACGGCGCTTGGTATTATCTCGACCCAGCCTCCGATGGTAAGATGTCCGTTGGGTATTTAGACCTTGGCAATGCAGCTTATTATTTAAAGCCTAACGGGGCTATGGCTGTTGGTTGGGCTCAGGTCGAGGACGGCTGGTATTTCGCCTCCCAATCTGGTGCACTTATTTCTGGCTGGTATAAAGAGGGCACGAGCTGGTATTACCTGGACCCTGTTAGCCATCTCATGAAAACGGGCTTATTTGAGGTGGGCGGCAACGATTTTTTTGCAAACCAGAGCGGTAGGCTTATGGTTTCCAGCTGGGTTACCGTTAATGACGGCGTTCAAAGATACGCTGATGATAATGGATATCTTTGCAAGGATGTGATTCGCGAAAACGGCACTATCCTTAAAACCGCCGGAGCTGATGGTTGGCAGGTTGCGTCCGGCTGGGTTAACGTCGCAAATCTAAGGTTTTACGCAGAGCCTGGAACGGGCGTCATTCATCGTGGATGGCTGCAGATTGACGGCGATTGGTATTGGCTTGATGCTGATTCTGGCGTGATGAAGACCGGATGGGTTTTTACTGGCGGTGCATGGTATTACCTAAACGCTGACGGAAAAATGGCAACTGGTTGGAAATGCCTGAATGGAACATGGTATTACCTTGAGTCCAATGGAAGCATGCATGTTGGCTGGCTTAAAGATTCGGGTAAGTGGTATTGGTTAGACGGCAGCGGCGCTATGGCAACGGGCGCAAGAACCATCGATGGCGTTCGTCGAGTTTTCTGGAGCGATGGACAGTGCGACAAAGTTGGCTGGCAAAATCCATCCCAGTATCCTCAGGTCAGTTCTTGGACTGTTCGGCTGCCTGGCTATTGCACCGGATACTTTACCTATGTGACCCCTTCTCGCATTTCTGTCGAAGCAACGCGGGAAGATTGCGTGAACGCCTTTATCCAGCGCGCCTATGAGTATATTGGTACGCAATATATTGAGCCTTGGTCTACCGCTCCCGGTGGAGCTGTTGATTGCTCTGGTTTTGTCTTGCAGTGCCTTTATGCTACTGGCATGGATATGGGTGTTTACAACCCTTATAACCATCGCTGGGATCCAAGCCAAACCTATAATTCCATGAATTGGTATCGAAGCAATATCTTTATGCCCGTGAGCACGAGCTCGATTCAACGCGGCGATGTGATTTATTACCGCGGTCATATTGCAATTGCACTTGGCGGCGGCTTGATGATTGATTCCTGGCCTCATCAAGGTGTCGGAATTCATCCTATTAATGCAAGGGGAAATGTAATCGGCGCAGCTCGTCCGTTTATTTAATAGATTCCCTGCAAGACAGTCGGTACCGGTTGGGGGCCTGAAATGAATGCTCGGATTGATCATCGAATTTGCTGGCGAGTAATTGGCTTGGTGCTATTTTCCGCCTTACTCTCAGTTATAGCCCCCGCATTTTCTTGCACTGCTTATGCCGTGGAAGAGGGGGCGGATAACGGTGTCGTAGAGCGCGACTCGACAGGTGGGCCGGGAGCATTGGTCGGTGGCGGTTGCTCTCAAGACTCCAGCGATTGTGCCGGCAAAACAACGGAAGATTCGAGCCTACAGGTTGTCGAAAGCCATGACCCGTCGACTACAGAACAACTATCTGGATGGCAATGGAACGGTTTGTCCTGGTATTACTATCTAGATGGCTGTCGTTTGACCGGAATTCAGAATATTGACGACTCGCTGTACTACTTGGACCCCGCTCGTGACGGCGCAATGAGCTGCGGCTGGATTTTTACTGAAAATAAGTGGTATTACGCGGGTCCGTCAGGCGCTTTGGCAAGTGGCTGGCAGTTTATTGGAGACCAATGGTACTGGTTTGACTCCCTTAACAGCTGTTCTATGGCTACTGGTCGACGTGTTATTGATGGGCACCCTTATCTTCTTGGAACCTATGGACTGATTAATGGATGGTGCCTTGATAACGGTTTATGGTATTGGGGTAGCAATGGTGAAGTCTTAACCGGCTGGCTTCAAACTGGCAATAACTGGTATTGGCTTGATCCCGCCAATGATGGTGTTATGTCTAGAGGAATCGTTTCTGTCGGTTCGTCTCGTTACTATTTATCGGATTCCGGCGCAATGGTTGTTGGTTGGGCGTTTGATGGGACGGACTGGTATTACGCTGACGGTTCCGGCGCACTTGCATCGGGCTGGCGTTTGGTGAATGGCGTTTGGTATTGGCTCGATGTCGCAAATGACAATAGAATGGCTACCGGCTTTTTTGTCATCGGATCCAATCAGTATCATTTTTCTTCAACGGGAGCGTTGTCACTCGGCTGGTTTATGAGCGATGGAGACTGGTATTACGCTGAGCCTTCTCATGCGTCGGGCATTATAAAGGCTGGATGGCTGAAGGACGGTAGTCAATACTATTATCTCGATCCTGCCGCCGACGGTAAAATGCTGCTTGGTCATTTTTCTGTAAATGGGAAAAGCTATTATGCAAAAGCTTCAGGCGCTGTTGCTTGTCGTGAATGGGTTGATGTCCAGGACTCGGTTCAGGATGAGCCATCTAAGGCTTTTGCAGGTTCTGATTGCTCATTGTGTGGAGCATTGCTTAATGGAAAACTGTTTACATCAAACGGCGATGGCGAATTGATCGAAGCTCACGGGTTTGTGATGCTTGGAGGCTGTAAGTTCTATGCTGATCCAACCGATGGCTCCCCCTGCGCTGGATGGAAGAACGTTAACGGAAAATGGTACTTCTTTGATGAGACCGCTGGCTATGCACGATCTGGCTGGCTGTACAAGGATGGCTCCTGGTTCTATTTGGACCCATCTACCTACGTTATGAAAACCGGCTGGGTTGCCGTTAACGGATCTTGGTATTACTTGAATTCGCCTGGTTATATGCAAACAGGGTGGCTTAACCTGGGGGGTACCTGGTATTGGTTTGACGCTAGTGGTGCCATGGCTACTGGCTGGCGCGTTGTGGACGGATCCTGGAATTATTTCATGGCCAACGGCGCGTGGGTGTCAGACTATATGGATGCTAAGGCTCAAAGTTATTCAAGCAATACAAATTGGCTGATACTTGTCGATACGTCACGTTGCGTTACGAGTATTTACACTGGATCCTGGAATAACTGGTCCTTAAACCGTCGATATGTATGTTCGACGGGAAAGGCTAGCACGCCTACGGTGATAGGGGAGTATCAAGTCTACGGTAAGGGATACTCCTTTGGGCATGGATATACTTGCTATTACTACACGCAGTTCTATGGTGATTACCTATTCCATTCCTCACCCTACTATGTTAACAGCAATCGCGTGATGGATCCCACGATGGGGGTCCCATCCTCTGCCGGATGCGTGCGTCTTGAGATCCAGAACGCAAAATGGATTTACGATAATATTCCTTATGGAACGAAGGTTGTTACTTATTGATATTAGGCACTCGTTTTAAGAGACAGGGATAAATACTCTATTTTTAAAAGAGTTTCTTTTAACTGAGGGTGCTTTGATAATCTTTAGCAATGAATTTGGGAGGATTTTTGGAAATAGAAATGGGAAATGATATTGGCGTATGCGTACTTCTCTCAGCTTATAAACCCGATCTTAAGTTTTTCGCGGAACAACTTGATTCGATAGATAAACAAACGTTTCCGCTTACGCTTCTAGTTAGAAATGACTGCCCTGAATCGGATTCATTAGAGCGGTTTATCCAAGCGCATATAACGAAAAACGCCTATCGGTATTATCACGGTGATAATAATCTCGGTTATGTCAAATCGTTCGAGGCGCTGCTCTCCTTGGCGGAAGGGGATTACGTAGTACTTTGCGATCAGGATGATATTTGGGAGCCTAATAGAGTTGAAGTTTCGCTCAACCATATGCTAGAAGAAGGCTCAATTCTAGATGTTTGTGATAGATCGGTAATTGACGAAAACGGAAATATTCTGGTAAAGAGTTATAGGAAAGCTCATCCTAATTCGCCGGAAGTAAATTGGTGCTCTGGAGAGGATATTACTGTACAGGCCGCAAGCGTATGTTACGGCATTGGTATGGCTCTCATGTTAGATGCGAGTGCGGCGAAGTCGATGATTCCCTTTCCGGAATCGACTGCACATGACTTGTGGTTGACATTGGGCTGCAGTGAACTGGGGAAGTGCAGCTTTACTATGACTCCTTTGGTTAAGTATCGTCGACATGGTGGTAACGAAACTGGATTCCTTGCAGGTGTTTCTTCAAAAGATGATTGGTATTCGACAAGAGTTAAAAACAGGGTTGATACTGCTAGGCGATTTGCCGATAGATTTCCCGATTCACCGCATCTAAAGGAAATATTGGGGTTCGCTGAAGCAAGGGAGCGGCGCTCCATAATTGGTTTACTTAAATACCGACGAGCTTGCCCGTCTATCGCTAAAGCAGATATCATTATACGTCTTGTGCCGAATTGGCTGTTTATTTTGATTTTAAAAGAACTTAAAGCTGCGAGATAGCTCCGTATCCTCATTTCGACAGGTTTAGAAGGGCGCTTATATTTGTGAAGGCCACAGAGAAGACTCTTTCGATTAAACATAATATGTTCTGGAATACCGTCGGTTCGTTGACTAATTTAGGCTGTCAGTGGCTTATCACCATTTTGGTCGTTCGGCTGTCTGATGGATATAGTGCTGCAGGCATTTATTCGCTGGCTATGTCTATTTTCAACATGTTTTCTCAATTAGCCCAATACAGGATGTACACGGTGCAAATTGCAGATGTTGAAAGGAAAAACTCTGCTGGTGAATACCTGACTTTTCGTTTCTTTACTACTTTTATAGCGTTTGCAATGTTAGCCGTCTATTCCATTGCAACGTGTCGTATTGGTACGGTGCCCGCTATTCTTCTGTATGCTCTCTATAAAACCGCTGGCTTAGTCATTGATGTCATGCATGCTAATGATCAGGTTGGTCATAGGATGGACTATATTGGGAAATCCCTCATAATGCAGGGCATCGGCTCTCTCCTTTCATTCATTCTTGTCTTTGGTTTTTTTAATAGCCTCGAAGGTGCACTGTTGCTTATGACGGTAGTGACAATAGGCATCGGAGTTATTTACGATTATCCAAGATCAAATCGGATTTCTGCAATCAAGTTTGGAATTAGCCGAGCGAAGGTCAGAGCCTTCCTATGTAGCTGTTTGCCCATCGTTCTGGGCGGCATTGCTGCTTCTGCGGCGCCGAATATTCCCAGGCAGTATTTATCTTATTCATTCGGAGATTCTGCTCTGGGTATTTATGCATCAGTTGCTGCACCTGTGGCAATTATCCAAATGGGTGCGACCTATATTTATAATCCTTTATTAGGTTATCTAGTAGAGCGTTACCATTCTAGAGAAAAGTCCTTTTTTTCGCTCATAGGTAAAATACTTGCTGGCATCTTTTTTGTCGGTGTCATATCTTCAGTTGCCCTTTTCTTTTTCGGTAAATTATTGCTGTCACTGTTTTATGGCGCTGGAATAGCTAAACATACCGATCTCCTTCAGCCTATGTTGGCTTGTGCCTTTTTGACTGGCATCGCTTGGTTTGTCAACGATTTGTTGGTTTCTCTTGATAATTACCGAGGGGTATTTGTTGGCAGCATGCTGTCCTTAATTAGTGCTGTCGCTGTTATGGCTCCTGCGCAAATGCTGTTTGGCTTAAATGGCCCTACTGTATCGGCGCTTATATCCAATGCCATTTGCCTTATTTATCAGTCCTCTGTTTTGGGGAAACAGACGCAACAATGGTTCGGGGAAAAGAGATAGGCCGATGATGTCTAAAGCTCACGCGCTATTAAAGCTTCAAAACACTGAATTGGATATCCTTCAGGTTGTCGCCGCATTCTGCTCTAAGCACGGCATCAGGTGGTGGCTTGACGGTGGAACATGTTTAGGAGCAATGCGTCATAGGGGGTTTATCCCTTGGGATGATGATATAGATATCGGAATGATGCGTTCAGATTATGACCGCTTTTGCTCTTTAGCCGAGGGTGGGTTACCGGAAGGATATTCGCTCCATACATCGCGGAATACTACTGGCTATGCTGCAATGTTTGCTAAGGTGTATCGCGATGGAACTCGCTTCGAGAATCAAGAGGCTCGAGAGGCTTCCAGTTCGATGGGCATTTTTGTCGACATCTTTCCATATGACCAGCTCTATACAGATAAACGCCTTCGTGCAAAGCAAGTCCGAATTGCATCAATTGCACAGAAAAGAGCCTATTTATATCATTCTTCTTCCATTGTTGTCCCTCATAAAGGGTTCCTTGGTCAACTCGAGCAAATTGGTTGTTCTGCTATGCACGTGGTGGAACAACTGGTTTCTCGAGGCGCATGCTCTTACCAGGATTTGTTCGATTCCTGTATTGCCGACTCAAATACGGGTGAGGTCTCTGATTACTGTCTGACGTTAAGCTGGCCGAATACGGCGCCAGTGCCTATTTCAGAGATTTTCCCTCTGAGCAGTGCGGTTTTCGAAGGCAGTGAATTCCCTGTTCCTCGTATGACGGATAAATATCTTACAACGATGTATGGCGATTGGAAAAAAATACCGTCACCGGATAATCGACATACCCATCTTCCGCTCTTGCTCGACTTTGGAGATGGGGAAGTCTGGACGGCACAGAATTAAGGATATGACATCTATATCAGATGAGGTTATGTGATGAGCTCCTCTATTTGTATTTTCACTCACCATTATCACCCGCAACTTAGTGGAATTGGTAATTTTGTCGATGGTCTCGCTCACGCCTTGACTGCACGCGGCGATAGGGTGGTTATCGTTACTAATGATTCGATGCGCGTGGGAGTCGGTCATTCAGTCGAAAACGGCCTGGAGGTAATTCGTCTTCCTTGCATTCCGTTACTTGATGGAAGACTTCCTCTTCCCAAAAAAACCAGTGATTATTACCGACTCCTGCAAACCCTTGATGATTATGAGTGGAATGGTGTTCTGATAAACACGAGACTTTTCCCTCTCTCGCTCGAAGGGCTGAAGTTTGCTGCGGATCATAGTGCTAAGGCTGTTGTTCTCGACCACGGCTCAGCGTATCTCTCTTTCAATCAGCCATTTCTTGATTATTATGTTCGCCGATATGAAGATTGGATTACTGATCGCGTAAAGTCGTTTGAACCTGATTTCTATGGGATTTCTTCTAAAAGTGTTGAATGGCTTCAGCACTTTAATATCACTGCAAAAGGCGTAATTTCAAACTCAATCAATGCCTCATTCTATAGGAGTATTTCTTCGGGGAGAGATTTCCGATCTGAATTAGGTATCCCTCAGTCATCTTTGGTTGTAGCTTTTGTCGGGCGGCTTATTCCTGAAAAGGGAATTTATTCAATTATTGAGGCGGCTCGCACAAAAGATATTACCAAGCGTGATATTTGTTTTGTTCTTGCAGGGGATGGTCCGCTGGCTAATGAGGTCAAGGAAGCTTGTTCGTCTAACTTGTTTTGGCTTGGGAGATGTAACACAGAGGATATTTCCTCCTTACTTCAGCAAGCAGATGTGCTTTGTCTTCCAACTCGTTCCGAAGGCTTTTCAACGGTACTTCTTGAAGCTTCAGCCTGCGGAACGCCTTCAGTGGTAACAGACGTGGGCGGGGCACGCGAGCTTATCTTAGATGATAGCTACGGCACAATAATTCGGTCCATGGCATCTGATGAGGTGGTTTCGGCATTATGCAGGCTTTTTGATGATCGAAAGCTGCTTTCTCTTCAGTCTCGAAACTCTAGGGCGCTTGTTGAAAATCGATATAACTGGGATGCCACTGCTATGGATGTCGAGAAAGCGTTTTGTATTTGCTAAGTGATACTGGGCTGGCTTTTGCTTAGCTTTTGAGTGAAGTTGGATTTGAGATACGAATTTGTTATTGTCGACTTACCCTATTCGATTTTGTCTTTAGTTGGAGATGCACGTTTTGAATAATCCTGCAATTAAGAAAAGCGAGTACGCGCTTGCCATCTTTGGGCTGGGACTTCTTTTATTAGCTGTTGCGACATCATTGCATTATAAGAATTTAAATCTATTCATTCTTGAACTCTTTTGCGATGTCGTTGCTGTTGCGTGCTTATATTTGCAACCGAAATCACAGTCGGGTGGTGACGCTATTCGTCAGATAACCGTCCTCGTCGCGTCCAGCATTCTCAGCAGCTTTCTGCTAGTTTTAATCATATTGACTGGTGCGAAGACGTTTGGCCCCTTCGATCTTGACGCATGGAATATCGCAAGTCTTGTTATATGCTTTCATTTAGTTTTAGCGTTTCAAGGCATTGAGCTTTGCTATGGCCTGGTGAAGAGCTTTGTAGCCTCGGTTAAGAAAACTGATACTAAGAAGTGTTTCTTTTTTTTGACGGTTTCTGTTGGCTTTGCTGTTTTAATCGCTTTTATTGGCATTCCGCTCGATAAGTCAAAGACGGTGTTGTTCGCGTCTGCTTTGCCCATTACTGTTTTGATCGGGTTGATTGCTATTAATGGGGGCACTTCTTATCTGAAGCCCGAACTGTTCGCTTTCGCATGCATTGTCTCGGTCGGTCTATCCGTAATTATTTGCTTCCCCGTTACAAATTTTCTGACATGGGATGATGAGGTCCACTATGGAAATGCAAATAGTGTTTCCTACCTCACAAATGCTGAAATAACAAATTCTGACCGAATGATAGTCGAACAGTTTTATAGGGGGGACGGCTTTAGTTTGGATGCATCTTTGGGTAAGTACCCAATAGATGAAACAAGAGAGTTTAACCGTGGCTCTGTTGAGCAATTAGTCAGAGAGGCCGATAAAAATAATATAGCTGAAGGTATCGAACGTGTTAATTGTTTTGATAGTGTGGCTCTTTCTAAAATTGCCTATATTCCTTCATCTATCGGCCTTTGTTTGGGTCGCTTGCTTCATCTCCCATTTTCTATCAAATTTGCATTGGGAAAATTATTTAATTTACTTGCGTATGCAGTTATCTGCGGAATCGCAATTCGTATAGCCCCTTGCAGAAAATGTCTTTTCACTTGTATTGCGTTGTTCCCGTCTGCCGTGTTAATGGCAGCCAGTTACTCGTATGATCCCTGTGTGATATCGTTCAGTTTGCTAGGAACAGCTCTTTTGTTGAAGATGCTTGTTTCTGAAGAGGATATTTCTGCAAAAACATTCTTCGGATTTCTATTATCTTTTGCAATCGGATTTGCAGCTAAAGCGATTTATTTTCCCTTATTCGGACTTGCGCTTTTAATTCCTGCAGATAAATATACTTCGAGCAAGCAAAGACGTATCTTGATTGGAGCTGCACTATTCGTTTGCGCCATAATGATTTTATCTTTCTTGACGCCATATTTCTCTTCTGTCGTAAATAACATTTCTGATGCACGTGGTGGCTCCGAAGTCTCTACGGCTGGTCAAACGACGGGAGTGCTTGCAAATCCAGTTGGAACTATAGTTGTAATCTCGAATTTCGTTTTTGGATCGATGCTGACCCCGGCGTTTCTCAATTCAATATCAACGAATATGGCTTATCTTGGGGACGTGTCCAATCTGTTCCCATGGCTTTCATATCTTCCCATCGTGTTGTTTGAGGCTATATGCATTATTGATAATGAAAAAGTTACTAAATTTAAGTTTAGCCGTTTCGGGATTGTTTGGACTCTATTCCTGGTTCTTGCTACTTGCTATTTAGTTGCTTTGGCTCTATACATCGCCTTTACAGGAGTTGGAAGCCAGACAGTTGCGGGTGTTCAGGCGCGATACCTCATACCTTTGTTAATACCTTTCGCCTGTCTTTTGCTCAGGTTTCCTATTTACTGCGATGAAGAAGAGAAGACTAAATGTACAGCCTTTATGCTCGGGATTCCATTTGGGCTGCTGTATTTTGTGTTTTTCGAGCTTTTGTATATCCGATTTTTCTAAACTAGCGCTATAAGTCATGGCTATAGTAAGAGGGGATAATAGTTGGATTAGATTGGTTCGAATGGGACGGCGTTGAGGACTCAGGACATGCGTTCCGCATTTGAGACAGAGGTGCACGGGGCCCTTACCCTGCTATGATGGGTGGGGACTCCGTGTGGGCCCCAGTTAAGCAAGCTAAATATCTAAGCTTGAGATGTAACTTCGCGATGGCTGGTCAGGGTACTGTAAACTTAAGTTTGAGTTAAACTGTGCGTTGGGCTGTAAGAGTCGCAATTTCTTCAAGCGTCGCTAAGAGCCAACTTTTTTGGAATGGATGAATCTCGATTGTCTCTTGCTGCAACAACATGTTCAAAAGGATATCCGCGTGTTCTCGTAATAATCCCTGCCTATAACGAACAGGAGTGCATTCTCGATACCGTTGCGTCTATAAAAGCTGCGGGATATGACTATGTTGTAATCAACGACGGGTCACAAGATGGAACGCTTGAGCTTTGTCGAGAGCATGGTGTCAACATATTGGACCTGCCACAGAACCTTGGTATCGGTGGAGCGGTCCAAGCGGGCCATAAGTATGCTCAGAGATTTGGCTATGATATTGACATTCAGGTTGACGGCGATGGCCAGCATGATCCTTCTTATGTTCCTGAGCTTGTAAAGCTGATTGAGGGTGGGGCGAGCCTGGCGATAGGCTCTCGATTTCTGGTTGAGACTGATGGTTTTCAGTCAACTTTTATGCGTCGCGTTGGAATCAGGTGGCTTTCATTTTTGCTCGAGCTGCTTACGGGTAAGGTGGTCACCGATCCCACTTCTGGTTTTAGGGCATGCAATAAAGATGCTATCGACCTGTTCTGCAAGAGTTATCCTGATGACTACCCGGAGCCAGAGTCGATTGCTTTGGCTATGAAGCTTGGTCTTCCCGTTATGGAGGCGCCTGTAAAGATGAATGAACGCCAAGGCGGACGTTCGTCCATCGGGGGCTTCTCTTCCGTCTACTACATGATCAAGGTCACGTTAGCCATTGTTCTTGTGTGCTGGGTTCATAGGGGAGATAAATAATGAATCTAATTTTGAGGATTGGTGCGGCCCTCTTTTTCGGCGGCTTTCTCGTCTATGTTTTGCGGCTCGTGTCCAACGGAAAGATGCTTCTTAAGTACTCTCTGTTGTGGATTTTGATGTGTATGGCGGCCTTGATTTGTGATATATGTCCTCAAATTATTTATAGTTGCTCAACAGCTATTGGGTTTGTCAACCCAGCCAATTTCCTTTTTTTGGGTGCAATCGTGCTGTTGCTTGCAATCTCTCTGTCTCTTAGCGTTGCCGTGAGTCGTCATGTTTTGGCGATTAAAAACCTTACTCATAGGATTGCCCTACTCGAAAAGGAACTTGAGAAATGGTCTAATCATGAATGAGCTCAATACGATGGTTTGATTCAGTTCCTTCGGCTATTCCTCATTAAGTCTCCCAGGGTGGTTGTCAATCTAGTGCCGGAGCCCAGGGACCGTTATGCTCGAGTGGTCCCGGTGGTGGGGGCTCGCTCTTGAGTCAAAAGTCCTTTCATTATCGAACTGCCTGAGCAATATTCTTTCCGAAGCATAATTTGACTGGGGTGTTTCGCTGTAAATCGTCATCTGGATGGACAGCGGTGACGAGGTCCTTGGTCCGATTGTTAAATCGTCTCAGCCGTTATAATTCATCACTACTGTACGCCAATTGGCTTGTATCGATGCATAGAGTCAACTTAAGCCAGCCGGAGAACTCCATGGCAAAAGAACGTAATTCCATTGTCGAGCTTTTTTGGTTAATCTCAATGTGGTGTGTATTTGCGCATCATTTTGTAATACATAATGCAGATGATATATCGGTTTTTGCTAGTCCTTTAACCCGTTTAATTTTTAAGGGAGTGTTTCTCCCTATTGGAAAAGTTGCAGTTGGCTGCTTCGTGTTTATCGCCGTTTGGTTTATAGCCGACAGAGCTTCTTTTAGCATTAAAGATGCGGTCAAGAAGCTAATAATTCTTAATAATGAGGTTGTTTTTTACAGTATAACTTTAGGGATTATTTCTATTTTTACGGGCAGTTTGCCCCTTTCGGCCTCTTTCTTTATCAATACGGTCTTTCCAATTGCCACGGGGTATGGATGGTGGTTTAACACTTCTGATGCCGGCCTTATTTTGCTGCTCCCCTATATATTGGAGGGGCTTCGAGCCTGTAGTAGAAGCGAGCACAAATTCCTTTCAGTATCATTATCGTTTGCATTTTGATTATTTCGATATTTGCCGTTCGTTTCGTTTCCAGCCGAAGGAATGCTCATCTGAGTCCTAGGCCCTTTCGACACCACCTATATTGC
>UMFH01043615.1_pt1 | contig 13179 bp, 10 predicted proteins | sample 1964941 | NCBI WGS metagenome assembly UMFH01 (sample SAMEA4836039, study PRJEB28245) | human gut metagenome | biome: gut microbiome; material: fecal sample | place: Denmark | collected 2008
ACGCAGTTGATGAATTTTTTCCGAAAATCAAGGGAATGTATCACAAAATCAAAGTTGCAATGAACAGACTGCGTTATCCCGTTGATTTAACGGACGAACAGAAAGAAATATACAGGTCTTATATTGTACGCTCTGCAAAAAATGCAGTAAAGCTCTGTATCGATACTGACGATATGGAACTGTTGCTTTCTTGCGAACCGCTTGGTATTATAAAAAAGAACAATATTGATGAATTACTTGAATATGCCACAGAGAAAAAGGCTGTTCAGTTTACCGCATATTTGCTTGAGTACAAGGAAAGTCATTTCAAAAAAGGTAAGAATGTGTTGGACAGCCTGAAGCTGTGATTTCTGTACGGTTTAATGTACTGATTTTGTGATATAATTACTACGGTATGATAAAAACTAATATCCGGGAGATTCATTATGAAGATGACAGAAAGCCAGAAACTTGAGTGCAAAATAAAACGTGAGTTCTTTATAGAAATTGTCCAAACATTCAACAGTAACGACAAAGCGGCAATTATAAATAAGCTCGATCAGATACGGGAGAAAAAGGAAAACGGCGATAAGTTTTCAATAACAAATGTCGTGTTGACCAAGATACTTAGTAATCCCGATTTAAACAAGAATCTTTTTTTCGAGCTTATTTATCTTACCGGAACGAAATATACCTGCGCATATACAAAACGATATCCTAGTGGCATTCTCTCTAACAACAGAATTAATGTGCTTAATGCATTATTCAATTCAATTCTGAGCATTGAAGAAATAATATACGTCTTCTTTAACACAAGATTAAGGAATGAAATCACAGTGGATCATCTGATGGATTATGCAATGCAAAAGCGTGGCATCAGTACAGAAAATTTTATTTCATTGCTTTCTGAATATTGGTTTTACGGAAAGGTTCGTTACATAGCGGAAGATGGTTTTTTGAGAATAATACCGTATAGTTTCGGAACAACCAGACTACCAAGTACAAACAGTAACATTTTTCGTATTTCACAAAGTGACGGAACATATAGAACAGCTGAAATCGGGGATTGTGTCTACTTCAAATTCAAGTCTTACAATCTATCAAACAGTATGTTCAGCATCCATTATCTATGCTCAGATCCTAAAATCATAGAGCAAAAATGGCTGGATAAGTCAAATGAAAAATACAAAGCGTCGGTATAGGCTCAAGCTAACGGCTAATTTTACAAGCTTACAAAGAACTTACGCTGCAATAAAACAAAATGTATTATCCCGGCTTCTGTCCGTTTTAACGTACTGCCTTTCTGATATAATTAAAGTACAATAAAAATGAAACGGAGAAATGAATATGGCTGAATTTATTATCAGAGATCGCGTGCTTACAAAATATAATGGCTGCAAGAAAACTGTAGCGGTACCCGCCGGAGTGGCTGAAATCAGGCAGTCGGCATTTATGGATCATAACGAGATAGAAAGCGTCACTTTGCCCGACAGCATTACCGGCATCGGAGCAAACGCATTTTTTGGATGTGACGCAATGAAAAGTATAAATATTCCGCAAGGTGTCAGGAAAATCGATGATAACGCTTTTCTGTGCTGTGAGAGCCTCAGAAAAATCGTGATTCCCGACAGTGTAACCGAGCTTGGAATGTGGTGCTTTTCTGAGTGTAAGTCGCTCAGAACGGTTTTGATACCTGAAAGCATCAGAAATATAGGCGCACTGGCTTTCAATCATACAAAGTGGCTTGATGAATATTTTGGGGATTTTGTAACAGTAAACGGTATTCTTATATGCTATAAGGGTAATGATACGACTGTTGAAATCCCTGCCGGAGTAAAGATAATTGCAAGTCAGGCTTTCAACGAATGTAAAAAGGTCGGAAAGATCTGCATTCCTGAAAGCGTAAAAAGAATCTGTAAAAACGCTTTTACAAGCTGTGAAGCACTTCACTCGTTAGAAATCCACAACAGTTTAAAAGTTCCCAAATGTGCTTTTGATGACTGCGGAGAAGTTGCTGTGACTATAGCATAAATTGCCGTATAAAACGCTTAGCGGAGGAAATATGAATATAAGTGAACCTGTTGAGAAGTCTGTGCTTTCTGCAAAAGCTAAAGATATACTCTTAAATAAAGGCATCGTAACAATAGGAGAACTGTTTTCTGCAAAAGGAAAACAGTTTTCTGAAATCATTACCGAAAACAGCAATATAGCAAAGGAACTGGAAGGATTCATCCGTCGGAATGCAGAACAGGCTGAACGTGCAGGAATAAGCATCGACTATGATTTATGGCTTTTTGCAAACGAAAAGTATGTGCATATGTACGCCAAAGAAAACGACATAGGAATCGGAAAGCTTGGGCTGTCAGCCGATACATATAATTATCTTGCTATGTATGCAATCAATATGTTCAGTAATCTTGTCGGCATGACCGAATATGATTTTTTAAAGAATTACAGAATACCGCCGGAAAACATCAACGAAATACTCAGAACCGTTAAAAACAGATTATATGAGAGAAAATCCGAAATAATAGGATTTGTTGACAAGATAAAACGTTCCGAAACCGAAAAAGAATTCAAAAAGTCCGATGAAATCGAAGAAATGCTCACGCCGCTCGGCAACAAAATGAATATCAGGCTGTTTGCAAAGTTTGTTTTCCAAAACTGCGATAGTGAGGTAAAGCAGTTAGCATTGTCTGTCCGTGCATCAAATTGCCTGATAAGAAACGGTATAAGAACACTGAGCGATATGATACTCATTTATCCGGACGGATATGACAATATGAGAAGTGCCGGCACCAAAACTGTTGACGAAATCAAACAGACAGTTGAGAACACTTATAGGCAGTATGAACGTTCTTACAGGAGCCTTGAAAATATGAGTCCCGAAATACTGCCAACGGAAAACGAAACCGGAAACTTATCACTGAATAATTTATTTGCCGATTATATTGCAACTAACCATGAAGTATCCGTTGATATGCTGGATCTGTCGGTGCGTACATATAACTGTCTTAGAAGAAACAACATTATGACGCTCAGCAAGCTGATACTGGCCTATCCGGATGATATTAAAAATATGGCGAATTTCGGCAGAAAATCATTTGAAGAAATCGAGAAGCTCATATCGGATTTACACGACAGATATGACGAACATTTTCTGAATTCAGAAAATGACGCCAATGGCAGTAGCACAAATATCATCTGTTCCATGACCGTTCACGAGCTTCTGTCCTCAAAAAAATATCGTCCTCTGATTAAGGAGTTCTTTGAACATCTTAATATCAGACTTAATAATTCTGGTTTATCAGGCAAAGCGGTGAGATATCTCGGAAGAACAGGGATGAAAGAATTTACAGAATTATTCGAGCTTTACCCGGATCGGATCAATTCCGTTGCAGGAAGCAGTAACGCAGTCGGAAATGAACTGAAAAAGTATATAGAAAACACGGTCGACAATTACAGGACAAGTATAAACAGCTATTGTTGTGGAGATGAGCAGGCGCTATATACCGACAAATTTATAAGATCCGGTATTATGAACGCTTATAACAATGCCGGATTCAGCGGAAAAAGCTATGAAGAACTGCGTGCCGTCATGCCTGATGCGGTGGACGAAAAAAGAATCAAAAAAGCCATTGCTCAGCTTATAAAAGAACGAAAACTCGAATATGTCGATTTCAGATGCTATAAGGTCTACCCTTCCTATCAGAGCTATTTGCGTGAATTTCTGGAATCTCTTGAAGAAAATCAGAGAGTGATGCTCTGCCGTCGCATAAACGGCGATACACTTGAGCAGATTGCTTCAGACAACGGAATAACCAGAGAAAGAGTACGTCAGATTACCGGAAAGCTGATGAAGCTAATGAAACAATCATATACGGTGAAGACAGGAAATAAGTTTTTCGATGAAGATTATTATGCCTATCTTTACAGGAATTATGATGTACCCGAAGCATTTGGCTCTGAATATCTTTGCTTATCAAAAGCGGTATGCAATTATCTTGGAAACACCTATGGAAGCAACGGAAAGAAGCCTTTCGGTTATGCTCTCAAAGACGAGCAAGTGCCTGTTTCTTTACGATACAGAATAAGGGATTTTGAAGAACGTGACAAAATTAAAATTGATGGGAAAATATTTGATAACCACAGAAACGATATTGAGGATTATGCTCTTGAAAAAATCTGTAGAGAAGAGATAACTTTTGACAATTTCGTAGAACAATATAATGCTTTGCTTAAAGAGAACGATGTTCCGTTAGAAACAAAGCTGTATTACATTGATACAAATCTTGGAGCAAGAAGAAATAAATATTCAAACAGCAGGAAATGCCTTTGGAAGTACGGAAGTAAAATGCGATATTATGATATAGATAGCAGAGATTATAAAGAACTTCTTGATACACTTGCTCTCGACAGATTTTCAAATACAGAAATATCAACGCTGAAATTTTTTAACGATTTTCCCGAACTCATGAATAAATATGATATACGGGATCAGTATGAGCTTCACAATCTGCTGAAAAAAATATGTAATAAGGAAAATTACAGTAATATCAGCTTTGAAAAGCAACCATCTATCAATTTCGGTACGTTTGATTTTGATAAAGAGCTTGATTTGCTTGTCAGAATGCTGTCACCGGTTTCGCAGAAAGAACTGATCGACTACATTTACCTTGAGTATGGGTTTGAAAAAAATACAACGGCTTCCAAATTATCAGTGATATCAAAATACTGCCATAACGGAGTTTATAATGTTGATTATAAAAAGATGCCGGAAAACAGATTGCAGATAATGAAGAATAATCTGAATGAACCGTTTTACTATTTTGACGAGGTCAAGGACAAATACAGTCTTCTGTTTGTCAATGCCGACAGAGATGAAATAAACCCGTATACGCTTAAAAAGATGGGATTTCACGTTCTGTCCAAGTATATTCTCAGCGAGAAATACGAATCTCTGCGTGAATATTTTATTGACCTGCTGACCAAAAACGATGTCATTAAAATTTCGGATTTCACCCGAAGATATACAAATGTGCAGATGTATTATCAGACACTGTCTGAACTGAAAAAATCGTACAAAATAATACAGGCCGATGCCGATACATACATCAGTTTCAGAAAACTTGAAGAGAAAGGCATAACACTTGATGATATACACGAATTCTGCAACAAAGTCTATGCGACAGTAAATGACGGTGAATATTTCACAATCCATTCAATACGTTCATACGGATTTACAAATATTTTCGAAAATGCTGGATTCGGAGAATATTTCTGTTCCGCTCTTCTTGCCTGTGACTCAAGATTTGACTCACAAAGCATTTTCTTGTCAATTGTACTCAGTAAGAGTAATGAAATCGGTCAGATCAGCAAGAAGTCATTTATAAAATCTTGTCTTTCAGAAAATGCACCTTGCTCACCGAAAAAATTGATTGAGAGCGTTTATAACAAATACGGAGTCAGAATCACCGATAAATACGAAATAACAGAAGCAATCAAAAACAGTAATTTCTGCTATGATGATATAATCGATGAAATCTATGCAATCGAATAAACAGAAAAATCTGAGAGGTTATTATGGAAATTAGCGATATGTGGGATTCTCTTATTACCGAGATTGATAAACTTGAAGAAAAATACAAGCTGTCACAGAATCTGCCCGAAGATTATTTTGAGCCGGGCAATATGGAATATCTCGATAAATATCGTGGAGTATATAACAAAGAAAATAATCTGATAGGAATAAAGACTGACATAAAGGGTCTGAGGTATGAAGGCAGAACGCTTAAGCTGGAAAATCTCCGTATCGGTGACAGTATACATATAAAACGTGAGAAATCAAATCATTACAACTACAACAATTTTTCTGTCATCGATGAAAACGAGGATAATTTAGGCAACCTTCCCGCCGAATTATGCAATGTCATCGCTCCGCTTTATGATGCAGGGTATCTTACTATAGAAAAATCTACGGTAAGTTTCATTGAGAAAATCGGAGAAAGAAGCAGATATGCCATGCAAGGTATATTGTTTATAGAAATGATAATGAGAATTCACTGAATTGTATTGCAACAGCAGTGCCGTGACCGAATGACACATTCAGTCACGGTACTGTTGTGTTTATCTGCGTATAATAGCAGCTGTTATAAACATAAAATACATCGGCAAAATAAGCCGGATAAGTATGTTATCATCGCATTTCTTACCGAATAATTCTTTTCAAAAGTCGGTTTCAGACACAGCTTATCCGCAATCACAGGCTGTCCGGTTTTGTCCCGACTTCCTCCGCTTAACCCCTTTTTCCCCGTTTTACTTGTATTTTATGGCTGTGTTTGTTATAATAAGTATAAAGAAATATTTGATGCGTCTTGCGAAAGGAGAAGGTACGCTATGGCATACGAAAAGCTCACAGGCACTTTTGAATCCTCGAACGGCACTGATAACTGTGCATATTACATCTATGTTCCGGTTCTTCCTATGAACGTGGGATATAAAGGCATCATTCAGATTTCGCACGGTATGTGTGAATATATTGAGCGTTATGAACACTTTGCGGATTTTCTTACCTCACACGGATATATCGTCTGCGGTAACGACCATCTCGGTCACGGAAACAGCGTCAGATCAAACGATGATCTCGGCTTTTTCGCCGAAAAGGACGGCTGGAGCCACCTTGTAAACGATCTGCACCGTATGACGATGATAATGAAAAAGAAGTACCCTGCACTGCCGTATATTCTTATAGGTCACAGTATGGGCAGTTTTGTTGCAAGGCTGTATCTCACACGCTTTCCTAACGAGCTAACCTGCGCCGTAATTATGGGTACGGGCGATGACAAGGCACTTTCCGAAATAGGAGTAAGGGCTACACGCTCCGTTGTTTCCTTGAAGGGCGAGCGTTTCCGCAGTGATAAGCTGAACACTCTCATTTTCGGAGTGTATAACGACAAAATCAAAGATTGCCAGACTATCTACGACTGGCTCACTCACGACAGAGATGTTGTAAAAAAGTATATCGACGATGAAAAGAGCAATTTTGTGTTTACGGCAAGCGGATTTGTTGACCTTACTACCCTTCTTCGCAGAGTATCAAGTCAGCAGTGGGCTGAAAAGGTGCCGAAAAAGCTGCCTGTTATATTCATGGCAGGAACGGCAGACCCTGTCGGCGGATACGGCAAGGGTGTAAGAAACGTATACGCAAAGCTGATTGACGAGAGTTGCAACGTTGATATCAAGCTGTACCCCGGCGCACGTCACGAGCTTGTAAACGAAACTATGAAGGAAATAGTTTTTGACGATATTTTAACCTGGATAGAAAGAAAGGTCGGCGGAATGACAGGCAATTACGAATTTTAAGCCTTAAGCCGAAAAGAACAATATGAAAGACGGATTTATAAAAGTAGCGGCGGCAACACCTGAGATTAAAGTTGCCGACTGCAAGCACAACGCAAAGCAGATAATCTCTCTGGCAAAGGAGCTTGCTAAAAAAGATGTAAAGCTCGCAGTTTTCCCGGAACTGTGCATCACGGGTTACACCTGTCAGGATCTGTTCTACCAGACAACGCTCCTTGACGGTGCAAAAAATGCGCTCATAACGATTCTGGAGGAACTGTCGGAGCTTGATATGATAACTGTAGTCGGCCTGCCAATACAGTATGACAGCAAGCTGTATAACTGTGCGGCTGTGACATATCACGGAAAAGTGCTTGGATATGTGCCTAAGCAGTACCTGCCGAACTACAACGAATTTTACGAGATGCGTCACTTTACCGCCTGGGACGGCAGTAAATGCGAATATTTTTTAAACCGGTTTGACACGGACGCTGACGGCGAATGCGACGATTCGCTGAGTGCGTATTTCGGTGCGGGACTTATATTCTGCTGTAACACTATGCACGATTTTTCTTTCGGAATCGAACTGTGCGAAGATTTGTGGTCGCCCTGCCCTCCCTCAACATATCTTGCACAGGAAGGCGCAAATATTATTCTTAATCTTTCTGCAAGCAACGAGATGATAGGAAAGTCGGAATACCGCCGTTCGCTTGTTTTAAATCAATCTGCAAGGCTTATTTCGGGTTATATCTACTGCTCCGCAGGAGAAGGCGAAAGCACGCAGGACCTTGTATTCTCAGGACATAACATAATTGCCGAAAACGGTGCAACGCTTGCCGAAAGCGAGCTTTTCTCAAATGATTATGTTATCAGCGAGATAGACGTAAACAAGCTGGCATTTGAACGCAGAAAAAACACATCATTCAGAAATGACAAATGCGATAAGGAAACTATATGGTTTGATATACCGCTCACCGATACAAAGATAACACGTTTTGTATCACGCACACCGTTTATCCCCTACTCTGCCGATGAGACCGACAAGAGATGCGAGCTTATTCTTTCGATGCAGGCACACGGACTCAAAAAGCGTCTTGCCCATACTTACGCAAAAACCGCCGTTATAGGAATTTCGGGTGGACTTGACAGCACGCTTGCACTTCTTGTATGCGCCAATGCAATGAAGCTACTCGGCAGACCTATGACGGATATTGTAGCGGTGACAATGCCGTGCTTCGGCACAACAAAACGCACAAAATCAAACGCTGTGAAGATATGTGAGGCAATAGGCGTCACCCTGCGTGAAATCGACATAACCGACAGCGTAAAACAGCATTTTCTGGACATCGGACACGATATAAACGATCTATCGGTAGTATTTGAAAACGGTCAGGCAAGAGAACGCACAAAGGTGCTTATGAACATCGCCAATCAGACGGGCGGACTTGTAATAGGCACGGGCGATCTGTCCGAACTTGCTCTCGGCTGGGCGACCTACAACGGCGATCATATGTCTATGTACGGCGTGAACTGCTCGATACCTAAGACGCTTATCAAGCATCTTGTCAGCTACTACAGCAAGACGACAGATAACAAGCTGCTCAAAGAATCGCTTGAGGATATACTTGATACGCCTGTAAGCCCTGAGCTTCTGCCTGCACATAACGGAGAAATATCGCAGAAAACCGAAGACCTTGTAGGTCCTTACGAGCTTCACGATTTCTTCCTGTATAACGGCATAAGATGGGGATTTACCCCCGAAAAAGTATTCAGGCTTGCTCTGTACGCTTTTGACGGTGCGTATGACCGTGAAACAATACTGAAATGGCTGAAAACCTTCTACCGCCGTTTCTTCTCACAGCAGTTCAAGCGTTCATGCCTGCCCGACGGTCCTAAGGTCGGATCGGTAACGCTGTCACCCAGAGGCGACTGGAGAATGCCGAGCGATGCCTGTGCAACGCTGTGGTTAAGTCAGATAGAAAATCTGAAATAAAGTCTTATCTGCGAATAAATGAAACCAACCTGTCAATAATTACCTCACAAAGCTAAACGCTACGGAGGTAATTATGGCAGGTTTTTTTAAACGTAATATTCTTGACAAGGCTATGATACTGGGTGCGGTAATATGTATTGTAATAACAGCCTTTACCGCATTTGCGGAGGATTGCGAGGAAAAGCCGCAGGAAGTGCTGAGGCTTCATATACTGGCAAACTCGGACAGTAAGGACGACCAGACGCTGAAATACGATCTGCGTGACTATATGCTTTCAACGTTTTCTGATGTATTCGGAAACTGTGACAGCTTCAGTCAATCGGTAGCCGTTGCAAACGAACGCAGAGCCGAAATCGAAGAAAAGGCTAACGAATTTGTACATTCCAAAGGCTACAGCTACAATGTAAAATGCGAGGTCGCAAAAACATATTTTACCACTAGAAAGTACGAGAATGTAACCTTACCTGCAGGAGAATACACAGCCGTCCGCCTGCTTATCGGAAATGCAGAGGGCAGAAACTGGTGGTGCGTAATGTTCCCTCCTCTGTGCCTGCCTGCCGCATCGGGTGAATTTTTTACCGAAGAACAGAGCAAACGGGTCGAAGAAAGCCGTGATTATGAAATAAAGTTTGCGATATTTGAAGCGTTGCAGGGGCTTTTCGGCGGCGGTGATACCGGTAGCGAAAGCTCAGAAGAAACAGCCTGCGACAGTATGGATAATGATTTTGCTAAAATATCCGTTTTCGGCATTATGAACTGTGATGTTCTATGATTATTAAGGCAGGCGGTTTTCCGCCTGCTATTTTTTTAACCGCTATTGACATTTCCGTTATTCTGTGCTATACTGAAACTGTACTAATTCTGATAGTACAGTTAATTTATCACTTGCTGACAATCTTAACGGAAATATATTATGAAAAGGAGAAGAATAATTGAAATATCAAAAGCTTTATTTCAGTATGCTGAAAACATTTCTCAAAAGCGATATTAAGCTGAATATACTTATTTTTCTTATCTCTGTTTCAGCTGTCTTTACATTTATTTCATTGTTCTGTGCATTGAACAGCGGTAATGCGGCATATCACAATATGATGGATCGTTCAGGCTACTGCTTTGACGGTATTATGCCCGAAGATTCACCCGAATTTTTCAGAGAAAACCTGCCCGAAGTCTACACTGCCTATGCCGACAATGCGGTTGTAAGCTATCGCACAAGCGAAAACTACATCTGTACGGAATCAGCTAAAGTTGCTTTTAACAAAAACATGAAAGATCTGTACCGTTTCATACAATCCGACTATAACATAACCGACGGCAGATTTTTCACTGAAGATGAGTTGAAAAGTGACAGCAAGGCTATTATTGCCGAAAACGACTGCGGCATAAATGTCGGTGACAGGCTTATCATTCCCGATGATAAAGGCGACATCGTACTTAATGTAATAGGTCTTTCCGATGATTTTATTGTTCCGTACACGTTTTTCTTATATCACAACAACAGCGGAATTTATGTAAAGGATGAAGATTTTGAAAATGAGATGAAGAATACCGCTCCGACAAAATACAACGGCGCACGCTTTTTCTTTACTTCCGATCTGTCTGACGATGAACTGCAGGCACTTGAGCAATTTCTCGGCAAGGCGGTTTATATTCAGCCGCCGAACAGAGAGAATCACGAATCTGTTATCATAATCTACGCTATCATCACGGGAGGAATCGTGGTAACAGGTATATTCACCGCTCTGCTCCTGCTGACGCTTATGCTTCACCTGACGGATAATTGCAGCGAACAGATAAATGTGCTGAAGGTCACAGGCTGCAAGTCAATGCCGATAACACTGCTTTTATCGGCGGTAACTCTTACATACACAGCAGTTTCATTCATCTGCGCTATTGCTTTGAGTCCGATTTTTACCGCACTTATGGTAAAACTCAGAATGGAATATGTACCTACCGCTTTTGACTATCTGCTGTCATTTGTAATATACAGCATTATAATCATAATATCGTTACTGCCCGGCTTTAAGCGCATATCCTCAGCCACATACGCAAACGGAGGTGCAATATGAAGCTGTTATCTCTTGCATTATCCTTGCTTCAATCAAAAAAACGCAGTTTTATCCTTATGATGATATGTATCATTTTTTCAACTCTGCTGTTCAATTTTGCAATAACTGCGTCTTCGGATTATCTTGCCGAAAAAGCATACATAACAAGTAACCGCTATGATAAGAAGATACTGCACGGTACACTCTCGTCAAAAGCGCCTATAACCGATGAAAAGATAGTTTCAGAGTTTGAAAAGTACGGCATAAACTGCCGTGTCGAGCGTTACTATGAAACCGCATTGGAACTTTACTCAGAAAAAAGCAGTATTACCGACAACGAGATAAATAATATGGACGATGACACTTTCTATCGGTTTTTTAACGATATAAACGGAACTCTGCTCGGATATTCGACCGAATACAGCGAATATCTCGATATAGGACTTTCGGGAGAACGACCGGACAAGTCAAAGGACTACGGCGGCAAGATCCCTGTAATCGCAAGCTATACATCAAGGTGCAATATTGGTGACACAATAAAATGCAAGTGTGGGAAAGGGATTACCGAGCTTCTTGTTGTCGGCAGATACACCGATAACTATCTCAGTAGTGTGATACTTTATAATCATGACACCGAAAGCTTTGGTACAACTTTCTACACCGATGCAGATATTCTCTATAGCTCCGGGCTTGCAACAGCACCCGAAAATCAGGAAGATCATTCCGGCGAAAGCGGAGATAACCGCTACCGTCAATATGTAATACTTCTGAAAAACAATAATACTTCACTCGCCGAAATCGAGGCTCGTATAATTGACGGACTGAACGCAAACAGCGATGACGCAAAAGGCGATCTGTACATGAATATACGCTATAATGTGACAGATATCGACTTGCTGTACCGTGACAATATGCTGCTGATACAATTAATGCCTGTATTCATAATGATAGCCGTAGTCGGCTCTCTCGGAGTGATTGCCAATATTCTGCTGAATGCCGAAAAACGCACAAAAGCAATGGCGGTATTCCGTCTGTGCGGCGGTAAGACCCGCTCTGTGATAATACTCGAGCTTGTCTGTGACACGGCTGTAACAGTTATTTCTGTGCTTGCCGCTACTCTTATCCTGCTCGCAATAAACCACATCTTTGCTATAGAAATCATCAATGCACAAAGCGGATTGTTCACTGCAGTATATCTGATTGCAATTTCCGTAATTGTCAGCATTGCAGGCTCTGTAACGCTGGTACGCAGTAATATGCTTGAAACAATAAGGAGATATGAGAACGTATGATGAAACTTGAAAATGTCGATAAATATTATAATATAAACACAAGCAGCGAGGTGCATGCACTGAAAAATATAAATCTTAGCATAGAAAAGGGCGAAATGGTAGCTATAATGGGTGTATCCGGCTCCGGCAAGTCAACGCTTATACATATCCTCGGCTGTCTTGACAAGCAGACATACGGAAAGTACTTTCTCGGGGAATATGAAGTCACAAAGTACAGCAATAATGACATTGCGGTGATAAGGAACGAGGAGATCGGCTTCGTGCTCCAGAATTTCGGACTTCTCGCCGACAAGACGGTATATGAAAATATTTCATATCCGCTTATATTCAACCCTGCCGTTAAATACAAGATGATGAAAAAGCTTATCACCAAAACCGCCGATGCGATGTTAATAGGCAATCTTCTCAAAAAGCCCGTAAAAGAGCTGTCGGGCGGACAAAAACAGCGTGTCGCACTTGCCCGTGCACTTGTAAACCGTCCGAATATAATCATTGCGGACGAACCGACAGCGGCACTTGACAAAGCAAC